>Ga0247661_1000114_pt1 | contig 14850 bp, 14 predicted proteins | sample CNK02_metaG_FD_182799 | JGI IMG/M metagenome (GOLD analysis project Ga0247661, IMG submission 182799) | Soil microbial communities from Purdue University Martell Research Forest, Indiana, United States - CNK02 | ecosystem: Environmental > Terrestrial > Soil > Temperate forest > Bulk soil...
GTGCCCTGGTCTTCCAAACCAGAGAAGGGGTTTCGATTACCCCAGCCCGCCCCAAGTTTGTGCCTTCGTAGTTCAACGGCAGAATGCGCGGCTTGTATCCGCGAGATGAGCGTTCGAATCGCTCCGTTGGCCCCAATTTCGGCGGATAGCCAAGACGGAAAGGCGTCGGTCTGCAAAACCGATAATGCGCGAGTTCGATTCTCGCTCCGCCGTCCAGTGGGCGACTGGTGCTAACGGGAACACGCTCGGCCTGCAACCGAGAGTTCGGGGTTCGATTCCCGGTTGTCCACCAAAAGTCGGGATATGGTGTAATGGCTGCATCCATGTCTTGGGAACATGTGGTGAAGGTTCGATTCCTTCTTTCCCGACCAAACTACTCACTGGCTATATCCCATGGCTTTCAGTTTTCCGATTTTCTCCAAAATCTGCGCCTGCGTATCGTTCACGGTTGGCACTAGTTCAGGCGGTACGCCGGAAAACGCATCCTGTGGTGCCTTTCCAGTCGGCACAGGCGGAGGCGGTAACACGGTGGGCGTAGCGGTTGCTGGAGTTGCTGGACGCGGTTCATAAATCTTGTTTTGCAGATTGAAGGCGTGAGCAGCCCTCATCGCATTCAACTGCTGCGCTGGTGCCATTTGCGCCCAAGCCTGGTCGCTGCCAACAAACATGCCGATGGTCTGACTCAGTTTGTCGATATTCTCCGGCGTTCCGTTAAAGTCCGGTTGTTGGGCCTGAAAACCGATTGCAAGCTGGTTGCTCTGGTAATCGTCAGCCGTGGAAGTGGTATGGCTCAAGGCTTGCAAAAGATCATCGCCCTTATCGTATCCGGCTTTCTTGGCGATCAGGTCTAGCAACTGTCCAGCAGCCTGCTCTTCTACGGAATCAGCAAAGCGTGAATTGGCCGGAGCAGGAGTAGGCGTTGGAACTGGCGCAGGGGCCGGAGGTGTCTGTCTCTGGGTCTGCGCCCACTTCTTTGTGTTGTATAGGGCTTCGGCAATCTTCGGCAGAAGTTCTGCCTGCGTTCCTTTGTACGTTTCCGGCAAGTCGGAGAATTTGACCTCAAATTGGCCGTTCCCGAGGTCATTGAGGGTGTACGGTGCCGCTGGTGTGGGCGTTGGTGTTGCCACAGGCACAGCAGGGGTCGCTACAGGTGCCGGAGTAGGCGTAGAGGCTGGCGCAGCCTGCGGAACTGGCGCGAACCGCCCTGCATCGTCACGCGGCTGTACCGGAACTGGCGGAGGCATTCCTGCCGGAGTTGGGGTTGTCTGTACTTGTGGATCAGCGGACGGTGTAATTACTGGAGTGCTCATGCGTTTTGAAGCTCCTGTCTTAGTTGCTCAATCATGTTGTCACGTTCTTTAATCATGGTTTCGCGCCACATCTTTACGCCTCTGACCAATCCTTCGCGCTGCGCCCATCGCTGCTGAAGGTTCCATGCCTGCTCACTTGACATGTTGTTAATCATGGATTCTCGGGCTTCGTTTTCCCAATCTTCCAGAACTGCAAGCAGGTCAGAAAACGGCCGTTTTTGCGCCCATTCTGCATTCTCGGAAACTTCGGCAAGTTCCTGCTCGAAGGTTTTGGGGTCGTCGCTCACTACCGCGCTTCCACTCTGACTGTTTGCGCGAACATGCGCTTCCAGTCCTTGCCGAATTCTTTCTTGTAAAGAGCGATAACTTCAGCAACCGTTGGCTTCGGTGCCTGATACGGGACGAACGGGAAATAGTAAGTGTAGGTATATGGTGACTGTTGATATGGCCACCAACCGAGAGAGCCGCAATTCTGCATACCGCCAATCGAACCGCCTGTCGAGGATAGCCCTCCTTGCGCAGTTCCAATGAAACTCTGCTGCGATTGGTGCGCCTGCGATGCAGTACCAGAGGTAGCGTTGGAATTTAGCCCTCCAGCCATGACCCCTAGAGCGGTTCTGTTTAGATTGTCGTTCATTGCTGTCCTCCTGTTAGCTGTTTCGGCTGCGCATCTGCCAGAATCTCCGCTGGCATCGGCATTCCTGCTATCTTGTGCGCTATGTCAGGCGTCAAAAGTTTGCTCAGTGCCGCAACCATCAGCTTCGTCTCATCGGCCGCCTCTTGATTCGTTTCCTGAGACTTCAATCGCGCTTCCTGCATCATCATACGAATCATTTCCACCATCGGCGGCTTCTGCTGGGCCTGAATCTCTTGCTGAGTCAATGGCCGCGTTAACTGCTGAGTCGGAATATTCAGCGAATCGCAAACCAGACGGTCAATGTTGTCAAAGTTGATGGCTCTGCCAGCTTTGGCCATTTGTTCCTGATATGCAGGATTCAAGTAGTCTTGCAAGAGAACCTGAAGCCCGCCAGACTGAAGACTTTGCCGAGTTCTCATCTTGGCCGATGCCCTGACTTCAAACTGCCCATCGGCATTCATGATCGTCAATGGGTCTAAATGGATAACCTGACCATCTGGCCCCGCCAACTGCAAAAGCGTATTCGGATCAAGATACTTTTTGTTGAGTGCAAGCATGATGTACAGCAGAGGCTCAAGGAACTGGTCTTCAAAGTTTTCTACCTGATATTCGACTCTGCTGTTGGCCGCTGCTGTCTTCGCCGCTACTCCATGCGCCGTTCGCGCTGAAGAATCTCCGCCTTCCGATGCCACTCCATAAGCCGCCGCGTCCGTGTTTCCCGTCAACTTCTGGACTCTCTGCGATAAAGCGTTGACTTCGGCAAAGGCTCCTGGGTTGACGGAGCCAAGCTCTAATCGCATCACATCTTCGCGGGGATTGCCGATGGTTTCCCATTGCGCTCCGGGATGGAATCTCTTCCCAATCTGCATTCCACGCTTCCGCACAATCGGAGCATGGATAATCAGGTTCAATTCGTCTATTCTGGAGTTGATGATTTCCGCCGCGAGTTTATGATCGCCTTCAACCAGGTCGCATATCGAGAAACCGTAGAATCTGCCCAGAAAATCTGTGTAAAAAGAGTTAAGGAATGGCAGCATTGCGTACGGATTACACTGGTTATAAGCAACGTGCTCCCGCCCCAAAAGCCATACATTGCGGTTTTTCCTCCAGTAACGGATGCACTCAATCCGCTTTAACGCCGGGTCAGCCGATGAATCTACCGTGGGCGTATGCTGGTTGCCGCGCCAGCTTTCCTGTACCTGTTTTGATGTGTCACCCTGCGTGGTGAATTTCTTGTTGGCTAGTTCAATCAGGTATTTGTCGTCTTTCGGAATATCGAATCCCGGCAGAGTGGAATAATCTTTCATCTCCTCAATCGTGAACAGGTGCCGAGTCGCGGCAAACTGGCCATCGTTCGGATTGGGACTCGTACAGTTCGGATCGACATAAAAGTCTCGAACGTCCACGGTCGAGAGTAGAGGCTTTGACACAATGCGCCGGTCTTGAATCTGTTGCGCCACAATCTTCATCTTGCCCGTGGCAACTTGAATGTTCTGTCCAGATTGCGGGTCGCGTACCGTGGCCATGTCCGCTACCACGCGCCGGTCGTATATCGTGCGGTTGACCGGCTGTATCATCCATGCAAATTCAATCGGCCCTGCTCCGTATGTCAGCCCTGATTTATAGGCACGGCGGCAAATTTCTCTGATGGTCAAGAACTGTCCCGGCTTGCCTACATCCCGCAATTGCGCGGAAATCATGTTCTTTATGGCGTAGGCAGCTCCCAGTGGGCTTCCCGGCTCCGGCATGAACTCAAATGGCGGATTGTCCGAGAAGATTACGGACAGCACACGAGGTAGCAGGACTTCAATCTCTTGCAGGCCAATGTAAATCGGCACGTTGGAACGCGGAATCCGTGTGCCTTCCCAGTTTCTCTGCGCTCTCCAGCCCGTCAAAAGCCTGTCTGATTCGCGAAAACGGCGGTCATGGTTCTGCGCTCTGAAGGTTTCCATGGTCTGAAAATCTTGCAGAGTGATCTTCTTGGCAAACGCACTGTTCCACTCTTGCGGATCGACAACAATCTGCTGAGTTTCGGCAGTCGTTAAGGCCGTATCGGTATTTTGATTTTGCGTGACTGCGGGGGATGCCATTGTTAGCCGACTGCTTGCTTCTCTAGCCTTACTGACTCTCCCGACATGCCATCAAGTGAGTATTGATTCAGGCACTTCCATGAGCAGAAATGATGCCCACTGAAAAGTTCGCCCGTAGTGACATGGAACCATCCTTGCGGAACAGCATTGGCGCTCAAGGCATGGCGCTGAAACTCCCCTTTTTCCCCGCACTGGTTACACTTTATGAAACTCACGAAACTCATTTAATATTTCCTTTCCGGTGAGGCCATTTATTGACTACTTATTTGAGTGTTTTTATTTTTCTTCTGCCAGTCGGAGGCCGCAAAAAGCTGAGCAGGTATGCTATGTAAACATCTAGGAAATTATTAGCTTCCATATTTACCTCATTCCCAAAGCTGCCCAAGAAGCGAGCAGACCTCATTGGTCGTAATGGACGAAAGAACTTTTGGAAGCGGCCAATGGCATACGCCATCATGCGGCCAGTCATTTGTACAGTGTTCCGTGTGATTGGAATGCCACTGTCTCAATATCTCTAAGCGAAGTTCCTGTATTTCCTCAGACACGTCTTCCTTCCCGCTCTTATAATATTTTCTTGGGCCGTAGCAGATGGCTTACCTGTTTATTCCACCTGCCCAAAGTAATCTTCCTGCTCTTGAATCCCCTGTAACGCTGCCCAGCTCAGGTTCTCGACTGGTATGCCCTGCCACTCCTTCAACTGCCCGTCAAACGTAATGGAGGCATCGGGGAGAATATTTTCAGTGCGGCCTTGCACATCAGGCACAATGCCATCACGCGATTGCAGCGCGTCTGCTATCGTGTCCAGAATGTCATCGTGGTTGAACTTCGGGAAATACTTGGCTTCCAACTTCAACTGATCTTTGGCCGCATCGTCAATGTCTTCGCAAAACCTGAATGCCCCATTTTTCCAGTAAGGCTGCGTTCCACGAATACGATGACGCTTAGATACCGTGTTATCGCGCTTTATTTCCATCACTGGAAGATAGATTCCGCGCTGCGCCATGGCCTTTTGCAGAAACGGTCCCAAAACCCTTGAATGAGCTTCGGCCTCAATCTTAAAAAACATGATGCGCGGCTGCTGCTTCCAGAGTTTAAACAGCCACTCAATCACGTCATCGGGAGAAATACGGCCCCAAATGATCTTGTCGAAGTAACAACGGCCATCCGTTCCCCAGCCGTGAAGGTTAATCACGTCATAATCGGCATCTTTGCCTTCAGAAGTTCCCATGCCTGCAAGATCAACCGTAACATTCCAGTTGATTCGCGGCGCAAGCTGGTTCAATTCAGCGCGTGGAATCCATTTGATGTCGCCTTCGGACTTAATCAGACCGTCTTTGTCCTGTAGAGGGCGTAAAAGGTACTGCGGATACAAAATTCCAGGCCCTAGCGCAGGGTCTTTCTCGATTTTCCGCAACGCTTCGATGGAAATGCGGTCTTGCCACCAAACATGCTTGGTTTTGTACTCATTCAGTGCGATTTCTGCCTCGGCAATCTCTTTTTCTGTGCCTTTTTCCTTTTTCTCTTCGTAAGCGTCGAGCAGTGCTGCCCCACGTTCGTATTCTGTTGCCGCAGGAATGTAAAGCACTGACCATGCTCGCTTTTCTTCTGGCTTTTTTCCCTCTTCCGCGTAAATCGTGAAGTGCCTATCAGAAAAACTGTAAATCGTTCCTGTCAGGGTAAACCAGCCATGCCCCGGAGCGATGGTTGAAGTCTCTAAAAGAGGCCAGAGGCTAGCAATAAATTTGTTTGTCTGCTCAATTCCGCCAGGAGTCCTAGTATTCTGGTCTTCCACGCCGTCATCCACGTCAATCACTTCGTAGTGACCTCCGGCAACTGATGAATCAGCGGAGCAAACACGGAAAGTTGGCTCTTTGATGGCCGATGTCCGTCTACAGGGAATCGTAAATTGCTCATCATTGCCAAAATCTTCCAGATGTCCGGTCGGACTTATCTTCGGACAGTATTCAGGAAACAGCCAGCGGAACTTTTCATTCTTCAGGAACGGCTCTTTTATGCCGCGAAGAAAATCTTTTGAGCGGCTGAGTTGCGCCGAACCAAGCAAAATCCTTACATCCGGGTAGTTGATTACGAACTGGATTTTATGGGCCTGCGAAAGAATAGTTGTTTTCAACCCGCCGCGAGTAACAAGATTCAATCTCTTGCGCGGCCCTTTCAGCTCCCACATCGAACACGCTGGTTTGTATCCTGCGCCGTCTCTGACCGTTACCTGCTTGCCCGGTTCCGTGCCGCCAAGAAACTGCTGGACGTGCTTGTAAATCCTAATATGCGGTCTGCCTACGTCTTTGTAGTCGAGCACCTGGCAGAGACGGAATAAACTGGTACGGCATTCCTGCCGCTGCTTTTTCCATGTTTCAATGTCAAACTTAGCCACGTTTTCCTATTGCGCTCTCACCGTAAAACCAGGTATTGCTGGCATTATCCTGCATCCCTTTGGTCTAATTGGGGCGCGCAACTCTTGAGCATCTACGCTCGCCATCGGCTTCGTCGGCATCATTCCAGCATCCACGCCTATGAATTCGAAAGGCGTGCCACATTCCATGCAGTTGATGCGTATTTCAGCCGAATAACCGTTTACCTTAGATTCATCCTTGCTGTCGGTAAGCCTGATAACGTCAACCGAAGCATTAAAGTTAAGGTGCTGGCAACTCAAGCGCGACCCCTGCCAGATCCCATGCCGCCGCTACGCTGAGATGTGTGTTTGGTCTGCTGCTGGTTTGTGACTTCAAACATAAACCCTCCTCACGGGATTAGCTGGATGACCACTTGCACGGTTGCCCAACTGACGTTCGTTCCGCCCACCACAATCTTGACGCGCCACAGTGATCCAAGAGGCCCATTGGCAAATCCTGCCGTCAATGTTCCGTCCTTCGCCGCGCCGACTACGCTTCCGCCGCCGACCACGCTTGCCCAGATGTTCGCGCTGGACGCAACCACCTGAGTCAAACTGCCAAAATCATTCCAAACAATGTTGGCATCCAATCCCTGCACATCCTGAAGCGCGGTATCACTCGCCACAGGAACCCTCATACCCTGCTGGATATAGCAGTTCAAGGTCGGAGAAGTCGTGCCTGTCAATGCTCCCGTGGTCAGGCGGATAATCGCCGCCGTGTAGTTTTCGACAATGATTATTTTGGAAGACAAATAAGGGCTTCCCGCCGGATTAACGGTTTGCGACGGGAAGGCCAGAATGGTTTTACTTGGGTAAGGCATTCTTTACCTCGTTGTTACGCGGTCGGTACAACCACTGGCGTTGCCGCTGGTTTCGGAGCTGGGGTTGCTGGTGCATCCTGCATTCCCGTGATGTCCTTTTTGCAGTCTTCACACACAAGAGTGTGGTCATTGAATGGCCTCTTGGTGTGAAGGTGCTTGCAAACGGATGCGAGGTTCGGAACGATAGGCGTAGTGCTCATGGTGGTTCTCCTTATTCGTAAACTTTGATGTGCAGAAATTCCAGAAACTTCACCAGAAATTTCGGCACTCTTATACAGATGCAAGGTCTAGGGAAGGGAAGCACGTTATGAATCCCAACTCTCCCTGCCTGATACCGATTAGCCGGAAGTGTAATGAAGCACCCCCGAAACCTGCGCCGTGCCTGACTGATTCATAATAAAAGCCGTGTTCGTAGGGCAGGAAAAATAAGGCTCATCCATGTTGATCTCAAGCGTCATAGAAGACCCGCTCCCGGTGAATACCAAAGCACCCGTGAGCAAAGTTGCGCCGCTCTTGATTGTGATGTTTGTCGCCGCATCCACGGTAAAAAGTATTCCATGAACGTGTATCTGCCCTTGTGCGTTGGCCGCTACCACCGTGTTGTCGCCCGTGGTATTAAAACTGATTGCACTGCTTTTTGTCCGGCGCGGCATATCACAGGTTTACGAACTGGATCACGCCCTCTTTGAATGTGCTGGTCGTGGTCGTTGCCGCGCTCTTGTAGCTTACGCTGATGATGTTGTTGGCAGTCTGCGTATTGAAAGCACTCATGGTCGGCATGATGATTACCGGAGTTTGTGCCGCCACGATTCCAGTAAGGCCGTTGCTCTCAAGCGTAAACGTAACGAATCCAGTGCCAGATGCGCCAATCGTGCGAATGGTGAAATCAATTGTTACCCTGAACGGAACCGCTGTGGCCCCTGTGCCTGCCACTCCGGTAACGGGAGTAGCAATCGCCGTGTCTCCAGTCGTCCCCAAAGTTCCCATACGCAGCGTGAAAGTTGAAGTATTAGCGACTGAGGAGTTGCAGGTTCCGGTAAGGATTGCGCGAATATGAGTCCCCGCCACAAGCCGGTTTGCAGGAATAGCCAATGTCTTTACGATGATCGTTTCTGTGGTATTGATTGCGGATGAGTCGGCAACAGTTGCAGCCTGACCTTGATCGTTCATGCCGAAATTGCTGATTACCGGCGTCAGGGAGACAATCTTGTTTGTGGCCCCGTCCGTTGTCAGGACAGGTGACAACCCCGATGAATCGCAGAACCATTCTGTTGTTGCTCCCATGGGCTTCAGCACTTTAAGGCAGTTGCTACCACCACCATTGCCTGAGCCGTCCATCATGTTTACAACCATGCGGGCTGAGTTTTCTGTTCTCGCCGCATATTGCTGATGCTTATTAGCCAAAACAGGAGCGTTATCATTGGCGCTTCCGCTATTGATCGTTACCTGCGAATGCCCGGAAACATAAATCCCTTCAGCCAATCCAGTCCTTACGCCTGTGCCTGTGCCTGCCTGACCGTTGTCATCCAGTTTGGCCGCATTGATTGTCGTGTCCTGCGTGTAAACCGCAAATGCCTGTGATGCTCCCAAACCACAAGTAGTGGTTAGAATCATCGTATGAAAATCTGTTACCGAAGCGATATTGAAGGCCGTTGGGCCTGCACCAATCCAAACCTGCGTTCCCGGCTGCCACGGGCCGAAGGGCTGTCCGCTAACCCACGCCACTGTCGTCGTACCATTACAAGTTACGGTTGAGGACAAATCGGCCAGAACGATACCGGAATTGAGATTTCTGCTGGCAATTACGCCATTGAATGTTACCGCTGGACTACCTACAATCCTTACTCCTTCGTTGCCTTGGTCATCGCTGAATTCGCAGCCATTCACCGTCATATCGGAAACGGAATAGGCTTCTAGCGTTGGGCAGCAAACCCCGCCAGTCCCGCCGCGATGATTGCCGATAAGATTTGTCAGGTTGATATGCGCGGCCATGAAGATGTCGAAACAATCCGCGCCAAGGATATTCGCGCCTAACCCAGCGACGTTGTTTGTGTTCCGACAGGTTCCGTTAGACATTTCTGAATCGTGCGTGAAGTTCAGAAAATCAGCGCAGTTGACGTTGATGAGGGAATCACACTGGAAGTTGGTGAAGATGACGTGCGAGCTGGCATTGGCCGCCGTTCCGTCACCCGTTGCTACTAGCATCGACCCGCCGTTAACCGCCAGGGAGTTATCGACATTATCCGAACGAACTCCGTCTACTGTGCAGATAGTGCATTGATTCAGAGAGATTCCGTTGTTTAGAGTAGGGCTCACCGGGAAGGTAAAGTTTGAGAAGATAGTGTCTTCGATCCTGACCCATTTCGTGTTGAACGCGGTGATCCCGGCAACGGGCCCTGTGGTCTGCGTGAATCCATAGTGGCGGGTCTTTTTCACCGTCACCATTGAACCGACGATATAGATGTGATTCCCACCGCCAGAGAACGTAATATTCTCCGCCTGCTGAGAGTTGCCAAGCTGGAGCATACCGTTGACTGACTGCGTGGTCAGCGTGGATATGATGCTCATGTCCCGAAACATCCAGTTCCAGGTCGCATTCGTAACAGCATCTATCGAAGCAGCGGCATTTTCTAACGAAATCTGTGTGTTGTCTCCTACTCCGCTTAGCATGTTTACGGCTATGTAAGAGACTAGGTTGGACGTGTTGACGGCGGAACCGCCGCAGTTAGCGGTGATCTTGTAGGTTACGCCCAGCGGAATCGGAGCGCCATTGCACTTCTTCTCTGTGTTCGTCGTGTTCGATTCGAAAATGTTATAGCCATACGCCCCAACCACGGCCGCCGGAGAATTGATTGTGGCGGTGCAGGTTGGCGTGCCTGCACAGGCCGCATTCATCGCAACAGTTAGTTCGGCAGATGGCCCAAACTGCTGGGAGTTCTCATTCGTCCACGCGGTCACATAGCCGGTGCGGACGAAAACAGCATTGCTTAGAGTTCCGCCTGTGGTCGCTGTAGCGTTTGCTGTAGGAGTAGCCGGGGCAGCAAGAACACCAGTAGAAAACGGCGTTGCCAGATTTACCGTCACATGGAGCGTAACGTTGCCCAGTTTGATCCAGGTTGGCCGCGTGATTGCCAAGAAGTTCGAAGCGCAGTTCTGGCTTCCGGTGAACCCTGTGGCATCAACGATGGCAATTGCCGCTGCTAAATACGCTGCATCTGAATAGACCGCGAGAATCTTGGCGCAGGGGTCTGCCCCAGCATACTGCGTTGCATCGAATACTGGTGCGCCTCCCCAATATTTAGCAATGAGTGTGTCCGCACCGAAGATCGTTCCAGCACTCATCGTCTGGCTTGCGTCCGTGAACATCGTCACGGCGGGAAGCTGGGCTTTAACAAGAGACTGAAATCCCGGAGCGGCGCTTCCGCTGGTATTGTTTCCGAACACGGTGTTAGCCGCTGCATTGGACAGCGCAAATGTCGGAGTGGTTGTAGGATTAGAAGTCGTAAACAGCGGAGTCAAGCCACTTACGTTTGTGACCGTTCCTGTTCCGCCCGGAGGCGGAGCCCAGACAACATCCGTTCCTGTTCCGTCCATCGCCAAAAGTTGATTAGCCGTACCCTTCGCGAGTCTTGTCCATTTTGCGCTTGCGCCCTGTCCGGTAATCAGGTCGCCGCGCGCTACCGTTCCCGCTGTGGTATCGGAATCGACAGAGCCATCTAACAGCGTATGTGGAGTTGACGGGAAAGTTCCTGTAGTATCCGCCGAAGTCACCGCCGCAAATGACGGATTGCCCGCTGCGTTACCATGAAGAACGGTTGTAACGGTTCCTTGATTGGCGAAGTCCGCTGAAGCCAACGATGCTTGCGCGCCGGAAGTGACCAGACCTTTCGCATTGAAGGTGATTTTTGTGTTTGTTCCGGGAGTGGCCACCGTTGCCAGTGTCGTAGCTACTGTTCCCGCCGAAGTCGTAACATCTCCGGTGAGGGCAGGCATTTGCCCAGCCGCTACCGAGCCTGCCAAGTCGGTAAAATTAGGCTGAACATAAGCAGGAGCCGCCGATCCGCCGGTATTATTTCCCAGAAACGAATGAGCGGATGCATTGCTTAAAGAAAAACTCAGTGCTGGAGTTGTTGTCGGTGTGGCTACCGAAGTAGTCAATATTGGAGACAAATTCCCAGCACTGAATGACGTTACTGTTCCGCTTCCTCCGCCGCCTGCCGGAGCCGCCCAAATTATGTCTGTAGCGGTCGCGTCCATCGTGAGAACCTGATTGGCAAGTCCTTTGGGCAGGCGTGTCCATAGCGGAGTTGCGCCTTGGGCCGTAATCAGGTCGCCGCGAATTGGGTTCGAAGGCGTGACATCCGTAAAGTTTACGGAGTCAAGCAAGGGCTGCTTGGTTGTCAAGCCTGAATTGTTGATGGACATTTTGAGAAGTATTTATTTGCTAGAGTTGATGAAGCGCACGCCGGGTATTCGCTTTACTGCTTCCGATTGATTGCCTACACGCGAGAGGCAGTTTTCATCCGTAATTTCGGCCCTTATCCACAAGCCGCACTCGAATAACTGCTCTGTTGCACCGCCAGTCTGATATACCTGCGGAGTATTAGCTGGCGATCTGCTCTCCAGTTCATCGGCAAACTCACGCAAACAGCGGATTATCTGCTCATGTGTGACTCTGCTCATCGCATTAATCTCCGCTTGCCGCTTGCGTCTGCTGCGGAGCGTAAAGCTGGTTTACGATGGTCTGGATTTCCTGCTGATTTAATTCAACCCTGCTCACGGTAAATTTTCCGTCTTTTACTTCCACGGCAAACTGCCTGCCCTTTTCCGTGACTCTTTTCGCCGTGACGCTCTCCAGATGCCAGAGATAGACCCATGCCAGAGCAAACGGCCAATTCAGCCAGACAAGATTGTGCGCCCAGCCATAGAATTGCGAACACGCAAGAATCGCCGTACACCAGCCGGCGGCCCAGACAGAAAAACAACGTGGGCAGGTAAGCAGGTAGGAATTGATTTTGGCGCGTAATTTGACTGTGATCCTGTCCTGAGTAAAGAGGTCGGTGATCCTCCATACTGCTAAACAGGCTGCGATAACGTGAAATGGGAAAAGGAGTTTCAAGCTGAAAAACCAAACAGCACTTCTTGGGGATTTACAGGCCCCTGCACATCAGTTATTAAGCTATGGTTGGGATGACCAAGAACCCAACAAGGAACAAAACCCGGAGCGCCATATGAACACGCGGCGTAAGTAATATAATCATCGGATGAAACGAAAAGATAGCCTCTTTGATAAACAAGCAAAGGACGAAAAATTCCACTCCTCCACTCTTGCATGGCGCAGGATACTATTCCGCGCCATAGGCTGTTATATCTTACTGATTCCATAGCGGCCCGAGAAAATGGCATGACAATTCCAAATGGAATTACGGAGTAATAGATATTAAGTTCTCCATTTATAGCCTTCTCCATCAAGCCATAAAGGGTAGGATCGAACCTGTACGGCACCCAATCTGGAGATTCCTGACGTGCCAGCACATCAATCCGCTGCCGGTCTACCACTTCCTGCTCATCCACTACGAAGTCCGTCACTGGCCAATCTCCGCAGGATTCAGTTTACTTTCCATCATCGGGGCTTCCCCGACCCAGAAAGAATTTCGCACATAGCGATAAACCTTGCGACCATCGTGAAGAGTGACTTCGCTCGCAATCTGCCTTGCCAGTTCCGGCGCGTCCAATTCAGCGACATAGGCATCTGCTGATTCCTTATCTGGAAAAACAGCGCGGACAGTGGTATTGTCGTAATCCGATTCGCAAACCACGTAGACAGTCCCGCTCACCCGTTCCTCATCCTGTTATCTTCCGCCTGCTGCCGGTATGTACTGTACCGCTCAAGCGCCATCGGAATCGGCAAGTCGCTAAACGCCACCGCGAACACCCAAGGCTTCATATTCGCCTCAAGAATCTTCAGCATCTCAGGCGTGTACCAAATCCGCTCAATCGGTTCGCTCACAGCATCCGCCTTTCCCTTTCCTCCCGCGCGATCCGGCATGATGCCCCGCTGCACGTCGCCAAGGGCTGTCCATGCTTCTCGCACATCTTCACGGTTGGGGCCTCATTCACGATCTTCGCACTGCCAGGTTCCATCCGCTCATCCTCAACTACCGGAATGCCGTTGATTTTCAACGCCGCCCCTTCCCGTGGGACTCCAGATGATTTTTTAGGGGCAACCACGCTAACTGTTGCGACTCCTGCATCTGCCGTTACAGCCGTCCGCGCATTCCATTTTCGGCTGTGGCAGTATGGACACCGCTTCGGTGCCTCCAATTTCCGTGTTACCCACTTCTCGCCGCAATTCGCGCACTCACATTCATAAACCGGAACCCTGGTCATTGGTGCCATGGTCTAATTATACCACCATTTCGGTATATTTATACCAGAGGCCAGTTTTTATTTACGCTACGGCTGAGACGATATCCCTATTTTCCGCCACCCTAGGGGGAGTTCCCTGCCCGGCCCTGAAAAGGGACTCCCAACCATCTTTCAAACCTTCCGCCAATTGGCTGCTAATCGCCTGCAAATGGGCTGAGAGGCGTCAACAGGCAGGGCATGAGGGTCGGGCAGTGGTAGCGGTCAGGAGCGGGTGATTAGTGACACAATTACCATCGTGCCGAACACTGGCTAACTCTTTTGGTATCAACGCAGTAATGCAGATTTATAGCGGCACACTACTACATCTTTAATTGTCAGGATCAGGCGATTCGAAAGCAGACGAGAGCACGGATTCAGCCGGCATCATGACCATAATCCCGCGTACGTTGGACGTTTGCACCGGCTTGCCCTCTACGCGGTCTGTGATCTCTTTGATAGCTGCTAGGCTGAGATAGCCGTCTTTGTCCTGCTCCGCGAGCGCCATGGCCTTTCTCCCAAGCCTTTCAGCGCCGGTGCGCGTGCCATCATCTTCAGCGGCCAGCAAATCCTTCAATTCTTCGCTGATTAGCCTGCTTTTGGGCCTGCCAGACGGATTTCCAGACATTCCAGGCTTCCAAAGCCACGGCTTATCTGAAGACGGTGTGATACCAGTTTTGGGCGAAATTCCGCCATTTTCAGAAATTGATCCATTGGCTGATTCTACAAGCTGTTGAACAGTGCTGATTTCCTTTGGCTGTTCTGGATTGATTACAAGGGATTTATCAATTAGCGGTTGATTAGCAGGTGATTCGCCCAGAGTTTCCTTTTTAGGCTCAGACTCCTTTTTTTCTTCCACTGGATGAGGTTGAATCTTTCTTGGCCTGCCGGGTTTGCCTTTGGGCTTTTGGGGTTTTTCTGGTTTGCTTTTCCGGGCCGCGATCTTGGGCTTTTCTTTTGAGGCTGAAACCGCTTGCATTTCTGTGCTCTGAGGCTGAGCGACGACCTGAAACTCTTCCGCTGGTGCTTGAGTCACGGTAATTTCAGGTTTTACGGTATCTGGTGCGCTCTGTGGGCTTATGGCCGCTTTGATCTTGTAGAAAATGGATGAGAATTTCATTTGTTTTCAACGCCTTGGAATTATTTCCCCCTACTTGGCACAATTAGCTTGACACAT
>Ga0247661_1000115_pt1 | contig 14785 bp, 15 predicted proteins | sample CNK02_metaG_FD_182799 | JGI IMG/M metagenome (GOLD analysis project Ga0247661, IMG submission 182799) | Soil microbial communities from Purdue University Martell Research Forest, Indiana, United States - CNK02 | ecosystem: Environmental > Terrestrial > Soil > Temperate forest > Bulk soil...
GTCGGCGCAAAAAAGCAGGACTCCGGCATTCTCCTGCTCCTCGCTCCCAACGATCGCAAATATCGCATCGAAGTCGGCTACGGCATCGAGCCCGTCATTAATGATGCCCGCGCGGGCGACGCCGGTCGTGCGATGGTTCCCTTCCTCCGACAAAACGATGTCGGCGCCGCTGTCGAAGTCGCCGCCTGGCAACTGGCCAAGTACGTTGCCGACGACAAAGGTGTCACTCTCTCGGGCGCTCCGCCGACTCGACCGATTTCGCGCCAACCCAAATCCAACCAATGGCCTATCAGTCCTTTCGCGATTTTTGTCATTCTGTTTGTCATGTTCCAGATTTTCAGCTCCGTTGTCCGGCGCGCTTCCGGCCGTCGCGGCAGCGGCATGGACGGTTGCTGGTGGATTCTTCCCTTCCTCGGAGGGGGCGGCGGCCGAGGCGGTTACGGCGGCAGTTGGGGCGGCGGAGGAAGCTGGGGCGGCGGTAGTGGCGGCTTTGGCGGATTCGGTGGAGGCTCGAGCGGCGGTGGTGGCGCTTCCGGGAGCTGGTGATCCAGCGTTAAGATTTACGAGAAAAAGGACTCAACAGACTACATGATCGCACGCGAAGAAAAACTAGCCGAGTTCACCCGTCGCCTCCGCGAAGCCGCTGGCGACAATCTCGAGTCTGTCGTGCTCTATGGCTCTGCTGCGCGTGGCGAGTATCGCGAACACAAGTCCGATCTGAATCTTCTATGCGTCCTGAGCTCCGCCAGGGCCAGCGATCTCGCTCGCCTCGCCCGCGTCATCCATTGGTGGTCCGGCCAGCTTAACGAACCACCTCCCCAATTTTTCACCCTTGCCGAGCTTCGCCAGTCCGCCGACGTTTTCGCCATCGAACTCCTGGACATCGGCCAGAATCATAAAGTCCTGTTCGGCTCCGATCCTGTCGCCGATCTCGAAGTCCCCATGAACCTCCATCGCATTGAAATTGAGCACGACCTCCGCGCGCTCCTGCAGAAACTGCGCATCCATTTCGTCCACTATTCCGAAAACGAAGCGCAACTCCGTGAAATCTACGCCAAATCCATCTCCGGCGTCACGGTTCTTCTCCGCCACGTCCTCATCGCTTTCGGCGAAGATGTCCCCGCGGACCGCGACCGCCTCTACCAACGAGTTGAAGAACTAACAGGCGCCGACGCTGCGGCCTTCGAACTCGGCCGCGCTCTCCGCGACAATCATCCTTCGGCCGAAATCTCCCGCTCCTTCGGCAAATACCTCGAAGCCATTGCCGCCGTCATACTCGGCCTCGACACAATCATCCCTAAACGCGAGTGGCAGCGCCTGAAAAAGGCGCACCTGTGAAAACCATGCGCACAGCACATCCAACCCGTCAGTCCGAGCGAAAACGAGAAATCTGCCTTTGGGTTGCTGCCGCATCGCAACCTATCGTCCGGCGATTCTTTACTTATTTACGTTGTGCCGGCTTTAGCTCGGTTTTTTCGGCAGAAGTTCGCCATTTCATTCTCGAAACCGTTTTGCCTTGAAGGAGAATCGCTTATGAAAGTCGGTCTGATCATCGTCGTAATCCTGCTGATACTCGCGCTCATCGTTGGCAGTGGGTTCGTCGGCCGCCGCAACCAGATGGCCGTCAAGCGCGAAGCCGTCAACGCCGCGTGGTCGCAGGTCGATGTGGTGCTGCAGCGCCGTGCCGACCTCATCCCCAACCTTGTGGCGACGGTGAAAGGCTTTGCCGTTCACGAAGAGCAGGTTTTCGGTGAAATTGCGCAAGCTCGCTCCGCGCTGATCGGCGCCAGAACACCGGCCGACAAGATCGCCGCCAACGGCGCCCTGGACTCTGCGTTGAGCCGCTTGCTCGTGATCACGGAGAATTATCCCCAGCTCAAATCCAACGAAAATTTCCTTCGCCTGCAAGACGAACTCTCCGGCACCGAAAATCGCATCGCCGTAGAACGCCGTCGCTACAACGACGCCGTGCAGGACTACAACACGTTCCTCTCTCTTTTCCCCAACAGCCTGGTCGCCAGCATGAGCGGCTTCACCCGCAACGACGCCTACTTCAAAGCCGACGAAGGCTCTCGCACCGCGCCCAAGGTCAATTTCGACTTCAACAAATCTCAAGCGCCCGCGAACCCGGCTCCAGCTCCCGCCAAGCCTTAAATCTTTTTACATTGGAACGGGAGTCACTCTCGTCCCAGCAAGTCTCCCCCGGTTTGGGTAAGTTGCTGATTTCCTTGGGCTTGAAAGACCGGATCTTTTTCGCTTGACATATTCCCATATGGGAATGTATTGTTTCCCCATGCCTCGTGCCTCCACCACCTCCGACGCCTTCAACGCCGTCGCCGAGTCTCGCCGCCGCGATATACTCTCTTTTCTCGCTCTCGATGAGCGCTCCGTCGGTGATATCGTCGACGCTCTCAGCCTCGAACAGCCCTCCGTCTCTAAACACCTTCGCGTCCTAAAGGACGTCGGCATGGTGTACGTCCGCCGCGATGGTCGCCGCATGCTATACCGCACCAACGCCGATGCCATTCGCCCCTTGCATGAATGGACCGAAACCTTCGAGCGTTTCTGGCGCCATCAGCTCACCCGCATCAAAGAACGCGCCGAAGCCAAATCGCTTCCCATTTCCAATTTCGAAAAAACCGAAAAGGAGCAGTCATGACCGTTGCCACTTCTGTACTGGAAGACCTAACGCTGACCGTAACCCAGGAAATCCGCGTCAAAGCAACACTCGAGAACACTTTCGCCGCGCTCCTCGAGCAGCTCGGCCCCTACAACGAAAAGCCCGACGGCGATCTTCTCCCCATGGTTCTTGAACCCTGGCCCGGCGGCCGCTGGTACCGTGATCTCGGCAACGGCAATGGCCATTTCTGGGCCAGCGTTCAAGCCATCAAGAAGCCAACGCTTCTTGAATTTGTCGGCCCGCTTATGATGTCTCATCCTGTCGCTAACAACGTCCAATACCGTCTCAGCGAAGAAAACGGAGTGACCGTCATCAAGTTCCGTCACTCCGGCTTCGGCCTCATCCAGCCGGAATTCAAAACCGGCGTCGTCACCGGCTGGACCTACATTCACGAAAGTGTCCGCAAGCGCGCCGAGCTGGGCCACTCCAAGTCGGCCGTCCAGTAGCTGTGGCGTGGCTTCAGGCCGGCTCTCTGATGTTGTCAGCCTAACCTGTCATCCCGAGCAGAGCGAATGGCCGCCCCGCAGCCGAGGGATCTGCTTTTTCTGAAGTAGCCAGAACGAAAAGGAGAATCAAAATGTCGATCGCAAAATCACTTCTCGCGGAGTTCGAAATCCAGGCGCCTATCACCAGAAAATTTCTGGAACGCCTCCCCGAAGACAAACTCACCTGGAAGCCGCACGAAAAATCCATGACCGCTGGCCAGCTTGCCTATCACCTGGCTTACGTGCCTGGCGGAGTGATTCAGTTCGTGCAGAACAATCCGGCCCAGGCTCCTGATTTCGCCAGTTTTCCCCAACCCACAAGCCGCAAGGAAATCCTCGACAAATTCGAGGAAAGCATCGCAACAGTTCGGAACGTCCTCTCCAAGGGAGACGACCCGAGCATGCAGGAAACTTGGCGTCTGGTTGCCGGAGGCCACGAGGTCCTCGCTCAGCCTCGCGGAGAATTCCTTCGGGACGTCATGCTCAGTCACTGGTATCAACACCGCGGCCAGTTTAGCGTGTATCTCCGGATTCTCAACGTTGCGGTTCCTGCCAGTTGGGGACCTAGTGCCGACGAACCGCCCGCTTTCGCCCAGCAGCGCGCCCAATCCGCCTGACTTTCGGCGTCGGGGGATAAGCTTGCAAGGGAGGTTCATCATGTGCCCCGAATGCTATGCCAGCATCGCATTGCTCATCACCGGAGTCGTTTCGACCGGCGGTGTAAGCGCAGCCGCGGTCAGAATCTTCCGCGACAAAAAGCTCGCCGCAAATCTTTCACCAGCCCGCAAGCCCGAAACTCAAAATTCGAAGGAGAAGTCGCAATGAGCACCACCGGTACCCATACGAAATCAGCAGCACCTCAAAAGCACCAAGTTGTCACCAGACAGGAGTGGCTCGCCGCCCGCAAGATATTGCTCGCCAAAGAGAAAAAGCTGACGCGCGACCGCGACACCGTCGCCGCCGAGCGCCGCGCGTTGCCTTGGGTCAAAGTCGATAAGAACTACGTCTTCGACTCTCCCGCCGGCAAGAAAACTCTTGCCGATCTTTTCGACGGCCGCAGCCAGCTCATCATCTATCACTTCATGTTCGGTCCCGACTGGAACGAAGGCTGCCCCAGCTGTTCCTTCAACATGGACCACACCGACCCAGCGCTCGTTCATCTTTCCCAGCGGGACGTTTCTTTTGCCGCCGTCTCCCGCGCCCCTGTCTCGAAAATCGAACCCTTCAAAAAACGCATGGGTTGGCGCTTCCCCTGGGTTTCGTCTCACGACAACGATTTCAATTACGATTACCGCGTTTCTTTCACCAAAGAAGAATTGGCCAAGGGCAAAGTCGACTACAACTTCGACCTAGTCGAATTTCCCAGCGCCGAAGCTCCCGGAATCAGCGTCTTCTACAAAGACCCCAGCGGCAACGTCTTTCACACTTATTCCGCTTATGCCCGTGGTACCGAAACTACCGTCAACACCTATAACTACCTTGACTACGCTCCCAAAGGGCGCGATGAAGACCATTTGCCTTTCACCATGGCCTGGGTTCGCCATCACGATCGCTACGCCGACGGCGTTCTGGCCGATGCCGACAAACCCTATTGGCCCGAGTTCAACGGCCCCGCTTCATCCTCGCGCTGACGAGGCTCGATTTTGGAGTTGCGGCATCGACGCAGCCGCTTTTTCGTTAGGAAGGAGATTGGAATGGGCACCACCGCAACCACACAGAAGCACAAAGTCGTTCTGCAGGAAGAGCCCACAACCTGCAAGCCAGCGGCAACGTGATTCCCTGTAAACAGTGACTTCTCGGCCCACGCATGCGTTCGGGCTCCGATTCCGTTCGGAGCCCTTTCCTGTTCTCGCCGCCCGTCACTCGTTCGCTGACCCGCTCGCTGACTGCCAGGCGATCGGGGTAAGAACCTCGTCGCATCTAGACTCTCAGCCACAAGCGCTCGCCACAAATTTCCCGGCCAATTCTGCGTGATCGACCGACCTAGGTCTTCTGTATGGTTAATCTTTCTTAACTTCGGTTCCCTTCTCTCCCAGGAATTCGCTCAGCAGCATGTGGAAATGGTGCACGCCATTTTCGCGTTTTACCGAATAGCGGCCGCGGTCGTAAGTCGAGGACCGCAAACCTTTCTGCACATTTTCGCAGAGCAGAATATCCTCCTGCTGGACTTCGTCACTGAAGGCAACTGCCTTTTCAATACGTTCCTTCGTTTTCGGCGAGTCCACGTCGTGGAAGAACCACTCGAAAATCGTCAGCGTCTTGTCGTGCGACAACGGCACAATCACGTTGGTGGAAATGTTGTCGGGATAAATGTTCAGCATCAGGTTGGGAAAAATCCAGAAATAGAGCGCTTCCTGCAATCCCGTTCCAGGTGCGTAGAAACGTTCTCCTGCATCGCTCGGCTTCATCGCGCGAATCGGCGCAAACTGCTGGGAGTAGTAGCGAAACGTCTCGGTGCGATATTGCGAGTAATCAATTTCCCGCATCAGCCCGGGATGCGCGATAGGAATGTGGTAGCCCTCGAGGTAGTTGTCGACGTACACCTTCCAGTTGCAGTTGATGACGTAGTCGCGCCGCTCCGCCAATTGCAATCCGGCGAACTGAAACCCCCGTGCTTGTTCCGGAATCTTCCCCAGGTATGTAGAGAGCGACTCAAGCGTCCCGTCATCTTGCTTAAAATGAAAGGACACGAAGATAAAGTCTTCCCAGACCTCTAACCGCAGCGGAACCATCCCCATGGTGCTGCGATCAAAAAATTCCACGCCCTCCACATCCGGTGTCCCAATCAGCCGTCCATCCAACGTGTAGGTCCACCCGTGATACTGGCAGCGCAAAACATTCTTGCAACCGCTGCCTAGCGCGATCGGCCCGGCGCGATGCCGGCAAACATTGCTGAACGCCCGTAGCATGCCTACCTTATCCCGCACCACGATCACAGGTTCACCAGCGACATCCATGGTGAAATAACTCTCCGGATCGGCGATTGTGCGTTTGACGCCGTTTATTTCACCGCAAGCCTGATCCAGCGTCCCCACCAGTTGCCAGGACCGCCGAAAAATCTTCTCTCGCTCAATTTCCAGAATGTGCGGATCGGTATAGAACCGCGAAGCCAGAGTCTGCGCACACTCTATCTGTTCATTCACATCAAGCCGCAAAGGTTTCGTCGTCATGGCTGAAAGTCTCTCACGAAGTAGAGGTGAAGAAGTAGCGCCGCAAGAAACGTCAACATACACTCCCGGCTTTTTTGGGTACAGAATGCGCAAGTTGCTGAAAACGGGAGTGCCTGCGCTTGGCAAGAAAGGGACAGCAAGATCCATGACCGGTGAGTTTTGTACAAGCGAGACCGTTCACGTGGTCCGGGGATTTGTTCAACACGGCAACACCGAGGAAGTCGCCTCAGTCGGAGGCCGCTAGGAAGACGGCGGCTTGCAAGGTTGGCGGAGAGAGCGCCATGCGAACCAGGCTACAGTGGCGAGCAAGCCGAGCCAGCCGAGGGCTTGCGTGGAGTGGCCGATCTGCTGGTCGTGGACGAGGGTGTTCCAGTGGGTGAAGAGAATCTCCCAGTCGTGGTCGCCCGCGCCGACTAGTTGAATATCCAGCGTACGGGCGGTGGCCATGTAGTGGCCGATGTATAGAAAGTTTTCGAAGAACCAGAACAGGCAAAAGGCAACGCCGGTGAGTTCGCGGCGAAAGAAAAACGCGAAAGCGCAAACAGCGGGAACGATGAGTTCGAGCAGGGTACCGCCAAGTATCATCAGCGTGTAACCGAAGCCAACTTGATTCTCCTCGGCAAAAATCCCGAACAGCGGATGGCCGGCTTCGTGGATGGCCAAGTTAGCGTAGTCGAGGAACAGAAAGCCGGTGCGATCAAACGCGGCGTAGAGCAGAAACAGAACGTAAAACGCAAGTGCCAACCAGGCGACGGGGCGGGGGACAGGTTTCCAATCGTCAAACTCAGCAAATCCCTCACGAAGGGACGTCCATTCCATGGCTTAGAGCGTAGCAACGATGCTGGAGACGGCAGAAAGAAAAGACGGCGGATGTTGCCACGGTTGCGCAGTAACCTGTTGCATGCGCTCCAGACGGATGGCGCCGCAGGAAACGTACCGTGTCGCCATAGCCATCGGGACTATAGAGAGAAGTCGGCTCTCGTAATCCGCAAGGGTGGTCGCTGCATGCAGGTCGGATCCGGCGAACTAACGCTGAACCACGCGGAGAGCTTCGTAGGCGGCGCCCAGCTGCGGCGCGTTTTCATTGAGGATGACGGAGACAGGAATATTCTGCAGTAGTTTTTCAAAATGCCATTTGTCGCGGAACGAATTGAAGAAGGTTCCGTCCTTCATTTTTTCGAGGATTTTTACGGCGATTCCACCGGCAACGTACATGCCGCCGAGAGAGAGAACCTTCAGCGCCAGGTTGCCGGCTTCGGCGCCGTAGATATCGGTCCAAAGATCGAGAGTTTCAACGCAGACCGGACAGGTTTTGTTGAGGCCGTTCTGGGTGATTTCCGGCGCGGGATCGGCGTCAGGATCGGCGAAGGAGGGATGTTTGACGCCCGGATCGATGAACTCGTGAATGGTGCGAAAGCCTCGGCCGGAGAGGATAAGTTCAAAGCTGACCTGGGGATAGCGGCGTCGCATGAAGCGAAGCAATTCGATCTGTTGTTCGGTGTGCGGAGCGAAATCGGAGTGACCGCCTTCGGAGGGAACCACGCGGTAGCGTGAACCGTCCCAGGCCAGGATGGCTTGGCCGAGGCCGGTGCCTGCAGCGATGAGCGCTCGAGTTCCACCGGGTTCCGGAGTGCCAGGATTGAGCACAGCGAAATCGCTAGACGAAAGATATTCGATGCTGTGGCCCCAGGCGCCGAGATCATTCAGCAGCGCGACGTGAGGGATGTCGAGCTCCTGAGAGAGGACTGCGGCGTCCACGGTCCAGGGAAGATTGGTGGCGCGGACACGATTGTCGATCACCGGGCCAGCAATGCCGAAGCCGGCGGCGCGAATTTTTTCATTGTCCAGGTGCGGCGCGGCGACGCGCGCGAACTCCTTGGCAATGAGATCGAACTTGGCGAAATCCTTGCTGCGAAAGCGCTGCTTGAAAACGGGGTTGAGTTGCCCGCCACGCTCGGAGAAAAGCGCGAGGTTGCATTTGGTGCCCCCGACGTCACCGGCCAGAATCACGAGTTCCCTCGCTAGAGTTAAATCGTTTCAAGTGCGCGCTGCGCGAATCAGGGAGTGTACCACTTGCGGCCGTCGCGTTCGAGGAGGGCGTCGGATTCGCGTGGCCCCCAACTGCCGGAAGAATATTGCGGGACGGTGGCAGTTTTTGCGGCGCTCCAGACATCGAGGATAGGATCTACTAGTGACCAAGCAGCTTCGACGTTGTCACCTCGGTCGAACAGGGTGGCATCGCCGCGCAGGCAATCGTTGACCAAGGTGGCATAAGCGCTGCGCGTAGCTTCGCCAAACCCCTCTTTGTAGCTGAAATCCATATTGACGTTGCCGATGCTCATTTCGGTGCCGGGGCGCTTAGCGCCAAAAGAGATCGAGATGCCTTCGTCCGGCTGGATGTTCAGGATGAGACGATTGGGTTCAGCTTCGCGGCCGCGGAAAACCACGTGCGGGGCACGCTTGAATTGAATGACGATTTCGGTGCTGCGCTTGGCGAGGCGTTTGCCGGTACGCAGATAGAAGGGAACATTGGCCCAGCGCCAGTTGTCGATGAGGATTCTTGCGGCGACGAAGGTTTCCGTGCGCGATTGCGAACTGACGCCCTGCTCTTCGCGATAACCAGGAACGGATTTACCGTTGGTGCTCCCCTTCGCATACTGACCGCGAACGATGGCTTGTGCGACGGCTTCCAGGTCGAAAGGGCGAATGGATTGCAACACTTTCAGTTTTTCGTTGCGCACGGCGGTGGCGTCGAAGGCGGCCGGGGGTTCGACAGCCACGAGCGATGTGAGCTGGAGCACGTGGCTCTGAATCATGTCGCGGAGCGCGCCAGCGGTTTCATAAAAACCGCCGCGGCGTTCGACGCCGAGCGTTTCGGCGGCCGTGATTTGCACGTGGTCCACGTAATTTCGGTTCCACAGCGGCTCGAAAATGCCGTTGCCGAAACGGAGAACGAGCAGGTTCTGCACTGTGTCTTTGCCGAGGTAGTGGTCAATGCGGTAGACCTGATTTTCCTCGAAAACGTTGTGGACAATCTGGTTGAGTTCCTTGGCGGAGGCGAGGTCACGGCCAAACGGTTTTTCGACGATGATGCGGACCCACGCTTTGGGATTACAGGGGCGGGAAAGGCCAGCGCGGCCGAGCTGCTCGATGATGTCGGCATACACTTCGGGCGGCGTGGAAAGGTAAAAGATGCGATTGCCGCAGAGGTTATGGGAGGCGTCTAGCTCGGTCAGGCGCTTAGAGAGCCTCGCGTAAGACTCCTGGTCTCCGTAGTCGCCTGCACTGTAGAAAAGATTGGCGGCGAATTCATTCCATTTGGCGGGATCAACGGGTCCGCCCTCGGAAATAGTCTTTGCAGCATCGCTGGCGGTGGCGCGAAAACTTTCGTCGGTCATGGGCGTGCGGGCGAAGCCAACGATGGAATATCGCGAGCCTAGCGAATCGTGGGCAGCCAGATCAAAAAGCGCGGGAATTACCTTGCGTTTAGCGAGATCGCCGGACGCGCCGAAGAGCACGATAGCGCAAGGCTCGCTTGCACCACCAAAGGATATGTTGGAAGGAACCGAATCGGCGGCCATGCGCTCTCCTTGAAACAGGCAGCTTGTTAGATGAAGCGAACGCTCAAAAGAACTATACCTCAACCTGTAAATTACGCAGGTCAGCGCGCAGTTGATCCGGTGACTGATAGTGAATCACGGACATTCCGAGGCGGCGGGGCGCTTCGAGATTCAGAGATCGGTCGTCAATAAAGACACATTCCTCGGGCCGCCGCTGCGTGACGGCAAGCGCCAGACGGAAAATTCCTTCTTCGGGTTTGCGCGTATGGAGGTAGCAGGAGCTGAAAAAAACCTGGAAGCTACGGCGAAGGTTAAAGGCTTCGATGCGGTATTGATTGAGTTCGAGGGGCTCGTTGTTGATGGCACCGACGAAATAGCGGTTGGTGGCAACGCATTGATCGAGGATCGCACGAACCGCCGGAAATTCCTTGGATTGGGCGAACATGAACGCGGCGAACTCTTCGCGGGTAAACTTGCGAGGACGATAGAAGAGTGTGCGATCGAGATAATCGTTAAGGGAGAGCTGCCCCGCGTCGAAGGCCGGGAAAGAAAGCTCATGGCGGTCCTGAAAATCCTCCCAATCGAGATGAAAGGCTTCCCCGGCCTCTTTACGGGAATTGCGATCCCAGCCATTGGTGAGAACGACTCCACCGATATCCCAAAAGAGGGCCGTAACGCGTGCCATGTGCAGTCCCCCGACAAGAGGCATACAAAACCGCGGCGAAACGATTCTACTGCAATCAACCCTGGGCTGCGGCAGAGGTTGGCGGTGCGCGCTGCCTACCGCCTCGAGCAGGCGAGTTGCGAGCAGCACGTCGCCAAGCCAGTGTGCCAAAAAAAATGCGGCGCGGGCGGTTGGGAAATCGAAGCAGACAGTGAGTGAGTTAGGAATTTATTCAAAACTGCGCTAATGTGAAGTTTAACGCGATTTTCGAGGAGGATGTGGTGGCGAACGATTCCTGTGAACCGGAGAAACCCTCCGATACGCCGGTGACGCCTGGCACGCGCATGGTGCACTGTGTGAAATTTGGCAAAGAGCTGCCGGGGCTAGATCGCGTACCCTGGCGGGGCGAACTGGGCAAGCGGGTGTACGAAAATGTATCAAAAGATGCCTGGAAGCTGTGGATCGAGCACTCGAAAATGATCATGAACGAATACCGGCTGAATCCCCTGGACCCCAATTCCCAGAAAATAATGGAAGAGCAGCTCGAACAATTCTTTTTTGGGGAAGGGGCCAAGTTGCCAGAAGGCTACGTGGCGCCAAAAGCCAAGGGCTGAACCCCTGACTAGCTTGGTTGAGTGAGAATTTTTCCGGTGATTGGATGTTCGACCGGCAGCGCCTTCGTGATGTTAAAGCGAAGCCGTGAATGAGCCGAGCGCAGCGAGTCTTCAACGTGGTTCGGCATTTCGGCCTTGGCGAAGATAAATCCCAAATAAGAGGAACCTTCAGGCCACGCGAGAATAGTGTCGCGAATGCGGGCCGTGACTTCGATTTCCGTGATGCACCGGACGTGTTGAGCATCTTCGATGCCGTGGATTGATTCAAGCACGCCGCTCGAGGGAACTGGAATCATCATGACGCCGGAGGCGAGTTCTTCGCGCTGCCACCCGGAAATCTCTTCGCCAATCGCGTGGCGAAGAATCAGTTCCTCCAAACCGATCAAATGCCGGTGCTGCGGCGAACCAAATTCCAGCGAACGCGCACAAAGACCGCCAATCGGACGCGGAGCAATTTCAACCGGCCAGACGCCGCGCTCGTTTACGCGAAATTCGGCGTGGACTGGCCCATGCGACAGACCGACGGCGCGGGCCGCGTCCTCGGCGGCGCGGTGGATGGCGCATTGCTGTGCGGCGGGGAGACGCGAGGGCGTGATGTAAATCGTTTCCTCGAAAAATGGCCCTTCGAGCGGGTCGGGCTTGTCAAAAATTGCCAGGAGTTTGAACGCCCCGTTGACAAGAATGCCTTCGACGGCTACTTCGGCTCCTGGGATGTATTCCTCGGCGAGGGCTTGCGAAAAATCCGATTCTCGCTGCGAGCGGAGTTCGGGCCGATCGAAGAGCTGTTTCAAGCGCAGCACTGCGGCAAGAAAATCCTCGCGATTGTCTGCTCGCATCACACCCTGGCTCGCGGAAAGCGAGAGCGGCTTGATTACGCAGGGATAGCGCAGGCCCAGCAAGGCGGGCTCCGGCGCCGGCGAAAGAGGAATCGCGCGAAACCAAGGCGTCGGCAAACCGACTTCGCGGAAGATTTCCCGCATGCGCAGCTTGCTGTGGCAAGCCTCAACGGCAACCGGATGATTGGCTGAAATTCCGAGGCCACGCGCCGTGTAAGCGGCAGCCAGGGCGGGCCGGTCGCCAAGGGCGATGATGCCGTCGAAATGGCGCTTGCGAAATTCCTGCAGTGCACGGCCCGCGGCGTGCTGGGGCGCATCAAAGCGCACCGCAAGCGCATCGTCACCCCAGGGATTGGAAAGTTCGTGGCAGCGGTCGGTTACAAACACCAGACGAACTCCCAGGCGGCGGGCAGCTGCGTCGAAGCTGCGCGTCTGGTAACCGAGTTTGGAGGCGAACAGTAAGACGGTTTTGTGGTCGTGACTGATCATGCGGGGTGCAGGCGCGCCTAAATGAACCCTTCCTTTGCTGGAATTTCTTGCGCAAATCCTTGTATGGGAACCAACTGGTCCCCGGTGGGCTCCGCTCAACAGTACCAAGGTTCGCTGAGGAATGGGACAGTGCGCTGCGGGCGAGAGACGGGAAGAGGAAACGAGCCACCGGGGAGGGTCTCTGCCGCGGATTGCCAGATGCGTTCAAAAATAGATGCGCGTGACGATTTTTGCTCTTCTGCACTGGCAACGATGGCAAAAATGCGCGTGGAGAGATCGTCCAGGGCGGGATCGGAGTGGTTCCAGGGATACACGAGTTTCTCGGAATCGTAATCGCCGACCATGGCCGCGATTTCCGGCAGCTCGAGGAGCCGGGAACGCGACGATATCAACAATCGTATCGCGAGCTGGACCGATGGCACAGCCGAGATTAAGTCTCGGTCCGCAATCACTTCCAGAAGATCGCGATAGCTTTCACGCGTTGTCCATGGTGTGAAGGGAACGAACGTCGGCTGCAGGGTCAGTCCCGCATCCTCGCAAAGTTGGAGAGCGCGGAAAAAATCGGCGCGCGTGTGCCCCTTGTCAAGCTTGCGCAGAATCTCATCGTCGAGTGATTCCACGGCGGTGGTGACGAACAGACATCCCGTCCGCGAGAGTTTTAGAAGCGCATCGGAATGGCGAAGAAGATGCTCGATCTTGATGGTTGCGTCGTAGGTGAGTCGCGGGAATTCGGAGTGCAGTTCGTCCACGATGCGGATGGCGTGAGTAACGCCATTGAAGAAATCGGGATCCCCGAAAGTGATGTGCTGTGCGCCGGCTGCGGCCTGTTGGCGGATATCGGCGAGAACCACGTCGCGCGAGACTACGCGGAATTGCCCGGAATAAATCGGCACAATTGGACAATGCCGGCACAGATGTTTGCAGCCGCGTGAAGCCTCGGTGTAACCGGTGGTGCGATGCGAGCCCCCGGGAAGGACGACGTGAGCGTATTTGCGCAATTGCGGCAGGTCCGAGCGATCGGGCAATTCGAAAGCCAGCCGCGGCAAAGGAACGTGGCCGTTTTCCGTGGCTGGCAGAATTTGCGGCCGCGATATGTCCCCGGCAAGCACGGCGAGGTCCGCTTCAAACTCGGGGCCCAGGACGCAGGAAAAGCCTGCAGCACGTAAGCGGGATTCATTCAGCGGCGCGTACAGCCCGCATGCGCAAAGGGTCGCTTGCGAATTTTGCGCGCGAACGATTTCGACCCATGACAATGCCAGCCGCGTGGCCGTGTGCATTGGCAGATAGAAAACAATAAGCTGCGCATCGCGTACCGCATTTTCGTCAAGCGATTGCCTGGAAAGGTCGAGGCAACGCACGAGATGTCCGTGTTTATGTAGCCAAGCGGCAGGGGAAGCCAATCCGAAGGGCTGGCGGCCCAATTCATAAGTGGCAAGCAGCAGGATCTTCACGACGCACCCAGTATAACGCGACAGCCAGAAACATTGCGCCGTCGCTCACGCTGCACACTCCGAGTTCGGTTATTATAGGAGGTTCGGAACGCCCGAAAGGACCGCAGATGGCCATCTCCGCCGCAAATTCGTTTGGGACGCGCGACAAATTGAACGTCGGCGCGCAGTCTTTCGATATCTATCGGCTCGAGCATCTCGAGCGGCAAAGTTCGGGAAGCATGGCCCGGCTTCCTTTTTCACTGCGTATCTTGCTGGAAAATTTGTTGCGCAACGAGGATGGGCGGTTCGTTCACAGGGAAGATATTCAGGCGCTGGCAAACTGGACGCCAAAGGCCGCGGAAAAAGAAATTGCCTTCATGCCGGCGCGCGTCTTGTTGCAGGACTTCACCGGCGTACCCGCGGTGGTCGACCTCGCAGCGATGCGAGAAGCGGTCAAGAAAATGGGCGGCAATCCGAAGCGCATCAACCCGCTCTTCCCCGCGGAGCTGGTGATCGATCACTCGGTGCAAGTGGACAGCTTCGGAAACGTAAATGCGTTTGGCCTGAACGCACAGTTGGAGTTTCAGCGCAATGCGGAGCGCTATGCGTTTTTGCGCTGGGGGCAAACTGCGTTTCAGAATTTTAAGGTGGTGCCGCCAGAAACCGGAATCTGCCACCAGGTCAACTTGGAGTATCTTGCCCGCGTGGTTTGCGCAGTGCCGTCCGGTAATCGGTTCGAAGCGTATCCGGACTCCCTGGTAGGCACGGATTCACACACCACGATGGTGAACGCGCTCGGCGTGTTCGGCTGGGGCGTCGGCGGCATTGAAGCAGAAGCGGCGATGCTCGGTCAGCCG
>Ga0247661_1000116_pt1 | contig 14701 bp, 31 predicted proteins | sample CNK02_metaG_FD_182799 | JGI IMG/M metagenome (GOLD analysis project Ga0247661, IMG submission 182799) | Soil microbial communities from Purdue University Martell Research Forest, Indiana, United States - CNK02 | ecosystem: Environmental > Terrestrial > Soil > Temperate forest > Bulk soil...
TCGTCTCGCGCGCCAGCACCCGGGCCAGCTCCCCCGGCTTCTCGCGCAGGATCAGGGTCTTCATGCGGAGCGGTTGCGCGAGCACCAGGCCGGGCACACGGGCCGGTCCGGCGAGGGCCGCGATGAACGTGCCGCGCTTCACAGCCAGCACCACAGCCCGAGGGCGATCCACATCAGCGAGCCGATCCCGACGCTGGTCAGCACGCCGATCGACGGGTTGAGGTCGGTGGGGCGCCGCGTCATGGTGGCACCTCATTGCCCCACACATCCCACCCGAGATGACGGGTGCGCGCGAACAATTCGACACCATCGAGATGCGGGAACATGCCGTCGATTATTTCGATGAACGCAGCAGGCTTTGCACTGTGCCGACCGCGGTTTGCCGGGATCACCGAATCATACTGCTCGCCTGGAGCCGGCGCAGGCACGCTGCCCTTTGTGCCGACGAGCAGGAGTTCATGCTTGTTGCGGTTCCAATAGCCTGTACCGGCCTTGTTCTTCTCCCAGACGAAGTTGCTCTTGTAGGTGAACCCCCACGCCTGCATGACGGCCAGGGCCTCTGCGAGCATCGGGTTCGTCGCCCATAAGAACAACACCGCATTCGATGCGGCCGGGACCTTCAGCTCCTTCAATTCGCCGATGGTCATCGTCGGGTAGTGGTTGTCAGCGGCCCGATCCATGCCGCTGTCGCGAGAGTAGGGTTCAAATCGCCAGGGCGGATCTGCGTAAATGACGGAGTAGATCTTCTTGCCGATAGCCTTGGACGCCCGCCGTGTAGCCTCAGCGAGTTCGACCTCCCGCTCCGAACGCCTATCGCCCTTCAGCGCATTGCGCAGGCCACCGAGCGTGGGCGCGCGACCTTCGGCCTTGCACTTGTCGTAGTACTGCTCGGCCTTCGTCGGTTCGGCATCCTCCGCCTCGGCAAGCTCCTCGTATCTATCAGCACTTGTCGTGTTGATGCTGGCATCGGCCAAACTCTCGGTTTTCGACTTCCCGCTAGAGGGAAGTCGTACCGTGCCTGACCTTCCTTTTGTCTTAGCCTTCGGTAGCTGGCTGGACAGCCTGCCAATTTTCACACACGCGCGGCATTTGATCTCAGCGACCCAGTTCTCCAGCTCTTTGTCGTCACGCTGCCTAGCATAAGCAGCGAGCGCGGCGGCCTTGTCGCGGATGTCTGCCGCTTCATCGATGCGGACACACTCAGCGACGGCCACGCGCATCGCCTCGTACTGCGCAAGCTGCATGTTCGGGAAGCGAGCGACAGCTCCATCAGGCACGGCGTCACCCCTCGATCAGAGGAAAGTCGTCAGCCAATGCCCAGGTAAAGTCTGTCTTGCGGCCGCGCCGCTTGGATAGGAAGAGGTTCCACGCGATCACGATGAATGCTGCACGCATGACGTCGTGCACACGCCCACCCGACTCCTTGAACCTCATCAGGCACTCTTGCATGGTGCCGATCGGCTTGAAGCGGCCACCCCACTGTCCGCCAGCCCATGCTGCGGCAAAGTCAGCGGCCTGATCAGCGTTCTTCTCAGCGAAAGCATAGAGCATCGCGATCACTAGGCCTGGCGGCTGGGTCGTGTTCTCGTAGATACGCCGCGCCGGTTGGACGAAATCGACCAAGGTCGGATAGTTGTCGGCGAGCAAGCGAAGCACTTCGCGAGGTTCAAACGTATCCCGCTGCTTGACCCGATTGGACTTGATTAAATGGACCCAACGGACCGCCCCTTTGAGCCACGCCGTGTTCTTGTAATTGGCGATGTGGAGCAAATCGGCGGCATCGCGATTCTTGCCCCGATCCATGCGGTCGAAGTAGCTGTCGGGGATGCCGAACACGACATGCGAAGTGAACTCGACTCGGCCTTGATAGCAGGCTGAGAGCCTGTTCTGCCCGTCGCGCAAGATGCCGGCGTCGGAGAACTTGATGGTGTCACCGGTCACCGCCCACTCGCCGGCGACCATGTCCTTGCGATAGGTGGCGATCTTCGCTGGCTTAATCGGCCGGTTGCCGCGATTGAACGCTGTCAGGATCGCCAGCGCCCCCGCTGGTGTGAAGGTAACTACCCGCGACGTTGCCGGTGGCCGGGCGATAAGCTTCTTGATCTCAACTAAACAGTCCTCCCCCGTGTCGAGAGGCACTGCTGTCTTCTTCTTCACATTGACAACCATGTCACACAAGCTCCCTGCGCAGTACGTGACGCACCGCGAATTCCCATCCGCAGCAGGCGTCAGCGACGTTGTCGTTCTGGGTGTCGATGCCGCGCTGCCGTGCCCAGCGGATCACCACGGCCTTGACCGTGCCCTTGGGAAACTGCCCGCAGCCCAGCACTTCCTGGCGGATGGTCTGGGGCTCGTTCTCGCAGCATCGAATGCCAAGCTCGGCGCACTCGCCCTCGACGTAGGCATCGAGGCCATACTGCTGGCGGATCACCCACAGCGGGTCGTCGGTGTAGTGCGCGAGTGGCGCCTCCTTGAACACCATGGAAGGCTGGTACTCGAGCACCGCATCGACGAAGACGGAGCGGAAGGCGTTCAGCCGATCGCCGAGATACTTCTGCGGCAGCAGCCAGAGCCCGTAGGCCTCGGGCAGTGGCCGATCGGGGGGGCCATACGCCCAGCCGCAATTGCTGCTGAGGTCGAGCGACAGCACGCCCCCTGGGGTCGGCACGGCACGCGGCTCAGTGTAGCGGCAGCGTCGGATCCGAATCCGGTGCGGTCGCAACCGGCGGCGTTGCGGACGGTCGGCCGCGGCGACGTCCCGGGTTGGCTGTGGTGGTACCGGTCGCCGGCGTCGTCTTGCCACCCTTGCGCGGCGCGCGCGTGGCGACCGTGGCGTTCGCCCCCATCTGCTTGGCGATGTGCGCCTGGCCGCGCTTCCACCCCTTCATCCACAGGGCGAAGTTCTTGTCGCCCTGCTTGCCAGGGGCGGCGTCGTTCCCGAAACCCCGACGCCCGGCGACATAGCCGGCCTCCTCGAATTCGAACTCCTCGTGCTGCGCCCGCGCCTTGCCGGTGACCTCGGTGTCGCGCACCACAAACAGGTCGGGCTGCATCGCGAATTCCGCCTTGTCGATGCGGCCGTAGCGGAACACGTCCTTGAAATGGGCGACCACGACGTCGGGCTCTTTGCGGCGCAGCTGGATGACTTCGATCAGCGCCTTGGTGTTGACGCCCTGGTTCTGCCAGCGCTTGCAGGTGTTGCGATGATCGGTCTGGGCGGTCTCCAGGGCTGACTTGCTCGCGGTGATTTCGCGCCGCGCATCGAGTACCACTTCGGGTGGCACGATGCCGACATCGCTCGCCTTACCGTTACTTTTCTTCAACCGTTGCGCCATTGTTTGTCTCCCAGGGGTATGCATATCTGTGCTAAATGCACAGTCGTTGGTGTGCTTAGGAGTCGGAGGAACGGTGCGTCAGGACCTCGATCAAACCCGGATTGCATCTTGCGGTGCTCGGCTGGGGCTGGGCGTTTTCTGCTTACGTTTCGCCCGTTTGGCCCGCTTGGCCCGCCGCTGGGTGCGCCTCTCCCGGCGCAGCACCTCGGCCGCTTCGGCCATAACTTCCATACTCAGACCACGAATTTCGTTCTGCTGTGCGCTCGCCACGAGTGCGGTCCAGTACTCGTACGGCACGGAGTTGCGGCGCTTCCACGCAATCACCGTGTCATAGGGAACGCCCAGCTCCGCGCTGATTTGCGCGAGCGACGGCCACCGCAGAAGAAGCTCGGCAAAACTTTGCATGACGCACGATTGCGCCGACAGCCATGAAGGGTCAAGCCAGGATGTCAGAAAGCTCGACAGTCGGAAAACGTCTCCGGACCGTTCGGCTCGGCCTGGGGCTCGACCAGCAGGTGGTGGCGGAGCAGCTCGGGATCGATCCCACGCAGATCTCCCGCCACGAGCGCGACCGGCGCAAAGTCAGCGAGGAGACCGCCTTGCGCTACGCCAAATATTACGGCGTGAAGGTCGATTTCCTGCTGCAAGGCCCGTCGCCACAGCCGTTTCCGCCCAACACATACATCGAGAGCGGGGACCACGGGAAAATACCGGAAAGCGGTATACCAAAGTCACGCGGCCAGCGGTTGCAGGACCTGCGCAAAGGTCGCGGATATGTGAAGCTGGCGCCGACCGCCCGCATGATTGGTGTCAATCCGATTACAATGACGCACCATGAGAAAGGCCTGCGGGAAATCACTCGTCAGGCTGCTGAGGTGTACGCCCGGTTTTTCAATGTCACCGCCGGCTGGATTTTGTGGGGAGAAGATTTACCGGCCGGGAATTTCGCCCCTATAGTCGGCGTCATCAATGGCGATGGTCGAGTGAACGACATGCCAGAATCGGTGACACCAGGGGTGGAAGATCGAGTGCCCATCGCAGCTCTCGCCGACGGCACGGACCCACAGGAGGTGGTTGCCTTTTTGATAGGCGACAACAGCCTTTATCCCCGATACGCCGAGGGCGACGTGGTGCTGTCGAACAAAGTCTCGGGAGAAATCAGCCCGCTCGACATCAACGACTGTGAATGCATCGTTACTACCCCGTCAGGTGAGACATCTTTGCGGTTCGTCAAACCCGAAGGCGAGGGTCGCTTCACCATCTACCACCACAACATCCCGCCCGAATTCGGCGTCCGGCTGGTGTCCGCATGGCCGGTCGTGCAGGTCAATCGGCACCGCGCGCGCACCCCGCCACCAGGTTGACGCAAACGTGCTAAATGCACAGTATGTGGCATGGCACGGCCGCGCCGCATACGCAAACCTGGCATTTACGACCTGACAGCAGGCGAGTATCTCGCCGACCCCTGCGCCAAGCCCTCACTCAACCGCGGCGTCGCCCAGCTCCTGGTCGACCGATCCCCGGCGCATGCCTGGGTGGCGCACCCGCGCTACGGCGCGAAGAACGCAGCGGCCGAGGACACCCCCGATTCGACCGACGTGGGCAGCGCGGTGCACGCGGCCTTCCTGCTGGGCGAGGACCTGGTCGTGGAATTCGGCTTCTCGTCCTGGCGATCGGAGGCGGCGAAGGCGCGGCGCAATGCCACCAGGGCCGAGGGCAAGATCCCGCTGCTGGGCGACAAGGCGGCGACCGTGCGGGCGGTGCTCGACCGGCTCTATGCCTTTCGCCAGCGGACCGGCGCATTCACCCGCGGCAAGGCCGAGCAGACCGTCATCTGGCAAGAGGGCGACGTCTGGTGCCGGGCCAAGCCGGACTGGCTGCCGGACGATCCCACGGCGCCGCTGTGGGATCTGAAGGTCACCGGGGGCGTCGCGTCGGCGGCGACCTGGAAGTACCGCGCCGCTGAGGTCGCGGCCGACCTCCAGTCGGTGATGTATCCCCGTGGCGTGGCGGCGGTACGCAAGCGGTCACCGGACGGCATGCGCTTCCTCGTCATCGAGGAGGAGGAGCCGCACGGCATCCGGGTGTTCCGCTACTCGGGCGAGGCCGAGGAGATCGCGCTGGCCAAGTTTGAGCGGGGTGTCGAGCTGTGGCGCGAGTGCCAGGCCACCGATCGCTGGCCGAACTACGACGATGCCGAGGTGTTCCTCGATGCCGCCTATGGCGCGCGTGATGATTGGAGCGCGTTCACCGCGTCGGTGCGCGGGCTGGATCCGGCGAACCAGGCCGGCCTGCAGCGCGCGCGGGACGAAGCAATCGCCGGGAAGATCGTCGAGCAATACAACTGGGCGGGGTGAGATGTCGTTTTCGCTGACTGCCTACCTGGAGGAATGCACGAAGCTGACCAACGACATCATGAACGCGGTGGTGCCGCTCATCGACGGCAACCCATCGGCACTTCTGGTCATCGAGGCAATGTCCGCCGCGATGGTGAGGATCATCGAGACCAGCACGATAGACCAGGAGCAAAAGCCGATCCTGCTGACGCGGCTTGCGGAGCGGATTGCTGTCTACACATCGCGACGCTTCTGATGGGCAAGCGGTTGCCAGGGCTGACCCCCCACGAGTTCGCCAGCGTTGACCTGGAGCTGGCCCAGGTCAGCGAAACGCTGCTCCGGCTTGCGCGCCTGCTGCGCGAGGCCTTCGGCGAGGACTGGCTCAACAAGGGGCTGGTCCAGTACCGCCACATCGATCGGTTCCGCCAAGCCGTGAAGGACCAGCACGATGCCTGACGCGCCGCAGGAGCTGATCTACAGCGCGGCGATTCCAGGCGCCGAGACCTATCTCATCGCGATCTGCGGCCCGACCGGCTCGGGCAAGACGTTCTCGGCGCTGCGCCTGGCGCGCGGTCTCGCGGGACCAGACGGCAAGATCTTCGCGGCCGACACCGAGAACAACCGCATGCGACGCTATGCGGGGCAGTTCCAGTTTCAGCACTGCTCGATCTATGCGCCGTTCATCAGCGAGAAATACACCGCCGCGGCCGAGCAGGCGCAAAAGCTGGGCGCGTCGGTGCTGATCATCGACAGCATGAGCCATGAGCATGTCGGCCCGGGCGGGGTGCTCGAGCGGATGGAAGAGGAGCTGAATCGGCTCGCCGGCGACCCGGACGCCAGGGGCTACTGGGAGCGGCGCGAACGGGTGAAGGGCACCGCCTGGATCAAGCCGAAGCGCGCGCACAAGGCGATGCTGCAGCGGTTCATACAGCTCAACATGCACGTCATCTGCTGCCTGCGTGCCGAGCCCAAGCTGATCATCCGGCCGAAACCGGACGATCCGAAGAAAACCGAATGGGTCGATGGCGGCCTGCAACCGACGTGCGGCAGCGACTTCATGTTCGACATGACGATCAGCCTGATGCTGTATCCGCCGGATCCGCTGAGACACCCGGGCGTGGATCCGCGCGGCTTCGCGGTACCGATCAAGCTCGATGCGCAGGACGCCCACCTGATCCCGCTCGACCGGCCACTGGATGAGGCGGTCGGCGCGGCGATCGCCGCCCAGGCCCGCGGCGAGGCCCCTGCCCCACCGCCACCAAAGTCCACAGCCAGGCCGGTAGGACAGTCCAACCAGCAGCAGGGTCAGCAGCAGCTGCGCGGCGAGGCGAAGAACCGCGCCAAGGCCGATGAGCTGGTCGCGCGGTTCAACGCGACCAAGGTTGCAGCGGACCATGACGCCCTCATCGCGCTGGACGAGGTGCAGGACGCGCTGCGCTGGTTCGTCGAGAAGCGGCCCGAGATGGCGAAGGAGATCAACGCGGCGCTCAACGCCAGCTGGAAGCGTTGCAACCCCGATCCGCCCTCAAATGAGACGGCAAAAAGTGACACGCCCACCGACAAAGATCAGCTGCGCACCGAGCAGATCCTCGCCGACATCGCAGCGGCAACCAACGAGGAACAGTTGAAGGCCGCGACCGGCGGCACCGCTTTGCAGACCCTGGCGAAGCGCCTGCTGATCGAACGGCCGGAACTCGCGAAACGGATCGATGAAGCCGAGAAGGCGAAAGCCGCAGAGCTGAGGAGTGTCACAGCATGAGCACAATCAGGCAACGAAAGGTGCGGCGGATGTTTCGTGGATGGCGTGCCGATCTGGCACTCGTGCTGCTCGCGGGCGCCGTGTTGTACGGCCTGGCGCTCGGGTGGTTTCACTGATGGGCCGCCCGCGTGACCATGAGCTGTATGACATTCGCCGCATCATGGCGATCCTGGCAGCGATGCCGCCGCCGCAGCGACGCCGCGTGCTGCAGTATGTCAACGATCGTGTTGACCTGCTGCCGCCGTTCTTGCCGTCGAAGTCGCCGGAAGGTGAGCCGTCGGGCACCGATCTTCTGGAAACGACATGACGGCGCCTGGCTACTGGATGTACGAGACATCGGGCGTGCTGCGGCCTGCGGTCGAGGCCTATCTGAACGACGCAGAGATGACGCCGCTGCACATCGCCACGATGCGCGCATACCTGCGGCAGTGGATCAACAACGGACCGTGGCAAGGGCCGATGATCGACCCGCTCCGCTCGCGCGTCGAGGAGATCACCACGCGGGATGACATCGACGATTGGCTGACGTGGGCTGAGGTCTGCGGGATCGACCCGCTATGACCGACTTCGCTCCCGCCGAGATCTGTGATGCAGCTATCGAACGACCAGGAGCCTGTCGTGAGCCTTCCGGAGCGATACTTCATGGAGACGAACCCCGGCACCGAGCCCCGCGAGGAGGCCGACGTCATCCGAGCGGCTGTGAAGCCGCACTACTTCCAGCAGGAGAACGCGGACCCTGACGACAGCACGCTGGCGGCGGCGATCTGGGCGGGCTACGTGCCGGCCGGCTGTCTGCTCGGCGGCAGCGTGGTGATGAGCGAGGTCAACGCCGGCCGGTCGCCCTGCTGGGACTGTGCCGGCCCGCGCGAGCGCTGCCACGGCAAGCCGCGGCGGCCGCATCCGTTCGGAGACCGCCGATGATGATCCTGCGCCGCATCGCCAATCTGCAGCCGCGCAACCTGGTGCGCCTGGAGGATGGCCGGTTGTGGGAAGTCGCGCGGGTGACACCGGGCGAGGCCGAGGGGACCCTGGTGTTGCAGCTGACCCGAACGACCGGCGATACCAGGACGCTCTATGACCTGATGCCGGATGATGTGATCGAACTGGAACCCTGATGGTCCTGCGCGTTGGCGTGGCTAACCGCGAGACGGCCGAGACGGCCGATCTGGTGGTCTGCATGCGGCTGCCCGACCGCTCGCGCTTCACCGACAACCTGACCTCGGCCTGCACGCGATGTGGCCACGGGATCTTTTTCCGGCCGGAGTGTCCGAGCCTGCCGCGCAAGATCTGCACGGTCTGCGCCGAGGCGGTGATCCCGACGCTGTAGGACAGCATGGAGGCCTGGCGTCTGCTGAATTGTGGCAACTGGGCAGTTTGCACGGGGAAGGCGTGAAAAAGGATCTTTTGAAGAGTAAGACAGTGCGGCGATTGCAGCTCGCTGTGCTGGTCAAGGGCGTTGCAAGGCTTGACCCATCGCCGCTGCCAAGCCGTCTGCGGCCAGCGTTCGAGTTTGCCGAGAGGCTGTCTCGCCAAAGTCCCCGCGCGTAGACTTCACACCCGCCCCGGTAAAGCCCAGCCGCGTCTACCCGGTTGCCAGTACAGACCCCCCTGCCCTGCCCCAACTTGCCGCCAGCTTTGCCTGCTGCGCCGCCCGCTGGCGCCCTTCAAACAGCCGTTGGGCCTGGGCCAGCAGGTTGACCCCCCAATCCACAGCCGCCGGTTGCGGAGGCGCAGGTGGAACTCGCCTTACTTGTTCGCGAGCCTCTTTCTTTCTTCCTAGTCCCTGATAGGCGGTCTGCTTTGCTGACTCGCAGTGAACTGCATAGCTGTTCGGCATCTGCCGCCACGCGGAGCCGCCGTTGGCCCACCGGATCAGGCGGCTGTGCTTGAACCGCTGCACCACCCCGAGCTGCTCCAGCCGCGCCAGCCGGTCCACCACGGCCTGCTTGCTCAAGCCGGTCAGTCGCCGCAGCCCGTTCAGCGAGATGCAGAAGCGGCCGCCATCGCGCTGGCAGCCCCAGGCCAAGGTCTCAAACACCAGCAGATCGCCGGCACCCATCACCCCGCGTCGCACCATCGCGCGGGCACACTTCATCAGTCGTTTCACTCAGTCCCCCTTGCCGAGACCGACCCGCAAAGACGCAGTTCCCCCTCCCCTTTCGAGGCTTGCAAAATGCACGGTGATGCGGGAAACTGGCTTTGCGAGAGTCCAGTGTTTCCCACATCAAGTGGAGTTGGAGGGGCCGTCCTTACCGGGGCGGCCTTTCGGCTATCTGGTCATCGGATCACTCCGCCGCTCCCGGGAATCGGAAGCATCGCAATAGCTTGCAGACCGGCTTTGCATCTTGCAAGTACGCTCACGCCCCAGGTAAACATATCCAACAAGTAAACCCGGGCGGTAATCCACCATGAGCGACACCGAGACCACCGACGCCGAGGACACAGCCCCGCTCTCTGGCGAGGTCGAGACCGGCTATGATCCCGATGAGCTGAGCCCCTGGACCATCAAGGCAATCCCGAAGGGCGTACGGGACATGGCCATGATGGCAGCGCGCAAGGAAGGCGTGACCGTCGGTAAATGGGTTGCCAAGGTCATACCAGGGGCTGCCCGGGATGCGGTCTCCGGCGCCGCCGATGTCAGCCCAGGTCAGCCCAGGTCAGCCCAGGTTCCCGCGGTAATTCCACCGCCGGTCAGCCCAGGTATGCCCGAGTTGGACGCGGCGTTCAGAGCCGCCGAGATCGTGAAACAGGTCACGGACATCCAGGGTCTGCCCGAGTCACTCCGGAGGGAGGCCTTCGGTTTACTTCGCTCCCGACTGCGGGACGCCCGTGGTTTGCCGGTGTCGACCCCGAGGAAAGCCCGGCCGAGAAAAGGCCAAGCTCGCGCTGGTTTACCGGGTTTGCCAGATGGGCAGACCGCCCAGGAAACCGGGCAAACCCTGCCTGGTGGTACGAACCACACGCCGACCGAGGAAAACGCCCAGGCCACCGTCGAACACGCGAACCCAACTTCCGAGGATCGCAGCGAGACGGCTCTCGCGGCCGAGTGAATTCAGCGGGATAAGCCGAATGAGCGATTTGGGGCCGTTCGACCTGACCCGCCGCTGGGTGCGGCTCTGCACCGCTTGGTATGTGTGCGGCCTGCTGACCGGGATCGTCGCGACGCTCTGGTTCTTCAAGGCCCGGGGCGCCTGGTAAGATCCACCCGCTCGAAGATGGTGTCGCCGGTCACCGGGTTCGTGCCGATCGGCCGGAGGGTGCCGCAGCAGACCGCGGCGAGGATCCGCGACAGGTAATCGAGGCGCCACGTCAGCCCCAGATCCATGCCGAGGACCAGGCGGCGGATGTAGCTGCGCACCTCCGGGATGTCCCACAACGAGCGCGGATCATCATCGAACCCGTCGAACCACCAGATGAATCGGCCCGGTCGTGCGCGCCACCAGCTCGTTGAGCTGCCCGAGGACATTGGCCAGGGTCTCGTCTGACAGGTCATCCTTGCCGCCCACCACGCACACGATGGCATCGAAAGAGCCGTTCCCCAGATCGAAAGCGCCGTTCATCACCAGTTCCTCCCGCCCCACTGCGGCACCGTGATGCGGGGCTCCACGTCGTCCTGGGGCTCGATGACGACCGCAACCTGGGTGGCAGCCTCGTTGCAGGTCGCGCGCGGCAGCACGCCGCCCTCAACCTTGGCGCAGGTCAGCATGTGGGGGTCGAAGGCGAGGCACATGAAGCACGGGCACTGACTGCCCGGCTGATCGACGTATCCCGCTTCGGCCTTGCTTAGTTTTTCGTGCCTGCTGCCATCAGCCAGCAAACCCATCGATGTAGCCGGCAAGAATGGAAGCCCTTTGTCCGCACAGGCGGCAGGTAACGCCGGAGGGCAGGGGGGACTCAAGCTGAGTCGCAGCTGCCCGCCAGGGCTGCTGCGCTCGCGGAGGCCGGCGTCGGAAGGTCGGAGCATCGCCATGTTTGATCGCTTCGATCTGCATATCCAGCTCAAGGCACGTCCATCTGTACTTCGACGTCATCATCTAAGTTCCCCCGTGGATCGGGCTTGCGTCGGTGTCCCGTCCGAGGGGGCCGAACCGCTTTTTGGGCGCTGGCAAGGGCCTGACTGAGCCGGGTTCTCCCAATCTGCCACCATGGCGACCCTGTGCCAGCAAAGCGACGGTAGCGCCGTCGCGACGGGCATTGCAATCTGCACAGATCGGACTGCATTCTGCTCTGAAAGCTGTTGCGTGGTGTACCAAATGGCGTCCACCGAAACCCCGCCCTGGTGCAAGGGTGACCAGGTCAGGATCACCATGGGGCGCGACGAAACCACAGGCGCGGTCATGCTGGCTTCTGGCAACGGCCGGTCGCTCATGCTGGCATTCGACTGCATCCTGCGCGGGCACGTCGGGTTGATGCCGGTGCTGCAGGGCGAGGACGGCTGCTTTCGTTCGATCGCCACCCAGGAGGTCGTGGAGCTGGAGCGCATCCAATGAGCCAGGGCCCGACGCATGACGAGATCGCGCGCGATGTCATCGGCAAATGGATCGGCCAGTTCGGGGACCTGATCGGCCCTGGCGCCCGCGCCGCGGCGCTGCTGACCATCGCGCGGGTCGCTGAGGACATGGCGGGCGAGGAGGAGGCGAAGATCCCCGACCTGTTCGACGATGGCTGAGTCGATGGATCCCGAGACACTCGCCCGCCAGGTCAACGCGGAGCCGTGGGATCCGCTGCCCGGCATGGTCAAGCTCAAGTGCGTCGAATGCGAGTTCTGGTACGCCGAGCCTGACCCCAGGGTGCGCGTCCCGTTCTGCCAGGACTGCAAGCACCTGAAGCGGCGGGGCCTCTCCTACCGCAGCCAGCGCAGCCGCCCGCGTTCGGACTCTACTGACGCGAAATGACAGCAGATATGACCCATGGTTTCACGTGAAGCAAAGTTTGCACGGTCGAAACCCGCCGCCTGTGGACAGGTCTGGGGATGGAGAGGACCGTTGTGGTGCAAATTGCACTGGGAGACTGCAAATGTCTGAGGACGTGCCGTCTGTGGGCGAACAGGTCGCCCAGCTGCAGGGGCTCCTCGATCTCGCCACGGCCGAGACCATGAAGGCGGTGCAGGGGGGTGGCACCGATCTCGTGTTCGACGCCGGCATGCAGATGGGCGTCCTGGTGGGCATCGGGCTGGCCACCGCCCACCGCATCCGCGAGGGCATGTCGCGGGACAAGTACCGGGCGAGCGGGCAGGGGGAGTTCTACAAGCGCCACGCCGCGCGCGCGGAGGCCTTCGGCGAGCTGGCCAATGCGCTGAAGCAGTGGAACCACCGCCACCGAGTCGGCGAATCGCAGGGATGAATCTGCTGTTCGCGATTCGTCCGCGATGAATGGGCGCGGGCTGTCCTGGCTGCTGGAGAAGGTGGACGAGGCGACGACGGTCGCGGAGGAGGCCCTCGCCGCCGGCAACCTGGACGTCTTCTGCGAGGCTATCAGCCTCGCGGCGCAGCTGCTGCAGCTGGCTCGGAACTTGGCGGCGATCGACCTGGCGCGTGCTCGCGGCAGTACTGGCGCGTGACCGACTTGTTGACCAAGCACCCGGATTCGGAGCGCATGGGCACGCTGCTGATCACGAAGACTTCCGCCTGCGCCCCGCAATGGCACTTCCGTGCGTAGAAATCGGCAAGTTGCTGCGCCCGGAAGGCGTCGATCGCGGCCTTGCGCTCCGCTCGGGTCATCCGGCGCCCAGCGCCGCGAGGGCCATGGCCAGTGCCCTGTCGCTGATCCGGCAATCCCGCGAGCCGTCCTTGCGCAGCGATCCCTTGGTCACCTCGGTGGTGATCACCCGCAGCGCATCCCGGGCCGTGGCGAGTTCGCTGGTCAAGGTGGTGATCTCGAGGACCGCCCGCCGCCCGACCGCACCCATCTGCCCGAGCCGGGTCAGGTGATCACTCAACGTCCGCAGCCCCTGCCGCCGTGCCACCGCCATCCGCGTCGGCGGTGTCCTGGCGAGTGCCAGTACATCCTCGGCCCCGACGAGTGCTGGCACGACCTGTCAGCCGTCATGGTCGATGGTCATGTCGTGCGCGAAGGGCTCGGTGAATTTGCTGATCGGGGCGCGGCCGTCGATGGCGGGATAGCCGCGACAGGCGAAGCGGATCACATCAACGCCCGCCTGAAACTGCTCGGCGCAGTCGTCGCATAGCACCGCGCTCGCGCCGTCCGGCGGCAGGTGACAGACGAAGCAGCCCCAGCCGTGACCGGGCACTTTGTTCCGAAAGCCCAGCATGACGACGTTCTTGTACGCGGATCCTGCGGTGTCACGCTCGCAGCCGCAGCACGGGCCGAGTGATTCCGACATGGTCCGTGCAGTGTGCACTGGGATTGCCAGTTTGGCGAGCGGGGGTGACGGCTCGGTCACGAAATAAATTGACGATGGCTTTGCAAGGTGCACGAATAGCTGGCAACCATCCCCTCGAAGCCCGGAGAGCCTTCCTTGATCCTCGTCGCGGTGCTCCTCGGCTTCACCGTGGCCCTCATCGTCCTGTCGACAATCCCCACCTCGCCCGAACGGAGATCTCCCGATGAAAAGCGCCTTGCTTGCGATGATCGCCCTGCTGGCCCTCGCGCTGCCTGCCGATGCCGCATTTGTATCCACGGTTACGTCTTCGCTGCCCGGATTGTCGACGAGCTGCAACCAGAGCAGCGCTACCGGTTTGATCGTCGCCAGCTGTAGCGGTGGCGGTTTCGCCTCGGTCGCCATCACCGCGGCCGCGCCGCCGCTGCTGCCGGTGCCTGACATCTCCGCCACCACGCTGACCGTCACCTCGGCCGCTGCGGTGACCCTGCATGCGAGCTTCAAATCGTCCGGCTTCAGCTTCCCGGGCGGTCCGATCGAAGCGCTGCTCACGGTGAACAACCTGGTGGGCGGTGACATCGGCCCGTTCGTGCTGAGTGAGACCACGGCGTTCGGCACCAACGCGCACACCTTCAACGGCCCGGGGACCTTCAACATTGGCCCGGTGCTGGCGGGCGCCTTCACCTTCGATCAGATCGATTTCACGCTGCCGTTCAGCAAAGCGGGCCAGTCGGTCGATGCCACCATTGAGATCATCAACGTGGTGCCGGAACCGACCTCCATCGCCCTGCTCGGCGTCGGGATGCTGGGACTCGGTCTGCTGATGCGCCGCCGTCAGAGTTCGTTCGACGCGGTGTAGCTGCCGAACAACGTGAAGGGATTGGCCGCCACCCCGAAGACGGCGAGCGCCAGATCGCGGCTGTTCAACGCC
>Ga0247661_1000117_pt1 | contig 14658 bp, 37 predicted proteins | sample CNK02_metaG_FD_182799 | JGI IMG/M metagenome (GOLD analysis project Ga0247661, IMG submission 182799) | Soil microbial communities from Purdue University Martell Research Forest, Indiana, United States - CNK02 | ecosystem: Environmental > Terrestrial > Soil > Temperate forest > Bulk soil...
ACCCGCCGCATGACGGCCCGTTCGGTGAATGCGACTGCTGCGCCAAGAAGCGCCCGCTCACGAAATGCTGGGCGTTCGGCATTGAGACTTACGCCTGCGACGAGTGTCGGGGCGAGGAAAACACGGGGGATTGAACGTGAACGCACCGCAAGCCTTAACCGTTATTCCTGCCGGCCGCGCGCTTGCGCCGTCTCGCTTCACGCCGGATCAAGTCGACCTCATCAAACGCACCATCTGCAAAGGGTCAACCGACGACGAGTTGCGGTTATTCCTGCATCAAGCCGAGCGTACTGGGCTCGATCCGCTGGCGCGGCAGATTTACGCGATAAAGCGCGGTGCTGTGATGTCCATACAGGTAAGCATCGATGGATTTCGTCTCATTGCAGAGCGTACCGGAAAATATGCTGGGCAACTCGGCCCCTACTGGTGTGGAGAGGACGGACAGTGGACAGACGTATGGCTTTTAGCCACCGCTCCGTCTGCAGCCAAGGTGGGTGTGTTGCGCAGTGATTTCAAAGAGCCGTGTTGGGGCGTCGCCCGCAGCAAGTCTTACCAGCAAAATAGCCCGACATGGAAGGCAATGCCGGATTTAATGATAAGCAAATGCGCCGAGAGCCTTGCGCTGCGCCGCGCGTTTCCCCAGGAGCTATCCGGGCTCTATACCTCGGACGAGATGGAGCAGGTGGCGCGGCCAGTTCCAGAAGTGATGCCCCCGCATGATGCGGATGGCGTCGTGATCGAGAATGTCCCCGAAGACACTCAGCGCCTACTTGGGCAGGATCAAGCCCTTGCCGACGCCGCCAAGCTGGGCACGGAGGCGTTGAAGGCGGCATGGGTAGCCATTCCGGCCAGCGACAAGCCGGCGCTCAAAGCCGCGCTCGACCGCCGCCACAAGCCGGTAGCGCTGGAGGCGGACGCATCCCGCACCAAGGGCGACGGCCTCGACCTTCCCGAATTTCTCGACCGGCGCGAGAAAAAGGACGCCGAAAATAGTTACGTTGACCTCGTGAGCGCGGGGTGACGGGGCCGGAAGGACATTGCAATCCGATTTGGCGTTAGGCCTGGAACCATCACAGATATTTGGAGTCGGTCATGGACGCATCTAAGTTAATTCAGGGGAGCGATGAGTGGAAACTCGCCCGCTGCGGTAGCCTTGGGGCGTCAAGAGTTTCCGATGCCATCGCTAAAACGAAAACCGGATGGGGCGCGTCGCGCTCTGGCTTGATGTCAGAATTGATTGTGGAGCGCCTTACGGGCGTGCCCTACAATGGATACCAGAATGAAGCAATGATCCGGGGCCAGCAAGTAGAGCCGCAGGCTCGGTCAGCCTACGCTGCGACAATTTTTGATGATGTAACAGAGGTTGGGATTATCCGACATCCATCCATTCAGTGGTCCCATGCGTCGCCAGACGGGCTTGTCGGCGATGATGGTATTGTCGAAATAAAGTGCCCCCAAAGTAATACCCATATCGAAACGCTACTTGGTAAGTCCATCCCAGGAAATTATATAACACAAATCCAATGGCAACTCTGCTGCACTGGAAGGAAGTGGTGCGATTGGGTATCTTTCGATGATCGCCTACCCGCGCCGATGCGTCTGTTCGTCAAGCGCGTGCATCGCGACGATGCCGCCATAGCCACGTTGAACGCCGAGGTGACGACGTTCCTCGCCGAGCTCGACAGCAAGATCGCAGCGCTTACGAAGCTCTACAAGCAGGAGGCCGCATGACTGCACCGGTTATTTGCGCCTGGGATGGAGAGGCTTTCGTCCCCATGCCGCGCTTCGCTAAACTATGCGACAAGGAATTCACCATCGGTGAGAACTACCCGCTCGTTGTCCACGAGGATCGTTCCCAGGCGAGTCATCGGCAATATTTCGCCTCGATTCATGAGGCCTGGCTGAATTTGCCTATGGATCTGGCCGAGCGGTATCCAACTGACGAGCACTTGCGCAAGTACGCCCTTGTCCGCTGCGGATATGCCGACGAGCGCTCGATCGTATGCTCGTCCAAGGCCGAAGCCCAACGGATCGGCGCATTCATCAAGCCCATGGATCAATATGCCGTAGTCGTCATCCGAGACTGCGTTGTGAAGGTATTCACCCCGCAATCCCAGTCAATGAAAGCCATGGGCAAAAAGGAATTTCAGGACTCCAAGACGAAGGTGCTCGATTTCGTGGCATCGTTGATCGGTGTGACGGCGGAGGAATTGACGACGCGGAGGGCAGCATGACCCGCCGCCGAATCCCCGGAACCGAGCGCCTGAAAATCTTCATCCGAGAAGCCGGCATCTGCCATCTCTGTGGCGGCAAGATCGCAGGCAAAGCGTGGGACATTTCGCACGAAATTCCGCTGGAAATGGGAGGCGCAGATGACGGCGACAATCTACGAATTGCGCATCGAACGTGCCATCAGGAGCATACAGCAAAGAAGGATGTTCCGGCAATTAGGAAAGCGCAGCGGATCGAACGCAAACACGTTGGGATTAAGCGACCAAGCCGATTCCCATGCAACCGAGACTCTGGCTGGAAAAAGAAAATAACCGGTGAAGTGGTGAGAAGATGATCGGACAGATTTTTGGATTTTTGACCGTCATTGCTTCGGCCAATCCCATGCCGAATGGCGGCGGGAAAACTACCGCAGCATGGCTGTGTCAGTGCGAATGCGGGCAGACCAGAATCGTTGCCGGGGTCGAACTAAAGCGACGAAGGATTGTTTCCTGCTCAAAGCAGCATGGTCTTAGCAAGACGCGCGAATATGTTTCCTACAACGCAATGCTGTCGCGCTGCTTGTACCAACAAAACAAGGAATTCAAGAATTATGGTGGGCGGGGCATCAAGGTTTGCGACAGATGGCTTAACGGGGAGCGGTGTCAGTCTGGATTTCAATGCTTTTTGTCCGACATGGGACGGGCGCCAAATGGTTCCACCACTGTCGAGCGCAACAATGTGAATGGCGATTACGAGTCGTCGAATTGTCGGTGGGCCTCGTGGTCCGAACAGGCCAGGAATAAGAGAAACACTCGGATGATTGAGGTCGACGGCATTCTGAGGCCATTATTCAAAATTGCCGAGGAGTACGGCATTAAAAGTTCGGTCCTAGCTGCGCGCCTTGATAGGTACGGCTTCGATATGCGACGAGCTTTAACTGAGCCGGTTAAGGACACCAAATTCGTCCGAGCGCCGAGGGAACGATGACTTACGCCCATCCTCGCGACCGCGCCATCCGCACGCAAGGCCATCACGACGGCGAGCGCGGCATGCCATCAAGGGCGCGGCAGTACAGCGGCGTGCAGCGCGAGCTGTACGAGCGCGGCTACGGCAGGGGCTTCGACATGCGATACCGCGAGGACGCGGCGCGTAAGCAGCACGGCAACAAGCGGGACGGGGCTCATCCATGACCTTCGCACTCGAAATCTATCTCGCGACGACCTTTGGCGTCGGCATCGGATGGCTCGCCTGCGCGCTGTTCACGACAGGCCACCACGCCGACGATGCGGAGGACATCAGGCAGGCCGGACTCAAACTCGACGGCAGCCGCGCACTCAACCGCGCACTGACCGAGGAGAACGAGCGCCTGCAGGCCGAGCTTTCGGAGTTGAGCGCGCTTCGCCGTGACGGGCGAGCCTCACTCAGGGGAACGCTGCAGTGAACCGCGCCCAAGAGCTGCGCCGCCTCATAGAGAGGCTGAAAGTGCTGCGTTCCAACAGCCGTGTTCCGCACGCCAAGGACACCTTGGCAGAGGCCATCGCCGTCATCGCGAGAGACCTGGACGCCTGCAAGCAACATGAAAAGGACTTTCCGCCGGAAGCGTTCGCTTAGGAAACGAAGGATGTATCATGGCGCGGATTCTTGGCATTAGATACGTTCAGTATCTCGGGCAACAAATGAGCCTTGCACAGGCATGTAGATTGGCGGGCGTGAACTATGATGCAGCCAAGTATCGCCTCAATGTAGGTAAGGCGTTTGATGCCGACATTCACCCTAACAAAAAGCACCCGCCGCGACCCCCTGCCAAGCATTCAAGTGAGCGACTTGCATGGCGAGAGATGCTGCGTCGATGCGACCCTTCATGGCGAAACGCCCACAGATATGCAGGGCGCGGCATCACAGTATGCGACAGGTGGAAAAGTAGTTTCGAAACTTTTCTGGCCGACATGGGGCCGCGACCAAGTCCGAAGCATTCGCTTGATCGCATCAACAACGATGGCAACTACGAACCCGGCAACTGCCGATGGGCAACACAGGTTCAACAGATACACAACAGCGCCGTGGTCCTGAAGGCGACCGGAGTCAGCTGGAATCGCCAAGCATCAAAATGGCAAGCCCAGATTAGGCGGTATGGAAAGTCTTACTACTTGGGCCTCTTCTCTAAGAAAAGCGATGGAGAGGCGGCCTATAGGAAGGCAGCCGAGGCACACGCCAAAAGGGACGACTTCGCATGAACATGCACAATTTCCCCCTTGGTCCAGCCAAGCCCGGCGACGGACCAACGCCTGACGGGGGCCGTTTCAGCCGGTCCCCGTCAGGGACTCCAATCGGAACTATGGCGCCGACCGCAAACGGCGTTGAAATAGTTTCGCACCAGCGCGCACCGAGTCCTCCCCGGATTGCGGTGCGCGCCCTTTCTCCCATCACCGCAGGCCCGGCCGCGCTTCGCGATGCGCTTTTTCGGTGCGCTGACGCAATGGCCGACGGCTTCGGACGCGACTGGGAGCGAGAGCAGATCGAACGCAGGGCGCGGGCGTGGGAACAGAGGCATGGGTAGCAGGTTGGGCATTCTCAAGACAGCGGCAAAAAAGTGCGGGCTATCGTTGGAAGAATACCAAAGACGGCTCGCCGATGGTCTGAAACGATGCACATTTTGTGAGGAATGGAAGCCAATCAATTGCTTCGGTTCGGATAGCACGAGGTGGGATGGAAAAATGCAGGGATGCGCCGAATGTCGCAACGCGAGAGCGAAAGAGACTTATGAACCGATCTCTGTATTGCTCCAGCTTCCCTTCGGCCCCAGACGAATTGCGCGTCGCAAGGGTGACAAGTGGCAAGCCAAAGCACGGATCAATAGCGACGTTGAATACGGCCTTAGACCAAATCCGAATGATTTATTCTGTGTGAAATGCGGCCACAAAGGATCAAACAGGCGGCACGAATATCATCACGTCATGGGTTACGAAGAGATGCACCATTACGACGTGCTCCCGCTTTGTAGCCGATGCCATCACGAGGAGCATCCGCGTCATGGGAAGCAAAACGTCGATTGAATGGACAAGAGGCGACGACGGTTCTGCAGGCGCAACATGGAATCCGATCCGCGCCCGCAATCTTGCCACCGGTAAGATTGGCTGGCATTGCGAGCACGTCAGCGAGGGCTGCCGTAATTGCTACAGCGAATCCATGAACCGCCGCCTCGGCACTGGCCTAGACTTCAAGCCCGGCCATCGCGCCGATGTGGAAATCTTCCTCGACGAAAAGATGCTGCTCGCCCCGCTGCGCTGGAAAAAGCCCCGGCGCGTCTTCGTCAACTCGATGACGGACACCTTCGCCGAGTTCGTCAAGGACGAATGGATCGACCGCATGTTCGCGGTTATGGCGCTGGCGCCGCAACATACGTTCCAAGTGCTGACAAAGCGGCCGGGGCGGATGCAGACATATTGCTGCGATCCTCAGTCGCAGAGAATCTGGCGGCTCGCCTGCAATATGGGCCAGCCCGGCCGTGCGCTATCGGCGACGCTGGCTAAATTTGGTTCGCCGTGGCCCCTCCCCAATGTCTGGCTCGGCGTCTCTGCCGAAGATCAAGCCACGTTTGAGGAACGCCGCCAGTCTCTCCGTGACACGCCTGCGGCGGTTCGGTTCTTCTCGCTTGAACCCTTGCTCGGACCTATCGATATAGGCCCGGCACTTGTGACCGGTTGCTATCACTGGACCATAGTAGGCGGTGAGAGCGGCCCCCACGCCCGCCCGATGAATCCGCAATGGGCACGCGACATTCGCGACCAATGCAAAGCCGCTGGCGTTGCGTTCTTCCACAAACAAAATGGCGAATACGCTTCCGTTAGCGAGGTGGAAGGGGAAGGCGCACATTTCCATTTCGACGATGGGCGCACCGTTCGCCGCGTCGGCAAGAAAGCCGCCGGCCGCCTTCTTGACGGCATCGAACATAACGGAATGCCATCATGACCGAGCCGGCCCTCCGCTGCTGCCTCGATGGCTTGCGCGCCAGAATGCTTCGCGGCCTGCCCCGCATGGTGACGATCCCGGTGGCGCTGACACCGGATCAGTACATGGCGTTGAAACAAAACGGCAAGCCGATGAGCGCGTTCATTCGCGAGTTGGTGGCGAAGGAATTGGAAACGTGGGCATGACAAAGGCCATGCGGGCGTGGATCGAGCAGGGAGAGCGGATGTGACCGGCAAGGAAGCTGTTGCGCTATCTGGCCGCAGCGAGACGTGGCTGCGCAACCACAATTGCGCTTGGTGCGGACAGACACTTTGGCTCGCTCTCACGCAGCGTTGCGGTGCGATTTATGAACGCTGCGACCCGAGCAAGAAGGACTTCACCGAACAGGGACGATCAAAACCATGACCCGCCCCGGCTGGGACAGCCAATTCTCCCAAACCGAATCCGACCGCGCCGAGCGCTGGCAGGCCACCAAGGCTTCGCGCATTGCCAAGGGCCTCTGCCCGCTGTGTGCGAAGACGGTGAAGGAATGCAAATGCGAGGCGCACGGCGGGACCCTCCGCTTTCACCTTCCACCCGGAGGCGACGAATGAGCGATCCTCGCAAAGAAGTCTGGATCGATTACACGAACCACCGTGGCGAGCGGGCATGGCGACACATATTGCCGCTGGGCCGAATCTCATTCGAGAACAGCTAGTGGCATCCAGAAACACAATGGGTGATGGAGGCCGTTGACTTGGACAAGAATGCCATTCGCGACTTTGCGCTCGCCTCGATCCACGAATGGCGAGGGTCGCCACCCGGAGGCGATGTGCCATGAGCGTCGAGATCAGAAAGAACGATGACGGCTCTATCGATGAGGTCATCGCCAATGGCTGCGCCATCCACCTCGAACAGATGGACAAAAATGCTTGGTATCTCGGGATCGATGCCAGCGATGGCAGCCACTGGCAGTTCTGGATGGGAGCGAACGGCAACTGCCATGTCGTGGTTCGCCATACCGAGATGACGCCCGGAGGCGATGTGCCGAAATGACTGAATCACGGAGCAGGCTATGAGAGAGTGGCTTAACCCGAAATGGGACGAGGCTGGCAGAGTTCACGATTGGCGCAACCATGTACCGGATGAAGTTAAGGAAATATGGGTCACATTCACGGATGCACAGAAGCGCGCCCTCTTCGCGTGGGCCGAAGAATTGGCTGGGCGCGAGGAGTGGGAATAGCCCGGAGGCGATGTGCCGAGATGACCGCGTTATCCACCGCCCATCCACAGCCCGAGCTCCATCCCCGCTGGCTCACCAAGTCGCAGGCTGCGGCTTACCTATCCATGTCGGAGAGCACGTTCGACGAGAACATTCGCAGGGGGCCGTTCCCATCTGGAATCAAGCTTCCGTCCGGGTGCCTGAGATGGGATCGCGCGGACCTTGACGCCGCGATGGAGGCATTGAAATCTGGCTGGACCAGCCCAGGGGTCCGCAATGCCAGACAAGCACCGGAGGGCCGCCGTGGCTCTGCCTAAAGGCGTTCACCGCGTCGTCTCGCGTGGCCGGGAGTATTTCTACTGGCAGTCCGGCCGCAACACGGCGTCGCCGGGAGAGCGGCTGAAGTTGCCGAGCAACCCGCAGAGCCCGGAGTTCTGGGCGGTCCTGGCGCGATTGCAGGGCGCTCCGGCCGCTCCCGTCATTGTCACAATGAACACGGTGTTCGACAAATACATGCAATGGCTGAGGGCGAGGAACGATGTCAGCGGAGAGACCAAGCGGAAGTATGGAAAGACCATCGATATCGCTCGACGAGGCATTGGCCACATGCATCCGGACGCCGTGCGGCCAGCGGACATTCGCCTCTTACTCGACCAATTCGCTGACCTGCCCGGTACTGGTAACAATCTCTTGGGAGTCTTGCGAGCGGTGTCCTCTTGGGGCCTTGAGCGTGGTCACTTCGAACACTCGATCACGGAATCCGTCAAGCCCTACAAATCAGACGGCGGCCACAGACCATGGACCACGATTCAGTGCGCAGCGGCAGAGATGCTATTGTCCGGCATGGTGCGGCGAGCCTACTTCCTCGCCCGCTACACCGGACAACGAGGCTCCGACGTAGTGCGCCTCGGCCCGCACATGATTGACGACGGCGGCTTCCGCATCACGCAGCAGAAGACCGGCCGCGAGGTGTGGTGCCCGATCGACCCGGAACTTGCTGCCGAAATGGCGACCTGGGAAAAGCGCCTGGGGCCGTACCTGCAACAGCACTGGGGCAAGGTGTACGGCCGCAAGCTCCTGGACTCGCAGTTCCGGGCGCAGGCGCAGCAAATCCCCGAACTTGCCGGCGCGACCTTCCACGGCCTCCGGGGCACCCGCGTTGTCGAGCTGCGCCAGCGCGGGGCCACCACGACGCAGATACAGGATCAGGTCGGCATGTCGCTTCCGATGATCGAGCGGTATTGCCGGTTTGCGGATAAGAAGGCGAATGGGAAGGCGGCGGTGATTGCCTTGAGGAGGAGCGCAACGTGAGAGAGACCATGGCACAGGAGATCGAAAGATTGCGAGGCGAGATCGCTGAGCGACAGATGCGGCTGCAGTACCTCGTTTGCGGCGGTCAACGTGAAGGCGTGTCGGCGCAAAGCGCGGCGGCCTTTGAGCAAATGCGGTCGCTCGACGCATGGCGCAGGCAGGGAGCGGAGCATGAAGATCAAGTTGGCGCCGCCGCGGCCGAATAAGCCGCTACCTGAGCACGTCCACGCCGTGACATCCAAGGGGCGCGAGTATTTCTATTTCCAGATGGGGCGATCCACGCCGTTTGCTGGCCCCCGTATCAAGCTCGTCAACCCGTGGAACTACGAAGAAATCAGCAACGCCCATCGATCCTCCGGCCTCACTTACCGCGGCGGAAGCCCGACCGATTGGAAGGCGGAGATCAATCGCGTATTCACGTCGGCTAGGATACGCGCCCGCACACAGGCGATGGAGTTCGGGATCGACCGCAGGTCTCTCACCGACATCCTCGAGGAGCAGGAATACCGCTGCGCGATAAGCCGCCTCTACTTCGACCACACCGGCTATGAATCCTGTCACGCAAAGCCGTTTGCCATGAGCATCGATCGCGTCGATACGAGGCTCGGTTATACCTCGCGCAATGTCCGCCTCGTCTGTCTCATCGTGAACGTCGCCCTCGGGCAATGGGGCTTGCCCGCCGTTGAGCGCATGGCTGCGGCCGTCGCTTCAGAAAGTCGGCGTAAATTGGAAAGTGAACCGAAAGTCGCGATCTTGAAAAACGGGTCGATTTCTTGAAAAACGCATCCTATTGGATTTGTTTCGTTTTCTTTCGAAAGCGCGGAAATGAGACATTTCCAAGGACAATTTCTAACTGATTGAGACCATTGGAAGATCGGAAGATGGCGTTTTACAGAGCAAGGGCAAAACACCGTGAACGATGCCGGAACATCAGAACTATCTGTAAAACAGTCAGTATTGCTGACCTATATTAGAAAGCGCCGTTAAAATGGTCAAGACAGGGAGGAGTAGATGCCACTATACAAGCTAGAGGAACAAAGGGCAGAGCGAGACGCCGAGATCGCCCGCCTCCGCGCCGAGCGCGACGCGCTGCGGGAGGCGCTGGAGTGGTATGCCAAGGCGGTGGTGTCAACCATTCACCCGGATTCGCCCGGTCATTGCGACGATGGCGGCTATGCCCGATCTACCTTGAGGAGGAGCGCGACGTGAGCGAGAAAGATGCTGCGACACTATTACGAGAATGGGCGGCGGTGTTGCAAATTCCGTCAGGATCGTTCGTCAACGAAGACCTGATGTTTGCTGCCGCCGAGATCGCCCGCCTCCGTGACGATCTGATTGACCAGACCGAGCGCGGCGATAAGGCTACCACCGACTGTCATCGCCTCCGCGCCGAACTCGCCGAAGCGAAAAACTCAATAAGCGTTTTGTGCGGAGAGGACATAGCAAACGCGGAACGCGCCAATCGAGCGGAGGAGGAGATCGCCCGCCTCCGCGCCGAACTGGTTAAAGTCGTAGATCAGCGAAACGGTGCTGAAAAAAACTGTGACCATCTCCGCGCCGAACTCGCCGAAGCAAACAGCGGATCAGAATTGGCGGCACGCCAACTATTGCGCGCTTGTGAGAAGGTAAACGATTTGGAAGCCGCGGCCCGCCGTGACGCTGAGGAGATCGCGCGGCTGAAGAAAAGGCTAGAGAAATATGAACCTGTCGAAGGGGCGTAAGGGCTTCCAATGTGTCCCGATTGAGGGACGCCTCTGGTCGCGTGAACACGCGGATTGATGCCAGGGGCGGGCGTCGCTGCATCACCTGTCTTTTAGCGGCGACTCAACGCTGGCGAGACCGCGCCCGCGCCGCCCTCGCTCCCCGTCCACCAGAGGGAAAGGGCGAGTGAATGGACCGATGTAAGGAGATTCAGGAACGCAATCTTCGAACCGAAGGATACAAGGCTGTCTGCCGTAAGTGTGGGAAGACGCCCCAAGAGCCCGGTTGGTGCGACGAATGCGGCTACAATCGTGATTATGAAATGGTGAAAGACAGAACAGATCATTAAGGCCACCGCGCCGCCGTCCACCAGAGGAAAAGGCGACATGAAAATTAGCGCCAACTCTGTTCAATTTTGAACAGTCGAACCGCTCCCTCCGCGATAAATGCTGCACTCCGAGAACAGGAGGCGAACCATGTTCAGCTTTGCAAATCCGGTGATGTGCAGGAATTGTGGCAACGAGATGCGGCTCGACTCCATCGAGCCCATGCACCGCACGACCCGCGGGGAGTTCCATTGCGATTGCGGCCACGTCTTTGGCTTCGACATGCCGAGGCGGAATATGTCGGCGAAGGCGCGTAGACAGCGGATGATCTCCAGACTCAATCCGGCGGCGTAACCCCGAAATGAAAAAGCCCCGCCGGGAGCGGGGCGCGGGGTTGGGGTAGGTCTACTCCAACCCCAACCAATCACGGCCGCGGATGCTCGCCGTCAGTCTGGCGGCGAGGAACGAGCAACTGATTCAGAGTAAATTCAATGCGCCGCATCTGCTCTCTGTCAGACAAGTTTTGCTTGTCCATCGTGTCCAGGCGATTGTCTTGGACCGCAACGGCGCTGAGAACCTTCTGAAGCTCGGCAACATTGCTTTTTAGCTCCCCAATTTCCTTCTGCGTCTGATTTCCGACCATCTCGAACCTCGTCGCCAGGCTGCTGATCTTCACAAGGACACCGCCAATACCTATCAGCACCAGGGCGAAATTCCCAACCCTGAACCAGAGTTCGAGATTTGCGGCGCCATCGCTCACGTCAGATGTATTCCGAGAATAGTAGCAGCATGACCAGGAAGAAGATCAAGAGACCGATCATCCCGGCCACCAAGACACAAACGGCAGCGCCCCAAGAAGCACAAGCGTAGTCAGGATGAACATCACCGCCGCGACCACAAGCAGCCCTTGCGATGCGGCCCACACGACCGAGAGCGGCACTGCGGCTACAGCCCCGACCATAGCGGCACAGGCGGGATCATACCACCAATAGTCTGCGGGGCGGGGAGTCTCGATGATGAGGGGCATCAGAACTGCACCGGAGCGATTGTCGAGTTGAGCCACTGCGCACATGTCCCGAGCACCTGGGTCCGGCGCGCATTGCGGTAGGCTTGCAGGGCCGTGAACACGCCACCGCCCGGAGGATTGCTGACGATCCCCAGAAGCACGTTGAAGCAAGCCAAGGCCTGCTGGTCGTCCTTCGGTGTGATCATGATGGCGGCGTTGATGTCTTCCACCGAGCACTGCTGCAGGTTGTTGATGAAGGTGGTGAGGTTGAAACTTTTGAAAATGGTCTGCGGGTTGCAGGCGTCGGAGACCGCGGCCTTCGGCTTTTGGGCGAAGGTCGGAGACGCCAACAGGGCCAGCGCGAGGATGACGGCGAGGGCGAGGCGGATCATGATATTGCCTGACAGTCTGCCTTGCCGAGCGCGAGCATGGCTTGCGAGGAGTTGAAGACCGCGTGGCCGTCATTCACGTTGGCGGTGAAGGATTGACACGTATTCCAACCCGGCTGCTGCCAATAGGGAATGCCCGGCAAATATTGAGGCCAGTACCGATCGACAAACACCGGATAGGTCGTCACCGCCCCATCGATTTCCTTTACGCGCGCCTTGATGCGCTCCCACTGCTTCTTATTCGGAGCGCCGTCCATGTCTTCGGTGAAGCCTTCGAACCAAGCTTTGAATTCAGATAGGGTCACTGGTGCGTTTCTCCATTCGAGTTTGTCGGATTACTTAGCGCGATCTTCCCCAGCGTGTCGTCCTTGTCTTTTGACCCTGACGACGAGCCGAAAAAATAGCCGATGATCGTGACGAAGCCTCCGGTCACGTAAGCCGTGATGACCATTTTGGCCACATCGCTATCCGGTACGGGGAGAACGAACAGTGCCCCCGCCAATCCGATCATGCCGAGCACGACCAGGAGCGCGATGATGTTGCGCATCATTTCGTGGCCTGAGCCTTTTTCAGCGCCGCCACGTCGGCCTCGAGCGATTCGATGCGGTTGGCAGCGTCCCGGATGCCGGCGACGAAATCTCCGATGTGCCCCATGAGCGCCATCGGGCTGCTCTTGTTCGCCTCCAAAATGGCGGCCATGTTTTCGAGTTGTTTGGTCATTGTTTTTCTCCTAGTCCTTTTGCAAACAGTTCGGCCTCATGGCCGCGCCTTCTCCACAAATCACCGCCCTTCGGCCATAAGCGTCGCATCGACAGAATCTCGTCGGGGATGCCGGCGAATTGCTTCATACGCATCAGAGCGGCGATGTTGCGCATTTCCCGATAGCGGTCGCCGAGCGCACCGAACGAAGGCCCGCGGTTGAAGGCGAGCGACACCAGGGCGCCGAACGAATCCCCCGACAGCATGTCGGTGTTGACAAGACGCTTCTCGACCTCTCCTTCCCACTTCGGGACGTCGCGATTGCGGAACACATCGAGCGCCACATCCCACGGCACGTTGATGGTCGACCGAAGTTCATGGGCGAGCGCACGGGCCGGAGAGCCATGGATGCCACAGACATGCGACAGCGCCTTGATCTCGATGGGGTCTAGGTGATCGCCCCAGTCCTTGGCGATGTCGGCCGCGGTCTCGTAGCCGCAGTCGTAGCCGATGCCGATCGTCACGCCTGACGCACCGCCAGGCCAGTCGGTCGATTGTTCGGTCTTGCGGTAATACGCCTCGCCGCCGGTTTCTTCCTGCACGATGAGGTCGAAGGCGGCTTGGGAAATTTTCATATCTTCGAGCCCTTCACGATGGCCGCGAACAGGAGCGCGCCGAACACGCACGCCGCCAGGGCGACGATGAGGAGGATGATCGGGCCGATGGCGCTCATGCGGGCTCCTGCCGAATGAAAGTCGTTTCTTTGACGCACGCCGCTCCGTACTGATGGGGAATTTGCTCGCCCTTGTAGCCGGGCGGCCCGGCCTCAAGAACGGCCGTCGCCAGCTCCGAACATTCCTTGGCATCCCGCGCTGGCTGGCGCTGGATGACCCGCGGCGGCCCCGGTATCGAGGGGATGTAAAGCCAGACGACCAGGACGAACTGGACGACGGCAATAATGGTCATTTATGTTTTCGCTTCCCAGATGTTTTTCGCAGCATTGAATCCGCGCGTCCATCCGAGCGCATATCCAGCCAGCGCTGCGGCGCCGAGGGCGGCCAAAGTGAGTAACGCCAATGCGAGGTCCATCAGGTTTCCGCCTCCGGTGACACAATCGTCTCCCGCCTAATGTAAAATCAGCGATCGATTACAGCCTAAGTTTCACTTTCTGCAACGAAGCAGCGGATGTAAACGGTGTCCGATCCTTGCGGGACGTACCACACCGTCGCCACGCCGACCGGATTCGCGGCTCCTTTGACCACCGCTTCATCAGGGACTTTGATCCACTGTCGGGGCTCGCCCAGGTGGATCGGGTCGGGGATGTAGATGCCGTCGACGCGGCGCTGCATCTCGGTCGGGTGACCGTCACTAATATCGCAGCAGGGCACGCCGCTCGGCGCGCGGATCGATTTGAACCAAGCGCGCTGGCCCTCGTTGAGCCGGTATGGCTCCCACTCTTGGGCGACCTGAGCCCACCGCGCCTCTGCCGGCAGTAGGCACAGTAGCATCACGAGCCAGAAGAATGGCAGGCCGAGCATGGGAACCTCATGACTTGAGTGGGGGTTCGAAAAGTTGAACGAGGATTGACGCGCTCATCGACTGCCTCCTGCGGGTCGTCCGACCATCCTGCCGCATACGCCCGGCACACAAGTCCAATCGCAAACGCCAAGCACGTCAAGAACAGTGTGTCCCATCTATTCATCAACTTCCCACCTCTATATTTACGCGGTCTTCCAGACGTTGACCCAGCTGTAGACCTCGTGCGCGCTGAACGAGCACGGGACGCCGAGCCCATTGGTCGCCCTAGTCGTCTGGCATTGGTGCTCGAGCCGGATGGCCTTGCTT
>Ga0247661_1000118_pt1 | contig 14646 bp, 16 predicted proteins | sample CNK02_metaG_FD_182799 | JGI IMG/M metagenome (GOLD analysis project Ga0247661, IMG submission 182799) | Soil microbial communities from Purdue University Martell Research Forest, Indiana, United States - CNK02 | ecosystem: Environmental > Terrestrial > Soil > Temperate forest > Bulk soil...
ATTTGGGGCACCTACGTCCTCTACATTTCAGCGGAACGTGCCGCTGGCAGCGCCGCGGTGCGTCTCAACCCGGTGGGCTCGCGAACCTACATTCAGCAGTTCCACGACTTCTTGGTCAGAGACTTGCGAAAAATCCTGGTAAAACTGCCCCACTCCATAGAACGTTTCCGGGATCTCGGCACAGACCACTTCGTCCGCTTCGTCCTTTAGCCTGCTCACCGTTTCCCAAGGTGCGACCGGAGCAGCAACCACGATGGCCGCCGGCTGCATTTGCCGCAGGGCGCGTATCCCCGCCCGCAAGCTCGAACCCGTCGCAATACCGTCATCCACGAGGAGTACGGTCATGCCCCGAACGTTGAGCGGTGGCCGGTCGCCTCGGTAACTTCGTTCACGGCGATCCAGCTCGGCTTTTTGCTCGCGCGTTACGAGTTCAATCACGCTATCCGACAGACCCAAATATTCGACGGTGTCCCTGTCGAGGACACGCACGCTTCCGCTTCCAATTGCACCAAAGGCCAGTTCCTCACAGCCTGGCACACCGAGCTTGCGCAGAACGAAAACGTCCAGCGGCAAGCCAAGAGCGCTCGCCACTTCGAAGGCAACCGGGACGCCGCCGCGAGGAACCCCGAGCACGATCACATCCTGTCGGTTCTCATACTTCCCGAGCAGCAACGCTAGTCGTCGGCCCGCCTCTTGTCGATTTCTGAAAATCATTAGGCTGCCTCCAACTCCCGGCGCAGCTCCCTTCGTCGCTGCAGCAGTAGAATTTCGTCCTGCTCGTGCAGCTGTCCGCAATAAAAACGATCCGGTTCGAAAAGTAGGCTTTCCCGTGGTCTCGCAGCTTTGGAGATTTCCCTGAGAGTTTCGGCGACATGCGCGGCAGGAGCGCGATGAGCAATATCGGCTTGCGCGATTATCCCGACGCAACGCCCTTGCTTGTTCACAACAGGGATTCTGCGTATCTGGTCTTCCTGCATCCGTTCTTCGCAAACTCCTATCGGGTCATTCGGTTCGCACGTCACGGGAACGCGCGTCATCACATCCTCGACCTTGACGGCGTCGGCATTTTTCCCATCCGCTAGAACACCACAGCACAGATCGCGATCCGTTACGATCCCTTCCAGCAACGAATCGGACAAGTCGGAAACGACCGGGAGGGCTCCAACACCATGCCTTCTCATCAGACGCGCCGCCGTTCGTACGGTGTCCCACGGGGTGCAACAGATCAATTTCCTACTCATGATGTCGCTGGCTAGCATCGCATCCTCCGATGCCAATCTGCGCGCTAACGGCCTCCGTGGTCAGTGAGATGCATCACCGCGGCGGGTGAAAAGCGTCACAAGGACCACTACCAACCGTTGCTATGAGAGTAGGGGGCCGGGCACAGGCCGGTTAACCCACTTGAAGGAACTGATTGGTCGTCGAACTTCTGCGAGAGCGGATAGTTCTTCTGGCATGCCGCGGCGGTAAGAGGGAAACTTTCAAAGTTCGCGCGTCACTTGGCCAGTATTTGAGCAAGTTCAAACAGGCGCAGGTCAGGAGCTTTTTTCTTCCCCGTCACCTCGCATAGAGGCGTTGCTGTGACTTCGTCTTTGATCAACCCGATCAGGTCGCCGTGCCTCCCGCACGCCAAGTGGTCCACGGCTGCCGCGCCCAATCGAGTAGCAAGGAGCCGATCGAATACACCGGGAGAGCCACCTCTCTGGATGTGGGCTTCTAGAGAATTGCGTAGCTTGGACCCAGAGCTTGGCGCAAAATCCACCATGAGCGCAGCGCTCGAGGTGCGATTGCCTACGCCTGAAGGCCGTGACCGTCGTCACATCAATCTGGTATTAATTGACGCATAGTCCTCGAAGCTGTGTTGCATTGGTGGGTAGCCCTCGGATGCCCCTGTTACTGCGGGAGATCCAAGTCAAAGTACCCCCAAGTGGGCATAACCGGTGGCATCCTCTTTCAAATCAAATCCTGGCCCGAGGCTGAGTGCCCAACCGCTTCAGGCAACCCGCCAGCGGACGCTCGATTCCTTCTACCACTTATCTGACGCGGCTTTTCATAATCTCGGCTGTCAAGGGACCGCCTGCTTCATCGCGAGGCACCTCGACCCGTCCCAGTGGAGTCGATCTGCCAAGCAGCGACCACAGGTTTATTGCCTCGGAAAATGTTTTGCAGCGCCCAGCGGCTCTTCCGGCGACGAACGCCCGAGGATCGAGGTCCACGCCCCAGAAGCCGTCGTCCTCGCAAATCTAGTGCAGGGTGGCGCTCGACGCCTCTCGCAATACCTGACGCGCGGGGGTTATAGCGCGCTCGAGTCCGCCCTCTTCCGGCAGCCATGGGAGATTCTCGATGAAGTCGACCGATCCGGCTTGCGCGGCCGCGGCGGTGCAGGCTTTCCAGCTGGCACCAAATGGCGCGCCGTCGCCCGGGAGAATTCGTCCGACAAATTCATCGTCGCGAACGCAGACGAAGGCGATCCCGGCGCCTACATTGATCGCTTCCTTTTGGAGGATGATCCTCATCGCCTGCTCGAAGCCATGGCCATCGCAGGCTATGCGATAGGAGCAAAGCGCGGCTATGTTTACGTTCGTAAGGAATATCCGAGGGCCCACGCCGCTTTATTGGAGGCGCTAGCGGAGGCGCGCGCAGGCGGCTTCCTGGGAGACGACACTCTTCATCGGTCGTTTTCGTTTGACGTCGATCTCGTCGTCGGCCAGGGAAGCTATGTTTGCGGAGAGGAAACTGCTCTCCTCAACTCGATAGAAGGCCGCCGCCCGGAAGTAAGACCTCGACCGCCGTATCCCACAGAATCCGGTCTCTTCGCTAAACCAACCTTGGTCAATAACGTCGAAACGCTGGCGAATGTCCCCTGGATTATCCAGCAGGGCGGCCAAGCCTACCGAAATATCGGATTCTCCAAAAGCCGCGGCACGAAAGTCCTCTCTCTCAATTCCCTCTTCGTCCGACCTGGGCTTTACGAGGTACCCTTCGGAATGTCGATCCGGGAGATCGTCGAAAGCCTCGGCGGCGGTCTCCGCAGCGGGAACGTAAAGGGCGTCATTATCGGCGGCCCCTCAGCCGGAGTGATCCATCCGACTTGCTTCGGCACACCTCTCGGCTTCGAAGAATTGGCCTGTATTGGCGCGAGTGTTGGTCACGGCGGCGTCCTCGCGTTTGATGAGTGCACTTCGCTGCCTGAACTGATCCACCATGTGTTCACATTCGCCGCGTTCGAATCCTGCGGGAAGTGCACGCCCTGCCGGCTTGGCAGCCACCGTGGCGAGGAAATCTTTCGCACCATTCTCCAAACGGGACCAGCCTCACTTCAAAAAAAGGCCGAGTATGAGGCAATCATTTCGTGTCTTGCCCGGACAAGTCTGTGCGGGCTAGGTACGGGATTAGCGGAATTCGCGAGCAGCATTCTTCGTTATTACAATGAGGACATCGACCGATGCTTCGCGTGACCGTCAACGGCGTGCCTCGGCAATTTCCGGAAGGCCAAACCATTCTGCAAGCCCTGCGGTCGATTGGCATAGAACTTCCGGCGCTGTGTCATGATCCTCGTCTAAAGCCGTTTGCCGGCTGTAGGCTGTGTGTTGTCGAAGTAGAAGGTCACGCGCGGCCCCTCCCAGCTTGTGACTCTTCGCTGGCACAGGGCATGGTGATCGAGACGCACACTCCACAGCTCGAAGAAGATCGACGAACGCTGTTGAAATTGCTGGCCAATGCTTATCCTTCCGACGCCTTGCGTCGTTTCCCCGAAAAAGAATTCCACAAGGAGATCGAAAAATACGGCCTCAGCCACGATTTCCACGAAGAGGCAGCTCCGCCTTCGCCAGACAGCTCGCATCCTTACATCCAGGTCGATATGTCGAAATGCATCCTCTGTTACCGATGCGTGCGCATCTGCGATGAAGTGCAAGGGCAATTTGTCTGGCAGATTTGGAACCGCGGCAATGCCGCACGGATTCTCCCCGATTCGGGAACCACTTTGCGTGAGAGTTCCTGCGTCAGCTGTGGAGCCTGCGTCGACACCTGCCCAACGGGCGCTCTAGAAGACAAGTCGATTCTCTCTGCCGGCATGCCGACGACTTGGACCAGAACCACTTGTCCCTATTGCGGCACGGGCTGCGAGATGCAGGTTGGCACTCGCAACGGCCGGATCGCGGCCATCAAGCCGGCCCTCGACGCTCCTGTGAACCGGGGACATCTGTGCGTCAAGGGGCGCTATGCCTACGACTTTGTTTACGCGGCGGACCGTGTCACCGAGCCGATGATCCGAGAGAACGATGAATGGAAGCGTGTCTCGTGGAAGGAAGCCATCGCATTCACTGCTTGCGCCTTGCAGCGTATTCTCGACCGCCACGGCCCTGGGAGCGTCGGAGTGCTCGGATCTGCGCGTGCTACAAATGAAGAAAACTATCTGGCCCAGAAGTTTGCCCGGGTTGTTCTCGGAACCAACAACGTGGATTGTTGCGCGCGTGTCTGCCACGCGCCCAGTGCGGCAGCGCTAAAACAAACCCTCGGCATGGGCGCAGCCACCAACTCGTTCGACGACATCGAACGAGCCAGATCACTCTTCGTCTATGGCGCAAATCCAACGGAAAACCATCCCATCGTCGGAGCGCGAATCAAACAAGCCGCATTGCATGGAACCCGATTGATCGTCGTCGACTCGCGAAAAATTGAATTGGCTAACTATGCCGATATACATCTCGCTCCCCGCCCCGGGACCAATGTGCCCCTCTTGAACGCCCTGGCACACACAATTGTGGAGGAAGCAATCTACGACGCGACGTTCGTCGGCGAACGCGTCGCCGGATGGGAAGAGTTCCGAGACTTTATTCAAGCTTGGTCACCCGAACGGGTCGCGCCGATTTGCGGCGTCGAGGCTCAGCAGATCCGCGCGGCTGCACGGATGTACGCTAGGGAACGACCGGCGATGAGCTTCCACGGTCTAGGCCTCACCGAGCACACGCAAGGAACTGAGGGCGTGATGTGTTTGGTGAATCTTGCACTGCTCACCGGGAACATCGGCTGCCCGGGCGCAGGCATCAATCCTCTTCGAGGGCAGAATAATGTCCAAGGCGCCGCTCAGATGGGATGCGATCCCGACAATCTCACCGGGGCAAATCCGTTGGAGGCTGGCAGAACGCTTTTCGAAGACTCGTGGCATCATCCGCTCCCGGCCACACCCGGCTTGAACTTGATGGGCATGATGGACGCATCGCTCGAGGGTCGATTCAAAGCCCTTTGGGCTATCGGGTACGACGTACTTCTGACCAATCCAAACGCTTCCCTAACCGAGCAGGCGTTGCGTTCCATGGAATGTGTCATTGTTCAGGACATCTTTCTGAATGAGACCGCCAAGAAGTTCGGCACGGTGTTTTTCCCAGCGTGCTCTTCGTTTGAAAAAGACGGTACGTTCATGAACGCCGAACGTCGCATCCAGCGGGTCCGCAAAGCGATTGAGCCGATTGGGGAATCGAAAACCGATTGGGAAATTATTTGCGCTCTGGCTGGCACGATGGGAAAGGGCGAGCATTTCACATTTCGCTCGTCGGAGGAGATTTGGAACGAGGTCCGCACCGTTTGGAAAGCCGCGAGCGGCATTACCTATCCACGAATCGAAAATCAAGGCTTGCTATGGCCTTGCCCGTCGGACGATCATCCGGGGACCGCTATACTGCACACGGAAGTTCACACTGCGACCAAGCGACCTGCCCTGCGGGCCATCGATTTTCGGGAGACAAGGGAAATCAGCACGACCGAATTCCCTTTCCTGCTGACCACCGGCAGAGCTCTTTACCAATTCAATGCCGGAACCATGACTTCCCGCACCCGGAATGTGGAATTGCGACCTAAGGACATCCTGGACGTTTCACCCAGGGACGCCGAACGCTTATGCCTGCACGACGGAGAATGTACCAGGATTCGCAGTCGCTATGGCTCCGTAACCTTGCCGGTTAAGATCAGCAATGAGCTAAGAGAAGGCGAACTTTTCGCCACCTTTCATACCCCCGAAGGCTTTTTGAATCTCATTACGAGTCCCGAGCGCGATGGTATGACCGGCACTCCCGAGTACAAACGAATCGCCGTGCAAATCGAACCTCTCTAAACGACAGTGATCTACGGCCAGATGCGATCTCGCACAAAGTTACTCTCTTCATATAACAGCTGATCGTAATTGTCCGGAGGAGCGCTACTCGGACCTCAGCGCCTCGACTGGATCGAGATAGGCAGCTCTTCTGGCAGGGTAGTATCCAAAACTGATACCCACGAGAGCCGAGAAAACAACCGCGAGCGTAATTGCGCCCAAACCGATCACGGTATTCCATTTCGCCATGTGCGAAATGATCGCCAACGCACCGAGCCCAAGAATAATGCCCGCAATTCCGCCGACGACGGACAACGTCACGGCCTCGACCAGAAACTGCATAAGAATGTCGCGGGTTTTTGCCCAACTGCTTGCCGGAGTCCGATTTCTCTCGCGCGCTCCCTGACCGATAACAGCATGATGTTCATGATACCGATGCCGCCGACAATCAAAGACACCGAAGCTACGGCCGCGAGCATTATGGACATGATTCGCGAAGATGCTTCTTGAGCGGAAAAGATCTCTTCCATGTTGCGAATGGAGAAGTCGTCGTCCTCCGATGGAGCGAGATGGTGCCGCTGCCGGAGAAGCGCTTTGGCCTCATCCTGAGCGGCCTGGATGTGGTCGATGGTTTTCGCTTCCATCACAATCGAATCGACAGCATCGGCATTGGCCGATTTGATCCCGATTACCTTGCGTTTAGCGGAGGATATCGGTAAAAGAACGACATCGTCTTGATCTTGTCCTGTTGGCGATTGTCCCTTTCGCTCTAGGACGCCGACCACAGTGAAGGGAACTTTCTTAATACGAATCGACTGCCCGACGGGATCAATGTCGCCGAAAAGATTCGTCACCACGGTCTTGCCCAGCAAAGCGACTTTGTTGGCCGAATCGACATCTTGGACGGAAAACGCGGAGCCATAGGCCATTGAGAGCTCGCGAACCTGTAGAGAACCAGGAGTTGTTCCGAACACGATCGTGGCCCAATTATTGCTCCCGTAAACGATTTGGGCCCCTCCCCGCACCACGGGCACTGCAATTGCGATGTCGGGACACTGAGCCGGAAGTTCACGCGCATCGGACTCTGACAACGTTACCGCGTTGCCAGTTCCCATGCGCAACCCGGAACTAGCCAGACTCCCCGGGAGAACGGTAATGATGTTGCTCCCGATACTTGCGATCTGCTGCTGGATGCGCTATTTTGCGCCTGAACCGATAGCCGCTGTTGCGATCACCGCAGCAACACCAATCACGCTTCCCAACATGGTGAGCGTGGAACGGAGTCTATTCACCTGTAACGCCCGGAATGTGATGCTAGGTATTCCCTGCCAAAGTCACCGTCCACCTTTTTCTTCCCATCTCTTATGTTCCAGCGCCTCCGCTTTGATCTTGTCCGTGCATGCACCGCAGATCATCTCGTTCGAAGGTCCACTGCAGACAATGCATGTGGCCTTTTTCCTAGCTCGCGCCGCTAAAGCGGAGACCCGGTTTTCCTTCTTAAGCGGTCGCGTCCGGAGTTCCGCGGTCTCATCGGAAGCGACAAATTTGCTCGTTTCCAGCTTCCTCGGTTCGTTGTGACTGGATCGATTTTTTTCGGTTGACCACATGGCTTGCGGCTCTTACTTTCGCTCTAAGAGAGTCTAAGAGGAGTTCTATTCGGTGTCCGTGGCGTAGGATACCGCTCACCATGACGAGCATCACCCGGTCAACGGGCCTGAGTTTTGCCGACGAGGACAGCGACCGAGCGCGGTCCCACCACAACTAGCCGTGATGTAGTGCACTTCGTTCTAGGCGGACCAGTCTCAGACTGTGAGCACAGAGAGCTCGATATAGATTTGATCGGCAGAAAAGTTCTCCCTGATCCGGAAGACCGCGGTTAACGAGAACGGGATGCTGTGGCTTGATTAAGTGGTCTAAACTCCTTAACGGAGACCTTTGTATGGAGCTGATGCAAGCGATCGTAACCAGGCGAGCCACACGGGAATACAACGACACTCCCGTCGCAAAGGCAAGAATCGAACAGTGCATCAACGCCGCTAACCTTGCTCCCAGCGCGATGAACCGCCAGCCCTGGGCATTTGCTGTGATCGCCAATCCCGACCGAATCGAAGATTATGCCTGCCGGGCAAAACTTTGGCTGCTGCAGGACGTTGATGAGAAACCCGAGCTTTCCTCCCTCAAACCCCTCTTGCAAAGTCCGGGTTACAGCCTGCTGCATCGCGTTCCAGCGCTTGTTCTGATCCTGGCCACGTCGAATGACCAGCAAGCTGCGGAAGACTGCTGCCTTGCTGGGCAGAACTTCATGCTCGCGGCAAGGGACGCGGGGCTGGGAACCTGTTGGATCGGTCTGGCTCGCCCGTGGTTCAACCTTCCGGCCATCAAAGCCGAGCTGAGGATCCCGGAAAAATATCAGGTCGTCGCACCGATTGTTTTGGGCTATCCCAAAAATTGGCCGGAACCTCACGAGCGAAATGCTGCCGAAATACACTGGGTTGATTCGTGAAGCGTTGGTTCCAGATCGGGCGATTCCTGTCGGCTTTGATTGCCGACTACGCTTTTCGTTGCGTCTTGTTGATTTCTATTTCCTTCGCGTGCTCCGCCCAGGAAAAATCGCCTAATAGACAGTGCGCCACGGCTGCCAATAGCTCATCGGGAGCTGAACTCTACAATCAGCACTGCGTTGCCTGTCATGGAGTGGATTTGAAGGGCGCTGGTCCCTTTCCCCCTCCGTACCGGACACCGCCCGATCTGACGACCTTGACGCAGCGACACGGAGGAAAATTCCCGTCTTTGTACGTATCAAAGGTCTTGCGGAATGGCGTCACCCTGCCTGCGCACGGCCCTGCCGAAATGCCGGTGTGGGGATCGGAGTTTGCGGCCAAGGATCAATTGGATAGAGCTCAAGTTTCCGCGCGGGTCCGGGCTTTGGTTAAATACATCAGGTCAATGCAAAGACAGTAGAAAAGGCCAGCGTTCATCGTTCGCGACGCCTAATGGTAAACATTCGCTCAGCTGGTTCAGGATGAAACGAACTCCGTCGGTCATTGCGCCGGGTCCTGCGTCGCTGGCATTGCGTATCCTAATCCGATATCGCTTGCCTCGCTCCAGACGGAATGTGGCTCGACCAACTTCGCTGGTCATCGGGTACGCTACGCCATTGATCGTCCACCGGTTAAACCCTTCCTCAGCCGCATTTTCCTTCGCGAAGGACACACTTCCGGATAGCATCGATGTCCTTGTGACGAAATGTCAGACGGTCAAAATCAGACAACTTCGCCGTCGTGCCACTCTCTTCGAACTCTTGTACATCGAGATAGACTTGGTCCTCGAGGAGACTCTTTACATCACGGTAAAATGCGACGAACTCTCCGATTGAAGCATTGATATAAACTCCGCCAAACACGAGGATGCCTTACTTTTGATCGCCGGATTCGAGCAGCTTGGTCACAACTTGACCATGCTCCAGTTTCTGAATTTCAGTCAGACAAACCGACCGTAATCTTGAAGAAAGTCTCTCCGGCTGCCGTTGGGCGTGAACCCCCATGCTCAGTCCCGCCACAAGAACGCTTGTCGCAAACACCTTGGCAATCATCCTTAGCAATCATTCTTAGCGACTCCTGTTTGTTGAGACAAAATGAGCATCGTCTTTCGCGCCCGGGCGTTTCGGCAGAATCGCCCAAGTTTGCGCCAACTGCGGGGGGGCACTCAGGACCTGACGGTGAGTACGGGGCACCGCGCTCCGCAGACCACCCTGTGTGCCTTGGTGTGCGGAACATTGCCTGCAAGGCTGCTTCTTCCTTTCGCACCCATGATGATCAAATCTGCTTTTGTTTCTTCGGCGATTCGCAGAATCTGCTTGACAGGCTCGCCAACCGCCACCTCAAAATCCAGTTTGTAATGCAAGTCGGTCTCGCTCGCAACCAGCTCCCGTAGCTGGACCATGCTGGTTTCTCTCCTCTCCGCCAGTATGTCTTTGCCGTAGGCTTCCGGATGCGGCAATACGTGCACCAGCCTCAGCCTCGAGCAGTGCTTCTGGGCCAGCGATACCGCATACTCTGCTTCGCGCTCCGCACTTGTTCCGAAATCAGTTGCAAACAAGATGTTCTTGAACTCGATTTCATACAGCGACTCCTTCGTTACCGAAGGCCCTACCGTCAACACGGGCACTTTCGCTTTGCGGAAAATCTCCTCTGCTCCCGAACCAATCAAGACTTTTTCGACTGCTCCGGCGCCGTGCGTGCCGACCACCAACAGGTCTATTTTGTACGATTTAATCGCCTCTTCGATTGAAGGCCAGAAGCTTCCTTCCTGTATCAAAACTTTGTACGGCAGCTCGATCAATTCCCCAGACTTCAGGAGGTCACGGAAACCTTGCCTTGCCCTATCGTGCATGTTCTGGAGCGATGAAACTGCATATTCCGGTGACGCGAGCGGATAACTATCGACGGTAATGACATGCGTCAGGTAGAGCGACGATCCGTAACGTCTCGCGAGCGAGGCTGCATATTCGAGCGCTTTCTTCGAAGCCGGCGAAAAATCCGTCGCAAGCAAGATGTTCTTGAACAAACGTTTCTGATCTGTAGGAATACCTTTTTCCGTGGTTTGCGTGATGTGTTGTGCCGCGATCATTTGCCCCTCCTCTTTCCACGCTCAACGGGGATTGCTCTCTTGCTGCCTGCAGCAAAAACCACAGTCCCGCGGAGGTGCAATCATTTTCCGCTCCCTTAAGCCGGGCCGGCTGTGCCGGACATCAGGCAAAGCTGTGACGGACGTCACACTATTTCTAACGACTGAGCAGGCTTCAAATCGTGATGTCATTGAGCTGTCCCCGGAAAAGGCGCGTTGCGGGCTTTCAGATGGCTGCCCACGAGAAACTCCTCAATGGACGCGTACCGGCGATCTACGACGCGGGATTCGCCTTCCAAGATGCTTGACCAAACTGGGAACAAGTCGAGAACAAATTGGGAACAAACTACCGAAGAACACCTGCGAAATAGGTCGATCGAGATATACGTAAGTCATTGAGAAGCAAAGACGCGCTTAGTATTTTATCTGGCTCCTAACCCGAAGGTCGTCAGTTCAAATCTGCCCCCCCGCAACCAATTCGATGCTGAAGGTAAAGGGCTTCCGGTAGTTCCAGCCGGAAGCCCTTGCTGCTTTTTGGGGTGGAGTGTCCGTCAATTGTCAGCAGTAATTCTTTTTGGAAAGAGTGACCGGAGCCAATCACCCCTCCCACCCTGCGCAATCGATATAGGGCTGGCCGGTGGACCCAAAGAAATTTTAAAAATCCCTATGTTGGGCTTCCGGCTCCGCTGGACCTGCGCTAAGTCCGAGGCGCTGTCGGAACCCACTTGATTGCCGCGTTACTCGGAACCTATCCTGTCGTTTGCCCGGTTCGAGTTCGTTTTCTAATGGCCACTGGGCTGCTGTCCGCATCACGAATAACTTCATCTTCATCGTTAGCCGGCGGCTGGCTACGTGCCTCGTCCAGAATTTTCCCATTATCTTTCAGGAACCCTTCGAGCGTCGCTTTGGAGTGTTCATCCACGGCGCCGACGGCAGCAACGAAACAGGAGGACACGAAGGTTTTCATTTCTTTGCAGAACTGTTCCGCCGCCTGTTCAGCGGAACGCGCCACCTCGGCCTCAAGTGCCTCGCGCCGTGCATTACAGGTGGCTCGACTATCTGCCTCGAGCAAGGAGAGCGCTGAAACTACGCGTTCCGCCGTCTCGGCGAGCGCCATATTCACTTTCAGTTGCGCTTCCCGCCGGAATTCTTCCAGACCGGAATTCATCGCACCTTGCACGAGCGCATGTACTTCCTCCGAGCGTGCATTCAGCTTCGAGAGCGCCTCTTTTGTCACGATCTGCGCATTCTCGAGCATGTGCTCGCAGCGACGATCCACAACCACGGTTGTCGCACTTTCAAAATCCGATGTTGCCTGGGTCAGCGCTTCCTTCAGGCTCGCCGGAATCTGCAGTCCAATCTCTCGCGTAATCTTCTCCACATATTCGTGCGCGTTCGCCAATTCGCGGCGCAATTCTTCTGCTTGTTTTTCAAGGCTTCGAGCCATCTCTTCCGCCCTGCCGCGATACATCTCAATGTCCGTCTTCCATTGCGCGGCCATTTCTGCTGCGGATTCCTCTTTTAATGAAAGTTTCATCGCTTCTATGGATTTCGGGAAAAGCTCCTGCACCTCTCGCACGCTCGATCGGCGGGCATCATCAATCGAGCTGAGTGCCTCGCGAATTGCATCCTTCACCTGCTTCGCTGCTGCCGTCTGGACAGCCTTGTCAGCCTCTTGTTGCAGTCTTCCTTGCAGCGCGGAAATCAGGCGATCGGGTGTGACCACAGCGCGCGGCGGTTGCACAGCCTCGGGGAACTTTGGAGCCGGGGGTCGAGAAGCGGCCGGCGACGGAGATGGAAAAGTGGCAACGTCGGTCATCCTAGGCTCCGAGTTCATCGGGATCTCGCCTAAGCCCACGTTCTTCGTCGCGGATTCTTGCACCGGGGCAATCGCTGCCGTCGCTTGGGCAGTCGACGTATTCGTTTCTTGGAGGCTCGTCCAATCCGCCGGAGGCGGCGCAATTCCCCACACATTCGCAGGGGTTTCCAGTTCCACGCCGACCTGTGGGAGTTCGCGCAAACTCCCAGGAGGACGGACCGACCGAACCACCGCCCGCACTGTCGCAGGTTTTTCTTCGGAACTAATTAATCCGACCAACTGTAGGGTAATCCATGTTCCAACGGCGTAATCATGGCGCGAGGAATACCGACAACCATGCATATTAAGGCTGACCGAGACCGTTCTCTCCATGAAGGGCTCTCCCATCCGATTCCGACCTAAAACGATCAGTGGGAGGGATTTCTCGATGCGCGTGCTGCGACGCGACTCCGCCGCCACGATATTTCCAGAAGTATTGACGAGAGGCGATTGTCTTACGTAACCAACCGATTTCCGCAAGTCATTCGGCTTGACAGTATTTTGCATTTTAGACTCTCAGGGCCGAGATTCGAGACCAATGCGCCCATTTTGCCCTGCGTTTTTCGAGCAACCGCTTGTTCTCGGCTTAAGAATATCTGCTGGAAGGAGAACCACAAGGCAGTTTTGCGGGACGGTTAACTGGCCCTTAGGACAGGTAGGCCCATTTCATTTGCATTGACGGGCATCTGGACGTGGTCACCAGGCCAGCGGGCATAAATGGGAATAACAGCCAAGACGGTCGGGAAGTAGGGCTTCCGGCGCTCCAACCGGAGGCCTTTGCTTTTTCTTGGTGCAACTTTGGGCTGAACTATGCCTGTCTTCTAAACTGCGCGACTTTCTTCGGAAGGATGGCGACAGGGGCGGCTTAGCTGAATGGGAACAGGACTGAAGGAAAGAAGAAAGCGAAAGTGTGCCTTGACATCAACCGGCCTTCTCATGGAAGGACTTAGCCGCGGGCATTCGGAGCGGCATGCTGCCACATGCCAAATCGCGCTTCGACGGGCGTGGTCTTCTTACACATGCGCCAACCGCGCATCAGCCTGGCACTTATTGCTAGCTGAGAGAGCAAAGGTAACAGGGTTCACGGCCAGAGCCCTTGTGACTCCTCGGTGCCGTCTTGTGATAGTGCTCACCTTGGGCCGTGACTCCGTATACAGACGGGGCATTTAACTAAGCGTTTAGTAGCAATAGAGGATTCAGCTACGCCGAGTCTGACGTTTCCCACGCTCATACGACGCAGCAAAAGGAGAAGAAAAATGAAAAGTTTGGCCTTTCGGACTTTATTCGCAGTCCTGGGCACAGCTGCGATCTTTGGTGCAGCCGTTTATGCGCAGGACTCAACGGCAGGAAAACTCAAGATCCATGTGTCTCCGAGCGAAGCCTATATCTTTGTGGATGGGCAAGGGGAAGATCCGGGCAGCCGGACAATCAAACTCCCTGCCGGGACGCACAAGGTGCTTGTTGCTACTTACGGTTATCGGTTTATTGAAAAGGAAGTCACCATCAGCCCGGGACAAGACACGACCCTGGATGTCTCCCTTGAGCGGGAAGGCGGTGTGGTATTTGGGCCGAAGGGACGAATCCAGATCGAACCCGGAGTCTCTTTGGATGCGGGCGATGATGCAGTTTTGTTGAATGGGAAGTCGCCGAACTACTTCGTCGGACATGTCGATGAATTTAACAACGAGTTGTTCTTCCACCAGGAACTGGTCGTTCCTCCAGGGAAGCACTTCGTGACCGTCACTCACCACGGGAAAGAAGTCTGGTCCGGTGAAGTCCCTGTGGCAGAAAACCAGCGCGTGATTCTTACCCTCAAGGATGGGAAGATCGTCGCGAAGGATTGGCCCCGCGGAGCAGAACTGGGCTCGGTGCCACGGTTCAAGTCCGGTGCCTTCAGCACTAGCGTTGCCGTCGCGCCGGTCAGTTCATCCGTTTCCGCGAATCCAGAGAGAATTGAGTGTGGGCAATCCAGTCAGCTCAAATGGACTTCCGCGGAAACTATTGATGCGGACATGAGCCATATGAGCCCGGTGCCAACCACCGGCGTGCGGTCCGTCTCGCCGAGGGAAAC
>Ga0247661_1000119_pt1 | contig 14586 bp, 19 predicted proteins | sample CNK02_metaG_FD_182799 | JGI IMG/M metagenome (GOLD analysis project Ga0247661, IMG submission 182799) | Soil microbial communities from Purdue University Martell Research Forest, Indiana, United States - CNK02 | ecosystem: Environmental > Terrestrial > Soil > Temperate forest > Bulk soil...
TTCATTAGGCAGAAGCGGACTAAGCGTCGTACCTGTGTAAACAGTGTTGTTACCCGATGCGTTGGCCGCAGCAGACAGAACGTAAGAATGATTCCCAGTTCCCGCTGAGCCATCCCACGCCTTTAGATCCGTGCTCACTCCGTCCGAGAAAAAGTCGTAGTTTCGGGAGTTCACACAATGAACGCGCTTGGCTCCAACGCTCGGAACAAAGATCGAGGAGTTGTAGGTAGTTCCATCCTCATTCAAAGCCGCAACTAAGTTCGTTACGCTGGATGCGCCCGTGCCATCGCTAGCAGCGCTTACGATCCGGCGTGCGAGGTCCGCATCCCTCTGGAACTCATACAGGTTCCGGAACTTTGTGGTGTTGCTAGACCAAAGCTGATAACCCCAACGACGCTTTAGAATGCCTTCAATGCTCGGAGGCAGGACGTTCGTAAGGGCAGTAAAGAGATCTGGATTTTGGGCGGGAGGCTTGGTGTAGCTGTCCTGGGATGCGCCATAAAAAGTGTGCCGGCGCGACTGGAACTTCCCACTGCCATATTGTGTAATAGTCTCGGGCATTGATTGGGGGACTCTGTAGGATCAGAAGGAGGGGGGACTTACTACCGGTGCCATGATATTTGATCCCTGAAAGTCCCCTGGAAGTCGGGAGGCAAACTAGGCTTGAACCGGTCGAACTTAAGAGTAACGATCCGCTTTGTCGGGATCGGGTTTGAAGATCGGAATAGAGCGAATACCTTTTGGGGTGTGCATCACAGCAATCGCCCCTCCGGGATGAACCAGGGCGTTCGCACTTTTATTGAAGACTACATCTGCCTCGCGGATTACGCTTGCATGGCCGAGGAGGAGCCAAGGCTTGCCTTGTTTACGAGCCTGGATCGCCTTCGCAAATAACGGTCTAACGCGCTGCCGGAACTCATTCAAACTCTCGCCGTCGGGGATAGGTTGATCCGGGTTATCGACGAAATGCTTGATGTCTTTTGCGTAGTCGTCCTTGAGTTGGCCGGCCATATAACCCACGTTCCAAGACCGGAGGTTCGGCTCGACATGCGGGGTGAGATCCCGATGGCCCCCAACCATCAAAGCGGTCTCTAACGCTCGGTTTCGGTCAGAGGATAGAATTCCACCAAGTTTGATCCGGTCGAAGAAGTTCGATAACTCTTCCGCGTCCTGCCGGCCTTCCGTGTCCAGATCGACGTTCAGCGGTCCGCGAAACCGATCCTCTTGGTTGAGGTTTGTGGTTCCGTGCCGGCCAACGTAGAAAAGAACATCATCGGGGTTCGGGCGCATTAGAGTTTGTTGAGTTGGTACAGAGTACCGAATGCGAAGAGTGCGCTATCGCTCGCACCAGAAGGAGTTGGAGACGGAATAAAGATTCCGACACCAGACGTGTTGGCTACGGCTGTGCCACTGTAGTTGAAGTTCGCGGTGACGCTGCCTCCAACGGAGCCAAGAATATCTGCTAATCCACAGAATGGCGTGCCACCATTGCTCGCTGTAGCGCGAAGCGTGTAACCAGTGGTTGCTGTTAGAGCGCCGCTGCTTGCTGCGCCCAACTCAACAACGCCGATCTGCAAATCCCCCGCCAAGGCAGGAGTCGTATTGCTGGTAATGACTTGTGCGGCACCTACTTTGACCGCTGAACTTCCACGGAACGTACTAACACCAGACCATTCTCCAAGGCAGACATCCAAGCCTGCCATAGAGAACCCACTAGTGTTAAAGGTCAAAGTACAAGCTGCCGAAGCACCACAGAATTTATAAGCCCAGCCCCCTTGAATCGGGGTTCCGCCGCCGTCGTTCTGGTCGTATTTGATATTCCAAGAAACGCCATCTGCGAGGTTGTCGGTGATGCTGGATATGTGAGCAGCGCCAGAGCCGTTGTATCGCCAAGCGACAACCAACAAATCTCCACTACTTACGTTAGAATTGTACGCGACTGTGGGATTTACGCCGGTTAGCGCAACTGTGGTCCCTTTGGCTTGAACAAATGTTGGTACCACGTTAGCCGTAGACCTTAGTATTAGATTCGAGTACGTTGGTTGGTAGGTCGGGAATCCAGCAACGAAGTCACCCGAGTAAACCATCTTCAATGAAATGTTGTCCGTCACCGCGTTGGTGAGTACGGGACGGTGTAAGAAAGTGTGGCCGTAGTAACCCAGAGTCGGGCTGCTGTTAGTGCCAATCTTAGCCCACGGTCCCGCCGGAGTCGGGCCTTCATAAACGTTTATAACCGTGCTGCTGGTAACCGCAAGATTCGGGCGATACCCCGCTAACATAACGTAACGGTTCGCGGCTGGGATGAATACGATGTCAGGCCAGCCCATGTGCCCGGTCTCGGTGATAATCTTGGTCAAGCTGGACGGTGTGCCGCTCCAATTCGAGTCGTTCACGAAGTCCGTAGGTGAAGGTGGAGTAGGACCAACCCAGAATTGTATGAATGTGTAGTCGAGTGAATCTAGTTTGATGCGCGGTATTCTGCCGAGATAAACGTAGTCCGCACCATCATTCGACTGCTCAATGAACGCGAAGTAGACGTAGGCGTTGCCACCGTCAATTCCGTTTCCGGCAGTGTTGTATCCGAGCGTGCCGTCGTCCGCAGCGTAGCGAACCGGAGTAACCCAACCCCAGTTGGAGTTGTTTCCAAAGAAGAACGGCGCTACCGAGTTGTTCCCACTGTTAGGGAACATAGGCGAGCCAGTCGCATTAAACGTGCCGGTTGCCCCAAAGTTGTTCCAGGTTGCGCCGTGGTTGGCGTTGTCGGCAATAATGTTGCCGTAGAACTGCTGGCGTTGCGAGCCGACAATATAGTGCCGTCCGCAGAACATGAACAGTCTTCCGTTCAATCCGAAGAGGCCGTTGCCTTTGTTCGACAGCGTGTGACCGGCTGGCCCGTCTGTACCGTTCTCAGTGGCGTACAGACCGTAGGAGGACATCGTGTTGACACTCGTAGCCGCCAGAGTGCCTTCATTAAGGGTGACTATTTGCTGGTTGGCGCTCGCAGGTGAGTGCGAGTCGTCCTGAATCATGTAAGTCTTATTATCGTTGGAGACGAAATTGTAGTGGATGTCTCCGCCATCAAAACCAGCCTGCGTGATCGTAGATTCAAACACAGCGTTTATAAATGGAGTCCGAGTTACGGAGGCGGCGGTTGTGACGTTTTGCGGACTTGACGATGCGCCGCCAGAGGTTACGACACAAGAGTAAAGAGTGCTCGGAGACAGACCAGCGACAATGCACTGGTGGGATGTAGAGCTTGCGGCCACACCATTATCAATCGCGTTCTTACCGCCTGCCGACAAATTGGAGTCGGAAGAGACATCCGTGGTCCAAGTTGCAACGATAGTAGTATCTGTAACAGCGTAGACAAGGTTCGAAATAACCGGCATTTAGGGTCCCAGGGATGGTTATGGAATACTTGTTTCGATACCGCTATCGAGACCGATCGGAGTGATCTGAGTACGAGGTTGGCTGGCAGGATCGGGAGAGATAAATTCTTGCCCGCGTGGGAAGAGGTTGTGGTCGCGCTTCATGCCCTTCACGCCTTCGTCGTAAACGCCCTTCCAAATCTGGGCGTCTTGGTAATTCTCACGAAGGTAGAGGTTCGCGTAATAGTTCACACCCGCGATCACTACATCTTTGTAATCGTCCGGGATAAGTAATGTGTCCGAAAGACCAGCGAGCTGCGGTTTCGAAAACCAATACCGAAACTCGATCAGGTACACGTCTTGTGCAGGTGGGTAGACGCTGAAGATACCCGGAGTGTTTTGGTCGTTACGGTACAGCCCAGGGCGACCCAACCCTGTAAAATTCGGTCCGAGAGGGGCTTCGTCCGTTGGATAAAGACGGCGGAAGTTCGTCCGGTCGAACACCGTTCCGGGCTTCACAACCCCAACATTCGTAATGTTCAATCCGGTATCGGGTATCACAACCCCAAACGTCCCCGCGTGCGTCTCTGCAATCCCGTTCGGGTTGTTCAACGTAACAGTCGTGGAAGTGGAAGCAACGACTGTGAAGCTTCCGTTATTCGCTCCAGTCATTCCCGAGACTGTGCCGGTCTGTCCTACTCCGAGAACGCTCAAACCGACTCCGGTGTAGGTGGTGTTCCCGCCGGTCCCGGCAGAAGCGGCTGACAACGTGAAGGTCTGAGTCGGATTCGAACCGGTCGCGCCGATCCAATAATCCACGTACCCCGGCTTCGTCTGGAAATGAAGCACGCCGGAAAGCAAAAACCGCCAGCGAGCCTCACGGAGAAGTGAGAGCTGCGTGCGGTTCGTATAATCAATCAGCGCAACCTGATCCCCGGAATCGCCGGAGTCGAGGATGCGCCGAATGTCTTGAGAACAACCTGAAATGATTTGAAGAACTGTACTCATTTAGTGGACTTTGTTTGATCCAGGGGCGTTATTAACTTTCTCGAACGTTCTCATCGTACCCAGGCCCAACATGCCCAGAAGGAGGGTCATCAGCGTTCCGAGGTCGAGGGCCGGGAAAACGATAGGGTGTTGCGCGAGCGCGGCGATCCACGTCGCGATCGGGTTGACAATGAACTGCACAAACAGTCCCAGGCCGCAGATCCAACCGATCGCGGGACGCCAGCCGGCAACAAAGGTGCTGGACGAAGCGGCTTCGACCTTGTTGATGTCCATCTGAGCGGACACCTGGTCGAGGATCTTGCCCTGGAGTTCGAGCTGGATCTTACTTAGTTCAGTCTGCGCTTCGAGCTGCTGAGAGGGCGAGACCTTGAAAGTCCCGACGATCTTCTGGAAGGCGTCTCCGATTGAGCCGCCAATTATTGAACTTAGGTCGAATCCCATTATGCCCTCTGAGTGTTCTGGTTAGACTGGCAGGTATAAGTAATCTTGTAAGGTTCGTATCCGCCCCGACCACAGACCGGACACCGACCGCAACACGGACACGGTGACGGATAGACTGGCTGCTGAAATGGTTGCTGAAATGGAATATTGACATTCGGAATTGTCTGGTACTCTCCGGTAAGAGCCGGAGTCGTGATTGTTTCAATTACCATGATCCTTAAAGTCCCCTCAAGGGTAGGTAGTTCCCTTTTTGATCTGAATATGAAAGTGTTCGTTCTCTGAGTCTGGGTCTTCGAGGAAGCCGTAGAAGCGTTCCCACCCGAGGTGTTTCATCACAGCATCAAGAACATGCTGCTTTTCCGAGGCGCTAAAGTCGTGGGAGCGGACATCGTAAGCCTCACCCCTGTGATGGGGATCGGTCGGCCCACTGTGGGCACCGTCGCAGGCGGAAGTAATAGTTAGGTCGAGGCCGACTTCCTGGCAGGCTTCATCTAACGCTGAGAGGATGCGGAATCCAGCCGGCGCAATTTTGCTGAACTGGACTCCATCTTTAGTGCGAAGAACGTTCATCCGATAAAGTCTCGGGACTTTGCTTCTGCGACCCGATCCACTTCCGGACGTAGAATCCGGATCTGTTCGGAGTTATGACGTTCGAGAATTCTGTTGATCTCACCAGCTTCAGCATCGCTGACGAGGTGAGTTCCCGGTCCCCAATGCTTCAGGTTGATGCCGACTCCGGGATGATCCCAACCGAGCACGGTTTTCTTCGGGATCGTAACGTACTGGCTTCCCTCATTCACTACGACTGGAACTTGAGACTGAACTGCGGCGCTTGTGGCGGACTGCTTTGCTTCGGCCATTTGTGTGGCTCCTTAAGATTTAGCTTGTGGCTTGGAACGAAATGGGGGAGTTTTTAAGCTCCCCCATTGCAGCCTGAGTTCTTCACTCAGGAGTTGAGATTAGGGGTTGGTTACGGAATCAATTCCGGCGGTGCGGACACGCCGCAGCCAGCTCTGATTCGTAATGACCGACTTGAAAGCGAACTTCCAACCGGCCTTATAGTTCTGTTGCAGAACGTCAGTCTGTCCACCCGGAGCTGCGGTATACATGTTCAAGGTCTGCCAATCGCTGACCTGGAACGCGAACTGACCGATCGCAAAGCCCGAATACACTTTGCTGGACTGACCGGAACCGGCCTGAGCCGTGGAAGCGAAGCTCGGAGAGTTGCTCTGCACGATGGCAAAGTTCGCCAAGCTGCCCACCTGACCGCGCCAGATTGAATCCGGCGAGGACAACTGGTGAGACGCTTTGTAATCCGGGTCCTTCAGCAACGCGGCGTAGACTTCCGGTGCAAGCACCAAAGCCAACTGACCGTTGCCATACGGACGAGCCGCAGCACGAGTCAAGATCGCAAACAGCGAAACGATGTCCACATACGAGAGCTGATCGCTCGCCGTCAGTGAGGTGTCGTTCACCTTGGAGTTCGGACGATAGACGTTCGAAGCCGCATCCAGAACGTTATAGATCAGGATGTCGCGAATTTCCGCTGCTTGCAGGCCCAACTTCTGGATCGCAGCCGCGAGAATCGGGTGCTTCGCCGTCAATTGAGCAACGTCCGTAATACGGATAACGTTGCCGTACTGCTCCAAGGTCGCGGTGAACTGGTTCATCGTAATCGGAGCGGCATCAGGCGAAACGCCTTCCGTCAACTGCGACGGAGAGTTAGACACCGACAGCTTTTCCATACGGACGAAGCGGCAAGTGTTGGAGTTGTTCGCCGGCACCATAACGGTTTCCGCGAACTGATCGAGAATGGTGTTGAACTCGGCAACTTCGAGAAGCTGCGAGGTCAGATAAACACCCTGGTCTGCCTGAACGTTGCCTGCTACGCCGGCTGTGCCGACGGAGACAGTCACGCTATCCAGACCCAGACCAAACAGGGCAATCAAAAGCCCTGAAAGATTGAAGCGCATGAAAATTTCCTAAATTTGGATTCCGCTATTAGACCAGCGGCATATCCGCTACACCCTTCGCTTCCAACTGTGCTCTGAGAGCTTTACGGCCATCTCTCGACATTAATGAGGGATGAGCCGCAACTTCAGGGGTTGTTGGGGTAAGCGTTTGGGATGCGGTTGTGGAACGGACTGGTTGAGACGCTTGCTGTTGAGGCTGCGCCTTCAAAATCTCAGGCAGTCTGATACCTTGCGACACCCGGTATGCCACTTTGTAAAGTCCGGGTAGTCTGTTGAAGTGCTGATAGTCGCCTTCCGCAGCCTCGATTGCCGCCTTCAAGTCCGGAGTTTCTGATAGCGCCTGCTTGTAGTTGTCGCTACCAATAAACTCTCGAATATCCTTGATTTCGGGAGAGAGTTGCTCAACTGCCTGCTGCTTCGCCAAACTGGAGAGAGCAGGAGTTAGAGGCTGTAGAGCGTCGAAAATCAACTTGGTCTGTGCGTTCCAGATCCCATCCGTGTCGTCTTTAGCGGCAGCGGATTTGAGATCATCAACGAAACGCTTACGGTCCTGCATATAATTCGCGGGCTGTTGTACGCCAGCGAACGATGCAGGCTGACCAGTCAACGGGTCGATGCCTGTCGCGAGAATCATGCGTTGCCGCATGTCTGCGATGACGGTATCTTTATGTTCGATACCTTTTACTGCGTCCTCAACCGTCTTATAAACAGTCCCGGTCTTTGTCTGGATGACAGGGGTTGCGGAAACTGTGGCCTGCTGTTGTACGGCAGGCGCTTGAACTTGCTGAGTGTGTCCCTCTGTAGGCGTTGTCGCCCCCTGGTCTGAGGGGAAAAGTTCATCCCAGGAAACTGCCCCGCCGTCCTTAACTGGAACGGAGGCGGATGCAGCGGTTACTGCCGAAACGGGAGTTGACATAGAGACTGTCCTTGTGGGTAGGTCTCACAAAGGTGAAAGCCCTTGTGGGGTTACTGCTACGTTAAAGCGTTGATACTGCGGTTTACTTCCTCGAACAATTTCTGTTCGTGAGAAACTGTATGGACTGGTTCGGCTTCCTTTTTATTGGTCTCGAAGTCGATCTGACTCTCTAGCCAGTTCAACCAACCGATTCCGGACTGAAGAAAATCGACTTCGCGGATCTCTTTGTGATGTTCACTACGAAGTTTCGCTTCTAAGAATGCCCGTTGAAATCGGAGCTTCCGAAGCAAATAGTCGAACCCAGGGTGAAGCTTTAGAGCGATGATGCTCTGCCGAAGGTCTTTGTTTGGAACCTCGGGCCGTTGCCCCCGTTCAACTTCCACTAACAGAGGTCGGGGGGACTCTTTAGGATCGGAAGGGATGAAGAATCTCTCCCAAAACATTCGTTTAGCGTTGGCCTGGTTCGAGTCCTGCGAGTCCATTAGCGTTTTTCCCTCTGCTTTGTGCTATCTCTCTTGCCATTCCCGTCGTGCCCATTCCCGGCAGCGGGCCTTCCGGCTGAGCCGTTCTTGGGCGACCTTCACCCTGCCCGACTGGGGTTTGGTGCGCTTGCGCTGCTTGGTGCGATCCGGGCAATTCCCCGAGAGTTTGTAGATAGCTCTCGATGACTTCCTGAACCGCAAGCGCGTGATCTTGGCCTTTGTTGCCCATCTCGTTCGGCACTGTCCGGGCCTCGGCAACGAGCATCTTGCCTTCGATGTCCATTAGCTTGTCGAGCAGCGCGAGCTTCATCTGCTGAGCTGCCTGGACTTGCTGGTTCATCTGAACCTGCATCGGATCATTCAGAAGGCGAGCGGCGTTACGGACTTCAAAAACCTTCGCGAGTTCTTTCAATCCTTCGTACTGATTCCAGTACGGCGTTTGGGCGGCGGAGTTGTAGAACGCCAACAGATTGCGCTGGCGGATTGTCTTGTTTGCTGTGTAGTTCGCAGCGGCGATGTCGAACTCGTAGCTGCCCACCAGGGATTCGGGAGAGATGGTTCCGAGCTTCGCGATCTCAGGCGGAGCGTTCCGGATCATCATCTCGAATTGGTCGGTCGTGAACTGCTGAATCATCACGCTGACCATCTGAAGAACTGGACGCACAACGTCCAACTCTAAGTTGCGGATGAAGAGTTTGAAGCGGTGAGTAGACTCCTGAATAATGGAGTTAATTCCACTGGCGGTGTTGTTGTCGCCGCCTGTGCCTACGCCCTTCGCGTAGAAGTCGCTCACTCCAGAGCTGAGTTCGATATGATTTTTATAAACCTGGAGAATTTGGTAGTCGCCGGCGTTCGGAGTGAAGAACGGCAGGGGCAGGATTACATCGTTCGGATTTCCTAGGACTCCGACTTTGCCGCCTGGGACGTTGAAACTGTTAAGGGCTTCGTGGTCGATCTCGGCGTTCGCGTCGTAGGCGTACCGGCGGTTGATGCCCAGGTTCCAGTTGTCAACAATCATGTTGTTGAAACGGTCGAGGGCGTCATTCAAATCCGAGCTGGGTTCGATGCATCCGATCCCGTAAACTTCGTTCGGGACCTTCACGTATCCGGTGTGAACGATCGGACTGCGCTGGTGCATGAACTGATTTGGCCCATGCCAGAGGAGGATTGGGGATTTTAGAAATACATTGCGTTTGTAGGGGGTAAGTCCACCAGTTGAGCGGATCGCTGCGCGAGTGTCTTTATAAGCGATCGCATCCCGATCCTCGGTCGTGATGATCGTGCAAGTTTTTTTGTAGTCATCCCAGATCTCTGCGAAACGGATGATGTAGCTGTCGGGGTCTTTCACGCCCGCGAGACCGGCTGCGATCTTTTGAATCGCTTCAGGGAAATAAAGATCTGGTTTCGCTTGGACTTCACGTTGCATCTGCGCCCAGGTCTTCTCGACTAAGTGCGCGGAGATCCCACCATCTGGGTCGAGCAAAAAGTCGTAGATGTCGATCGAAGTAAACTTCGGACACATCCGGGGAACTTGCGTAGTCTGGGTTTGATAGCCCCGAACCATCGGCTTCCCAGTTGACGGGTCAAGTACGGGCTGACCACTCTTGGGGTCGATGACGTAAATCGCTTGGGGGTAGGTAACGGTGTCGAAATCCCAATCCCAATCGACCTTTAGCGCACCGTGACCGTACATCAAAATGTTTCGGCAGAGCGCCTCGAAATGCCGAGGGAAGTCCGCTTTCCGTAGCATATAAAGCAGGAGAGTTTCCATCGCTTCCGCAGCGGGACCTGAAAGCATGTTCGTCGGACGGACTTCGATCCAAGGTTCGATTTGAAAGAAAGCGTCCTGGACGCGGGCGTTAATTTCTTCTACGTTCGACCAGGCGTAAGGAACTGTGGTGTTCGCACGCTTCGTAACGTTGTCCGGAAACGTCCCCGCTTGTTTCTTGGACATGTACTGTTGGTAGTACTGAAGCCGGAGAGCGTCGTAGGGACGGCGGAAGTTCAGCAACCTACGGAACGTCGCAGTCGCATCCTGAAGCACCGTCTCAGCACCCGGTTGGGACTGAGTACTACCCGTAGCCTCAGGAATTTGGCTACTATGAAAATTCGTAGAATTCTGCATTTAGAGAAGAGTTAGAAACGACTAAGTTTTTGAACGGAGAGGTTCCCGCCAGGAGTACTGAAAACCCGAATACGGTCGAAGGTATCGCTTGTATCGAGAGTGGTTTGCTGGTTCGCGGGGATACGGTAATCCGTAGCAGCGGCAGCAGCCATACCAGCGTTGCCGAACTTGATGTTAATGTCAGCGGTGGCGTTAATTGCGAAGATCGCGTTCTTTCCGAGAACGATTTCTCCGGTAGAAGCAGCCGCACCGATTGTGGCGTTTTGGCACGGCTCGCCGGAAAAAACTAAGATTGCAGAGACAACAGCCATTTAATTTTCCTTTATTGTTGGGTCGTCCTGAGTGATTACCACTTCAGGATGTAGGAAGGGTTTGAACTCGCCTGGATTCTGCACCACGTCATACGCGAACTCGTGCAGAGACTCCATGAGCTGCTGCCTTGTGTGTGGAGGCATCGCAGCTAGAAATTTTGTGTACCACGCCTGCCAACACTCTTGACAGTGGGCGTTCCCCTTCGATACTCCAGGAGGCGAGGCAAGTTGGGCGGTGTAGAGATGCTTCCCGCAGAACAGAGTTACTTTCCGCTCGTCGTCCACTTCGGACATAATCCGAGAGACCTCTGCCTGGGAATACTTCTTTAGCCTTCCATCGTTTTGATTCATGGTTGAAGTTGCTTCGTCTGGGTCAGAGGAGAAGTTAATCCGGACATGGGGTTCCTGGGCCTAAAGAGATTCGGGGGAGTTACGACTATCATCCGTGGAAGGGTTGGGACAGTTTGAGCTGTCCGACGGGAAGCCAAGGCACGCATGAGGGGTTGCGGCTTCCTCCCCCGAAGATCAAAACCATTTGACTTTGAACGGCTTCTGGCTTCAATATATGGTTGCGGTTTTACCTTGAGTCTCTCGGAGGCAACCTCCCCCTCGCTTAGTGAGTGAGGGGTAGAAACTGCGCTACCGAGGTCCTCATGGGACACCAGCCCGAGAAGTCCGATCTAATAAAATTCGCTAATAATTCAGTGAAAGTGATCGAAGCGTATGAACGCCTAGCCGTTCGTGCGGCGCTCTTTCTCGGCTTGCTTTACGGTTTGGTGCGAACTCTAATGCACCTTTGAATGGCTGTGGCGGAAGGACTCGAACCTTCACCGTCTCGGTTAACAGCCGAGCGTCCTACCAGTTGGACCACACCACAATAACTTATTAACTTAGAATTAAAGTTGTTGCCTTAAAATTAAAGTCTTGCTAGAGTACTTGAAGAAAGATTTGGCCGCCTGGCCGAACCTTCAGGAAACCGCAGTATGGGATCAAATGAACAGGATTTTGTTTTAGCTATACTTTCGACACTTCAGCCGCAAAACCCAATGCCACCCGAAACGTTCCAGCTTGTTTTGAAAGCGCTGGAAATTGCGGGGTACGGAATTTTACCGCTTGGGGCACTTCGACAAGCGGCAGACGCTTTGAAAAAATTAAATATTTAATGGGGCGCTCTTGTCGGTGCCATCTCATCCCTTTCGGGAATCGGAAGAAGTACGCTGGACTGCCCCGCCCAGTTCTTCCCGGCAAGAATTACTTTTTCAAACTGATTAACTGCTGAATTGCGAGGTAGGTTCGAACGCCCGCGATATACGCGAGTGGGATGTCCCAACCGAACGCTCCGAGGAATCCGGCTACGATCGCATTCGGGAGCACAACACCCAATGCTGATCCCTTAAAGGCCCCTAACTTCTGCGCGAGGTAGCGCACGACTGGGTTTAATTCAATCTCTGGGCCGTGCTTCTTGATCCTCTTCTCGGTCACAATACCGTCGAAGGAGATCAGACAAGCTAACACCAGGAGCAATAAGAATGTCGTCATCTAGCTGGGGGAGCTTTTCAGGATCGGAAGGAGAGTCGTACTCGGGGGAGGATGCGCTTTCGGTTGTGATACGCATCCCACACCGGCGATAAAACAATTCAATAACCGGACAGACGTTAGGAAACATCCCTGGGGTCTACCGGATTCGGACTCGAACCCTCGCTGCGGTTGTAAGGATCGAGGGCTGTGAAGCGGTATCCAGGGGTACGCACCACAGGACTATCGCCCTGGGAGTTGTGAACCGGGACGGAGATGTAGTTCCGAACGTAGGGATCTTTCGAAACACACACCTCGGGCGCGGGTGCAGAAACCGCCGGAGCCGGGGATTGAGCCCCCGGCAGCGGCAAGTTGTTTGTGGATGGGTAGGATTTATCCATCGAAGTTATCGAACGATGCGACCCACGAACGAAACCGTCTGGGCGTTCGTGCCGGCGGCAGAAAGCGTTCCGACCATCTTCGCGTTCGTCACGTTTCCGCCGACTGCGGAGATATTGATCGTGTTCAGTCCGGTGTCGCTTGCACGCACAACGCGGTTCAGAAGCACACCGCTCGGGGTAAACGAAAGCGTCTTCGTGCCGTCGATCCAGTTAATGTTAAAAGTGGTCGCAGCGCCGTCGAGAGTCGCAGTGCCAGTAAATTCGATCGCCTGAGCACCCAGACCTGCGGAAGCGGCGTCCGCAAAAACTTGGTTGGTGTCCGTCGGACCCTGACCAGAGTAAACTACGTTCACATCAGCAATAGCCATATTATTTTTCCTTTTTTATTAAAGATCGCTTATGCGACCTCAAGTTCGAGTTGAATCATGCACAGCGCGAGGTTGGTCATCGTTCCACCGAAGTTGATCGCAACGCGATCGCCCTTGGAAATCGAAGAGACAGCAACCGTAGGGGTCTGCACAGTGTTTGCGGTTCCGGCCAGAGAAGCAGTCGTGCCGGCCAAGAGTTCGATGACGTTCGCGCCAGCAGCGGCGCTAGGTGCTTGACCGTCAACCTGGATCTTACGAAGCGCGAACGTGCCGCTCGTACTGGCGGTGCCATGAAGTTCACGAACACCCGTCAGCGTGTAAGCCCGATCTGCGACGAAAACATACTGCGCAGCAGAAGCGGCGGCGAAAATTGGAAGAGAAATTACTTCCCGGCGAGGAATTGAGCCATCGCCTTCACCACGAAAAAGAGCCATATTATTTTTCCTTTATTTTTTGTTCTTCGCGCAGCAGCCTGAGTTTTGACGGCCCCTGGGCGACTTGGATCTTGGTGCTTTTGACCGTCCCGCAGGACGTACAAGCTAAGATCACAAATACTGTTCCCTCGGATTCAACTCCTACCGTTTCGCAGTAGAAGAATCTTGGATTCCCGCAACAGTCATCCATTTAGAAGTGCCCTCAGTGCAGCTTTCAGCCGGCTAGGTTTAGGAACTTCAACCCTTTGACACTGGCCGCGTTTGACGTATTCGTTCGCGGCTTTCAGAGCAGCGACCGCGATCATCAACGGAACTAATTCGGAGACGGCCCTCACAAGAACGAAGAACAAAGCTAAAACGAAAAATATTGACATTTTGTTCTCGGAAGGCCCTACGCTTTTGGGCTTGGAGTCTTGGTTGGAGTTTTAAGGAATTCTCGATACGCCTTCATAGTTTCAGCGGCAGTGCCGACTGAACCACGAAACCCTAGTTCTACGATCCCGACAATCTTGTTCGTCTTCTCGTCGATGATGGACGCGCCACTCGAACCCGGCCCATTCATCAAATGGACCAAATACCGTCCGTTGCAGGGCTTACATTCACTATTGCCCGCAGCGTCGGTCATGGGATTCGAGGAGACTTTGCCCAGAGCGACTTGTTTCCCAAGTCCCAAAGAGTAATTGATCGTGTAAACGTCGTCCTCGATCGCGGGAGGAACGTCGGTATCTGCGATCTCGATAACGGGGTAATCTTTCTTGCTGTCCAAACTCAGGATTGCGAAATCCAACTGGTCGTCGTTCTGGGACTTAACCACTGTGACCGGTTGTAGAACCGGGTTTGGAACGATCTCTTCGGTGACGAAATACTTCGCGCCTTCGTCTTCAATACAATGCCCCGCAGTCAGGAGCTTGTAAGAAGTGCCTTTGTGCTCAATCACCGTAGTTGAGCAAGTGAATCGCGTTTCCTCACCACTTTGAACGTACAGCGCAAGAGCCGCGTCATACGCTTTAGTATGACTCGGAGACATTTTGGTTTTGTCTTCCTGCGTTGCGAACAGCGGCATCACACTAAGAGCGAATGTGATGAGTGAGGCTGCGATTTTGTTTTTCACTTTGGTTGGCTTTCAGGTGTAGCTGTTGTTGCGGGAGATCGTGAATTGCTGTTCGGGGGTTAGCTCTGGACGACGTTTGAATCTTGGGCGCATACACGCGACGTACTGCATCGTATTGATTGCGTGATCGTTG
>Ga0247661_1000120_pt1 | contig 14436 bp, 14 predicted proteins | sample CNK02_metaG_FD_182799 | JGI IMG/M metagenome (GOLD analysis project Ga0247661, IMG submission 182799) | Soil microbial communities from Purdue University Martell Research Forest, Indiana, United States - CNK02 | ecosystem: Environmental > Terrestrial > Soil > Temperate forest > Bulk soil...
ACCATGAAGAAAATATTCGGCAGAGCAAAAACCAGGATGCCATCCAGATGCGCGGTCCAGTTCACGAGCTCCCAGCGCTCGGGCTCTGCCCAGGGCGTGTATTTAGCCAGCAGAATGCCAAGAGAGACGCCCAACATCGGTACAACTGAAATCAACGCTGCGCCGAAGAAGCGCCCCAGCAGGAAGTCACGGCGGCGTATCGGGGTGGAGAATATGATCTGGTGGGTGTTGTGTTTGAAATCCCGAAGGGCGGCGAAGTTCACAAAGGCCGTGGACATCAGCAAGCCAAAGAGGCACATGAAGGCATACCGGCTCTCAATCACAAAGGGTGCATTTCGGTACGTATTTGAAACGCTGGTACCCATGAAGATCTGATCCGCGCTGCTTGCCAGAAAAGTCAAAAGGCCAATGCCGAAAAGGAAGATCCACAACATCCAGGAACGGAACCAAAAGTGAATTTCGAACCAAGCAATGTGCCGAAACATGATGGATCCCCTAGTCCCAGGAGCGGATTTTCGTGAAGAAAACGTCTTCCAGGTCGGGTGTGCTGGGAGCAAACCCGTCGCTGAGCGGCGAGGCGCTAAAAACATGGAGAAGACGCCGTCCTCCGACCAGCCTGTTGGAGACCACCTGGTAGCGCTGCTCGTAATCGGCCAGCTCGGTTTTGGCGATGGAGCGTTGCCAGATTCGCCCGTTCAATTGAGCGATGGCATCCTGCGGCCGGCCCTGATATAGCACCCTGCCCTTGTGGATGATCGCCATGTTGGTGCACAGGTCCGTCACGTCCTCCACGATGTGCGTGGAGAGGATCACAATCACCTGCTCGCCAATTTCGGCCAACAGATTGTAAAAGCGGTTCCGTTCTCCGGGATCCAAGCCAGCAGTGGGCTCATCCACAATTAGCAGTTGCGGGTTGCCAATCAGCGCTTGGGCAATGCCAAAGCGCTGGCGCATGCCTCCGGAAAAGCCGGCAAGGGCCCTCTTCCGAACATCGTACAGATTACAGCGCTTGAGCATCCACCCGACCACGTCTCTTCGCTCCTTGGCTTGAGTGATGCCTTTGAGCAGCGCAATGTGGCTGAGCATGTCCTGCACGGAGATGCGAGGATAGACCCCAAAGTCCTGCGGCAGATAGCCCAGCCGTCGCCGCAATTCGTCCTTTTGCTTCAGTAAATCGATGTTGCCGAGCGTGGCGCTGCCGCTATCCGGTTCCTGCAAAGTTGCGAGCGTGCGCATTAGGGTGGATTTGCCGGCCCCATTAGGGCCGAGCAGCCCGTACATGCCTGCTGGAATGGTTAGGGAGACGTTATTCAGCGCCTTAACACCATTCTTGTATGTCTTCGAGAGGTTTTCTATTCGAAGTTCTATGCTCATGTCCCCCACTCTTACGAACCAGGAGGTAACCGCACTATTCCTCCAAAAGGAAATCTCCCGCAAGGTTGTGCTAATGCGAACGCGGGCGGCGCGAACAAAATAGCCTCATAACAATGATTGCGTCAATTTCATAATGTTCAAAAAAACTTGCCAAATTTTCAATATTGATTAATCCTGTTTCCGGCGAGGCCTGAACTTGTTTGCGGAACTCGAAGCTCTTGTTGCGCTAGCGGAGACCGGCACGATGGAGCGAGCCGCCAACGATCTCTACGTTACGCCTTCCGCATTGACTCGAAGGATCCAGCGCTTAGAGGTCGAACTTGGTGTCGTTCTCCTTGACCGACATTTCAAACCTCCAAAGCTGACGCGCGCAGGATTGGAGGTTCTAGCAAAGAGCCGCGCTATTCTCTCGTCTGTGGGCGATTTGAGGGCTACCACATCTGGGGGCACAACCCCGGTTGGGCCTTTTCGTCTGGGTCTCTCTCATGCTCTGGCGCGCCCAGAAATATCCGACGTCATTATCGGACTGGGCAAACAATTTCCGCTCCTGCAACCCAGCATTTGCAATGACATAAGCTCCCGGTTGTTGGCACGCCTGCACCTTGGTGAGTTGGATGGGGCACTTGTCGTCTTGCCCGTTGAAACGCCTCTGCCACACCACTTGGAAGGTGTTACGCTTTCGCATGATGCGATGCGAGTCGTTCAAGCACGAACCTCGACCCACGTAAGATCTGCGAGATCTTCAGAATTCTACCGGCGGAATTGGGTTCTTAATCCTGTCGGATGTTTGGTGCGGGAAGAGATAAAGAATCGGGTTGAACGGCTCGGGGCTCCACTCCTTGTCGCCGCCGAGCTGCACAATCCGGACTTACAACTCTCGCTCATTGCCGGAAATGTCGGTGTGGGAATGCTACGAGCCAGCTTTCTGCGGATACACCCTCAGCGCACCCAACTAAGCATCATTGAGCATCCGAATTTCAGTATTTCAATCAGGATCGCTTTTGTTCGCGGCAGATATCTTGGCACACGAGAGCAGGTAGCCCTCGAACTTCAGCGGATACTCGTGAATCACTTCAAAGGTGCCTCTGCTTGATCACCGCTGATTAGCCCAAATCATTGACAGAAATCCTTCACCGCCCGGAATGTCGGCAAACCGGAATGTAATCCTGAAAGTCACAAATTAAGCGGTCAAGTCCTGGTACGGCACGGCAGCGCTGCACCTATGACGATTCCAGACTTGCGAAATTAAGTTGCTATTTCGATCCTCCGCTGGCTTTCTTCACCCACTTGGTTGCCCAAAAGTTGCCCAACTGATGGTCGGGATTTAAAGTGTTCCGGGTCGTAAGCGACACCGAATAAGGCATTTAGAGTTTGCAACCCCCAGCTGTTAACCGAAGGGTTGCTAGTTCGAATCTAGCCGGGGAGCCAACTTTTCAATAACTTAAGTCTGTTTGTCCCCATCATTGAATTGGCCATGTAGCGCGGTCGCATGGCTGGTTTCGACACTCGTGGTGCCCCGCAAAGCCGATATGACTAGCAAAATGAGACGTGCGGGCTCGCCATATCGCTAAGTCGGCAGAGTTGCTCGTCAGAAAGCTATGAGTGCGCCTTGATTTCGATTTAACATGAAGGCGATTCGCGCTTCGCCCAACCAGGAGTGTCCATGATCCGAAATGTGACCATCCGAAAGGCCAGCAGCGACGATCCGCCGTTGTTCGAAGTCGCCTACTTCGACACTGAGAAAAAGGAGGAGGAGGGATACTCCCGCACGACAAAGTACGGAACCGAGCCGCTGATGAGAGAGCTACTGAAATCATACGGCGTCCTGGACGCGGAGATTGACGACTACTTCGAGACAGCAAAGAGCTAGATTTTGTCCGTGTGATTATCCGTGAACGGTGTCCAACACCAGCCGAAAAAAGAGGTGTCCCATGGAAGTCACTTTCGCGTCTAAAGCCTTGAGTAAAGGCTGACCTAGCCTTGCCCAGAAACTCTTCTCTATGGGCAAACCCAACCGCAAAGTTAGGGCAAACAAAACGCTCAGGTTACAGGCGCTCGTTCTGCCAGGTTTTTGGGCAGTTATGAGGGCGGAGAGTTGACTGCGCTGCTGTCGCTGCGCGGTCGTCTTCACACCTTGAACGTAAGCGTGAGCCGGAGTTACCGAAAATTCGAAATCCAACTCGACGGCACAAGGAAGCGGTACCTATAGCCTTAAACGCCGCTTACGCCAATCGTCAAGGCGCAGACCAAAGGACGTTGTGATGTTTGTCCACCAGTAGCAACGAGGCACCAGACCTTATCTTCTTCTCCCCAAATTCGGGAACTTCTGAAGCCATACTCCCGACAAATGTTCCGAACCCCTTAGAGTCAATCAAGCGGAGACTTGACCCGTCTTTACCCGCCTGCAGTTGCACGCGAGCGTTCTGCTCGGAATCAAAGAGTTTCATGGTAGGCCCTTCCTCGATGTCGGAGGACAGAGTCAATCTGGCCTTTTGGTTTTTGTCAGCCAGGATGACCCCGGCGGGAGGCAAAATTGCTATCCCGCCGTTGCGGTCAGTCAGGTTGATAGTCGGTTGCCCAACTAGCGCAGTATCAGTGGCAGAGGAGGTTCTCAGGCTCATTTTTGCCGCTCCTTCGACCAGTTCTACTGACGGCCCTTGTTTAGTCACAGAGATTCCAGCGGACGTCTCTTGCTTGTTAAAAATCGCAAGACCGGTAGAATTTTCGGCGGTACCAAGACCAATGCTGCGAGTACCGCTAGCATCGAGCAGGGCAAGAAATCCTCCTTCGGCCGCGCACTCATATCCGCTCGCATCTGTTCCTTTGTGTCAAAAAGCGTAAGATGTGGTTCGGGACTCGCAGATAGTAATGCTCGCATTCTGCCCGCAGAGTCTCGAAGGACCAACTCCTGAGCCTCAAGCGTGCGACCTGGCCGTGCCTGCCCCATGAGAAGAAGCGGCACTCGACAGAGCTGAACCCAAGGGAAAATCACCTGGCTTAAGACGGCTCATTTGTTGCGAGCAACGCGGCATACCGAATACTCTGACCCCAAACGGACCGAGTGGATTACCAAGATTCAGCCAGCGCTAAAGAAAGTAAGGTTGGTCGTTCTCGCCAAAGCGTGCGGAAAACAACTGTCGCGGCGGGAGGTCATCGAACTGCGAGCTGGGCGTAGCAAGCCGCGTCGGAAGGCCCTGGAATTACTCAAATCAGTTCTAAGAAAGCTTGGCTTCCTGTAGAAAGTCGTTCAATTATCTCGTCAACCTGTTCTGCCGCGAATCGAAGGGCCAAAGGACAAAATGCCGGCGATGCGTTGGGCACCGCCGGCTTTGACGTTTTCGAGCTGCTTTCACCAACGAATCAGGAGCAGAGTTCGGGCCTCGATAGGCGAACCCAAATCTCATCAGTCCGAGGGGGTCACGGATACGCTAGGACGCAGCCGCCGGAACCGCTGTTGAAGGCATTGCTCCAAAGAGACTGCACCGCGAACGTGCCGGTGGAAAGACTGATATCCGCCGAAGCGCCCTGGCCCGAAGAGATCCAGGCGCACTTGTCGCCGTTCTCCGCGCCGCTGGAGTCCAGCCAGCCGCCATTGGGGAATTGGTCTGTGATCGTCTCGCCCATCTCGTGTCCGGAAACAATCGTGATGCCGGCCTTGGGACCGAGCCCGTTGAAATTGGCGCCGCAACTCGCGCCTGCGTCGGTGATGTACGGCAGATTGGTGTATGCGACGTTGCCGTAGCTCGAGCTGGTGGCGCTGTGATAGGCGCAGTATTGCGTCTTAAACCCGTTGGAGTTGTGGCCCGTGGCAGTGGCGATCACGTACTGCACGGTGGCGTTGCTGGCGGCGGTGGTGTTTCCGAAGTGTGCCGCAGCCCTCACGGCTTCAGCGGCAATTTGCGACTGGCGTGGCTTCGACGGCGCAGAGCTTGCGTTGTCCGCCCAGACTCCGGCAAAAATGGCGGTTTGGTTGCCGGCGTGCGTGCCGGATGTGCCACAGGTGACGGTGCCGGTGGCCACGCCCTGGCAATACTGAGTGACGCTGTTGAGCCAGGAGCTGCCGCCGACGCCGCGATAGAAGTTCTCCAGAATAGCCGCTTCCCCGCTGGGATCGTTGTTGTTCCACTGCGAGCCCCAAAGAACCAAATAGACCTTGGGAGCCGTTTCGACGCCGATGCCGCCGATTCCGCCGTGGTAGTAAAGGTCATTTGCGGTGCTGGCCGCCTGCACCTGACCAGGACGCGCGTGCGGATTGGCTTCGCGGAACCGCTTCATCTCTTCGGAGGTGGCGTGGATCATGACGGCTGGCTGGCCCTCTTCAATGACCCTTAACCCGCCGACAGTACCTTCATAAATCATGGGCTTTTGAGGCTGGTTTGGCTCCTGCGCGCGCGACGACGGACTGGATGCCAGAAATCCCAGAACAGCGACGAAACAAATGGGAGCGTACTTGGACCGGATCATATGACTCCTTCTTGATCTGCCAGATTTTTGAGAGCGATGAGCGATGCAGCTTGCGCGGGGCATGAAGTCAACCAAGTTGCACGTTCGCAGTCTCGGGACACGGTCGGGGACCGACGGAAGTTAACTCTGCCGCTGGAGGCTAGTCAAGAAAAATAAGGTATCGCTTGGATGATGATTAGGCAAGAAAGTAAGTCGAAACGCGCAAGCTGGCGGTTTCCTGTGCCTTCGCGACTGTCCGTCTCTAAATGTAGAAAGAAGTAGGGACGAAAGAAAAGTAAGCAGAGTTCAAAAGCAGATTCAGGGAATCGTGGCGATGACTTCGCTCGAGTAGACACTTTCCGCCCCCGTGGAATCTACCTCCGTCGCAACATAATAATAGGTTTGTCCTGAGCTCACGCTGCTGTCGCTGAAGGACGTTGCGGAAATTAAGGCCGAGTTCACCTTGGTGTAGGGTCCGCCGGACACCGCTCCTCGATAGACATTGAAGCCTGTGTACGTCGAGGTACTCGGTGTCCAGTTCAAAGCCACCGAATGGCTCGCCGCCGCGGCGCCCGATCCGGAGAGCGAGATGGCTAGGGGGGAATTAGTAGCATTGCTGGTGACAGTGACGTTCCCCGAAAGATTTCCGGTGGTGGTCGGAGTAAACGTTACGCTGAAAGAAGTGGACTGCCCGGCTGCAAGAGTGACGGGTAGCGCGAAGCCGGCGGCGCTGAATCCTGCGCCACTGATGCTGATCTGCGAAACCGACACGCTGGAGTTACCGGTGTTTGCCAGGGTCACACTCTGCGCTCCGCTGGAGCCCGTAGTGATGCTTCCAAAACTGAGCGAGGCGGGAGATGCCGTGAGTTGGGCAACGGGCGACACGCCTATGCCTGCCAGCGCAACAACGAGCGGTGAATTGGGCGTGTTATTCAGCAGTGTAAGGTTGCCGGAAAGGCTGCTGGCGGAGCCAGGCGTGAAGCTGACGGTGAAGGTAGAGGAACCTCCGGGGGGAACAGAAAGCGGCACCGTCAGCCCGGAGAAGCCGAAGCCGGTTCCGACCAGCGATGCCTGGGTGACGCTGAGGTTCGCCGTACCAGGATTGCTGATCGCGAGCGTCTGGGTGTTGGTCACACCCAAAGTGACATTGCCGAAACTTACGCTGGCAGGGATCACGGAAATCTGCGGCTGTACGCCGTTGCCGCTCAGCGAAATCGTAGTCGGCGAATTGGTCGCGCTGCTGACAAAGCTGAGGCTTCCCGTCGCACTACCGGTTGTGGCCGGCGCAAAACTGACGTTGAGTGAAAGACTCTGGCCGGCGGCGAGGGTCACAGTACCGGTGAAGCCGCTTACGGTGAACCCGGCGCCTGTGATGGCGACCTGCGAAAGATTGACGCTCGCTGTCCCAGTATTCGCCAGCGTAATCGCTTGAGAAGCGGAACTTCCCACCAGAGTATTGCCGAAGTTCAGGCTGCTCGCATTGGCCGAGAGCAAATACGATTGAGATGAAGTTGACGATGCAGATGTAGCAGTCGTTCCCGTTCCTGAGACGGAAATCGATTGAGTACCGCCGCCATTCATACGGTTTGTGCTGACGATGATGCTGCCGCTGAAGTTCATCGCGGCGTCCGGTTGGAACACCACCTGGAAAGATGCGCTGGCATGAGGACCCACCGCGATGGGCATTGCGGGGCTAATGACAACAAACTCCGGAAGGCTGCTCGAAACCTGCAGGATCGAAACGGCCTGGCCGCCATTGTTGGTTACAACAACGCTCGCTGCCGAGCTTGTGGTGTTCACGGTGACCGATCCGAAACTCAGCGAAGCCGGTTTGACTCCAACACCTGCCTGGATCGGCGGTAAGAACAGTGAACTTGCAAAAAACAATCCGAGGGACAGGCACACCAGTCGCGTTTTATGCATGCGCGGCAATCCTTCGTGTTCAGTTCAGGTGCGAGAGCAGAACGAGGCAGAGGGCATGTCCGTTCGCGAATCGAGATTCTTATTTTCGGACGGAGGATACAACTGGTGGTAAGTTCAGATTTGGGACAGGTGTTCTTTGGTTTTACTGATGGACAGAATTAAGTACGCATGGACTAACAAGGGCGCTAAGTAGAAGCTCTGCAGGTGACCGCACCAAGTTATTCCGGAGAGGCGACCTGACCACACGCGGGCGCAAAAAAAAGGGGCCCCGGGTCAGGCCCCAACTAAGAAAGTTCTGCTCGTGGAGCGAGGTCAGGAACTTGAGGAACTTGCTTCTTTCATGTCGTCCGATGCTTGCCTGTTCGCTTTCTTCGCTTCCGCCTTGGCGTCAGCATCGGGAGCGAGATCTTGGATCGCCTTGCCGAGGCTCACGGCGCCGCTACCGGTCATTTTCGTCTTGAGCGTGTCGAAGCCGCCCGGAATGTTTAGGTTCTTTGCGACGTGCGCCGCTGCCACGCATTGACCTATGTTCTTAAATCCACCGCATGCCGTTTGTGGATCCTGGCCTGTTAGCCCTTGAATCTTCCCGGCGATTGCGGTGTTGTGATTCAGCACTTCACTCGGAGAGGCGTGTGACATGTCCGTGCGTGTTGTTGCCCCGCCTTCATGTGTGCTGCCCATGCTAGAACCATTTCCTGGTCCGGCGTCCGAAGGCCGGCCTCCTTGGCCGGAAGGTGGCCCTCCAGGACTCGGGTGCGGGCGCTGAGCGAAGATTGATGCTCCGGAAGTACACAGCACTGCTACGAGCAGAATCAGCGTCAAGTGTTTCATGTCGGCTCTCCTGTTCTTGGGCTGGCGGGAAGGGACAATACTGGCTAGCTGGTTTAGCCGAGGCTCTCCTAAATTATTGTTTATGATGCGTTAAGTGCTCACTGGGATGTCAGCCGCTCTGTGTTAGAAAAGATAATCCCTCGATCGACCTGACTGGCAGCGCCGGTGCAAAAATCCCCACCCCTTAGCGTGATAAGCCAAAGCCGCACGGAGACTTTACAGAAGCACACTTAGAACGAGCAGAGCTTTACTTGGAGTTAAAACAATACCGAAACGCAATCCGAGACTTTGACAAGGTAATTGCAGCAAAACCGATGGTACATGGTGCGTACCACGACCGAGGTATTGCGAAGTTCGAGTCGAATGATTTGCGTGGCGCAATTTTAGATTTCACCGGTGCTATCGACAACAAACTCGCGGACGCGAAGCTTACGTATGAAAATCCTCTACGTGGTCTCGTATCGTGGACATACTTCGAGAGGTTGTGGCGATTTGGCTTATGGAGAGGCGTTCCTCAGGCAGGGGAACACTGGAATACAGGATTAGCGAGGTAGGCACGGCTCGGCTTCGATGGTTGCGTTCGCAGAAAGGCTGACTGCAACGGAATGATCAAGCGGCGACCAGAAGCAATTTGGCATGAAGCACTTCATCTGGACTCGACTTTACAAGAAAATGCTTTCCTCGCCTGCAGTAGCTTCGCCACCTCGTTGGCTCTCTCTTCATCTATGTCGTTGCAGAGCCCATGTCCTAGTTCGTGAGCCACCGCAAATTCTAGCAGGCGCTCCGCATTCATATGCCATTGTGCCGTAAGTATTTCTGTGCGTTCACCCGTGTCGCTAACCAAAGCTTCTTCGACAAATGTCTCCCTAAGCTCAAGACAAGTGAACGCCGGAGTGTTTGGATGCATTCCCAGCGAAGCGATGAGCAATTTCCAATCCTGCGACGGCACCAAGATCCAACTCCATCCAGCCAGTTCCCTGGTCGGATATTTCCTCACTGCCTTTTGCAGCACCGTAATTTCGCCCAGACACGCCGGAAGTGTGTAGCCGGTGTTACAGAAAAAGCGTTGGCCAGTCGTCTTGTCCCAGACACCGCCAGCTTTGCTGGATCGAACCGGATTCGGCACCAGGGTCTCGGGCTGGGGCTTCGGAGCCACCCACTCGCCCCTGAGCGCCTTGTCCGCGCTGCCCGCCTTGTCTATTTTCGAAGGCCCACTACTCTGCCCCAATGCCGCAACCGGAAAAAAGACCAAAGCAAGGCGCGCAACACCTGTGGCGGAGAGTTGCAATTGCAAAAGGGCGACCAGGACGAAGATCCAACCAAGCTTGAGTTTCACGGAACACCTCGTTTGTGTCCGCAAACTCGGGGACCCACGCGTCTACCTCAATGCCAGGCAGTCCCTATGAAGTTCACATTCACATCGCAGTCTAGGTCCTTGAAAACAGAGAAATTACGTTGCAGTCAGTGTCTGTGGTAAGCTCCCTCGTACGGTTCCATAAGCACCAACACCAATGACGGAAACCAGCGTGAGGGTGTCCCGTAGGGTCCGCTTTGGCCCCTTTTACGCGGATATGCAAACCCAGGAACTCCGCAAGGACGGAGTGCGGCTTCGTCTACCTGGCCAATCATTTCATGTATTGAAAATGCTGTTGGAGCGCCCTGGCGGCCTCGTCACTCGGGAAGAACTCCAGAAGGCCCTTTGGCCCTCCGACACCTTCGTCGACTTCGATCACGGCCTGAGCGCGGCAGTCAACCGCCTGCGCGACGCCTTGGGGGACTCTGCAGACGACCCCCGCTACATCGAAACACTGCCTCGCCGCGGTTATCGCTTTGTCGGGGTAATCGAGCGGACCTCAACCGAACCGAAATCCGAGGGCGCCGCAGCGCCCGCCTCAGTTCCGCCCGTCGGGTCGCAATCCCGCCCTGTTTGGGGACGAAACAGGATCGTCGCACTTGCTGTAACTGGTGCTGTTTGCCTTGCCGCTCTGGTGTTGACTTTCGGGCATTGGAGACGCGGCGCCGATGCACCTTCGCCGCATGTAGTCCAACTCACCGCGCTGGGATATGTCAACAATGCGGCTTTATCTCCGGACGGTACCCGGCTGGCTTTTGAGTGGAACGGCGCCCAAACCCCCAACCTCGAAGATGTAGGCCTCTATGTAAAAGACATCGGCGGTGAGACCGTGCAGCGGCTGACAGACAGTAAGTCCCGGTTGTTAAGTCCAGCCTGGTCACCTGATGGAATACAGCTTGCGTTCCACCGCCTCGCCAAAGACGGCAGCAGCGGCATCTATATCATTCCGTCACACGGCGGCGCGGAGAAGAAACTGTATTCGACGCATGCCTCGATTGGCCGCTCATTGGGCATTGCCTGGTCTTCCGACGGCAGAAACATCGCCTTCGTGGATGCGCCCTTTTCCGGCGGCCACCAGGCGTTGAACCTTCTATCTACCGACACTTTGCAAGCCGAACAGATCGACCACAACGACCGATGCCAGGACGAAGCCGGACCGGCCTTCTCTCACAACGGCAAGTACCTGGCCTACGAATGCTTTCCGACCTCGTCGGATTTCGCGATCGCCATCGTCTCAGCAGCGGGATCCGGCGCACACCTGGTAAAGGAGTTTAAAGGATACGTCGAAGGACTCGCCTGGACAGCAGACGACAAACGCCTTCTGTTCATTCAAACGCTGATCGGAGAGGGTCGTAGCCACATTCGCGAGTTGACAATTGCGGATGGCTCCGTGCACGATCTTTCGTTCGCTACACATGCTGAGGGGCTCTCGATCTCAGCACGTGGAGATCGCCTTGTTTTCCACGTCGAGTCGGCACGCACAGACAATATCTGGCGGGCTGATCTCTCCCGCCCTCAAGATCCCCCCGTCGAGTTGATTTCCACGACGCGCGACCAATTGATGCCACAGTATTCGCCCGATGGCACTCATATCGTCTTCGCCTCCGACCGTACCGGCCCCACGGAAATCTGGATGAGCGACGCGGCCGGTGGCAATCTTGGGCAACTGACGCATCTCGGCCAGCCATCGGGTAGCCCAAGTTGGTCACCCGACGGCAAAAAAATCGCCTTCGATTCACGTACGTCCATGAAGGACGGTTCCCTTCACGCCGACGTATACGTCATGGACATAACCGAGCAGGCGCCTAGAAAACTCAACACCGGTACCGGCGAAGCCTCGGTCCCTAGTTGGTCTCACGACGGAAAATGGATCTACTTCATCGGGGGCGGCAGCGCTGGGGGAGATCGCATTTACCGCGTTCACTCCGAAGGTGGTCAGTCCACCCCTGTATCTTCCGCCCGCGGGTGGGGCCCAAAGGAATCGCTGGACGGCCGCTACGTCTATTTCGCCTCGTCGGCCTCCAACGGCACTTCGCTACAGAGGGCCTCCCTCGGTCCTATAGGCACCGAATCGCCAGTCGAGGGCATTCCCGCGCTTTCTTTCGCAGCTAACTGGACCATTGTGCGCGACGGTATTTACTTCTTTCCCGGCGACGATTTCACCACTCTGAGCTTTTTCGACTTCGCGAGCAAACAGGTCCGCCAGATTCTCGAGGGTCAACTGGTTTTCTATGGCGTGTCCGTGTCCCCCGACCAGCGTTACATCGTTTATGCGAGACACGAAATACCCAAGCGGGATGTTATGCTCGTCGATAACTTCCGCTAGGCGATTCGGAGAGTAACGCAACTCTCGGCTTCACGGAGATGTGCCCTACTACGCTGCGCCAGAGACATCCCCGAACATGCTCCAGTCCGCGTAAAAGTTGCACCCATAGTGCGGCCGTGCGACCCGGGGTATCCTTTTCCCTACAAAGCAAGGGGGGTGGTCCCTTTTTCATGTGCATATCCGCTATCCCCTTATCGCGTTGACCGGCGAAAGTACAGCGGCAATACTGCGTTTCTCGAAATCAATGCATTGGTTCGTAGCGAATCCTCATCAACACGTCACCGAAGTCCTGCCACTGCGTATTAAACCCTTCTACATTCGTCACTATCTCGATTCTGGGCTTCGAGGCTTGTTGATTCCTCAACAGCGCTCTGGCCGCCGCTCGGGACTTTGCGGAATTAAGAGGAAAATCGCCCGGTCTGGGACCTGAATTTGTTGCGGGTAAGGTCAGCTGATTTCTGTCTTTTCCCCGATTTTCGTCCACTTACGCTTCCTCCCCATCGTCCTTTCCTGTTGCGAGCGGGACCGGCACGGTTTCCGTGAACCAATCCGGCAGATTGCCGTCTCTGGCGTAGCGTTCCAGTTCGTCTTTGCTCATGCGCTCGAAGAGCTCGGTGAGATTGATGTGCTCGCTGCGTTCGACCCACTGGCCCTGCGCGTTGATCTTCGCGTAGGCCTGAATCGCCGAGACTACCGCCGAAGCGGTCACTTCCACTTCGCCCGACTTCTCGATGATTCGCTCCAGCGCTGCCCGTACGTTGCGCTTGCGCTTCTCAAATAGTCCCAGGGCATGCGCATGCCTATAGACCGTGGTGCGGTCAGCGAGCCCGTACTGTTTTGTGATGCTCGCCGGGCTCTCCCAATTCATAAACGCCGTTTCCATCTCCGCACACTTCTCATGAGCGCAAATCGAGCATTGAGCTTTGTGCCGGCTCAATGAAACGGTCTTAGCGTCGGATTGCATCTTGCCCTCTGGCTTGGGCCTTTACAGTAACGAAGCCCTGTTCGATCTCTTCGCGCTTCGAATGCGCGCAGATCTTGCATGAGCGTCTGTGACGGCCCACATTCACTGCCCCTTTATCGGTTTCGTTTCTCATAAAATCGTATGCGCCAATGGCTGTAGCGGATTTTGTAGTGACCCTAGGAGCAGAAGCGCACATCCGGATACACCCACGCACACCCGAGATCGGAAGTTAACCTCTTGCTTCTCAATCTGGATGTTGAAACGAAAGTTCTTGTGGAGTTTAGCGCGATTGGGTTCGGGACCAGGAGGTCGAAGGTTCAAATCCTTTCGCCCCGACCACTTCCACTAATGTTACCTATGTTCCCGACCGCTCAAAAAAAAGCAAACCAGTTATCGAGTTGCTGGCAACGCCCATTCTATAGCGCACTCGCCAGTGTGGTCCAGCCAAGCTAGCTGCCGTCGCAACCGAGGCTGAAGCGCAAGGCTGCACAAATTTCCGCCATTCTGAGCGAACTGAGCTGTGCGACCCGCCTTCCCAAGCGATTCTGAGTCACGGTCACGACATTGTGCAAATTTACGGCACAGTGCGTTTTCATGCCATCGTTCTCCGTGAGGAGAACCTCGGACGGCACACCGCGAATCGCGGTCGTGATCGGCGCCACAGTAACAGTGGATAGATACGGCGCGGCGCTGTCGCGCGTGAGAACGACAACAGGTCGTTTCTTGTCAGGTGGAGCGAATTCGTAAAGCCGAACGTCACCTCGGCTTATTCCGCTGGCCACACAGCCTCCGCTTCCCACCTGCTCGCCTCATCGCGAGACTGCCGCCGTTTGGAATAGCCGGTGCGGTCGCGTTCTTCCAGATCGCGAATTGCCAATCGCTGCAGATGCTCGCGGAGAGCATCACGCACTAGGGCTGAGCGGTTCCGCTTAGTGCGGCGTGCGACCTGATCGGCTGCGCGTAGTAGCTTTTTGTCAAGCACGATCTGTACAGTTTCCATATGTGGAGTCTACTCCACAATGGAGTCGACAAGCAAGAAAGGCGGCTTCAGCAGGCAAAGCGAATCTTATATCGGATTGCACTTACTGCCGATTAGTTTTCTCGCCAGAAAGGTTGAAACCCGGCGGCTTCGTCGTTTGGCAACATTTGGCAACAATTGCCCCTCGGAGTGGCTGGTAACACCTTGTGTGGGTGGGGCTTAGAAATTTGGGATGCAATTCG
>Ga0247661_1000121_pt1 | contig 14394 bp, 11 predicted proteins | sample CNK02_metaG_FD_182799 | JGI IMG/M metagenome (GOLD analysis project Ga0247661, IMG submission 182799) | Soil microbial communities from Purdue University Martell Research Forest, Indiana, United States - CNK02 | ecosystem: Environmental > Terrestrial > Soil > Temperate forest > Bulk soil...
GGTGATCATCGCGCGAACGCTGGTGGGTGTATTGGAAGCGGTGATCGTGGTGTGGAATGTAAGGCGTGTGGGGCTGGTGCAGGGCAAGGCGCGGTTTATCGCGAGTGAAGCGCTCACACTGGTGAAAGAGGGCCTCCCACTTGTATTGACGACGGTGGCCATCAGCATTTATCACCGGATTGACCAGGTGATGCTGCATAAAATGAGCGGCGACCAGATTTTAGGACCATACGTGATTGCCGTGCAGCTCACCGAGCTGTTCAGCGCCCTGCCGGTTGCATTGATGACCTCGTTATTTCCAGCCTTGGCGCAGAGCGCGAGCGATGACGCAAAGTTCAGCCGATATCTCGGTGAGACCTACCGGTTTCTGATGATCATCGCGTTCGCAGCGTGCGCGATGATTACGCCGATCGCCGCACCGGTCATCGAGTTGTTTTACGGAACGCAGTATCTGCCCACAGCAAGCCTGCTGATCGTTCTCATTTGGTCGGAAGTGCCGGTGTTTTTTGGCGTGGCGTTGGGAAATGCTCTAGTGGCCAAAGGACTGCAAAGGTATACGCCGTATGGCGCGGTGGCTGGCGCGATCGTGAATGTCCTGCTTAACCTTATACTGATACCGCGCTACGGAGCGCTTGGAGCCTCGTGGGCGACGGTGATTAGCTACAGCGTTGCGGGTATTTTCTTCCTGCTCTTCATTTCTAAAATTCGGCCGTTGGCAGTGCTGGGCATGAGGATTTCGTTTTGGCCGTTTGTTCTGGCCGTGGCCATCACATGGGGGCTTCATTTCGTCTTCGTGGCGTTCTGGTGGAAGTTGATGTTGGCCGGGCTGGCATTTGCGGCCGGGAGCTGGCTCACCGGTAGTTTCGACAAGCAAGACATCGAGCGCGTGCGGCAGATGATGCGGAGCTCCCGTCAGGCGGTTACGTAAGCTTCTGAAAGAGATGGTTTGGATTCTTGCCGATCAGTTTGTACCTTCCTGTTTGCAAGACTTCCGGCATAAGTTTACCGACGCCGAACTCCGGGACGCTGGAGTCGTCGAACAGGACGAATCCCTTGTTTTCGAGGAAGCTGTCGCAATTGAGAAAGTCCCGCTTGACGCCCTCATAGGTATGATTCCCGTCGATATAGCAGAAACTGATGGCGCCCCCGAGCGCGATTTCCCGCCCTCGAACATCGAGAAGGGATTGTTTTTCCTTCCAGGCGGCGAAAAAAGTGTCCGAGGAGGATTGGATCGTATAAGGGAGGTCCCGCCGGCTAAATGTTTCCGTGCTGCGCAGGAAGGAATCACGTGCAAAGGCCATATAGTCCGCGAAAGGCAGGCCTGAGTCACCGACGAGCTCCTGGCCCCGTTCGGTTTCTTCGAACACCCATGGGTCACAGGTGACGAGGCGGTTGCGGACCCGGTGCTTTTGTTTGAAGTAACTCAAAATGTTCGCCGATAGGCCGCAGAACGAACCGATTTCAAGAATAGGGGCATCGGTCGGAAGGTGGCTGACCGCGTACTCCATGAGATACAAATTGCCGGTGTTGAGCATGCCCGCGTTGGCGTAGAGCAGGAATTTCAGGTAGGAGTCCCGTACCTCGATTTGGTTGGAAGAAGGACTCAGGTTCAGAGCAATTCTGCGGAGTGCGCGAGCGAGAAGAGTTCTCATAACCTAAAATTTTAGACGAAAAGAAGTCGGCGGAGCGAGTGCGGGGTTCGCACAAAAGGACCGGGCGGAAGGACGGGTACTGAGGGAAACGACGCCGGCGCATGGAAGGTGCAGGGGCCACACAGCCTGCCAGCGGATCCGGCGAAGTGCAAACGCGCCGCGCAAAAGTCTATTCGCAAGGTGAAGGATGGCGCAGCGGGCGGCTGCGCCGAGCCGTGAGTCTATAGCCGAAGAAAAAGCAGCACTACCACTGCACGCCCGGGTAGAGACTCGGTATGCGGAAGCCGCGGTAAGCGAATTGGCCGGCGACGTGCATCTGCCAGACGGTTTGCGGCGGCGTGGTTTTGGTGACTTCGAAGATGGCGGCGTTGTTGGCGGGCAGCGGCGTCGCGGCGCATTCGTCGAACTCGATGTTGCCGTTCTTCAAGAGGCGCGCGGAACCGCCGAAAAATGAAAACAGTGGCGCCAGGTCGTCGATCCAAGTGATGTCCGCGGTTTTGGCCGTTTCGTCGAGATGCAACATGGGCACCCGGCTGGCGCACGGTGTAGTGGTGGGACCGCAAAGAGTGCCACTAGTGTCCAGAACTCGCTGATTGCCATTGTCGAAGAGCAGGACGTCCAGAGTGCCGGCGGTAGCGGTACTCGTGATATTGGAATCGTGTTGGGCGTTGAACCAGTCCACGGGGTCGACGGAATTGAATACTCCAGACTGCAACGCAAAATCGCCCTGGTAGCCAAGCTTCCACATGATGTGGCCATCGCCAGCACCATCGTTATAGTTGATTTTGATGACCCAGGCCTGGTGCCGCATGGACAACATAAGAGCTTTGTCGTCGGGAGAGTAGACCACGGCGTTGCTGTGCAACCAATCGGGGAACTGCATGGGGTGACGATTCACGTCCAGTTGGCCATCGAAGCTGTTCCAAACCCAGACCGGATTATGGTTTTCATCGAGGTCGATCAAAACGTCGCCGATTACGGTGACACCGGATACGATTTGCTGAGTGGACGCGAGGAAGACGATGTGCCCGTTGGGAATCACGGCAAAGTCGTGATGAGCGCCGATGACGGTGACGTTGCATCCGGCGCACGTGGCGGCGGCCAATTTAGCGTTGAGCTGAGCAGCAGTCATCTGCCAAACAACCGTCCCGGTCAGATCCACCTCTTGCGTGACGGAATTTGCGCCGTCGGGGTTGACTCCGCTGTAGACGATAAGAAAGTGGCCGTTGGGGAGCAGCTTGATGGGGTTGGCCAACGTGCCCGCCGGAATCGAAGAGCCCGGATCATATGCCCACAAAACGTTCCCGGAAAGATCCGTAACCACCGTGTGCAGTTGCGTGAGACCGGAACCACCGATACCGACCAAGTCCAGAAGTTCCACGCCGGATTGTGGCGTTTGGCCTGTTGCAGTGTTGACGGTAAGAGAAGGAAGCGTTGCAGCCGGGTAGGCGGTGGTGGTGAAGGTGTGGTCGGCATCGGTGAAAACGTTGGTGGTGGAGCCGGTTTGCTGGAACACCGCACGCATGTGGTATTGCGTGTTGCCCTTCATGCCCGCAACCAGGATCGGCACCGCGCCGCCGCCTGTTGGCGCCGCGACCGAGGAGGTCATCAGGTTGAAGCTGGTGTCGGTGCTGAATTGAATAAAGACCGACAGGCCGTCGGGCACAGCGATAGTGTATTGCGCTACTTGCGCATTCGCAGTGGTGGTGACTACACCGGGAGCGATGATCGTCACCGTGGCCGACGCCGACTTGGTGGGATCCTTCACGCTGGTGGCGGTGACTGTGGTGGTGGCGTTCTGCGTCACCGTGGGCGCGGTGTAGTTGCCCTGCGCGTCCACCGTGCCGGCTCCCGACCCGCTGACCGACCAGGTCACACCGGACGTGTCGCTCCCGACCGCGGCGGTGAGCTGCACGGTTTGCGCGCTGCCCACATACGCGGCTTGCGGTGTGACCGCGACGGAAATGGGTTCATTCGAGGAAGAAGAAGAGCAGCCAGAAAACGCAAAGAGGCACACAGCAAGACACCCGAACACAAGGGCTTTATTTGTGGTCATGGCTCAGTTTTTTCCGAACGAAAGGATTTGCGATCGAGGAAGGCTGGACAACCCCACAGAGTTGTACCACGAGCGGGCGCCGTTGCGAAGATTTTTTTTGCTCGTATCGTATATATAGTTTAAAGTAAATACAATAGAGAAGCACCAGGGAAATCCTGTACGGACGGCTTCACTGACGGGCACCGAGGGCGGGCCGGACCGAGTCGGACCGAGCATTGTCGCGGCGGCAGCCGGTGGCGTTATAATCGGGTGCATGAGCACGAAAATTGTAGCGCCCGGCCGCCCGCAAGCCGGCGAATACGCCGAGTTCTATGCAAAGTACGTGGCCTTGATACCGAGCACCGACATTCTGGGCACGCTCGAAGGGCAGCGGCTGGTGATGTCGCAGTTGCTCGGAGCACGCAGCGAACGCGAAGGAAATTTCCGCTACGCCCCGGACAAATGGACCGTGAAGGAGGTTATCGGACACATCGCCGACAGCGAACGAATCTTTGCTTATCGGGCGCTGCGGTTCGCCCGGGGGGACCGGACACCGCTGTCCGGATTCGAGCAGGACGATTACGTGAAAAATGGTGGATTTTCAGAACGCACGCTGGCAGACCTGGCGGAAGAGTTTGCAGAAGTTCGCGGAGCGACGGTGGCTTTGCTAAGCGGGCTGGATGGGGCTGCCTGGCAGCGCCGCGGCCTGGCGAACCAGAATGAAGTGTCGGTGCGTGCGCTGGCGTACATCATAGCCGGGCACGAATTGCATCACCGCCGGATTCTGGAAGAGAGCTATCTGCCGGCAATTCCCCGCGCATAGGCGTTGGTACACCAGCCTGGGGCCGATGGATTTGTGGAACTCGATTTAGGGCCATCCGGCACCTAAACCATCCCAACAGAGAAATCGTCAGACCGATGAGGCTCTAGCGTTCCGGGACGCAAGACAGGGCCGGCTTGATGTCCACTACCGGAGTGCCGTCCAGGGCTTCGATCGGACCGACGCGCAGGCGTCCACTCTCGACTTTGCGCACGGTAACCCGGTGCAGGCCGATTGGATTGGGCCGATCCGGCGAGCGCGTGGCAAAAACACCAGTGAGCCGGCGGCTGGGATCGGATCGCGGATGCACTTTGAGGACTTCGCGATTCGCCTGATGCAGCCAAGTCAAAATCAATAACGGATCGCCGGTCACGATGCCGTCCAGTGCTTCATGGGCAAAGGAGTGGAATTCGAGCCAGGCATCGGGCGCGCCCTCATGGCCCTGTTTGGGGGCTTCGCTGCGATTTTTGATGCTGGAGCGGATTATGCCAACCGGGCGCAGCATGGCACGTCCGGCGGAATATATGTTTTGTTTTTTCTGCGGTGGCTTTTTCTTTCTCATGGTCATACAAACTCACGGTACCGAACTCTGGTTCAGGCGGACTCGCTCGGCGCGACTGTTTATTGAACAATTGTACGGCCCGAGAGCGGCGATCGCCGCAGGATTCTGCGCGGCTTACGCACCCAGGATTTTCCGGCGCGGCCGGAATGCGCTATTCTGCTGGTCTGCCCATTACCGCAAGACGATACAGAAAGACGGAGCAGAGACGCCGGCAACATGCACGACCTCGGCTATTTTCGGGACCATCTGGATGTCTTCGCGGACATGGCGAAGCACCGCAACATCGCGCTCGATCTGGACGCTTTTCGCGCGATTGACAAGGAACGCCGCGAGCAAATCACCGCGAACGAGCAGCGCAAAGGCCAGCGCAACAAAGCCAGCGACGAAATTGCCCGCCTGAAAAAAGACAAGCAGAATGCCGACGCGTTGCTCACGGAAATGAAGCAGGTCTCCGAGCGCATCAAGCAAGCCGACGAAAGAATCAGTGAGCTGGAAACAAAACAGCGCGATTTGATGCTGCTAGTTCCGAATCTGCCGCATAGTTCCGTGCCGACAGGGTCGGGCGCTGAAGACAACGTGGAAGTGCGACGCTGGGGCCAAGCGCCATCCTTTGATTTTCAGCCCAAGCCACATTGGGAAGTGGGCGAACGCGCGGGAATTCTGGATCTGGCCGCGGCGACCAAGGTGACCGGGGCGAGGTTTGCGATTTACAAAGGCTGGGGAGCGCGGCTGGAACGCGCACTGGCGAATTTTTTTCTTGATGTGCACACCCGGGAGCATGGCTACACGGAAATTCTGCCGCCCTTTTTGGTAAACACCGCTTCGTTGATGGGTGCGGGGCAGTTGCCGAAATTTGCCGCGGACCTGTTCAAAGTGGAAAACAGCGATCTCTGGCTGACCCCCACGAGCGAGGTCGAACTGCACAATCTGTATCGCGACGAAACGCTGCCGGAAGATAAGCTGCCGGTCAATTTGACCGCATGGACGGCGTGCTTCCGCTCCGAGGCCGGCGCGGCGGGGAAGGATACCCGGGGAATTCTGCGACAGCACCAGTTTCAGAAAGTGGAGTTGTTCAAGTTCACGCACCCGGAAAAAAGTTACGAAGAACACGAAAAACTGGTGGCCAATGCGGAGATCATCCTGCAAAAACTCGGCTTGCACTATCGCACCATGCTGCTGTGTTCCGGAGACATGGGTTTTGCTTCGGCGAAGACTTACGACATCGAAGTATGGCTGCCGTCGAGCAGTGAGTTTCGGGAGATTTCTTCCTGCTCGAACTGTGAGGCGTTCCAGGCGCGGCGCGCGGGCATTCGCTTCAAGCCGAAAGTTGGGGGCAAGAGCGAGTTCGTCCACACCCTGAACGGTTCCGGGTTGGCTGTAGGGCGTACCTGGATCGCGGTCGTCGAGAATGGCCAACAGGCCGACGGATCGATCCTGATACCCGAGGCGCTGCGTCCTTTTATGGGCACTGACCGCATTGCGGCGAGAGACTGACTTGCTGCATGCGCCTTTTGCGCCCGCCGTACGAACTCAGACTCAACCGCAAGATAATAAACGACTTATAAGCGGTCGGACAGATAACCCGAGGCTTTCCCTGTGTCCGATCCGCCGCGCAACCTATTGAAACTAGACAATTTCGTTTGACGGGTGCTTTTCCCCTTGCATACACTCGGCTCGCCGAGTCTTACTTAGATAGGAAGTCGAATCTGGGTTTCTGGTAGTGTGAGCAAAAGGGGAGGGCGCGGGTCACGCCGCCTTTAAGACCATGAGTTTTCTGGGACGTATCTTGCGGTTTGTGTTTTGGGTTTTGCTGGTTTCCTGGGTAGTGAAGTTGTTGGGCCGTGCGATCGGGGGGGCGAATGCTACACGAACGGAGCCTGATGGCGCTCGGGGCAAGGCCCAGCGGGAACCGCTCGGCAAGAGCAAGCGGCTGGTGAAAGATCCGGTGTGCGGAATGCACCTGGCCGAAGAGCTGGCGTTGCCGCTAGAAGCCAACGGAGAAGTCCTGCATTTCTGTTCGCCCGAGTGCCGCGCTAGCTATGAGAGCAGCATGGTTCGCCGCGCCGCTAGCGCGTAAAGGAAAGCGCGGCCGCCTTCGCGCCGTCCGGGGCAGGAAGAAGGCGGCCGATACGGTTGTGGTTGGGCTAGAAGCAGAACGGAATCGAGCAAGGGCAATTCGCAACACCAGATCGAAATAGACCACCAGCAGAGAAAGGACCGACGCCGATGGCCACGGTCGTAAAGCCAGCACCACCACCGCTCATACCGAGGATTGCTCCGCGCGAAGACCTGAATCCGTTTCGCATCGCGCAAATCCAGTTCGACATGGCGGCGGAGTTTTTGAAGCTCGATGCGGGCCTGCGGCAGGTGCTGCGCACGCCGAAGCGCGTGCTGGAGGTTTCGCTGCCGACAAAAATGGATAACGGGCAGCTGCGGGTGATGACGGGATTTCGCGTGCAGCACAACGTTTCGCGAGGGCCGGGCAAAGGCGGCATCCGTTTCCATCCCAACGTAACGCTGGATGAAGTGAAAGCGCTGGCGGCGTGGATGACGTGGAAGACGGCGGTGGTGAATGTGCCGTTCGGCGGCGCCAAGGGCGGAATCATCTGCGATCCGAAGCGCATGTCGAAAAGCGAATTGGAGCGAATGACGCGGCGATTCGCCAGCGAAATTTTGCCCTTGATCGGGCCGGATCAGGACATTCCCGCGCCGGATGTCTACACCGACGCACAGACCATGGCGTGGATTATGGACACCTACTCCATGATGGTCGGCCACACCGTGCCGGGCGTCGTCACGGGCAAGCCGATTTCGATCGGCGGTTCGCTGGGACGCGCGGAAGCGACGGCGCGCGGCTTGGTGTACGTGGTGGAAGAAGCGTGCAAACTGAAAAAGCTTCCGCTGCGCGGCGCAACGGTGGCGATTCAGGGATTCGGCAACGCGGGCGCGACGGCGGCGCGGCTGCTGTTTGAGAAGAAAGCGAAAATCGTGGCGTTGAGCGATACCCGCGGCGGCGTTACCAATCCGCGCGGGATCGATCCGATCAAAGCGCTGCGGTACAAGGAACGGTCCGGAACCGTCGTGGGCATGCCGGGCGCCTCGCGGATCTCCAATGACGACCTGATCACGATGAAATGCGACATTCTGATTCCGGCGGCGCTGGAAAATATCATCACGCTGAACAACGCTGAAGCGGTGAAAGCACGCGTCGTGGCGGAAGCGGCGAACGGGCCGACGACTCCGCACGCAGACGAAATTCTGGCGCGGCGTGGTATTACCGTGCTGCCGGATATTCTGGCCAATGCCGGCGGCGTGACGGTCAGCTACTTCGAGTGGGTGCAGAATCAGGAAGGGCTGCTTTGGGATTCGGATGAAGTGAATCTGCGCCTGCAAAAGATTATGGTGCGCGCGTTCCACGAAATGGTGGAGACCATGCGCAAGCACCACGTTCCGCCGCGCGCCGGCGCCATGATCCTTGCCGTCGGCCGTGTGGCCGAAGCCACGCTCGTGCGCGGCCTGTTCCCCTGAGCGTTTCCCTGGTGGTTCCTAGTCCGACTGCCGGTACGCGACTGACTGTAGAACCGTCGCTGCCCAAATAAATACTGCTTGCGCTGCGAAAAATCCGCGCGTAGATTCGGAATTGCCGGGGCGTTTTCCCGCGAGAGCGGGGTGCGACCGGCAATTTTCTTCGTAGCAGACGAAATTTGGAGTCATGATGGGCACGAACGGACCTGCGGCCGCCGCACCGCCGATTTTGTTGACTATCGGCGGATTCGATCCGAGCTGCGGCGCGGGAGTTGCGGCGGATCTGAAAACATTTGCGGCGTACGGATGTTACGGCGTGGCGGCGATCACTTCGCTTACGGTGCAGAACACGCAGGGAGTGCAAGCGGTACACAACACACCGAGCGCGGAGCTGCGCGAGCAACTGGAAGTGCTGGCCAAGGATTGCGAAATCACGGCGGTAAAAATCGGCATGCTGGGCAACCGCGGCAACGCAGTAGCGGTGGGAGAATTCCTGGATGCCTACAAATTCGCGCAGGTGGTGCATGACCCGGTGATGAAGTCGTCGAGTGGAACGGAATTGCTGGACGCGGGCGGAGTGAAATATATCGCCACGGAACTCTTGAAGCGGTCGAATGTAATTACACCGAATGTGCCGGAAGCGGAAGTGCTGACGGGAATAGAAATCAAAGATGTCGCTGCGATGGAACAGGCGGCGCGCAAGCTGGTGGAGATGGGCGCGCACGCCGTGATCGTCAAAGGCGGGCACATGGAGCGCGCGGTGGACGTGGTGTTTGACGGCAGCGAGATTGTGCAATTAGGCGGCGACAAGGTAAAAACCGAAAACACCCACGGGACGGGTTGCACGTTTGCGTCGGCGTTGCTGGCACAGCTGGCCGCGGGCCGCGGACTGATTGAGGCGGCGACGCTCGCGAAAGCATACGTTACCAAAGCCATTGAAAAAGGCTACGCGGTGGGGAAGGGCCGGGTGCCGCTCGATCATTTCTACCGGTTGAAGATTGAGCCTCTGGCGCGCGGTACGCATGAAGTGCCGCAACACGGGATGCATCCGGCGGCGGAACCGGCGGCGCACTAGCCGCCAACCGTGTGATCTCACGACGATCCGGCATCCGCCGCATTTTTAATCCTTGCCGCCGTCGTGATTCTCGCGGCAGCGCTCGCGCCGCGCGTTCCTCAACCGCAGTCTTATCATCAATTCGCAGACCAGCGCAGATGGCTGGGCATTCCGAATTTTGCCGATGTGGCCTGCAATTTTCCGTTTGCAGTAGTGGGGATCCGGGGACTGTGGTTTGTGCTGCCACCGTTCGCGCGCGTTGGATTGTTTCTGACGGCGTTCGGATCTTCTTACTATCACTGGGCTCCGGATAATGCGCGACTGGTCTGGGACCGGCTGCCGATGACGCTGGTGTTCAGTCCGCTGGTGGCCGGGATGATTGCAGAGCGCATCAGCCTGAAGGCGGGCCTGTGGCTGTTGCCGCTGTTGACGGTGATCGGAGCGGGCAGCGTACGGCAATGGTACGCCAGCGAGTTGCACGGTGAAGTCGACTTGCGGATGTACGCCGCGGTGCAAGCGTACGCGCTGGCGTTTTTGCTGGTAGCCCTGCCATTGCCACCGCGCTACACGCGCGGCGCGGATTTGCTCTGGGCCGTGGATTTTACGCATTGGCGAAAATTATGGAGACTGCGGACTGGCAGGTCTTTCGCTTGACAAGCCGTACCGTCAGCGGGCACACCCTGAAGCATCTGGCGGCGGCAAGGGCCGGATATTGGGTGCTGCGGATGCTCATGAAGCGAAAACCGTCAGCCATATAGCGCCGCACGATAGCCGCTGGCCGCAAAGGCGGCAGAGAATTATTGATTTCGCTGTAACCCGCCTGAAGCTGAGCTGTAACCAAGCTGCCTTAGTGTTCCCCCTGCATCCGTTCGCAAAACCCCGTAAAGAATGGAAGCACCCGTGTCGGACCCGCGCCGTTCTATGCCGCGCGCGGGCCGAAGCACCTTCAAGAGAGGAAGAAATGAAAATCAACTCTGGCAGGAAGGCGCTTGCCGCAGGTTTACTGGCTGCTGCGCTGGCGTGTCCCGCGTTCGGTAACGAAGGTCCCGTACCCAAAGGCATTCCGCACCTCGATCACATCTTTGTGATCATGATGGAGAATCACAGCTACTCGCAGATCTTGCACAATTCCAACGCACCTTTTGCGAATGAATTGGCAAAGTCGGCGAACGCCGCAAACAACTACTTCGCCATCGCACATCCGAGCCTGACCAACTATCTGGAGGTCGTGGGCGGGTCGAACTTTGGCGTGCTGACGGACAATTCGCCTGATTGGCACAACACCACCTGCCTCACGAACCTGGCTTCGGGCGTGGCGGCCACCGATGTGCCGGCCAGCGCCGACGTGTGCCCGATCTGGGGCCAAGGTAGGGAGGCCGCGACGCCGCTGATCGACACCAGCAATGAAGTTACGCCGCCCTCGATCACTGCGGTAGTGGAAATCGATGGAAAGACGAGCATTCCTGCGTCCAAGCACATCAGCGGAAAAACAATTGCCGATCAAGTGGCGGAAGCGGGCAAGAGTTGGAAGAGCTACCAGGAAAGCCTGCCACCGAGCGGAGCGGATGGGGTAAACAACAGCGACGGCTTTTTCACTTCCGCAGCGCAAATCGCGCAAGCTATTCCCGGCGAGCAGCAGACCCTCATCAATCTGTACGCGGTGAAGCACAATCCATTTGCTTATTTCCGTGACATCCAGGAAGGCACAAATCCCCACAGCAGTCTGAAGAACACAGTGGGCTTCCAGGGCGCGAATGGTTTGTTCGAAGATCTGGGCTCCGGGCACGTGCCGACGTTTTCCTTCATTGCGCCGAACCAGTGCAATGATCAGCACGGCCGCGGCAACGCAGGACCCGCTTGCGATTTTGATCCCAACGACAATGGCACCCAGGCCGGGCTGAACCCGGCGCTGATTTACCAGGGCGATTTGGCGCTGCGCAATATCGTAAGAGCCATTCACGATTCACCGGTCTGGAAAGAAGGCCGCAACGCCATTGTCGTGCTGTGGGATGAAAACGACTACAGCGCGGTTCCTAACCTGAACCAGGTGCTGTTGACGGTGGAGACCAACTTCGGACCTCACGGCGTGCAAAGCAAAAAGTTCTACACCCACTATTCGCTGCTGAAGTCGCTCGAATCCGGGTTGCGCTTGCCCTGCCTCAATCACGCTTGCGATTCCAACGTCAGCGTGATGGAAGATCTGTTCCAAGCGAATCACGGCGATCGCGACGACGACTGAGCGGTTAACGGCCATCACGCGAAGCTGCGGCCACCTTGCCAGCAATGCGCAAATCCAGGCGGAACTGCTGTGCAGCTCTTCGCCGGCGATTCGCGCTGCGGTGAAGGCCGGGCACCTTAAAGTGGAAGCGGGCGTTTATGACCTGGCGAGCGGCAGGGTGGCATTCAGATTTACCGCAGAACCCTGGGCTAGACGGAACGACGCGCGGGCGATTTCTTCGTTAGCGGTCTGCTTGCGGGAGAGGGAATCGTGGCCCCTCCCCGCAAATTTCCTTACTTACGCCGATAAACCATTTTGCCGGCGACGACGGTGGCCATGGGCGCACCGCGGAAGGTGCGGCCGTCGAAAGGCGAATTGCGAGACTTGCTGGGAGAATCGTTGACGTTGTAGCTCCACTGCTCGGTGGTGGAGAAGATAGTGACGTCGGCAGGCTGGCCTGCGGCGAGTCTGCGTTCCATGCCGAGGACGCGGGCAGGGCCGGTGGTGAACAGCTCTACCATGCGCATGAGAGAAATCTTGTTTGTGGCGACGAGTTGTTCAAGGGCCAGCGGAATGGCGGTTTCGAAGCCGAGGATGCCAAAGGGGGCGCGGTCGAACTCGACATTCTTCAGGGCAGGTTCATGCGGGGCGTGATCGGTGGCGATCACGTCCACAGCGCCGTCGGCGAGGCCGGCGAGGAGCGCTTCGCGGTCCTCGCGTGAAGCGAGTGGCGGATTCATTTTGAAGCGCGAGTCGTAGGTTACATCTTCATCGGTGAGCGTAAAGTGATGCGGTGTGACTTCGCAGGTGACGCGCAAACCGCGTTGCTTGGCCCAGCGAACCTGGTCGAGCGACGCTTTGGCGGAAAGATGCGCGATGTGCAGACGCGTGCCGGTCAGTTCGGCGAGTTGAACGTCGCGAGAGACGCAAACCGATTCTGCCGCGGCCGGCATGCCACGCAAACCGAGGCGCGTGGAGGTGACGCCTTCGCGCATCACGGCACCTGCAGCGAGAGACACATCTTCGGAATGTTCAATGACCGGGAGATCGAGCGAGCGGCAGTACTCCATCACCTGGCGCGCGAGGCGAGCGGTCGCGATGGGTTTGCCGTCATCGGAAACGGCAACGATCCCGGCCTCTTTCATGGCGGCGATTTCGGCGATCGCTTCGCCAGAGCTACCGACGCTGGCGGCTCCAATTGGCCAGACGCGAGCGGCGCCGATCGCGCGCGCCTTATCTACAATGAAGCGCGTGATGGACGCGTTGTCGTGCACCGGCTTGGTGTTGGGCATGCAGCAGACGGCGGTGAAGCCTCCGCGCGCGGCGGACTTGGTGCCAGTTTCGATGGTTTCTGAGGACTCCTGGCCGGGCTCGCGTAAATGAGCGTGGAGGTCGATGAAGCCGGGCGCAACGATCATGCCGGATGCGTCGAACGGTTCGACGCTGTTTGCGGAGTTGAATCTACCTGGTGCGCCAATTCCTTGCATGACGTCGCCGTCGAGGAGTATGTCGAGCACCGCGTCGGTTTTCGAAGCGGGGTCAAGGACGCGGCCGTTTTTGATCAGCAACATTCCTAGGAGTTCCTCTTTTGTGGAACTGGCTCCGGCGAGGCGCTATTTTGCGACGCGCGATCGCTGGCCCGGCGGTTATGTTCGGCCGGCGCGGGCGCCGCAGGATGCGTGCCCTGCTCGCCTACTACGAGCAAATAGAGAATGGCCATGCGCACAGCCACGCCGTTGGTGACCTGGTCGAGCACGCAGGATTGTGGGCCGTCGGCAACTTCGGGTGTGATTTCGATGCCGCGATTCATCGGGCCGGGATGCAGGACAAGCGCGTCCGGCCTCGCTCGTTTGAGGCGCTCTGCGTTCAACTGGTAACCGTGAATGTAGTCGTTGGCGGAAATAGACGCCTCGTGCTGGCGCTCGGTTTGCACGCGCAACATGATGATGACATCGGCCTCTTCTAAAGCTTCGTCAATCTTGTAAACGCTCCGGATGGGAGTGCCTGGCGCGATTTTTTCCAGCTCGCGCGGAACCCACATGGCGGGGCCGCACAACGTGAAGCGGCAGCCAAATTTTCCGAGCAGATGAATGTTGGAGCGAGCGACGCGGGAATGCGAGAGATCGCCGAGAATGGTGACGTTCAGATTTTCGATGGTGCCTTTGCGGTCGCGAATGGTGAGCGCGTCGAGCAACCCCTGCGAAGGATGCTCGTGAGTGCCATCGCCGGCGTTCACGACTGGAATGTCCAAATGGCGTGAGACGTAGTCGGCGGCGCCGGAGGAAAAGTGGCGCATCACCAGACAATCCGGCTTCATGGCATTGAGATTGAACGCAGTGTCCAGCAGCGTTTCGCCCTTTTTCAGGCTGGAGGCTTCGGCTTGCAGGTTCATGGTATCCGCTCCGAGCCGGGACGCAGCGGTGTTAAAGCTGATGCGTGTGCGTGTGGAATTCTCGAAGAACGCGAGAGCAACGGTTTTGCCGCGTAGTGTGGCCAGCTTTTTTAGGGGGTGGCGCTGAATTTCCTGG
>Ga0247661_1000122_pt1 | contig 14229 bp, 14 predicted proteins | sample CNK02_metaG_FD_182799 | JGI IMG/M metagenome (GOLD analysis project Ga0247661, IMG submission 182799) | Soil microbial communities from Purdue University Martell Research Forest, Indiana, United States - CNK02 | ecosystem: Environmental > Terrestrial > Soil > Temperate forest > Bulk soil...
GCATCGTTTCGGGAGCGCGCACCACAACGGCTTCACTTGGCTTGGTCTGTGATATGGGCAAGAGTCAGGTGCCCGCATTAGGTTATACCGTAACTTATGCTATCGGTAACACTCTTCTCACGATCTGGGGCATGGTTCTCATCCTGTTCCTGTCGTGACCTCACTTTGAAAGGTGGCAATCATGGACCTCATGAAGCTCCGTAAGTTCGAAACGCTAGGCCCGTTTGAGATTAAAGACGAGCTGATCAGGCTCGCTAAGAAAACCTCCCGTACGACGCAGTCGGCATTCCTGAACGCGGGTCGTGGAAATCCCAACTGGATCGCCACGACTCCGCGTGAAGGTTTTTTCCTGCTCGGTCAGTTTGCCGTCACCGAGAGCAAGCGGGTGATGGAACATCCGGCCGGTATCGGTGGAATGCCCCAGCCTCAAGGCATCGCCGGCCGTTTCGAAGCTTGGCTCGCCAAGCATGCCGACACGCCCGGTGCGTCCTTTCTGTCGGCGATGGTTCCGTTTGCCATAAAGACTTTCGGGTTCGAGCCAGACGCGTTCGTCCACGAGCTCGTAGACTCCATCATTGGCGACAATTACCCCGTCCCGGACCGCATGCTGGTCCACAACGAACGCATCGTCCATGAGTATCTGATGTGGGCGATGTGCGGGAAACCGGAGCCGGCAGGCAAGTTCGACCTGTACGCGGTCGAGGGCGGCACGGCCGCGATGTGCTACATCTTTAAATCGATGAAGGCCAATCGCCTGCTGCGTCCCGGTGACACGATCGCGTTAGGCACGCCCATCTTTACCCCCTACCTTGAATTGCCGCATCTCGAAGACTACGGGTTGAAGTTCGTCACCATCCAGGCTCCGCAGGAGAACCGCTTCCAGTTCACAGACACAGAGCTCAAAAAGCTGGAGGATCCCCAGGTCAAGGCGTTCTTCCTCGTTAACCCCGGTAATCCAACGGGCATCGCAATGAGCAAGGAAGTGATCGCCAAGATTGCAAACCTGGTGAAGACGAAGCGGCCCGATCTTATGCTCCTGACCGATGACGTTTACGGAACCTTCGTCCACGATTTCCGGTCTCTGCTCGGCGAACTACCGCATAACACCATTGGCGTCTACTCCTATTCAAAATATGTCGGCTGCACCGGATGGCGGCTCGGCGTTATCGCGGTTCACGAAGACAACATTTTCGACAAGATGATCGCGAAGCTCCCGGACGCCGATCTGAAAGCGCTCGACAAAAGGTATGGCACGCTAGTCCTGGAGCCGCGCAAGATCAAGTTCATCGACCGCATCGTGGCTGACAGCCGGGATGTGGCCCTCAATCACACGGCTGGCCTGGCTCTGCCCCAGCAGGTAATGATGAGCTTGTTCTCCCTTGCGGAGATGATGGATGGGGCCAAACTCTATCAGAAGGCTTGCCTGGAAATCGTGCACAGGCGCGCCAAGGCCATGATTGAGGGCCTCGGCATCGAAGTCACGCCGAACACCCTTTACAACGCCTATTACGGCTTGATCGACTTTGAATTCTGGGCTCGCAAAAACATCGGACAGGAAGCCGTCGATTATCTTAAGAAAAACGTCCACCCCCTCGATCTCGCCTTCCGTCTGGCCGAGGATCACGGGATTGTTCTGTTGAACGGCGGCGGCTTCGAGGCACCAGACTGGTCGCTGCGCGTTTCCCTGGCCAATCTGCCAGACGACGTGTATGAGGACATCGGACGAGGCGTTCGAGCGATCGCACGCGGCTACCGGGATGCCTTCGAGGCCTCCCAGCACGGCGAAAAATCCAAACAAGCGGCCTCGCGATAGTCATCGCGGGCTGAGCTGGATCGCCGATTTGGCGCGGGCAGTTTTGCTGGCTCACTGTCCTGATCTGTCCTCGTGGTGTCTCAAAACTGTTCGCAGCCTTTGTTCCGTTCTTGGCCTTATTCGGGCGACGTAGAAGTGGTCCACGAAGCCTTCAGCGTTATTCGGGGCTCGTTCATGTGCCTTTCGCTCGCAAGCTGATCGTAGAGGGGTGAGTATGGAATGGTTAGCGAAACTCTTTACAAAGTACCCGGAAATGGGAGTTTACCTCGCGGTGGGCATTGGGTACTTGATTGGGCGGCTTAAGTTTCGCGGCGTCGGACTTGGCGTGGTGACGGGGTCCCTGCTCGGAGGGATTTTTATTGGAAATTTCTTTCATGTGCCCGTGTCCGACCAAGCTAAATCGATCGTCTTCCTGCTATTCCTTTTTGGAATCGGTTATTCGGTAGGACCTAGTTTTTTTCAGAACCTGAAAGGAGACGGCTGGCGCTGGGCTGTGCTCGGTTTCTTCGTTCCAGTCATTGGACTCCTGACTGCGTATACAGTTGCCCATTCTTTGAAACTTGATCCAGGTTATTCCGCTGGTTTGCTCTCCGGTTCCTTGACGGAGTCGCCCGCAATCGGTACCGCAAGTGAAGCCATCCGTTCCCTATCCGTGTCTGACGAGCAAAAGCAATTATGGATCGGACACGTTGCTGTCGCGGATGCGATCTGCTACCTCTTCGGGACCTTGGGCGTGATCTGGTGTTGCAGCAGCCTCGGGCCAAAGCTTCTCCGCTTCGACCTGCGGGCGGAATCGAAAAAAGTAGAAGCGGCCTTAGGAATTCAGCGCTCCAAGCCTGGCGTATATTCGGCGTGGCAACCCATTGGCTTTCGCGCTTATACAATTGCTCCAGATGGGCCCGCCGTTGGCAAAACAGTTGCGGAAGCCGAAGAGTCCTTGCCCGGTGTGCGCCTCTTTATCGAGCGGATTCGACGGAAAGGTAAAATTTTCTCTCCCGTTGGCACTACCGTCCTGGAGACTAATGATACGGTCGCGGTAATCGGACGTACCGAAGTCATGATCAGAGCTCTTGGAGCGTCGGTGAAGGAGGTCGCTGATCCCGAGCTGCTGGAAATCCCGGTAACAGCCGTGGATCTGTATATCACCAGCAAGAGAATCGCAGGCAAGACCCTTCAGGAAATCGTTGATGACGTTGAGGAAGCCCGCGGTGTTTTGCTCCGAGGCATCACGCGCAGCGGCCACAAGATCCCCATCGGAACAAATACGGTGATCGAGCGGGGCGACACTGTTCAAGTAACCGGATCTGAATCTGCGGTCGAGAAGCTAGCCCGTGTAGCTGGTCGAGTGATTCGGCCCACGGAAGACAGCGATTTTGCCGTGCTTGGAATCGCCATTTTCATCGGAGTATTGGTCGGAGCCGCGCTCACAATACCCATAGGTCATCTGAGAATAGCCTTGGGGACCAGCGTCGGCACTCTTCTTGCCGGGGTGGTCATTGGATGGATGCGCTCCGTGCGTCCGTGGTTCGGAATAATCCCGGATTCCGCCATCCTTTTTATGAGGTCGCTTGGTTTGGCAGCGTTCGTAGCCATGATTGGGTTAAAAGCGGGCCCCATCTTTGTGCAAGCAGTGAAAGAGTTCGGCTACATCCTCTTCCTGGGCGGTATCGTAGTCACTCTTACTCCCTTGATTCTGGGGCTTTTCTTCGGCCGCTACGTCCTCCGGCTCAACCCCGCACTGTTGCTTGGTGGTATTGCGGGTGCTCAGACGATGATCGCAGGCGTTGCTGCGGTTCAAGAGAAATCTGAGAGCCCAATTGCCACTTTGGGTTACTCCTACACCGCGGCATTTGGTCACATTTTCCTGACAACCTGGGGAACCATTATTGTCTCTCTTATGAGCTGATCAGGAATGGCCAGGAAGATCGCTGATCGAATTCGCAGCCGGCGAACCGATCTAAGCCCAGTGTAGTTTCCGGAGGTGAACTATGCAAAATAAACGATTGCGCACGGGGCTGACATTCGTTTTGCTCTTTTGTTCGCTGTTTCTGGTAATAGGACGAGCAGCGCAGCAACGCACACTTCTCGTGGCTGGACGCACCGGTGAGCTAGCGGTTGTGGAGATGGACGGGCGCTCTTATGTTGAAGTGCAGGCATTGGCCCAGCTGACAAACTCTTCTCTCAGCTTCAGCGGGAACCGAATAGTGTTGACGCTTCCGGCGTCCCCCGCGCACACGGAGTCCGCGCCTTCTTCGCCAGCCCCGGTGGGGCTGTCCAAGGAATTCATTCGGGCGGGCATCGAAGAGATGTCCATCATCCGAGAATGGCGAAGCACACTGACGAATGCTGTACAGCGCGGGTATCCCGTAACGGACGATTGGATTGGTCCCTTTCGTGATCAAGCGAGGATGAGTCTGCGGTTAGTTGGGGTAGCGGCTACAACCGAATCCGATCGGAACGCTTTCCAACTGCTCACAAATGTGTTCAATAACATGAATAAATTGAGCGATCGGTTCCTGGGTGCCAACCGAACCAGAACGTACATATCGCCCGACTCGCTCAACAACGATCCGTTGGACCAAAGAATCCTGGCCTGCGCTCACTCGTTGGCGGCGATGGCAGCGAACGGTCAGTACGTGGATGATGGATCGTGTAATTGAGGTCGTACTGAAATCGCCACAAGACTCGTGCTCGATTCGACATCAGGGAGGCGCTCCATTCTCGACTGGCCTCAGCCAATAGCTCGGCTACCCTACGACCGCCACGATTGGGAGCGAATATGACTGTGCCTGAATTTCGCGCCGTTGATGTCCCAAAAGGCACCGAATTGTTGAGCGGCTTAAGCCCGCAGGAAGTTCACTCGCTCTTGGCGGCGGGGCGGACGCGCCGATTCTCCGCCAAATCCGTAATTACGCACCAGGGTGAACCTGCCGACAATCTGCTGTTGTTGTGGAAAGGTCGGGCTCGGTGTTTTTACGAAACTGCCGATGGCAAAAAACTCATCCATATATGGATGACGCCAGGACACATCTTTGGTGGTGCGGCGCTGGTTTCCCGACCTTCGATTTATCTCGTCAGCACGGAAGCTGTGCAAGATAGTGTTGTCCTCGTTTGGGATGGAGGAACCATTCGCACTCTGGCTCGGCGTTACCCGCGAATCATGGAAAATGCCCTCTCTATCGCAGCAAATTACATTTCTTGGTACGTCGTTGCCCTTGCAGCCTTAACTTCTCAAACCGCAAGAGAGAGGCTTGCCGGCGTGCTTTTGGGATATGTATCCAGCATCGGCCAAAAGGTGGCCGGGGGGTTTGAACTCGAACTGACCAATGAAGAGGTAGCCGATTCTGCAAGCATCACGCCCTATACCACGAGCCGCATTCTAAGTGAATGGCAGAAGGCTGGCGCGATTCAGAAACGCCGGGGAAAGATCCTCCTGGCGTCTCCTGAAAGATTCTTCCTCAGAGTCATCCAATCCGGAAAATCGGCTTTCCCGCACATGACTCTGTAGATGCACCCCAGGCGCCCTCTATGCGCCGCCCCTGCTACGGCAACAGTTCCCAGCGGCATTAGCTTAGGACATGCAGTCAGAATTCTCGCGCCAATTTATCAGGCTTCGACTGACAAACGGTTGCCCCAGAAGAACAGCTCGGATGCCCAAAATGAGGTCCGGGTTGGAATCGGACTTTAGAACGTAACCGCAAGCGCCAACGCCGAAAGCCGCCCGGATGAGATCAGAATCGCGATGCGCGCTCAAGAAGAGGACCCGGGAAGTTGGGGAGTCAATGCGAATTTGACGTGTCGCGTCAAAGCCATTGATGCCCGGCAAGCTCACGTCCATCAGTATCAGATGAGGCTTGATTTCTTTGGCTTTACGAACCGCCTCTAATCCATCGGCTGCGGTGGAAATTATTCGCATGTCGATTTCCCGCTGAAGAATAACTGAAACAAAGTGGTGCCACGGCAAGAAATCATCAACCATTAGTATATGGGTAACAGACATGAACTCACGCGCTGAAAAGAGTCTCGAACGCCTTTAAACTTGGCTTCCTATCCATGATTTCAGACGCGAGGCGGAGCCGTCGTTGCCCTCGAGCAGACACATACTTGTGTTGGAGCAATAAACTTGAGCGGCATAAGAGCGATCTTCACATCGACTGTGGGGCACACGCGCAAGCCTGCGCGGGTGAGAACCCATCGCAAACCTCCTTTGGCTGCTTGCAATCCGGACTCGCGCGAAAGGAGAGCGTGCCAATCGCGATTGCGTTGTGAATCAGAACGGGGCGATTGTCCCAACTCTAGCGCACAGCTTGGCATGCTTGTCTATGGATTTGTCAACGAATGGAAACTTTAAGGGGAGCAGTCAGGGCACCGACGCTCACATATTTCCTAGGTATCGACGTCCCGAATCCGTGTCTGCATGTGGTCGCTAACTGTATTTGCGGCCACCCGTCAACTCCCTGTTTACGCCCTACAGACGACTCACCGATCCGGTGGCGCTCTCTCGGTGAATGGTGACGGGCCTCGAAAATCGGAAAGATCTCGAAGTTCCAGAAAGTGGCTGTCCAGAAGGCTGACGCAAAAAATCGGTTGAATATGGCGGGATGCTACAACGCAATCTGAGCACGCCAGATATCAGCTATTTTGGAGATTTCCCATTTGGGAATGACGCATGCCAGTTGTACTTATTGGGCAAACCGCAAGTTACAATCTTAGTGTTCCGATGGAAGCGCAATCTGGCGAGAGTGTACGATGTCCCGAGCACTTTCTCCGTGTAAACCGGATTCAGCTATCCGGGCACCAGATGTAAGCAATCGCCTTTTCGGTTGAGGGATGGTGAACTGGGAGAGTCCACAGTCCAAGCAGACCACGAGCTTTGGGAATACCCAGACGCCGGGCTCGTCCAGATTGCAAAGGCCGGAGAAGTGAACGATCATCTCGGCTGTGAATTCTGTTTGTTTTTCGGATCGACATGACGGGCAAGACATTAACTTACCCTCCGATCTTTTCTCTTGACGGAAAAACAGTTTTGTCTCCTAGGGTCCGCCTAGCCCGAGGTTAGGCTAGGAGAGAGACGGTGGTCTGTCTGTTCAATATTGAACACCTCGGTAAAATGAACCCCCTACCTGCCGGGTAGAGTGGGAAACAACGGTTGGAGGTGGGGCTGCCCCCGAGCTAGTCGTGGAGGACAACGCTTAGCAGCGAATTATGCACTCGCAGTCTGTCATTATAGTCGATGAAACCGAGCTTTCTGAATTTGTTCCTGAAGAAATTCACGCGTGAGCGGGTGGTCCCAATCATTTCCGCCAGAGTTTCCCGGCCTCACGTCTGGGATTATTTCCTCGGGCCTGTCTTTTTTGCCGAAGCGGGCGAGCAACAAAAGAGTGCGCGCCAGCCGTTTTTCGCTCGAATTGAAAAGTTGATCGACCAGATCCGCTTGAGCAATCTTGTGACGTTGCACCAAGTACGCGACAAAGAGGTCCGAAAACTGATGTTCTTCGTGAAGCGTGGGTAACATTCATTTCTTTTCAATCTTCAGGACGGAACACGCCGTTGTTGCGGTAGCAGTCTCCACCCAAACGGGTTGATCGGAGGCGATACATCCGACACCCAGGAAACGCCGGGGCCTAGCAGCGCGATGGTTGCCTCCTTGCCCTGCTTCGAGATTACACTGAGCCGCACTCTCCCGCCCTGAAGGTAGTACACCGCGTCCGCGGGCTTTCTTTGGGAAAAGATAGTTTGTTTTGGGCCATACTGTTGAATGGTCCTCCCGCTACCGACATTGGCTAAGAATTCCGTAGGGTCAAAAATCTTGTTTGGCTTGGTGGAACGAGACCGCGATTTCCGCAAACGGCGAGAAGAGGGCGTGGCAATTCCGGAAGTCCATTTTTGATTTATCCTCGTACGGATAGGCTCGGGATTTCAAGCGAAAATTCAACAAGCTGGCTAAACCCGACGTAGTATGGAACCGCGGCTTGGTGAGCCAACTCCGATTCGCACCGTGTGGATCAGTTTGGCCTGCCAAACCAGGAGTATTGCCAAGCGATAGAAATGTTGTGATAGCTACCGCCATACAGGATGTATGCCCCGTCACTGTAGCTGAGCTTCAAGGACTGGTGCCTGCTCACTGGAATAGAAGCCGTCAGCCCAATCCGAGAATTCCTCTGCACCGTGCCTGGGTTTGATACACCATTTAGGCTCGTGACACCTCCGAACCAATAATTGCCATCCAAGGAGACCCACAATCGAGGTTTGAAATCATAGCTGAGATGCCCTTCGAAGGAGCCGACGGGCTTCTCTGACTGCGTGTTGATTCCGGGTGAGAACTGGTTACGCGAAAAAAATTCGGAGTTCGTGGTAAAGAACCACGCTCCTCCGTAGGCGTCGACAATCCAGTGACCCCAGCGCCGGGAATAACCAAGTTCGGGTTTGAAGGCCCAGCGGTTCGATCCGTAATTGATAAGTTTAGTGGGATCGTATTGGCCCGTCGGGGGTACCAGCTTAAGGCTGGCACCAAGAATATGTTTCTGCCGCCATTTACGAAACTCGTCAACGCTCATTGACGGGCCACCTATCAGGTTCACAGAAAACCGAAATGTTGTGGGCAGAAGACCGGAGCGGTATGCCAAAGTCTCGGCGCCAGCGACTGTCCCACGGAAATTCCCATTTCCGTAGGGGAGTGACACCAGCAAACTGGCGGTACGTCCGAAGAGATTAAACGAGTGGTAGGCGCTGAATACAGAGACGTTGACGCGAGCGGAAGCTCCCGTTATCGGCACGGTTCCGTCAAAAATGAGGCTCCCGTCGTAATAGGAATATGTCAAAGTGACGGCGTTGGAATGAAGAGGGGTGATGACATAGGCCCGTGGGGCAAGGTCTTGAGCAGATATCCCTCGAAAACAAAAAAGACAGAGTATCAAAAAGATGCGAGGCATCTTCCTGCACGTTCCGCCCGGCCCAGGAAATGTCCTCCGCAATGCGGACTGCCTCCTCCTCGACAAGCGTTCAATTAAAAATCGACAGTTCTGCCCCTTCTGCGATTGAAGGCGTTCAAAACCATGATCCGTCAATCCCTAAATCAGATCGACCGGCAATAGTGACGGTCCTGGTGAGTCTACGGAACCACCGCCCCGGCAGGGCGGCGTCAGTATTTTTCCGGCACAAAGTGGCGACCTTTGAGCGGGGCTTGGTCGTCATAGCTGTCTTTCCCTTTGCGTTTCGGCAGTTCCACCTTTTCGTGTGGCACTTTTCGGTAGGAAATTAAACTCAGTAGATGTGCGATGCAGTTGAGCCGTGCTTTTTTCTTGTCATCGGAGCGAACGATGTACCATGGTGCGTGCTTGGTATCGGTGGCCTCGAGCATGCTGTCGCGGGCACGGGAATATTCGTACCAGCGCCTGAACGATTCCAGATCCATGGGACTGAGCTTCCACTGCCGGAGCGGGTCCTTGATGCGCGCCTCGAAGCGACGCTGTTGCTCCTTTTTTCCAACTTCCATCCAGTACTTGATGAGAATGATCCCGCCGTCGGTCAAGTACTTTTCGAAAACTGGGCAGAGTTCAAGAAATTTCTCATGTTGTTCTGGAGTGCAAAAACCCATCACGGGTTCTACACCGGCGCGGTTGTACCAACTCCGGTCGAAAATTAAGATCTCTCCCGCCGCGGGAAAATGCTGCATATAACGCTGGAGATACATCTGCGTTTTCTCGCGGTCTGACGGCGCAGGCAGTGCAACCAAACGGAATACGCGCGGACTCACCCGCTCGGTGATTGCGCGGATTGTGCCGCCCTTTCCGGCGGCATCCCGTCCTTCGAAGATAACGACGACGCGAAGGCCCTTGTACTTGACCCAGGCCTGAAGTTTGCACAACTCCCCCTGAAGTCGACCTAATTCCTTTTCGTATTTCTTGCGTTTCAAGCGTCCGCTGTCATTGCCGCCTTCGTTCTTCGCCATCGACACTCACTCCTTAGCCACAGAGGCCGTTCGCTGAACCGAGATGGGGATGCGCGATCGGCAGTTCACTGATCCAATGTTCCGACTCCATCTTCTATTGCCGGCGGACAATGGCCACTGGCAAAACTGACAGCGCTCAGAGACGTAGCGACCCGAGTTCGAACGGATAAGTACGTATTGCAGCTCGCAATTACTTCGGAGATTTGGGTGGAAACTCCTTGAATGACTTGGAGACAAGCTCATTCACTTCCTTATCAAAGTTGCGCAAGGCTTTGTCGGGATCACGAAAGGTCTTGGAGTAGACCGTCTCCCAGACCAGTTTTCGCGAGGTGGCATCAAGCATGTGAAAGACGATTTGCCCATTTACCTTCAACCAGGAAGCAGGAGCCATCGCAGGACCGTTGCCTAACCCATACGTTGGCGTAGGATCGCTAGGGGCGCGAGGCGAGGAGTTCGCCTGACTTGCGCCGCCAACGGCGAACATCGCACCACCCCCGCCGTCGTAATAAAGATAAAAGTCCGGCTTGTCTTTTACTTCGACGAAACCTTTGGCCATGAGAAGTTGGTTCACTGCTTTGACGATCTTGAGGTCCATCAGCTCATTTGTGTCTGGATGCTGCCGAGTCACGAGATGGTTTTCGCGCCAGGCATAGCGCATGTGCTGAGAAAAGACAAATTTTTCGTCAAATGTTGTGGAGGTTCTTTGGGCGTAAGCAGGTGGCAGGAAGATCAGAGCCACACCGAGTAAGGATGGCATCCAGCCGATGCGACGCAAGGCCCCCCCTTTCTCAGGCGATAGCAGGTCGCGTTGCAGGTGCAGACTCAATCTTGAAGGCTCGCGTAAGCGTAGCTTTCAAAGTCAATGTCGCTCATTCCTGAGCAAGCCCATACTGTCAAGACTTACAGACCTTTTCGGGCCGCAGGGAGAGGCTCTCACGAATCGCAGCCTCTGCCCAGGGCCGCTCAATTCATTCTGAATCTATAATGTGATTCGCCTCAGTCACGCCGCCATGCTCGTAAGTGGCCACCGCGCGCCGCAATGTTGGATAAATTTGTATTTTGGGACCCTCCAGCGCAAGGTTTCGACCTTCAGCCCACAGCCGCCATTCCGTTTGCCGGCCGGCTGCGGCCAAAACTACCCCCCGCGCTTTTAGCGACGAAGCAATTTCCTCTGCCGTATAAAGTCCCGTGGCATCGATCATCGTAATGGGAAGCATATCCAGAACTAGCCATTTCAGTGAGGGTCCCGCTGCGTCTACGGCGGCCATCACCTCGCGCTTGAAATATGGCGCATTGAAAAACACGATGGGAGCATTGAAGCGGAAAAGCATTAGACCGGGAACAGTGGTCGCATCGGGATGGCGCTCGATCGAGTGGAAGCCCGGAAAACCCCTCACCTCCCCAAGGACTTCTACCCTTGGGCGAGATACGAGCCGCACAAAGCGCAGGAGCGCCAAAGCTACCGCTATTAAAATGGCGTGGATCGCCCCAACGGCGACCACACCCAGCGTGGCTAGCAGCGACAGCGAGAACTCCCGACGATCAATCCCATAAATCGTCCGAAGCTCGCTTACGTTCACTAATGAGAACGCCGCCTTCACCAATACCGCACCTAGAGCCGCGATGGGCACGTAGCGGAGCGGCCCGGTGAAGAACAAGAGCACCGACGCGATCGCTGCTGCTGCAACAAGACCTGTGACTTGCGTGCGTCCACCCGTCGAGTCACTCATGGCGGTTCGAGAATCAGCGCCGCTCACGGCAAAGCCTTTGGAAAGCGCGGAAAAAATATTGGCCATGCCGAGAGCAGCAAACTCCTGATCAGCGTCGACCTCGTATTTGTTCTTCGAGGCGAACCCGCGCGAGGTCATCATCATGCTTGAAAAGGTTACCAGCGCCAGCCCGCCGGCGCTCCCCAGCAGGTTTGGAAGCAGAGCCAGCGAAAAATGTGGAAACCGCACAGGCGGAAGCCCGGCCGGCACCTCGCCCACGAGCTTGAGCCCGTATGCCTCGAGATCGAACACGCGAACAACGATGGCGGCAACGATCATAGCCACAAGGGCGGCTGGAACTTTTCGGAGAAGCCTAGGGGTAAGCAGCAGAAGCACGAATGTGCCTGAACCCACCGCCAGCGTCGGCCAGTGCGTCTGACCGAGTTTTCCGGCGAATTCGAAAAGACGAGGTAGAATGCCTCCGGCGTTGATCGAGAAACCAAAAATCTTGCCAAGCTGTCCTAGCATGATACTGAGTGCGATTCCGTTCAAATAACCCACCAGAATGGGCTTGGACAAGAAATCCGTAAGGGCACCCAATTTTAAGAAACTCGCTCCGATGCAAAACACGCCAGCCAATAAAGCCAATGTCATGGATAAAGATTCGTATAGGTTTTGATCGCCTGCGGCTAGAGGAGCCACCGCCGCGGTTACCAAGGCACAAGTGGCAGCATCGGGGCCGATGATTAGCTGTCGCGAGGTTCCAAAAATCGCGTAAGCGAAGAGGGGAAGAATACTTGAGTAAAGTCCGACGGCGGGATTGAATCCGGCCAATTGCGCATACGCAACACCCACTGGCAATGCAACAGCGGCCACTGACAATCCCGCAATGAGATCGTGCGAAAAGCTACTTCGCTGGTAATTCAGCAGGTTCGCTAGGCCAGGGGCAATTCTAGCGAGAGTCCCTGATTGACTCTTTTTGCTAAACACGCTGCTTCCTCTTTTATGTGCAGATGCTTCTTGCTGCGTCCGGAAACAGCGAAGATGCGCAGGCCTCTTCTCTAGCGGTCTGGATCGGTCTTCACAAAGCTGTACTTGGCGCTGAACTGAATCCGCGGCACGTTGGCTGATTGACCGTTTTGCAGCACCGTCCAACCATAAAGAAATTCGGCGCCGACATTGAGCGTCCCATAGGGATTCCAGATCATATTCGCACCGGTATAGGTTCCGTGATTGTAGGGAGCAGCCGCAGCAGAAGTGAAACTCGTATTATCTACGGCAGCGTAAGAATAGATTGCGCTGGAGCGAAGCCGCTTAAACCAGTAGTGCTGATAGGACGCCTCAACCCCTATTGCAGGAGTTGCCTTCAGACTGGTACTTGAATCAGGCTCGGCATCAATCCCGAGCCCCGAGGTGTCCTGGAGATAGCGAGAGATTCCGTGCCCGGCAGCGACTGCAAAAATTGCGTTGTCCTTACCGAACGTCCTGAATCCAGTTGAAGCGTTAATGCCCCACCCGAAAACATTGTCTAATTTCGGGGGTGCAGTCGTGACAGATGCTTGGATGGAACGAAAAACTGCCGCGACTTGGATGTGCCCCCGCTCGAATTCCTGGCGCAGGCGAATCGCTCCATCGGGACCCGGAGCGTTGGACTGAACCGATGCCGACGGAGGCTTGAAGCTGACGTCCGAGCTTGGCTTTTCGACTGAGAGGTAGAGGGTCGTGCTTGGACTCAACGCGAAACCATAGCGCAATTGTGGATTGCGAATGCTGACCATACCGTTGGGTCCCTGGAAATCCAGGGTATCTGGAAATGCGTCCGGGTCCATAAAGTTAGAAAACGTTTGGCCAACCAAAAGGTTTCTTACCTGTGCGTAAGCGTGGCGCAGGCGCGGAGTGGTCGCGTTGGTTCCGAACAAATCGCCCTCCAAGTAGAAGCGCACCTCCCCGAGCTTGGCGCTGGGAACTCTGAAATCGAGACTCAGACGCGTGGGCCGGACGGAAACGGTCGAGTTGTTTACGCTGGTTGACTGAGGAGCGGGGAACGAAGACGGTATGAACGAGTCGGTGTTCCCCGCCGGTTTCAGGTCTTCGATGAAGTCGGTCTTGAAATAGCCGCCGATCTTAAGCAGGGTTTGGGTGCCGGGCAGAATAAAGAAACCGTGGTACTTGGGATCCAGCGGGACGTTGTTGTAACGGGCTGCGGCGAGGGTGTCTTCAGAGAATTGGCTGTAGGTGGCGGTGGCCGCACCGACTTGCTTGGAAGTCGGGCCTTGAGCGGGGGGCTGAGACGTGCGAATCGTTCCTTCCTGGCCGGAAGAAGCAGCGGCTGTGGAAGCTCCCGCCGCAGTCGACGGAGGAGCGCCTTTGGCGGCTTTCAGTTCATTGAGCTGCTCCTCTATCTTGTTCATCTCCGCGCGGAGTTCCTCCAAGCGTTTGTCTAATTGCGCTATTGCTTGACTGGAACTATCCGTCTGCGCGGCAACGCGGCCAGGTATCAGAGCCGATACCAGAATGGCCGTCATGAGCAAGACGCTTAGGCGATGACGCATGGAAAATCTCCTTGTGGCCTCGCGAGACTTGGTGTGCATCGGTGAAGCACGTGAATTTATTTCGCTTCAACAGTTCAGGTCGCGAAGCTCGTCCAAACTAATGGTCTACTCAGATTTACTGCCGCCGTCGTGTATCGCCAGGCCGGACAAGCTATCTGGCCGCATCAGGTTGCTGGGTAAGCTAATTGCGAACTACTGTCACTT
>Ga0247661_1000123_pt1 | contig 13998 bp, 12 predicted proteins | sample CNK02_metaG_FD_182799 | JGI IMG/M metagenome (GOLD analysis project Ga0247661, IMG submission 182799) | Soil microbial communities from Purdue University Martell Research Forest, Indiana, United States - CNK02 | ecosystem: Environmental > Terrestrial > Soil > Temperate forest > Bulk soil...
CGATGTTGAGCGGTTGCAGTCAGGCGACATGATTATCATCCCCGAGAACTTTATTTCCAAGTTTCGAAAATACGTTCCCTACACATTTACCCTGGGCGGGTGGAGGATTCCTTGATCAAAACGGACGAACGTGATTCCAGAAATGGATATCAAAACGCTTTGCGTTTAAATACGTTTCGGGACTGGCTTGGGGTCGCTTTCCGGCGCCGACGGCTGCTCGCTATCTCCTTCAGCGGTGTTTTTCTGGCCTCAATTTTGTTCGCCTGGCTTTGGGCTGCCCATTACTATGAATCTACTATGCAAATCCTGGTCGCGAGCGATCGCTCCGACGCCGCTGTCACACCACAACAGACCTCCGCGGTTCCGAGCAGCGAGCTCGTTACCGAAGAACGCATGAATTCCGAGCTAGCGCTGCTGCAGGGAAATGACATACTTCGCCAGGTTGTAATCAACTGCGGTCTGCACCAGACATCCGGCCTTTTGGATTTCCTGCTTCCGCGAGATCCAGAGAAGCGGCAGGCAGCTAAGATTGCGAAGGCAAGTAACCGCTTGTCGAAGGCTCTTAATACAGCCGTCGAAAAGCGAGCTCATGTCATTGACGTGACATATGGAAAGACCGGTGCTCCGGAGACTCCGGCATGCGTGTTAAATAATCTGAGCAAGCTATATCTGCAAAAGCATTTGCAGCTTCGGCGGCCGCCAGGGTCTTTTCAGTTTTTCGCCGAACAGACGGAGAAGTATCAACAGGCTTTAGCAGACGCCGAAACACAATTGTCTGATTTTGGGCGCAGTGAAGGGGTTGTGGCTGCTGACGTGCAGCGTACTCTGGCGGCACAGAAACTTGTGGAAGCCTCGGCAGAGTTGTTTCAGACGCGTCAAGCGATCGCCCAAGATCGACAGCGGATCAACAGTCTCGAATCGCAACTAGCCGAAATCCCCGCGCGATCAATCACTCTGGAGCACTCGGATTCTGCGGGCCAACTCCTGCAACAACTTCAGTTTAACCTACTTACCTTAGAATTAAAGCTTACCCAAATGCTGGTGAAATATGAGCGTAGTTACCCTCCCGTGCAGGAAGTAGTTCAGGAGATCGCACAAACCAAAGCCGCGATTGCTGAGGCAGAAAAGGCGCATATTGGCGGAGTAACGGTGGACCGCGATCCCGCGCACGAGCTCCTGCGCGAAGATTTACTGAAAACCAGAGCAGATCTTGCTGGTCACCAAGCAGGCGCCGGGGCGCTGTTGGAAACGATTCGAAGCTTGCAAGAACAGACCTTAAAGCTGGATCGTATGGCACTAAAACAACAAGCATTGCTCCGTGCGGAAAAGGCTACCGAATCGAACTACCTGCTGTACCTGTCCAAGCGTGAAGATGCGCGCGCCTCTGACACGCTTGACAATCGTCGCATCGACAATGTGGTGCTGGCGGTAGCCCCGTTTGTACCGGTTCTCCCTGCCACCAATCCGCTTCTCGTCGTCTTTGTGGGCTTTTTCTTCGCTGCTTTCGTAAGCGTTGCAACTACATTTTTGGCCGAATATTTGGATCCCACGTTCCACACATCTGCGGAGGTTGTTGAGATTCTTAACATCCCAGTGGTTGTTTCGGTGCCAAAGCGAGACCGAGCTGCATAGACGGAGGAACATTGGTTCTGGACTTCTACGGGTTGCGGGAACCATTCGGTGTTACTGCGGACGCGCGGTTCCTCTCTCTCAGTCCCGCGCACCGGAAGGCGCTCGCCTCGTTGATGCATGGCCTAACCCTACGCGATCTCGATGTAGAAACGCTTAAGACTGAACCGCGTGTGATTTCTCAGCCGCATTCGACTTCGCGAGAGTGCGGCGCCGCCAGAGTTTCTCAAAAATTGTCGGTGAAGGCGGCGCGCGCGGACTCCGATGCGCCAAACATTCATACCAGCAGTTTGCTTCCGCGCGGCGTGCAAGGGAAATCGCGTGCCGAGAACCGAAGTGAGGCTTATCGAGCGTTACTGTCACTAGCCGCTAACAGGAAGCAAGAAAGTCCGTTATTCGTCGGTCCGCTTACGGTTAGACCTGGGAAATCCATCACGCCAGAAGAGTCGATTACGTCGGAAAGAACCATAGCGATGTGCTTGCAGAGATCGGTTACCTTTACAGCGCACACGCCGTTGTTCGCGCCGACAAGGTGCAAAAAATCATGAATAAGAACCTTGAATTGACGCAGACAGATTATAAATCGGCGATTCCTCTTAAGGTTTCACTGCGGTCAAATAATGGCAACGGGGCCGGCCACGATAATGGTGCTCGCTTAGACCTGGCTTTCCTTGCACGCGAAGAATCTCTCAAACTGGTGCAACGCGTGTTTTTGTCACGTGGCGTCGATCGACCGCAGGTCGTCATGTTCGCCGGGGTCGATCAAGGAAATGGATGCAGTCGGACGTGCATTGGAATTGCCGAAACACTCGCGCACAATGTCTCAGGCTCGGTCTGCCTGATAGATGCAAACATGCGTACACCTTCGTTGCCTCGGTATTTAAGTGTCACCAATCATCGGGGACTAACACACGCCTTGCTTGAGGAGGGTCCGGTTCGCAGTTTCACAAAAGAGATTCGCCCCGGTAGTCTCTGGCTTTTGTCGTCCGGCTCTTCGTGCTCCGATTCGTCAAGCCTGTTGAAGTCTGCTCGGTTGGGGGCACGACTCGGCGAACTACGGTCAGAGTTCGATTACGTGCTGATCGACGTCCCGCCGCTGAACCAATATGCTGATGCGATCGGCTTGGGGCAGCTCACTGATGGCGTGGTTTTGATTCTGGAGGCGAATTCAACGCGCCGAGAATCCGCGAAAAAAGTGACCGAAAGTCTTCGGGCTAGCAATGTTCCAATTCTGGGCGCAGTGCTGAATAAACGGACGTATCCAATTCCGCAGACTTTTTACCAGAGGCTCTAGCTAGCGCAGCGCATATTAGAACGTTGGTTGCCGACGGGCCTTTCAAGCAAGCGATCGCTCCCTCGGGTCGGGGAGTGGCATCCGCAGCTTCGCGCTTTTCCTCCGAGAGGCCACCTACTTTTTTGAATTTTCTCGATGCCTCTCGGTCGTGACTCGATTCCATCCGCGTCAACGGTAATACCAAACCCAGCAGCTCTGAAAAGAGACTACTACTATGGATGAAGCCAAGCGACGCCTGCTGCTCGGAGCGTTAAAACTGTTCGACGTGGGCCTGGTTTTTGCATCTTTCGGGTTGGCGATGGATCTAATTCTTTCTAAAACCGACACCATCTCGGGATTCCTCGCCATGAGGATCAAGGTCGGAAATTTTGTACTGTTTGGGGCGATATTGCTTTGCTGGCACATTCTCTTTTCATTCTGCGGCCTGTATGAATCGAAGCGCCTGTCTACTCAGCGGTCCGAAGTTATCGACCTGCTGAAAGCAACCTGCTACGGAATAGCTTGGCTGGAGTTCATCGCTATTCTCTTCAGTATTCGGATGATTACTCTGAGCTTTCTTGCGGCGTTCTGGACAATTCTGGCAATTTCGCTGGTAACCAGCCGCCTGACATTGCGGTACGTCCTCAAACAAGTTCGGACGCACGGGCGGAATCTGCGATTTATGCTGATATTGGGGACGAACCTTCGCGCCGTCGAGTGTGCCCAAAGGATCTCAGCACGCCCAGAATTAGGGTATCGGATCCTGGGATTTGTCGATGATGACTGGGAGGGCATGAAAGAGTTTAAAAAAACGGGCTACTCCCTCCGCTGCCGCTTAGACGAAATGTCCACTTTTCTTTGCCGGAATGTTGTGGATGAAGTCGCAATCTATCTGCCTCTACGATCGTTTTATGAGCGTGCCTCCCAGTTAGCGGTGCTCTGCGAACAGCATGGCGTAATTTTAAGGTTCGATTCCGAGATCTTTAGTCTGAAACTCGCGCGATCTCGTGTGCAAGATTTCCACGGCGATGTCCATATCACGGCGCATGCCGGGAGGCTCGAAGGGTGGCCGGTCTTAGTTAAACGGATACTGGATTTCATTGTTTCACTTATGCTGCTGATTTTGTTTTCTCCTCTATTCTTCATCATCACTTTGGTCATAAAGCTCACCTCAAATGGCCCCATTTTCTTTGTGCAAGAGCGAGTCGGTCTCAATAAGAGGCGAATTCCTGTATACAAATTTCGAACCATGGTTCTGAACGCCGAGAAGATGCTCGCCCAGCTCGAGGGTCTCAACGAGGTTTCTGGGCCAGTTTTCAAGATCATGAACGATCCACGTGTAACACCCGTTGGAAAGTTTCTCCGCCGAACTAGTATCGATGAGTTGCCTCAGCTGTTAAACGTCTTGAAAGGTGAAATGAGCCTGGTCGGGCCCCGGCCTCTTCCCGTGCGAGATTACCAAGGTTTCAATGAGGATTGGCAGCGTCGGCGATTCAGCGTCCGACCAGGCATCACCTGTCTTTGGCAGGTAAATGGCCGAAGTGCCGTCTCTTTTGATAAGTGGATGGAGCTGGATATCCAGTACCTTGACAAATGGTCCCTCTGGCTCGACTTGAAGATTCTAGCTAAGACCATCCCCGCTGTTTTGAAGGGCTCAGGCGCCGCCTGAGGATCCAGGAAAATCCGGCAGCCATTTCGGGCAACGAATTCATAGAACGCAGCAGCCTATTTCAAGGGCGATTACACCGAACCCTTTCCGGATGTGTTGGATGCCAGATACAGGCAGCGAAACGGATGCTTCATCAGTCATCATGCGAGTGGAAGAAAGTCTCAATGGACCGCACTTCTTGAGGACTTTATTTCGACTGCTAGATGAATCGGATGTTCGGTACTGCGTGCTGCACTCCTGGGAGCGGCTCCCGGAAGAGGTCCCGAGTGACCTGGATATGGCCGTTCATCCGCAGGACGAAGCAAAGCTTTCTTCTGTTTTTCAAGGCTTGTGGCGGAAAGGCTTCACCCCGTTTCAATGCTTCAACTACTTCACGAATGCGAATTACCTAGTATTCTACTGGTTTGAAGACGTTACGCTAAAAACGGCGGCCATTGACATTATTACCGAGCATCGGCGCAGCGGATTGATTGTGCCAACCTCGGAAGAATTGCTGGCGAACCGTCGAAGGCATGGAATCTTTTGGGTATCCTCTCCAGAGACTCAGTTCGCTTACTTGCTTGCCAAGCAGGCCTGGAAGGGGAAAGCGTCTCTTATACAGGCGCTGCGACTTCAACGTCTTGTTGAACAGTTGGGACAAGAAAAGTCGGAACGAATTGCCGGCAGGATTTTTCGTAAACACTGGAAGCACTTGGTCATCGCTTCGTGCACCAACGGCTCTCTGAATAAAGTATTAAAAAAGGTTCGCTCTCAACCGTGGCGAACAAGCCTTTTACGAGACCCGCTGCGTCTAGGCCGTTATTTGGTGGACGACGGTCGACGGATTCTTCGACGTTGGTTTCAGCCAACCGGAATTATGGTCTCGGTCTTGGGACCCGATGGAGTCGGAAAGAGCACGCTGATCGAGCGCATTGGACAGGCTTTCGATCGGGGCTTTCGTCGACGCCGGCTTTTTCATTGGCGGCCCGAATTACTCGCCCCGCAGAGGGAAACAGCCACCGTTCCCAACCCCCATGCAAGTCCTTTGCGGGGACCTTTAATGTCGATGCTCTATCTCGGTGCGTTTCTCGCGGACTATTGGGTAGGCTACCTGTTTGTGATCCGGCCACTGTTGGCCCGATCGACTCTTGTTGTGTTCGACCGCTATTTTCACGACTTGCTCGTTGACCCGCGCCGCTATCGTTACGGCGGACCGAAATGGCTCCCACAATTCTTTTCCCGACTGGTTCCTTTGCCCGACCTCGTGTTGGTTTTGGATGCCGGAGAGCAGGTGATTTTTGCCCGTAAGGGCGAAGTGCGAACAGCCGAGGTACGGCGCCAACGCGAGGCGTATCGGCAATTGAACTTTGGGTGCACACCAACAGTCTTTGTGAACACGGAGCAAAGCCTCGACCGAACACTCTATGATTCAACTCGGGCTCTAGCCGAAATCATGGCGCAGCGTTTCGACCAACGTCGAAACGAGTGGGCCGCGGTCTCCACATGACGAGTTCCGTATCAGAAATGAATACTGTTTCTCCAGCGCACAACCCGGAACGGACGCTCGAAAGGGCGCTTCGTTGCATTCTTGGCTGTGCAGACAACGGAACGCTGCCGTCCGCAGAGAGCCTTGTTGAAAACCCGAAGACGCAGCCACCCGCGGTAGTTTCTTGGAACCCCTCGCACAGTACGATGGAATACATCGGGCGACTGGGATATCAACGCATTCGTCGTTTTGCCGTTCTGCCTTCGCGCCAGAGCGTCAGGTGGCTCCTACCTCAGGGTGGCGGCCGCAAAGAGGGCTACGGATTTCGCCATTTCTACACGCCGTTCTCCACCAAGGCACGAATTTGGAAGAACTTAGTGGTACGAATGATGGCGGCGGGCATGCAGGAATGGTTGCAAGGCTTGATGATTGCGTCGAAAGAACAACTGCCGCTGGAACGTCTTATTACCGAGGTTACGCGCGAGGAACGAGCAACCTTAGCATTTTCACTTGGCATTGGCGGGCCTTTCACGAAGCTGACCGTGCAGGTAATGCGCCCGAATGGAGAGACCCTTGGATATATCAAGCTGCCGCTGGGAGACAAGGCCCATAGCCGTCTGCGTCACGAGGCCGTGATGCTCGAGAGGCTTCAAGGCTTTCCGAAGCTGCGGCCTCATCTAGCGCACCCTCTTTTTGCTGGTTTGTGGGAGGGCGCCTATGTGCTATTTCAGTCCCGACTCACAGGCAACCCAGGGCCGACGCGGTTTACACAGCTTCACGAAAATTTCCTGCAAGTGCTCCAAGACTGCCATCGTGTTTGTCTGAGTGGAACAAGCCTTATTCAGAGCGTGGCTGACAAGTGGGAGAGGACCATGCCGCGTCTCGGATCAAGATGGCAAGATTTGGGCCGGGAGGTTTTACGATCCGCGACGCGGGAACTGGATGCGGCCTTAGTGCCATGTGGGATTCTTCACGGTGATTTCGCTCCCTGGAACACGCGCGTTCATAACGATGAACTGAGTTTGTTCGATTGGGAGTCCGCCGTGTGGGAGGCGCCTCTTGGTTGGGACAAATTTCATTTTCTAGTCCAAGTCGATTGCCTGTTGAATAAAGGGCGTGGCGCCGGCCCCCCATCTATTTTGACGAATGGCGAGCGAGGCTCATATCTTCTGTATCTACTGAAATCTGGCCTGCAATTAGTGGAAGAGGATGCCAGTCCGATCGGTATCGAACACCGTGAAAAACTTCTTCGTCAGCAGTTGTCCGGGGAGTTGCCCATTTGACGGCCGGGTTTCGCGGGCATGGTGTGGTCACGATGGGGTGTACGGCTGTTTGTGGACTTGCCTGATGGTTGCGTCACATCCCGTCTGTGGTTGAAACATACGATCTCTATTTGTCCTGCTTTTCAACAAAATGTGAAGCCAGTCACTCTGTCGACGAGAACTGCAATGAGAGCTCTAGAACGCATTCAGGAAGCTTTGCAAGCGGCCGTCCAAGCCATTTCTCCGTTTGTGTCCGGGATCGTGAACGCTGATCTGAAGTCGGAAGGGCGCGGCCCAGTAACAGAGGCCGACCGGGCATCCAATCGGGCCTTAAGAAACGTCCTCCTGCAGGATGGGGAAGGCTGGCTTTCCGAGGAGAGCGTCGACAATCTGGACCGTTTGAAGAAGGATCGACTTTGGGTGGTAGATCCTCTGGACGGAACGCTTGAGTTCATTGCAGGAATTCCAGAGTGGTGTGTGTCGGTGGCATTCGTGGAGAATGGCAAAGCCATTGCCGGCGGGATCTGCAATCCGGCCACGGGAGAGGTGTTTCTCGGGTCTCTCGAAACAGGCCTCACTTACAACGGGCGCCCGGCGCGGTCTTGTGAGAGATCGAAACTGGACGGGGCACTTGTAGTCGCCAGCCGTAGCGAGGTGCAACGGGGAGAGTGGGAAGTGTTTCAAGGCCTACCCTTCGTGATTCTGCCTATGGGCTCGATCGCCTACAAGCTCGCGCTCTTAGCCGCTGGCCACGTGGATGCTACCTGGACGCTGACGCCAAAAAATGAATGGGATGTCGCGGCCGGGGTTGCCCTGATTGAGTCGGCGGGCGGCTCAGTGCGAAACCTCGCGGGTTCGTCTCTACAGTTCAACAACAGAAATACGCTTCTCCCAGGCTTGGTAGCCAGCGGTAGGAACCTTTACGAAAACGTCATCTCTCTCGTTCAACCTTACGTACAAGCACCCAAAACAGAATTTCCATACGGCGCCCGACATCTTTGACGCGAGTGCTCGGTACAAAACTAAGCAATGAATCCATCAGATGATCGCAATGGACGGCGCTGGAGAATTCTAATTTCGGCGTACGCTTGCGACCCCGGTAGAGGTTCCGAACCCGGCGTGGGGTGGCACCTAGTTCGCCAGATGTCCCGGTTCGAGGAAGTCTGGGTGATAACTCGGGCTAACAATCGGGGTCCGATCGAACAGGTAGTCGCTCGCGAGCCGCTCCCCAATGCCCATTTCGTCTATTTCGATTTACCACCGTGGATGAGGTTTTGGAAAAGAGGCCAGTTCGGTGTTTTGCTTTATTACTATCTCTGGCAGGCTGGCGTGTATTTTATTGCGCGGAAGTTCCACCGCGAAGTTGGATTCGACTTAATCCACCACGTCACGTTCGCGAAATACTGGGCACCGAGCTTCTTAGTTCTGTTGCCGGCGCCTTTGCTATGGGGCCCGATTGGTGGCGGTGATTCCCCACCGCGTGCCTTTTGGGGTGCCTTTAGCTTTAGGGGAATGCTCTATGAGACGATACGCGCCATTGCGCGCAGCATCGGTCAGCTGGATCCGTTTGTCCGATTGACAGCACGCCGTTCTGCACTAGTTCTCGCAAATACGCAAGGTAGCCGTAGCAAAGTTCTTTCCCTGGGTGCGAAGAATGTTCATCTTTTTTCACATATGGGGATGGAAACACGCCTCGGAGCGCTAACGCCGAAATCGTTTGAACTGAATCGTTTTCGGATCGCCAGCCTGGGTCGGTTCTTGCAATTGAAGGGCTACGATCTGGGTTTGCGGGCCTTCGCTCGGCTCCAGCGAAACTTTCCAGAAAGTGAATACTGGTTGATTGGTGACGGTCCTGAGCGGAAGCGGCTCGAGAAGCTTTCTGTGGAACTCGGTGTCAGGGACCGGGTCAAATTCTGCGGCTCGATGCCACGAGGAGACGCGTTAGCATGTCTCGCTGAATGCGATGTCTTGCTTCATCCGAGCCTTTATGATTCCGCGCCTTCCGCTTGCTTGGAAGCCATGGCTGCACAGCTTCCGATTGTTTGCCTCAATCTTAGTGGGCCCGCACTTCAGATTACCGAAACGTCGGGCATCCGCATTCCAGCCGAAACCCCTCAACAAGTTGTGAGAGATCTTGCCGCAGCCCTTGCCCGGTTGGCTGGCGACCCCGCCCTCCTCCATAGCCTGGCGAAGGGGGCTCGGGCGCACGTGGAAGCCAATTGCGATTGGAATCGCAAAGGCGAACAACTTGCTGCTATTTACGACAACTTGATTCGTCCCCGATTGCAGAACCATGTGTCGGATGAGATCTCCGCTGAGTGGAAGGGTAGCAGTTGCCAAATAGGAGGATAGAATGAAGTGTCTCATCACCGGTGGTTCGGGATTCATCGGCTCACATCTCGCCGAAAGTCTTCTCGATCGCGGACACAGCGTCGTCGTTATCGACGACCTCTCGACCGGCAGTAGCGACAACATCGCAGGTCTTAAGATCCGCAAGAAGTTCGGTTACGTCTTTGATTCTATATTCAATCGGAGTCTGCTGGCCGAGCTTGTGGATGAGGCCGACGTAATCTTCCATCTCGCTGCGGCAGTAGGCGTGAAGCTTATTGTCGAGAGCCCGGTCCGCACGATCGAAACCAACATCCGAGGCACCGAACTAGTTCTCGAAATGGCCTCCAAGAAGAAGCGAACTGTATTGATCGCTTCGACTTCGGAGGTGTACGGCAAATCGAACAAGGAAATGTTCTCCGAAAGTGATGATTTGATTCTTGGACCGACCAATAAGGGCCGCTGGAGCTATGCCGCCTCAAAAGCGGTTGATGAGTTTCTGGGACTAGCCTACTACCGAGAAAGACACTTGCCCGTGATCGTGGTTCGCCTATTCAACACGGTGGGCCCGCGCCAGACCGGTCAGTACGGCATGGTTATTCCCAGGTTTGTGGAACAAGCTCTCACTGAGCGCCACATCACGGTTTACGGGGACGGCCAGCAAGTCCGGTCGTTCACTTGGGTGAAGGATGTGGCCTGGGCTCTGATCAAGCTAGCGGAATCAACCGCGGCGGTCGGCGAGATTTTTAATATCGGACACAGCGAAAAGGTTACCGTGCACCAGTTAGCACAAACCGTTAAAGAGCGGACCCATAGCCATTCGCCGATAGAATTCATCCCGTATGAGGCTGCATACGGAATAGGATTTGAAGACATGATTTACCGTCTCCCGAATATCTCCAAAATCGGCCGGGTCATCGGCTATCGACCGACCAAATCGCTACCCGAAATTCTCGACAGCGTGATCGAATATCAACGTTCGAGATTGCAGGCTGAAGTGTCCAGCGCGTAATTCTTCTCCAGCACGTTTAACACAGTTAAAAGGATTCCTCTCGCGACGGAAGGAAGGCAGCAATGTCGTCTGAAAATTCCGAGGAGAAAGGCACGTTCCGGTACCAGGTTCGTCGGATGCGCTATCGGGCAATGAGGGGCAAACTACGGCTGCCCGTCACCTGGCTCCTCCATCGTCGATTGGACCCGCGTGATGTCTTTTTAGCTTCTTTCCCGCGGTCCGGCAGCCACTGGCTGAAGTTCCAATTGCTCGAGATCATTACCGGTCAGGCCGCCGATTTCGAGAACGTCAAGCGGCGGATCACCCGAGTGGGAGATCACGGCGTGCCGGGAGCTGCGGCGTTGGTGGCGCTCGGCGTGATCAACCCCGGTAAGGCGGAACCTCTGCTGCCGGACGGGTCGCGCTTAATGCACACGCACGAGGCGTATCGTCGAGATTACCGCAAAGTTATCTACCTAGTTAGAGATATCCGCGATGTCCTTCTGTCCGAGTTCGCCATAGGCAAAGAACTGGGCTTGCTTAGATATTACGAGATCGATGACTTCGATAGCTTCCTGGAGCCGTTTCTGAGCGGCGCAATCGACCGGTATCAAACCTGGCAAAATCATGTGGTCTCGTATTTGGACTCACCCCTGGCCAGGAATGGCCATCTGCTTGTACTGCGGTTTGAAGACGTGAGAAAAAATCCCGAAGAGCATCTCACACGAATCATTCAGTTTCTGGGAGTCCGGGCGCGTCAAGAAGATGTGCGCCGCGCAATCGCCCACAACACCGTGGAGCAAATGCGAGCGAAGGAAGACGCCTCTCGGGTGATGCGGAAGAGCTCCGACGAGGAGGGCCGCTTCGTGCGTCGTGGCTCGGTTGGCGGATGGCGCGAAAGACTGACAGAAGAGCAGATCCGATTGGTCGATCGATATGCTGGACGCGTGCTGCGGATGATAGGTTATCCGACAGGAGCATCGCTCGCAAAACGAACGAATGATTCCGTGATGGGCCGCGCGGAGGAGCGCGTGCAGGCCACTGATTAATTCACCTGAGGGACTTCAAGATGTGCTTGTCGGCTAGGAGACAGTAATGGAGTTCGTAAGGCCGATGACCAAAGTGCGCTCAGTTTGGCAGCTGATTGCCTTTCTGGTTATAGGCCTGTTGACATTTTACATGATGGTGCCCTTCGAGAGCACGACCAGGGTACTGCTGCTCATTCTGCTATTTCCCACCCTGGTTTTTGTTCTTCCGCCAGCGATACGCTCGGGATTACGAAACAGCTTAACGCTGTTTCGCGCGCTAACATGGCAGCACGGGCTCTGGTTTTTGTTATTTCTTAGCGGGCTCGTCTTCCGGCTCAGGGACGTTCAGGACATCAACAAGGATCCCGTGGATGCCTGGGCTATCTTTCGCATGGCCCTGGAAATGGTGGTCGCGGTCGTGCTGGTAGCGCGTCTGGTCGCCAGAAGGACGCCCTGGCTTGGTGTACTGTTTCAGGGGCTCTTAGGGGTTCTGGCGGCCTATCTGTTCGTATGTTTTTTCTCGATCCTGTGGTCCGTGAAACCAGCGTGGACGCTATTCAAATCGGGCGAATACACGGTAGACCTTGCTGTTTTGGCCGCCATACTCGTGAGTGTGACCTCCACCGAGGAATACGAGCGGCTGCTGAATTGGACCTGGGTATTGCTGGGCATCGTTCTCGGAACAACCTGGCTAGGTGCAATCATTGATCCTACTGACGCCCTGCAAGGCGGTCAAGAATTGGGGACACTGGGATACGAACTGAGGGGTATTTTCCCGGTTCTTTCCTCCGATAGCGTCGGTGAGTTCAGCGCGATCCTCGGCATTGTCATGTTGAGCCGACTTGTTTTGCACCGGGGCGAAGAGTCGGACCGCGCATGGTATCGCCTGTTACTGGCAGGTTCGTTTGTCACGTTGGTTATTTCGCAGGCTCGCTCGGCCCTTGGGGGCTTCCTGTTCGGGACGGTTGTAGTGCTGTTTTTGTCGAGGCGCTTCTTACTGACAGCTCTGCTGGGATTGGCGGGAGCCGTGGTTTTTGTGTTTACCGATTCTGCCCAGTACGTCTGGAATTTTGTCCTTCGCGGTCAGGAAGAGCAGCAATTTCAATCTCTGTCAAGCCGGGCGGATTGGTGGCAATTTGCTTGGGAACAGTTCCTGCGACATCCTTGGACGGGGTACGGCGCTTACGCAGGAGGCCGTTTTGTAGTCATGGCCGGGCTCCAAATGCCGGGCACACCTGACGTGCACAGCAGTTTTGTCGAAACCCTGGTGGACACAAGCGTATGGGGCTTGATGCCGCTCATCGTCGTGCTTCTCGCAGTTTGGTTCTATTTGCTCCGTGCCGTGCGACATTCACGGCTTTCGCAGGCAGAAAGTTATTTGGCTATTGAATTGACCGCAGTGCTCGGCGTCCTTTCCGTTCGGTCTGTTTTGAGCACTAACCTCATATCCCATCCGGCACTCCCGTTTCTGGCAGTTTTGGGTTTTGCTGAGCTGATGCGCCGGCGACAGAAATTTGGCGACCGGGCGTTTCTTTCGATAGGAAATTAATCTCGAGTTCGCTTTCGTTCGATGCACGAATCCCTTCAAAGCTCTTTGCTCTTGGCATTTGCTGCCACCTTTTTGTTTTGCTGTGCAGCGAAGGAGGCGCGCCCGGCGACGGGAGATGAATCTGCGACCAAAATTTATGTAGACGCTTCCTCCGGTGCCGATGTGAATCCTGGCACGAGCTCACGGCCCTTGCAGACGATCAGACGGGCTGCCCAAATCGCCATGGTGAATTACCGCAACGGTGCTTCGACCACGATTGTGATCAACCCCGGAACGTATCGTGAATCGATCGAGTTGGAGGGAACCGGCGCGGGTTCCACCGCATCGATCGCTTTTGAAGCGGCAAGATCGGGCACCGTCATCATCACCGGATCCGACCTGTCGGCTGGATGGGAACCCGATCCGTCGAATCCCACGCGATACACCCATGCATGGCCGAGCCGCTCGGGGCCATGCGACATTCCTGCAAATTTTCCTGCGATGCCAGAGATCGTTCGCCGACAAGAAATGGTGTTTGTCAATGGCGTGCTCTTGAATCAGGTCTTGTCTTTGCGTCAGCTGGCGGAAGGTAGTTTTTTCGTCGATGATGGGAACGGCAGGGTCTTTGTGTGGGCGCCCGCCGGGACGAAAATCTCGAGCGCTGAGGTGCAGATCGCCATTCGCCCCCAGCTTTTCGTTGCCCGCCGAATGTCACAACTGGTCCTCCGGGGACTGGTATTCGAGCATGCGAGCACGTGTGTATCGATGAAGCCGCACACAGCGGTCGCCATTGTCGGCGGTTCGAACCACCTCGTTGAAGACTGC
>Ga0247661_1000125_pt1 | contig 13955 bp, 12 predicted proteins | sample CNK02_metaG_FD_182799 | JGI IMG/M metagenome (GOLD analysis project Ga0247661, IMG submission 182799) | Soil microbial communities from Purdue University Martell Research Forest, Indiana, United States - CNK02 | ecosystem: Environmental > Terrestrial > Soil > Temperate forest > Bulk soil...
AGGCTGGCGCGATCGATCTGCGCCTGCAGCAGCTGCATCTCCGCAACCTGCGCATCGTTCAATGCCGCGAGCTTGTCGTAGTATTCCTTCGTGGACGCATAGGCATCGCCAAAGGTCGAGAGCAGGCTGACCTGGAAGCTCTGCCGTTCGGCGAGCTGCTGCGCACGCAGAGCGTCTATCTGAGCAGTCGCCATCGTCGTTGGGTCGCCGATGAGTTGCGCCCGCGCATTTTCCACGCGCGTTCGCAGGTTCGCATCCTGCTGCTGATTGGCGATGTCCTGCTGCATCTGGCGGTCGTGCAACGTCTGTTCGAGCACCAGCCGTTCATCGCCTTGCACCTTTTGCAGTGCCGTCAGCTTGTCCGCGTAGTCCTGCGTCAGCGCGTAGGCATCGCCATAGGTCGCGGTGAGGCTAAGGTACAGGGCCTGCTGTTCCTGCTGGGCCTGCACATCGGCCGCATATCGGGCCGCCTGCGGGGCGAACGCGGGGTTGAGCGCTGCCTGGGCATTGGCGGAGCGGACGCTGAAGCCCTGGTTCTGCTGATCGCTGGCGATCCGATTCTGCAGGTTCGTCCTGGCGATTTGCTGTTGCAGCAGCTGCATCTCGTTGTTCTGCGCGGAGAGCAGAGCGATCCACTTATCGAGGTTGTTCGGATCGGCAGTCCCGAACAGATCGCCGTAGGTTTGCTGCTCGCTTGAAATGTACTGGGCTCGCTCCGCCGCCTGGGAGACGTTCAGCGCGTTCACCTGGGCGGCCTGGATCTGCTGCGGGTTGCCGGTCAATGCAGCGGCACTCGTCATGACGCGGGCCTGCAGCGCCGCGAGCTGCTGGTCGCTCGTCTGTTGGTTCTGCACCTGCTGCTTGTTGAACTGGACCTGGATCGCCAGCCTTTCCTCGGCCGTCGCCTTGTCGTTGTCCGCCATCCGCTGCGCGTAGTCCGCGGTCGTCGCATAGGCATCGCCCCAGATGCCGGTGAGCGTGTCGGAAAGCTGTTGGCGTGTTTGCTTTGCATTGGTGTCGAACGCCGCCAGTTGCGCGTTCATCGCGTCCTGCGGACTGCCGCTGACCGTGGCTTGCGCGGCGAGGAGACGGTTCTGCACACTCGCCGCCGTGGCATCGACCGCATCCTGTGCCGCCTTGTTGTTCTTGTCGTACAGCTTTTGCTGTGCGGCCTTCAGATCGTCGAAGCCAAAGCCGTATTGCTGCGCTGATGCCAGGGCATCGCTGTATTGCGCGTAGACCTGGCTCTGCGCTGTCGCCAACGAGCCAGGTGCACCTGCCGTCAGTGCCGGGAATGTCGCGGTGATGAAGGTTGCAGCTTTCTGCAACGCAGGCTGCACGTCGGTGTTCGCCACGCCGGACAGCGCACGCAGCGCGATGCCCATGGTGTCGGCTTCGGCCTTCGTGCCTTTCAGCACATTCTCGAAATCCGCCAGCGATGTGGTGACGCCAGCCAGTTCCTCGGGACTCTGGAACAAGCGCCCCTGGATGAACTGGTTGGTGAGCGCGTCTTGCGATGAAAAGCGCAGACTCGGGAACGCAGCGCCGACCGAGCTAAACTTGCTCGGATCCTGAAATCCCCCCGGGGTGTTTTGGCCGACCTGGAAGTACTGGGCACCCGTGTTCGCGCCCGCGAGGCTGGTGATCGTCAGGCCGCGCGATTGCAGCAGCCGGTTGATCGTGTCGACGTCGCTGATGGCACTGGAGCGCTCGGCGGATGCGTCGACCCGCTGAGATGCCGTGCCACCGACACTCAGCAGGCCATCCGACAGGTTGACCATGGTGCTGGAGAACGCGCTCGCCGGATGCGGCCCGATCAGCCCCCCAGCAGCGCCACCGAGTGCACCACCGATCAGACCACCGACAAGCAGCGAGGTCCCGAAAGTCGCGGGCGCGAGGACGACACCGGCAATACCCGCTGCAGTGCCGATGGCCGCACCGATTTCCGGGCCGGGCCCCGTCTTGTTCAAGGCACCCTGGACGTAGCCGCCGACCAGTGAGCCGACACCGTAGCCGGCGCCCGCGGCACCCAGCACGCCACCGAGTGTCACGGTCCCAGGCAGGCCTGCGCCCCCGGCCGCGAGGCCGGATGTGACAGGCCCCGGCGCCGACGAAACGATGAGCGGCGTGTTGAGGAGGTTGGTCAGGCCACTCAGCACGCCATCCGACCCGGTCAGGCCGAGCGATTCGCCCAGCCCCGAGAACATGCTGCTGCCAGAGCCGAAGGTGTCGGGGAATAGCGCCTTGCCGACGCTGAACAGGCTGCCGGCGTTGCTCAGGAGGCCCATCGCGCCGCCACCGCTGGCACCGGCCGTGCCTTGGCCTGCACCGCTCGCATAGAGTGCTGCCAAGCCGCCGATCGAGCCGCCGCCAAAGACACCGCCGAGCTGCGCGCTGGCACCGACCGCCTGGGTGCCGATCAGAGAGCTGATGCCGCCAACGCCAGCGATGCCAGCACCCGTGGGGATGAAGCCTCTGACGCCGTTGCCCAGGTCGACCAGTTGCAGCGCAGAGCTGAGGCCGCCACCGGCGCCACCGCCGCTGCCGCCGGACAGCAGAGCGAACGCTGAGCTGAGGGTCGGCTGGTTGCCGCCGAACAGCGAATTCGTCAGCGGGTTGAGGATCGCCAGGTGGGCGAAGGCCTGGATGACCTGCGTCACTACGCCCTGCATGACATTCGACCACTTCACCGCAGCGCCTTCGCCTTGCACGAAGGTCTGGGTGATCGCTTGGCCGATGGCATCGAAGGCGCTGCTGAACTGCTGTGACAGATAGCTGGCCGTCTGCTTCTGGTTGTTCAGCTCCTGCGTGACCTGCGCCAGTGCATCTTTCTGCGCGAGCAGTGCAGCCTTTTCCTGATCCGAAAGGTTCGGCAGCTGCGTCTGGATCGCGAATTGGTCCTTCATGTGTTGGACCATCAACGCGCGCGCGTCGCCGTTTTCGAGCAGCGCGCCGGTCTCAGCCTGCACGACTTCGATCTGCTGCGCGGTGGCAAGCGACTGTTGCGCGGCCTTGTTTTCGTCAAGCGCCTGCGCGTTGTTTTTCAGGATGATGCCGAAGGCTGCGACTGCCGCACCCTGGTTCGCAACCGCGACGCCGAGCTGGTTGGCAACGACGGTGTAGGCCTGCTGCTGAATGGTCGCGTCGGCCGCGGCCTTGGCGCCACTTGCCCACGCAACCGTCAGCTTGATCTGTTCATCGGTGGCGATCTGGGTCTTCTTGACCTGCTGGTCGTACGCGGCCGACAGCTGACCGAGCTGCGCGTTGATCTGCGCAGCCGCGTCCTGGTCGCTGATCGGATGCAGCGGGTTCTGTTCGCGCTGGCGCGCAATCGCCAGTTCGCCCGCTGCACGCTGCCTGTCGGCCTCATAGACGAGAGCAGCAACGGTGCCCTGATCCTGCAACGCCTTGGTGGCCGCCTCGGTCGGATGCACCAGCGCTTCGATGTCCGCCTTGGTCTGCGCGATTGCCTTGTTATAACGCTCGATCTGCTCGGGGTCGTTGGCTTTGGTGGCGGCAGCGAGCGATGCGTTATAGAGCCTCAACTGTTCGTTCAGCTCGCCGAGCTTCTTCGCCTGCTGATCGTAATTCTGCAGTGACAGAGCGCCCTTTTGGGCATCCGCCGCTTGCGTCTGGTCGGCTAGTGACGCGGTGACGGTGACCGTCTGCATCGGCTTGCCAGCGGCATTGCCGAACTGCTGGCCGCTGCTCTCGACCACAGCCGTCTGCATCGCAAGCTTGGTCAACCAGTCGGGCCAGCCGTAGAGCTGCGCGATGAAGGCGATACCGCCCTGAACATCGGTCGGCAGCTTGCCGATGTCCGCCGCGTTCAGCTTGCCCATCTTGGCGTTGAGACCGGCCGTGTTGCCGGCCGAGAAACCGCCATAGGCCTGGGTGATCGAGGTCGCGTCGCGGCCCTGCTGGAACAGGCTGTTCATCAGCGACAGGGCGGCGACCATATTCTGCGCCGTGTTCTGGTCGATGAACCCGGACGGCAGGCCGCGTGCTGCCGCCGTGCCGGGGGTGACCTGGAACAAGCCGTGGCCTTGCTGGGCTGCCGCAATGCCCGGGGTCTGATCGAGCAGCACCGACGAACCGGCAGGGGCTGGCTGGAACAGCGATGGGAATTGCGTTTTCAGCTTTTGCAGCTGGGTGTCGGTCACTTCCTGGCCGGTCTTACCGACGCCGAACAGGTCATCGAACCACCGCGCCATGGCGCCGCCGAAGATGCCGCCCTTGCTGTAGTCGGCCTGGCTCTGTTTCAGGCGGTTGATCGCCTCGATGATCGCAGCGACGCCGTTGATGGTCTTCGCCACCATGCTGTCGATCGCTTCGCCGATGTGCTGCCAGTACGACTTGGTGTCGTCGCCACTGCCGCGCAGGGCCGTGGCGAGGCGTTCACTCGCCTTTTGCAGCTCGGTCTGGTTGTTCTTCGCAACGTCGGCGGCCTTGCCGAACGCATCCATCAGCTTGGCGTTCGCACCGGCGACATCGCCCATCTGCTGCATGTGGATGATGCTGGTCAGCGTCACCGAGTCGAGTTCGGTCAGTGCCTTCGTCGAGGCTGCAACGGTCGTGGCAACCTTGGCAGGATCCGTCGCTGCCTCGTTGATCAGCGTGGCGGTGTCCTGCAGCGACTTGCCAAGCACTTCGCTGAGGAACTGTGCGGTCGTGCCCAGCTGCGTCAGCGATTGTCTCGACGCATCGATGCGCGGTGAGCTGGCGAGGGTCTGTGCCGCGGCGGTGGCATCGGCGGATGACGCCGGCGATGCCGCTGCGATGTTCCTGCCTGCCGACTTCACCGCCTCGGCGACCGCGAGATAGTCGGTGCGCGTCGCTGACAGTTCGTCCTGCAGCTTGGCCTGCGAGCGCGCGGTGACCTCGGCGGCATAACCGAGACCGACGATCGCAGCGGTCACCCCGACGATACCGGTGATGGTCAGCCCGAGCGGCGTGGTCATCACCGCCCAGAGCTTTTGCGCGGCTTCCTTCAGCACGCCAAAGCCGGTGCCGGTCGCCAGGGCAACGTCGAGGACCTGGTGGCCCTGCTGGACGAACGCGGTGAAGACCGATTGCCCGGCCTCGATGCTGCTGAAGAATTGCACGGTCTGGACGCCGAGCTGTCTGACCGCGAAAGCGGCCTGGCCGTGCGAGACGACCATGTTCTGCGCGGCTTTCTGCTGCCGCTCAAACGCCAGGTTGAGCCGATCCAGTGCGGCCTCTGCCTGCGCCGCCGGCAGCGCACCCGACGCAAGCGCCTGGTTCAGCAGGGTAAGCTGCGCCTCGTAGGCCTTCGACAGCGCGAATACCGGATCGATCTTCGCCCGCAGCGCATCGAGCGAAGCAGCCTGCGCGGCGGCCGCCTTGACCTGTTCGGCCTGCCTCGCTGCCAGCGTGTCGGTGCCGATCGCCACCTTGGCAAAGCTGGCGTTGAGGTCGTCGAGGGCCGCGTCATACTTGGCGATCGGCAGCGCGCCGGTCGCCACCGCTTCGTTCAGCGCGTTGAACTGCGCTTCGAAAGCCTTCGACGCGGCGAACACCGGATCAAACTTCGAGCGCAGTGCGTCGAGCGACTCGCCATAGGCCGCGATGTCAGCGGCACGCTTGGCATAGTCGCTATCCGAGGTGGGATCGCTGACATTGAGCTGCTTGTTGAACGCGGCCTGCGCGGCCTGCGCATATTCCTGCGTCTTGGCGGTGAACGCGCCGAGCGAGGCGGTGCTCTTGGCGAAGCTGGTGTTGAGCCCGTCGAGCAGCGAGTCATACACCTCAAGCGGCACTGCGCCCTTGCTCAGTGCGTCGTTCAGCGCATCGAGCTGCGTCTCGTACGCCTTCGAGGCGGCGAACAGGGGATCGACCTTGGCCCGCAGCGCGTCCAGTGCAGCACCATAGGCAGCGATGTCGGCCGCCCGCTTGGCATAGTCCGCGTCGGATGTTGGCGCGGTGATGTTGAGCTGCTTGGCGAACGCCGCCTGCGATGCCGCCGCGAACCCGGACAGCTGACCCTGCAGCCCGGTCAGGGCGTCCGAGCTGTCGGCGATCTGGCCCTGCCACAGCCGCTGCGCCTCGGCGGCACCCTCGGAGGCCTCGCGCACGTCGATGAGGGCGGCGGCAGCCCGCTCAACCTTCTGCACCTGCTCATCGAGCACACGGTTGACCGTGGCCTGGTCGGCGCTGCCAGCCTCCAGCGCGCGCTGCGCCTGGGCCTGGGTGCGGGTCAGCTCCTCCTGCGCCGCCTTCAACCGGTAGACGGCGGCCGAGACATCGTCATTGCGACGCGCTACGCGGTCCCAGGCGGCGCCAGCGGCGGTGACCTGGTCAGCGGCCGTCTTGACGGTGCCACCCAGCCCAGCGACCTCGGCGGCTGCCGCTTCGGCCGATTTGACCACGTTGTCGAGCTTCGCCGCGATCGCGTCGGTCGGCGCGGACATATTGTCCGTGACGCCAAGCTCCAGCGTGTATTGGTCGCGGAGTTCGTTGATGTCGGGCATCAGCGTTCAGTCAGCCGGATCGCCGGGTACAGGATCGGCTCGCCGCGATGCGGCCCGGTCTTCAGGATGTAAGGCACCTGCCAGCCGCGCGCGGTGCCAGCGCCACCAGGGATGGCGACGTACAACCGCTCCACGACGACGGACGGAAATCGCGTCTTCGCCCAGGCCCGGGTGCGCTCGGTCACCACAAGCTCCGGACGCGCGTATCCTGACAGCCTGCCGCTCCGCCCGGTGCGCCCCTGTTCTTCGAGGCGACGCGCGAACGGCGCGAAGTTGGTCAGATAGACCGAGGCGTCGTGTGGGATGTGCTGGGAGAGGTCTGTGAACGGCACACCGTTCACCGCCAGGAACCATGCCTGGGAATACGGCCCGCCTGGATTGGGGCTGATCTCTTTCGCGTAAGCGAGGATCGCCCGGGCGGCACCGTCGAGCCGGTCAAATTTGAGAACGATGGAGGAGCCGCGGAAGGTGATCTTCGAGAGATCGCCGGTCTCGACACCATCCACGAATTGCCGGAACAGCGGCACCTCGCCGGCGGCGGCCATCTCCTCGATGCGCAGCCTCAGATGCTTGGCGACACGCGCGCGCGCGGCGGGGGATTGCACCTGGCGGTCGATCATCTTGCGGACCGTTGCCCGCAGGTTTGCACCGAGGGATGCGCCGACCAGCGATGGCATCAGCGCATCTCCCGCCGCCTCGGCGGCGTCGGTTCGGGCGGATGGCGTTCGATCCACCAGTCCCGATATTCGCCGTCCATGCGCTGGATCACGCGGTCGAGCATGTCGAATTCTCCGCGTGTCAGACCATGGAACTCGGCCCACTGCCGCACGACGGTCCACGGGATGTCGCCCGGCATCGCCGGCCCAAACCCGCCGCCATGCTGCGGACGGTCAGGGTTGAGGCGGTGCCAGGCTCGCCAGATCCACATGAACCCGGGTTCGATGAAGGGCGCGGGCGGCATGTCCGCCTCGGCCATATCCGGCCGCTGCCCTGCATCGAGCTGCGCCTTCCGACGCGCCATGAGACGCGATCGGAGGGCGCCATAGTTCAACTCGAGACGGAGTCCTGTGGTGAGTTTTTTGCCGCTGCCTCGACCTGCGCCATGGAGCGTGCCGACACGCGGCCTGCGGCATCCCATGCCATGCGCGACAACCGGCCAAAGTCGGGCTGGTAGAGCAGCTTGTGGAACTGCTCGATCGTCACGTCCTCGCCCTCGCCATTGCGCAGGTTGCGCACGCCGATAATGAGGAAGTCCTCCATCAGCGAGGCGTTGATGCGCCGCTGAACATCGTTGGGAATGCGCTTCTCGTCACCGCCGTAGGACTCGGCTGCGGCCTGCTGGCGCGCGGTGCGTGCATCGTGGAACGCATCGGTGAAGCCGCGCACCTGGATTTCGAGGTCACCGTATGCCTCATTCACTCGTATCCACATGCCGTCGTTGATCGCCTTCAGATCACTCTGAAACTCGTTCAGGTTTGCCATGGGTGTTGTCTTCCTGTCCGGTGGAAGGGTGGCGCGTGACCACAGCCCGGACGGCAACGGTCACGCGCCGACACGCGGGGGAGGAAACCTCGCGCGCGCCATCAGCGTCCGGTGAGCGAACGCCGATCTCGGGATGGGGTCAGTTCGGTGGCGGGTGGCGATCCAGCTGGAAGGTGCCGGTGTTGATGGGGTCCGGGTTCGCTTCGAAGGTCACGTCCACCATCACCGCCGTGCCGGGGCCGGTGGCGTTGATCTTGCAGAACAGCGACACTTGCTGGAACGAAAAGACGTAGGAGTTCTTTTGCCCGTCTTGCAGATAGATCTGCAGGTCGGCCGACAGCTCCGCCTGGAACTGGTTGTAGAGCGTGAAATCCTTGCAATACAGGCGGAACGCGCCCGAGCCGGTGAACGTGCCGCCCAGCATGCCGTCGGCGCCGGCGGATCCGCCCATGCTGAACTCGGGCTGGGAGCCGGTGTTCTCCAGCGTCATCGATAGCTGATCGATCAGCCCGGCGACGCTGCCCGTGTTGTAGGCCAGCCTGACAAAGCCGGCGACAGGATCGAACACCGTGCCTGACGGTGCTGGCAGCGTGGCGCCGGTCGAGGCCTCAACCGCGGCGGCGATTTCTGACTGGGCGAGAACGTCGATGGCGCCCGAGAAGAAGTTGCCGACAGCACCACCGAGGGTGATGCGTGTCACATAGGCGCCGCCATAGCGCAGGAACTTGGTCGAGGAAAACTTCTGCTGGATGAACAGGCTTTTGAAGGTGGTGCCGTTGACCAGGGTCGAACCCGTGATCAGGACGTTGGCCCCGGCCGAGGTCTCGGTCGTGGCCACCACCGCATTGCCGGTGACGGTGATGTGGCTGTTGTCGGCCTTCGTCAGCACCCGCCACCAGGTATTATACTGCGTGGTCGTGAAGCCAGACACCCGTATATACTGACCGACCGCGACGTTGGTGAACTTCGTCGCCAGGGTGGACGACAGCGACTGGGTGGTGGTGCCGGTCGACGTCATGGTGATGTCGGCGCCGATGCTGGCGAGGTTCAGCGGCGGCGACCAGTCGTCCTGGCAGAGCGAGGCGAAGAAGTCATCGAATGTGCCGAACGACAGGGCATAGTTGATGGTGCCCCCGGCCTGCTGCTGCGTCGTGACGGCCTGTGAGACCTCTCGGGTGATGTTGATCTCATTCGGCCGCTGCCGCGTCTTGGTGAGCGACAACGTATCGCCCGTGTAGCGAATGGCCTGAAACTGCACGAGCGGCCGCGCACCCCAGGTGACCTCGTTGCCATACGAAAGCTGCGTTTGGTTGGCCTCGACGCCAGCCTGGTATCCTGCTGTTGCGGGCATGCTGCTTCTCCCGCGTTATTGGAAGGAAAGACGGTCGATGGTGAAGGTGCCGCCACTCGCAGCGGGGTTCCCTTCGACCGTGATGTCGGCATAGACCGCTTGCCCTGGCCCGCCGACGTTCATCTTCACCGTCATGAAAGCGTTGTTGAAGGTGAAGGCGTAGCTGTTGCCGGTGGAGCCCTTCACGATGAAGGTGAGCACGCCGGTCGTTTCTGACTGCATCATGTTATAGTTGGTGAAGTCGTTGAAGTACATCCGGAACGTGCCGTTGGCGGTGAAGGTGCCGCTCAGGATGCCGACCGAGAGCTGATTGCCGAGGCCGTATTCGGGCGCTGCAGTTGTGTTCTCCAGCGTGATCGCCATCTGGTCGAGCGTGCCGACCATCGGTGCGCCGTTCCAAAATGCGCCGACGAAGCCGTTGACCGGATCCATGACGATGGCGGAGGGCGCGGCGACGACAGCGCCGGTCGAACTGTCGACGGTGATCCCGTCTTCGTCCTTGGCGATGATGTCTATGGCACCGGTAAAGAAATTGCCGATCCCGCCCGAGATCGTCATGCGCGAGACGTAGGCGCCGGGATAGACCAGGAACAGCGACGGCGACAGCATCTGCTGCATGAACATCGACTTGAAGGTGACGCCGTTGCTGATCGTCGAGGCACGCACATGCGCCGCGGTGCCAGCTGGTGTCTCGGTGATGACGGCGGCCCGGTTGGTGCCCTCCAGCGTCAGAGACTGGTCGCTCGTGTGGGTCTTGATATACCACCAGCCGTTGTTGAGCGCGTTCGTGAAGCCGTAGAGCTTGATCCACGTCCCCTGCGCCAGCGTCGCGAACTTGGTGGCGAGCGTCGACGACAGCACCACAGTGCCAGAGGTGTTGGTGATCGTGATGTCGGCGGCGATCCCGTTGATGGTCTGGAACGCCTGCCAGTCGCGTTGCAGCACAATAGAGAAGAAGTCGTCGAACGTCGCATAGGAGAGCGCATAGTTGATGGTGCCGCCTGCGGTCTGCTGCGTCGTGACCGCTTGCGTCGCCTCGCGGGTGATGTTGATTTCCGACGGTCGCTGGCGGGGTTTGGTCTCGGCGAGCGTATCCGACATGTACCGGATCGCTTTGAAGGCGACCGCCGGTGCAACGCCCCAGGTGGCTTCGACAGCGTATGAGATGCGGGTCTGGTTGGCTTCGACGCCAGCTTGGTATCCGGCAGTCGCGGGCATGGCTCTCTCCTGTGTTTAGATTTCACTGCGCGCGACGCGCGGGTCGCTTTGTCAGGTGATGACGACGGCGTTCGACGGTGGTGCTGAGGTGGTGCCTGCGGCGTTGGTCGCGCTGACGGTGCAGGTCGCGCTTTTCCCAACGTCGGCAGGCAGCACGGTGTAGCTGGGTGCGGTGCCGCCGATCGTCGCGTCGATCATCCACAGGTAGGCATAGGATGTCGGCTCGCCGTCCCAGTTGCCCATCGTGCAGTTCAGCGTCGAGCCGGTTTGCGAGACGACGGGGACATCGATGTTGACCGGTGCCTCAACAACCGGCGGTGCCTCCGGCTGAGCGCCTGGCGGCTGCAACAGATTCTTGGCAACGACGCTCTCATAGACCCAGAAGCCGTACTTCTTGCCGTCCTGGGCGAGTTCGACGCAGCGCGCCTGGGCTTCGAGTGCGTTGGTGCTGATGATCTCGCCGGTCTCGACGAAACTCCCAACATCGGTCGTCGACTCCGTCACGATATGAAACTCTTCCACGGCGGCGGTTTCCTTCCTCAGTGGGGTGGGGGAGCGGTCACTCGATCCAGAAGCCGTACCGATTGCCGTCCTGGCTGAGGTCGATGCAGCGCAGCTTGGCGTCCTCGACGGTGGCGCCATCGACGGTGCTATCGATCACCTCGCTGGTTTCGGTGAAGGTTCCAGAGTTCGTTGGTGTTTCCTTCAAGAGATGAAACTTCACAGCCTGGGTCTCCCTTCTGTCAGTAGGGTGGAGGGGCGGTCAGCTTGTCGTCGAAGGTGTAACGGACGATCAGCGTCAGGCGGCGATACACGCCGTCGTCTCCGCCTGGTCCCAGCGGGTCCATCGATTGATCGTCGGTGTAGTTGAGGCCTTCCGGCGTCACGGTGTTGATGCCGCGGAATGCGGTGGAGAACGCTTTTCGCTGCACCAGTGTCGGTCGCAGGCCCTGCCCAATGGGCACCATCAGGTGAATGAAGATCTGGCCTTCTTCACGCCATGCGTCGTAGCCGATTTGAATCGGCCCCGCGGTCTGCGCCGCTACCTCGATGTCGATCCATGTTTGCGGTGGCGACGGTCGCTGTCCGGCATCCTCGTTGGGCATCTCCACGGTGATGCCCAATTGCGTCGCCACCGCCTGAATGCGCGGTATGCAATCATCCCAGACCTCGGGCGACATCGCATCAGCCGCCGAGTGTCTTCACGACGTAGACGAGGTCCTCGGACACCCGATAGACCATCGCGCGACCCTGGATCGTGCGCGTGGTGCCGTCGCCGTAGACGATCTGATCGCCTTGCCGTGGCGGCTTCGGCCACTTCACCACGTTCATCTCGCGATCGGTCAGCATGATCTTGTCGGCGGTCTGCTGCACCGAGCCGACCAGCACCGACTCAACACCGACATCGACGAAAGCAAGGCAATCGACACTGAACGCGACCTGGCGCGTGCCGGTCATCCGACGCACGGTCACCGTCTGACCTTGCGTGGTCAGTGCGCGCATGACGCCGTCGGCATTCATTTCGGCAGCACGCGCCCGGACAGGACCGTGTTGAGGTAGCTTCCGGTGACGATCGCCACCAGGCGCAGCCGATCGCCGAGCACATGCAGCAGCAGCCCATCGGTCTCCGGAGCGCCCGTAGACGTCAGCCCGCCGACACCGGGCTCAAGGATGGTCGTGGTGCCCGAGAACATTTCGAACATGACGGTGCGCGCCGCCACGGCGAAGGTGACCTGGGCGATGTCATAGGCCGGGCCATCGCTTCCCATCGCCGACTGCACAAGCGCCACCACGTTGGTACCGCCCGAACCCCACAGAAAGCGCAACTCGACAGCCAGCGACTGCATGCCTTCGAGGCCAGTCACCCATTCGCCAGTCATCGTGCCGGGCGCCGTGATCTGAAAGTCAGCACTGTCCGTGTCGCTCGGCTGGAGCGCATAGACCTCTGGCGATTGCAGCATCGCAGCCTCTCAGTTCAGGGGACGCATGATCGATGCGCAGCACTCGACGACCATCTCGTCGTCTTGCAGTTGCACCTGATAGGTCGGGCCGCCGCAGTCGATGCAAAGCGGCCTGGCGCACAGCACCTTCGCGGTTTCCGGTTCACAGTTCTCGCAGGCGATGACGACCGTCTCGCCGCGAAGGAACAGCCGCTTCCTCACAGGTGTGGCTCGGCCACATACGGCTCAAGCCGCGAGGCGGCAGCGGGCACGATCGCGGCGTTCTCGCCCGGGTTGGCGATCCAATACGTTGTCGACAACACGTTCGGCACGGTCTCAGTCTTGATCGTCTGATCGCGCGTGCCGGCCGACTTGCGATGTCCCAGCTGCATCAGCACTGCGACCTCGATGTCGGGCGGCAGGTCTTCGCCCAGCGTGTAGCCGCCGGTGTATTGCACGACGACGATGTTCGGGTACGGATAGCCAGCGAGGTAGTAGCCCGGATAGTCGAACCACGGGATGCAGCAGCCCTGCGTGGCGTCATACCGGCGCAGCAGACCGGCCTCGGCATCGAGCTGCCACTGATCCGGCGTCAACGATGTGCCGTTCCACATCACCGTGAGGATTTCGCTGACCGGCCACAGCACCAGCACCAGGTCGGCGTGGTTGACCGTGTAGCCGGTGAAGGTCTGTTGCAGCGTCTCTTTGATCAGCCGTCGCTTGCAGTAGCTCTCGACCGCGGCCGATTCCTCTTTGATCCAGCGCCTCAGCCGTTTGTCATAGGTCGAGCCGGTGATCTGCAGCTCATCCTTGGCGGTCGCGAGCGTCGTCAGGTCCCGGCTTTTGGCCTTGGTGATGACGGTCGTGACGGAACGCATGGACATCAGGCGAACCGCTGAAACGCGAAGCTGGCGATGCCGTCGCGGCCGAGCCTGCTTTCCTCCTCGTTGTGCTCCAGCAGCTCCCAGCCCAGCGAGCGCATGACGGACAGGAACCCGAAGCTGGTGAAGTACCAGCAGTGCTCGTCGGGCCGGAAATGCTTCGACGCCAGCACCTCCTGCGGGCCGCCGAAGACCGGCATGCACACAAACACGCGGGAGGTCACGCGCGCGAGCAGCCGATCAAAGTCCGGTATGTGTTCCAGAACGTCCCACAGCGAGACCGCCGCCACGACCTCGGTGTAGGGATCGCAGTAAAGGTCGCGCTCCCGCAGCCACTGCACACCGGCCGGGTTGACGTCATAGCCGCGCGTGTGCGGGCGGGCCTGCACAAAGGCACCACAGCCAATGCCGATGTCGACCAGGGGCCGGTCCCAATAGCGCTCCACCAGATCGATGCGGCACTGCGTCAGGCGTCGCCCCAGGTCGGTGTCGCGATAGCCGACGTACTTGGCGAAGTAGCGAACGTCGTAGGGCTCGAGCGGATCCGCGATGTCGTAGTAGCCGACGCCGAGTGAAGGCAGCCAGGTCAGGC
>Ga0247661_1000126_pt1 | contig 13882 bp, 15 predicted proteins | sample CNK02_metaG_FD_182799 | JGI IMG/M metagenome (GOLD analysis project Ga0247661, IMG submission 182799) | Soil microbial communities from Purdue University Martell Research Forest, Indiana, United States - CNK02 | ecosystem: Environmental > Terrestrial > Soil > Temperate forest > Bulk soil...
CGCCCCATTGTGCGAACCCGAAATTGGGCCAGGGGGGCATAGAACAGGGGGGGTATAAGCGATTCGGTTGATCAGGGAGGCTGTCGATGACGATGAACAACAGGCCGGTCGAGGATCCGCGGCTGCAGAAGGCGTTGGACGAAGTGAAGATGGTGTTCGCACGGTATGGCATGGCCGGCGCGGCGATGGTGATCGGGCCCGACGAAGCTGCATTCGTCTACGCGATGCACGCGCCATGGAGTGCCATTCGCTACGACCCAGATACACCGCTCGGCTGGCGGATTCGCGCATCGTTGGGCGAGGACGGCAAGGAAGGAGACACGCCCCTCGAGGGAGCGGCACACACGGTCTGCCAGTTGTCCGACTTCGGCTCGATGACGCAGGACTGGATGGAGCAGATCAAGGTGATGCTGCGCGAAACCGGCCTGGAGATCGAGCACACCCCGTTCGGTGGCCAACCGCTGCCATCGCTCGCTCTTGGCCAACGGCCGCGCAAATGACCCCGTCGGCCCCCCCTTCAGGTGGTATGCCGTTGCACCGGATCGACACCAAATAGCGGTAACCCCTTGACAAACGGGAAGGCGATAGAGCCATTTATTGCCAAGCTGCGGCAATCCGCTGGCTACCAGGGCTCACCCAGGGGTTAGATATGCCCACATTGCCGCCGAAACATCGGCCGGCGGGGTGGCGTCCGACACCGAAATTCGTCAATCCAGATCACGCATTTTACGGCACGCAGGCCTGGAAACGGTTGCGCGAATTCGTCCGAAAACGCGACGCCGGGATCTGTGCACGCTGCGGCCGGGCTGAAAGCTGGCGGGTCGACCACGTCAAACCGCGTACCGATGGCGGGCCTGACGACCCCAGCAACCTGCAGCTGCTGTGCGACGACTGCGACGCCAAAAAACACCGCGAGAAGGGGAGTGCGTGGCGATGATCATCCCGCTCATGTACCTGCTCATCTACGTTCTGGTCGTCGTCCTGTTCGCGGTTGTCCTCCTGTGGGCGATGGACCAGCTCGGCGTGCCGGAACCGATCCGAACGGTTCTCCGCGTCATCGTCATCGTGATCTGCCTCTGCATCATCATCATGCTGATGCTCGACATACTCGGTGGAGCCCGGCTGCTGCTACCGGTGCGGTGACCGCACGCCATGGCCGACGACAACAAGCCGCGGCCAGAGTCCACAGCGCTGGGCGTCCTCGATCGCCTGCTGACGTTCATGACCAGCCCGTGGAAGGCGATCGCGGTGGTCGTCCTGGTGATCGTCTGCGGCATTCTGTACATCGCCTACGATCAGCGGACCTTGATCGCCGATGCAGTGCTGACCAGAGCTGGCGAGCTGGCACGGATCAATGACGCCGCCTTCATCGCCGATGCGCCGCGGCTGCTCCGCGACACCCGCTCCGACATGGTCATGTTGGTCGAGCTGAACGTGTCGGACAATTTGATGACCGACAGGGTCGGGATCGACCTCGACGGCAATCGCTGGGTGCCCTCGACCGGGCCGCAGCAAGCGCTGCTGCCCGAATCGTCGATGCCTTTGCTGGTGAAGTTCTTGGCCAACGAGGTCGCGTGCGTCGACACCGCCAAGGCGGTGAACGAGGACACCCGTGCAATGGCAGCCAAGGGGTACCAGCGGGTTTGCTTAGTGGCGGTGCCACCGATCCTCGGTGTCCAGGTCGGTGGCCTCATGGTGGCCTGGAAGCAGCCGCCTATGCCCCCTGCCGAGGTGCGCGCCGGATACGTGATGAAATCGGCGGCGATGAAGTATGCAACGTGGTGAGTGGCGGTTTCTGCCGATGCGCTGACGGGCTAATTCACCAAATCGTCGCGCCTGAAGCGCTGCGTCGTGGCGTAGATAGCTACGTGCCGATAACTTCAAAAACGGAGTATACACACATGAGTACACGCGTAAAAGTCGTCGGCGGACACCTCATCATCGAGGGCGTCGCGCCGGGTCGGCCGGATAATTCCCTACCGGGATGGGACGGCCCTGTCGATCCAGGGTATGGCATTGAGGAAGGCCACGTCGACAACACCCTTCCAACACCTCCCGGCATTTGGCCGCCACCCGTCAGCATCTGGCCGCCTACGCCATTGCCACCGGACTATCCAATGCCGCCCGGCAGCGTCTGGCCCCCGATCCGCCCCGTCGATCCTGGGTACGGTGTCGGTAATGAGCGGCCCGACAATGCGTTGCCGGGGCAGCCACCTGTGGTGGACAATACACTGCCAGGAAGCCAGCCGCGGCCGGATCACGGCTTACCATCGCAAAAGTTCCTTGTCGCGATCGTCGGCGTGAGCGCTGGCGGCGGGCTGAAGGTCATTGGCTACACCGTGGTGGATCCGAGCCTATCGGTCGGTTATCCGCTGCCGCCACCACCGCAAGCGCAGCCTAAGTAACGTCTGACCATGGTCGAAAGGCGGCACGTTTTAGCGGGCGTGCCGCCACTACCATGAGAGGTCGTAAACCCAAGCCGACGGTGCTCAAGAAGCTGCACCAGTCGCACAACCCGATCAACGAGCACGAGCCGATCCCGCAGAGCGACCTGTCGGTAGGGTCCGACTCAGCGCCGGCGCATTTCGACGACGATATGCGCGCCGCCTGGAACTACGCACTGGCGAATTCGCCACCCGGCCTGTTGAAGGCGATCGATGCCAGCGTGTTGGAATGCTGGGTGATCGCGCATTGCGTCCACCGCAAAGCGGTCAAGGGGCTGATGGCCGAGTCATCGCTTGTGGTGCCGGCAACTGCAGGCTCGGCTCAGTTGGTGCAGTCAGCCTACCTTCCGATCGTCAATCGGCAGGCGATGATCATGATGCGCGCAGCCTCGGAGCTGGGCTTCTCACCGACCGCGCGTCCCCGGATTGGCCTCACTCTGGGAGGCGGGGAGCTGAACGGACCACAGAATGTCCCAGCCGGCCAAGAATCGCTCGACGCTTACCTCCAGCGAGCTCCCAAGGCGACGGCCGTCCACTGACAAAGACCCCGTCAGCGCGTACGCGTGGGACGTCTGCAAGGGGAAGATCATCACCGGCCGCTTGGTGCGGCTGGCGTGCGAACGGCACTTCAAAGATCTCGCCTACGGTCCGCAGCGCGGCCTCGTGTGGCGGCCCGACATCGCCATCTACGGCATCCAGTTCAGCAGCTACCTTGTCCACTCGAAAGGCGAGTGGGCGGGCCAGCAGGTTCGCCTCGAGCCCTGGCAGCAGTTCATTCGCGGCAGTGTCTATGGCTGGTTCCTGGCCAACGGTCTGCGCCGGTTTCGCACGGTCTTCGAAGAGATCGCACGCAAGAACGGCAAGTCGACCTCCGCCGCGGCCGTCGCGCTCAAGGCACTGGTTGCCGACGACGAGCCGGGCGCCGAGATCTACAGCGCCGCCACGAAGAAAGACCAAGCGAGGCTGGTGTTCGATGAAGCGCGGCGCATGGTTTTGCGCTCGCCGATGCTGCTGCGACGGGTCAAGGTTCTCACCAGAGTCCTCGCAGTAGATAGCACGCTATCCAGCTTCGTTCCGCTGTCATCGGACGATCGCACGCTCGACGGTCTCAACCCGCATTGCGTCGTGGTCGACGAGCTGCACCGTCACAAAAGCCGCGCCGTGCTCGACGTGCTCGACACCGCGCAGGGTTCACGCCGCCAACCGTTGCTGTGGATCATCACCACCGCCGGGGACGACAATCCGGAGAGCGTCTACGCGGCGGAGCATGACTACGCGATCAAGGTGCTCGAGGCCCTGGTTCTCGACGACAGCTACTTCGCCTACATCGCGACGCTCGATCGAGACGATGCCTGGGACGATCCGAAGAACTGGATCAAGGCCAATCCCAACCTGCACGTCAGCGTCAAAATGGACGATCTGAGGCGCCAGGCGCTGAAGGCAAGCCGATCGCCGCCCGCGTTGGTCGCATTCAAGCGGCTGCGTTTGAACATGCGCACATCGGACAGCGCGCGCGCGATCGACATGGAGGTGTGGCGCAAGAACAGCCAGGGGCCGTTCGATCCCGCAGAGCTGATGCAGCGGGTGTTCTTCGGCGCACTCGATCTGTCGTCCCGCATCGATCTGTCGGCCTGGGTGAAGCTGTATCCGCCGATCGAGGAGGAGACACGTTGGAAGATCGTGCCGCGGTTCTGGATGCCGAGCGACACCATCGAGGCGAAGAGCGACCGTGATCAGGTGCAGTATCAGCGCTGGATCGAGAACGGGCTGATCGAGGTCACCCCAGGCAATGTCATCGACCACAATGAAATCCAGGCTGCCGTGCTGGAAGACTGCCGTCTCAATGAGCCACGCAGCATCGCCTACGATCCATGGAATGCCACGCAACTCGCGGTCGCGCTCGAGGGCGAAGGCCTGCCCATGTACGAGTTCATCCAGGGTATTCGCAGCTACACAGCACCAACGAAGATGCTGGAAGCAATGCTGCTGTCCGAGCAACTAGATCACGGCGACAATGAAGTATTGGCCTGGATGGCCTCTAATCTTCATGTGCAGAGCGATAAAAACGAGAACAAGATGCCGACCAAGAAGCACAGCACTGGTCGCATCGATGGCATGTCCGCCCTGATCATGTGCATCGGCCGTTCGATGGCGGAGGACGATACCGCCGGTTGGGACGGCTTCCTCGGCCGTCCGATCACCGCGTGAGAAGGGATGGATATCATGGCGTATAGCCATCCGAATTGCACCCGAGACCCTGCCGAGTGTCGGATCACCGTGGTCAGTTCGACCGTGACCGCCATCGACTGGGCGCCGGTTTACGATGGCCACGGCGTGATGACGAATCGTGATCCGAACACGTCGACCACCGTGAAGAGCTGCAGCACCTGCAGCGCTGAATGGTCGGAGGTGCAGAGCGCGGGCGAGCTGATCTATGCGACCACGAAAGACCCGGTGCAGCCATGACGCCGGGCTCAATGCCGATCTCGATCTACCGCGGCGATTCTTATCGCTGGCAGTTCACGCTCTGGCAGGATCCCGGCAAGACGACGCCGGCGGATCTGACTGGCGTCACGGCCAAGGCTGAGATCCGTACCGCGCCGGGCGGCACGCTGATCACCTCGATGGATCTGACCGTCGTGATGCCCAACATCATCCAGGCGGTGCTGCCGGCCACCAAGACGTCGACGCTGGCGACCTCTGGCGGGGTGTGGGATCTGCAGCTCACCTACACCAACGGCGATGTGCAGACCGTCCTGCTGGGCGGCGTGACCGTCACCATGGACGTGACCGGCTCGGCCGCCCTGGCCGCCGCGGCAGCCGAGGCGAAGCGCCTGCCAGGGCGTCCTGTATGAGCGGCAGCACGGTCGTCATCGTCGATGTCGCTCCGCAGCAGCCGCCGCTCTCGGTTGTCGAGGTTGAGATCGATGACGCCGCGATCGACGTAACACTGCCGCCGCCGCCACTCGTTTCGGTCGAGTTACCGCCGCCGCAGCCGCCGCTCAGTGTCGATGTGGTGGCGCCGGTTCCGCCCGTCGTCACGGTCGATGCGTCACTGCCGCCGCCGCCGAATGTCGATGTGACGCTGCCGGATCCGGTGACCGTCGATGTCGATGCGACGCCGCAGCCGCCCGTGCGGGTCGATGTCCTGGCCGCATGGCAAGGCGGCATTCCGGACGCGCCGATCGACGGCACGCTCTACGGGCGACTGAATCAACACTGGGTCGGTGTACCTGGTGGCGAGGATCTGGTGACCAGCGTCGCGCGCAAGATCGGTGACGTGTTGCTCTACACCGACGACCTCGAGGACTGGGACAGCAAGGTGCTGGATGGGGGCAACTTCTAAATGACCGACATCCTCCGCATCAAGCGCCGCACCTCCGGAGCTCCTGGCGCCCCTGGCTCGCTGGCGAATGCCGAGCTGGCCTACAACGAAGTCGACGACGTTCTCTACTACGGCAAGGGCACCGGCGGCGCTGGTGGCACCGCAACCGTCGTTCTCCCGATCGGCGGCCCCGGGATGGGGTCGAACACCAACCCGGTAATGAACGGTGTCGCTGCGCCTGGCGCTTTGGCCAGCTGGGCGCGCGGCGATCACGTCCATCCCAGCGATACCTCTCGTGCACCACTCGCGTCGCCCACCTTCACCGGCGTACCGGCCGCGCCAACAGCAGCCCCTGGCACAAGCACCACGCAGCTCGCGACCACCGCTTTCGTGCAGGCCGCTGCAGCCGCCGCTGGCGTGCAAAGCTTCAACACCCGCACCGGCGTCGTCACGCTGCTGCTGGCGGACGTCACCGGCGTTGGCGGTGCACCGCTGGCCAGCCCGGCGTTCACCGGCGTACCGGTGGCGCCAACGGCGGCGCCAGCCACCAACACCACGCAGCTTGCCACCTGCGCGTTCGTGCAGGCCGCTGCAGCGGCGTCCGGGGTGCAGAGCTTCAACACCCGCACCGGCGCCGTCACGCTGATCCTGGCGGATGTGACCGGTGTCGGCGGGGCACCGCTGGCCAACCCGGTGTTCACGGGCGATCCACAGGCGCCGACGCCACTCACCGCGGACAACGACACGTCGATCGCCACCACAGCCTTCGTGAAGGCGCAGGGCTACGCCACCGTGGCGAGCGTGCCGGTGGCGTCGTCGACCAACCCGCTGATGAACGGGACGGTCGCGATCGGCGTCGGCACCACCTGGGCGCGCGCAGATCATGTGCATCCGGTCGACACCAGCCGTGCACCGCTTGCCTCGCCAGTCTTCACCGGCAATCCGACCGGGCCGACGCCGGCGACCGGCGATAATAGCGTCTCGCTGGCGACCACAGCCTTCGTCAAAGTGCAGGGCTATGCGCCGCTCGCCTCGCCGGTCTTCACCGGCAATCCGACTGGACCATCGCCTGCCAACACCGACAGCAGCGTCTCGCTGGCCACCACGGCGTATGTGCGCGGGCTGCGCCAGGATCAGTTCCTGGCGCCGACGTCGGACGTTGCCTGGGGCAGCCGCAAGATCACCGCGCTCCTGGATCCCACGAACCCGCAAGACGCGGCCACGAAGAACTATGTCGACGGCGCCATCCAAGGCATCGCGCCGAAGGACAGTGTGCGCGTTGCGACGACTGCCAACCTCGCGGCGCTCTCGGGTGCGCTGACGATCGATGGCGTGCTGACGGTGGTCGGCGACCGTGTGCTGGTGAAGGACCAGACGGCGCAGGCGAACAACGGTATCTATGTGGTGGCGGCCGGCGCGTGGGCTCGCTCTGCTGACACCAACACATGGGCCGAGCTGGTCAGCGCCTTCACCTTCGTCTCCGAGGGCACGACCAACTCGAACAACGGCTACACCTGCACGGTCAATGCTGGCGGCACGCTCGGCACCACGGCCGTGACCTGGGTGCAGTTCTCCGGTGCCGGTCAGATCAACGCCGGCAACGGCATGACGAAGACCGGCAACACGCTCGATGTCGGCGGCACCACCGCTCGCATCACCGTGCTGGCCGATAGCATCGACATCGACGCGGCCTATGTCGGTCAGACCTCGATCACCACGCTCGGCGTCATCGCGATCGGCACATGGAATGGCACGACGATCGCGGTCAATCGCGGTGGCACTGGCGCGACCACGCTGACCGGCTACCTCAAAGGCGCTGGCACGTCAGCGTTCACCGGCGTGGCGACCATACCGAACACCGACATCACCGGCTTGGGCACGATGTCGACGCAAGCGGCGACCGCGGTTGCCATCACCGGTGGTAGTATCGACGGAATAACGTTCGATATGGGCAGTTTCTGACCTAATGGCCGACGTTCTAAGGATCAAACGGCGCGCAGCTGCAGGAGCTGCGGGCCCACCATCATCGCTTGCCGCTTCGGAGCTGGCCTACAACGAGCGGACCGACATCCTCTACTACGGCAGCGGAAACAGCGTCGGGCTCGCGACCACGATCATCCCGATCGCCGGGCCTGGGGCCTTCCTGGGGCTTGGTGGCGGCTCGCTGATCGGCGGCATCGACTTCGGTTCCGCCCTTGCGCCGGGTGGCGTCACCGACCTCTCGCGGCACATCGCGCTGTACGGCGCGGCCTACGGTTTCAACGTCACCTCGAGCCGGTTGAACGTCGTCTCAGGCGCCGCCATTTGGTTCAATTCGGCTGGCGTCGACAAGGTCGTCATCAACTCGCTCGGTCTCACCATGCAGAGTGGGACGGCGCTAACGCTGGCGCAGGATCCCACGGGACTGTTGCAGGCCGCCACCAAGCAGTACGTCGACAACAGCCCGCCAGGAGAGGCACCGAACAACGCCAACGCATACGGCCGCAAAGCGCTGGCCTGGACGCCGGTGACCGACTACACGCGCGTTGCCACCGACAGCGCGTTCGATCTCAACTCGATCAGCGGCACCGGGGCCGGGCCGTACACCGGCTACCAGGGCGTCTACAGCATCGTCAACCAGACCGCGGGGCTGAATTTCCCACCCGGCGTCACGACGGCCGCGGTGCTCAACCTGTGGAGCAGCAACCAGGGCTGGACCAATCAGCTCTCGTTTTCCCAGCAAGGCCTGTTCCACCGATCGATGTCGGGGCAGGGGACGTTCCGAGCCTGGGAAAAGGTCGTCACCGACACTGGCGGCAACTTTACGTTCACCGGGGTCATAAGTGGCCCAACGCCAGCCCCCGGCAATAACAGCACGCAGTTCGCGACCACGGCTTTCGTCACCGCGGCCGACATCGCTTCAGCTGGCGTCACATCGTTCAATACGCGCGCCGGGGCGATCACGCTCACCAATGCCGACGTGACGGGCGTCCTACTGCCATCGTCGACCAATCCGCTGATGAACGGGACGGTCGCGATCGGCACATCGGGCACCTGGGCGCGCGCAGATCACGTCCATCCGGTCGACACCAGCCGTGCACCGCTGGCCTCGCCCACGTTCACTGGTGTACCGGCCGCGCCAACAGCAGCCCCTGGCACCAGCACAACACAGCTCGCAACCTGTGCCTTCGTCGCCGCTTCTGCTGCAGCTGGCGTCGTCTCGTTCAATGGCAGGACCGGCACAGTCACGCTGACATCCACCGACGTGTCCGGTGCGTCGGGCCTGCTGACCTCCGGTGGCATCGTGAGCGGCCCGCTCACCCTCGGCACTAACACCGTCTCGCAGCCACTGACTCTGAACGGTCCCACAAACAGCGCGCTTCGCGACATCTACTGGCAGACAGCGGGTGTCGCGCGCTGGCGGCTGCACCCCAATTCGACCGCGGAAAGCGGCGCGAACGTCGGATGCGACCTCGATCTGCTCGCCTACGATGACAGCGGCGCGGCCATCGGGACTTTCGTAGCGCGGTTCAACCGCAGCACCGGCCTTGTCACGATAGGCAACGGTGGTCTCAGCTTCGGTTCCATCGTTGCGCCGGGCGGCACCACCGATCTCTCGCAACACATTGCGCTGTTCGGCACGACGTACGGCATCAGTGTCACGTCGTCGCGGCTGAACATCGTCTCAGGCGGTGGCATTTGGTTCAATTCGGTTGGCGTCGACAAGGTCGTCATCAACTCTACTGGCCTCACGATGCAGAGTGGGACCACGCTGACGCTGGCGGCGGATCCCACGACGCTCCTGCAAGCCGCCACCAAGCAGTACGTCGATACGAACATCGGCGTCATCGGCAGCAACACGGCCTCGCAGTTCCTGTATCTGAACGGCCCGGCTGCATCGTTCCGCAATATCCGCTGGCAGACAGCGGGCGTGGCGCGCTGGCAGCTGTCCGCCAACGGCACCGCCGAAGCCGGCAGCAATGCCGGAACCGACCTCGATCTGATCAACTACGACGACAGCGGCACGATCCTGCTGAACCCGGTGGCGCGGTTCACGCGCAGCACCGGCATACTGACGTTGAACGGCGGCCTCCTGCTCGGGGCAGCCGCTAATATCAGCTTCGGCAGCACGCTGGCGTCGAGCACCACCGATCTGTCGAAGCACATCGCCCTCTGGGGCACCACCATCGGGTTCAGCGTCACCAGCGGGCGCATGAACATCGTTGGCGGGACTGTGGTTTTCGTCTCCGGCGGGACTGACGTCGCCACCATCACCACGACCGGCATCACCGCCAACACGCCGACAGCGACGGCCGGCACCGAGACCACCGCCCTCGCTAACACGCTGTTCGTCGCGCGGCTTGCGGCCGCTTTCGCGGGGACGGCCATCACCGATGCCGACCAGACATTGACCGCGGCCCAGGTGGGCAACGCCAGGATCGTTAACATCAGCGGGACGCTGACCGCCGATCGCACTCTCACGATGCCACTGACAGGGACGCAGAGAAACTGGATCATCCGCAACGGCACGACCGGCGGTTTCAACATCATCGTCACGGCCGGCGGCGCCACGACGTTCTCGATCCCGCCGGCCTATGAGATCGAGTTCTGGACCAACGGCGTCACCCTGTTCCCGACGCATGTCCTGTTCGGGGGGTTGCCAACTCGCTTCGGTGACGCAACCCGCAACGCACTGCTCATCAACCCAGGCTTGGCGTCCGCCGCATGCACCCTCAACGTCAGCGGCACCGGGCCGCTGCAGTTCCTGGTCGGCCCGACCGCACCAACGGCAGCGCCTGGGACCAACACCACGCAGCTCGCAACCTGCGCTTTCGCAACCGCCGCCGACACCGCTTTGCTGGTCTCGCCGGCGCTCACCGGCACGCCGACAGCACCGACTGCTGCGACCGCGACCAACACCACGCAACTTGCCACGACCGCGTTCGTGAAAGCACAGGGCTACGCACCGCTCAACGCGCCAGTCTTCACTGGGGCTGTTCAAGTCACCGGCGCAGGAAGCCAGCTATCGATCATCGGGAACACCAGCTCGTCGCTCTTTATGTCGAAGTCTGCGAGCGGCCAGAGCAACGTCATCAGCGGCTATACCGGCACCACCACCCAGCGATGGGCGATCAACCTGGGGGACAACACCGCTGAAAGCGGCAGCAACGCCGGGTCGGATTTCTCCATCACCCGCTACACTGACGCCGGCGTTCTGAACGGCACGCCGTTCCTCATCAATCGCGCCACTGGCAACACCACGGTCACCGGCAACTTCCTCGCGACGGGCACGGTCAGCGGCAACGGCGCCTACATCAACACCTCTGATCGGCGTCTCAAAGTGGACATCGCCGACACCGACCGCGGGCTGGTCGAGATCATGCGGCTGCGGCCGGTCAGTTTCAGACGCAAGCGCATGACAGACGGTCCGACCGAGCTTGGTTTCATCGCGCAGGAATTGCGAGACGTGATCCCTGAGGCTGTGGGGCCCACTGACGACCTCGAGGATCCAACCCTCGGCATCATGCTCGATCCGATTGTCGCGGCCCTGGTGAACGGCATGAAAGCGCTGGCCGCGCGCGTGCAACACCTTGAAGGAAGGACACTCCACTGATGACGCAGCAAACACAGCAGCCGCAGGACACCCAGATGCTGCCGGCGATGGTGACACTGACGGTTGCTGACTGGGGTCGGGCGATCCAGCTCATCGGCGTCAACCCATGGAACGACGTCAACACGCTCATCGTGAACATCCACCGTCAGGTCAACGATGCCGTGGGAGCGCAGACCAGTCGCGAACCGGAGCGTGCCACGTCCGACTGATCGTCTGAGGTCTTAACGGCGGCCTGACCCGGCGCGGGCCAACACACGCAGGGTCGGGAGGCGCTCACAGTGGGCATGATCCGCAACGCGGTCTCGACCATCGCGCGCGCGCTTGGTCTGACCGACACACGATTGATCTCATGGCTGGGCGGCGGGCCGACATGGTCTGGCGAGATCGTGTCGCCCCGCACCGCTCTGTCCATCGGTACCGTCTATGCCTGCGCGCGGCTGATTTCGCAGACCATAGCGACGCTGCCATGCCAACTCTACAAGGCTGACTCTGAAGGCCGCGGCACCCTCGCACGCGACCACCCGCTCTATCGGCTGCTGCACGACCAGCCCAACGCGGACATGACCGCGGTGACGTTCTGGGAGTGCGTCGTTGTCCACATCCTGCTGTGGGGCAACGCCTACATTCAGATCGAACGCCTCGGCACTCGCGTCGTTGCGCTGGCGCCGATGGTGCCAGACCGGTTGACCGCACGTCGCAACTCTGACGGATCGGTCACCTACTTCTACTCGTGGCTCGGGCAGATCACGGAACTCCAAGAAGAAGAGGTGATGCACATCAATGGGTTCACCCTCGATGGCATGCACGGGCTATCGATTGTCGGCCAGGCGCGGGAGACGCTGGGCATAGCGGTAGCCGCGGACAAATCCGCTGCATCGTTCTTCAGAAACAGCATGAAGCCGTCGATGGTTTTCACGACGGAGAAGTTCCTGCCGGAGCCGCAGCGCAAGCGGTTCGACGAAGAGACCAAGGACAAGCTGGTCGGCGCAATCAACTCGGGTGGCTGGGCGCTCCTCGAGGGCGGCATCAAAGCCGAAGCGATCAGCATGAAGCCGGAGGACGCACAGCTGCTCGCCACGCGGGCGTTCAGCGTCGAAGAGATCTGCCGCTGGTTTGGTGTCCAACCCGTAATGATCGGGCATATGGAAAAATCTACCGCCTGGGGCACCGGGCTCGAGCAGATGAACCTCTGGTTCCTGACTTACACGTTGCGACCGCTGCTGAAGTCGATCGAGCAGGCGATCCGGATGTCGCTGCTGAACCCTGGCGAGAAGAGCCTCTACTACGCGGAGTTCAACGTCGATGCACTGCTGCGCGCCGATAGCGCTGGCCGTGCGGCACTGATGAAGACCATGGCTGAGAACGGCCTGCGCACGCGGAATGAGCTACGTGCGCTCGACAACGTCGCACCGATGCCGGGCGGCGACGATCTCACCGTCCAGAGCAACATGCTGCCCATCCAGCTGCTCGGCAAGGAAGCGCAGTTCCGCATTCTCAAGCCGCTCGATCCGACGTTCCAGCCGAGTGCAGCGCAGCCCGGTCAACCACCGCCTGCCAGCCCCTAAACAGGGAGACATCGACCATGTTGTACGACCGGTTCGCAGCGCCGATGGAGGTGCTGTTCGTTGGCGATGGCATGCCCGGCGCGTTCGAGGGCTATGGCGCGGTGTTCAACAACACCGATTACTACGAGAACGTCATCGCGCCTGGCGCCTTCACCGACACGCTCGCGAGCCACGCTGCAGCAGGCACGATGCCAGCGATGTTTGTCGAGCATTCGGCCTTTGAGCTGTTCGGCGATCCGCTGCCGATCGGCGTGTGGCAGGCCATGTCGGAGGACACCAAGGGCCTGCACGTCAAAGGCAAGATCAGCGCGCTCGACACCGACCACAGCAAACGCATCGTCGGGCTGATGAAGGACAAGGCGATCACTGGCCTGTCCATCGCCTTCAAAGTGCCACCGGGCGGCGATGTGAGAAGTAGCAAAGCCGGCGAACCGAAGCGCCTGATCAACAAGCTCAACCTCTACGCCGTCGATCTCGTGCGCGATCCGGCGAATGCGCAGGCGCAGGTCACGCACCTCAACTCTGTCATGCGCAACGTCGACGCGCAGGTCTGTACCGATGCCGTCGCCGCTTGCATGAAGCTGCACCGGGAGTCGCTGTCCGGTCAGAACAGTCCGACAAACGATCAGCGTTCGCAGATGTGGGGGCACCTGACGGATGCCCATCGTGCGCTGACCGGCCAGGACGTGCCGATGGGCATGACGCTGTCGAAGCCCATCACCACGATACGCGAGTTCGAAACGTGGCTCCGGGAGGAGTTTCACCTGTCGCACTCGCAAGCCCGAGCCATCGCCGAGCTTGGGTTCAAAGCGCCTCGGGATGAGGCCGACGAATTGGCGGCAAGCGAGCTGCGGTCGGAGACGCTCAAGCAGCTGTCGACGCTCGCAGCTGATCTCTCCCTCATCTCCAGCAAAAGGTAGGACACCATGGCTGCAGACCCCAATCCCGAGGTCGA
>Ga0247661_1000127_pt1 | contig 13829 bp, 13 predicted proteins | sample CNK02_metaG_FD_182799 | JGI IMG/M metagenome (GOLD analysis project Ga0247661, IMG submission 182799) | Soil microbial communities from Purdue University Martell Research Forest, Indiana, United States - CNK02 | ecosystem: Environmental > Terrestrial > Soil > Temperate forest > Bulk soil...
GGTCATTTCATCCCAAAGATTGATTTTGTTCAGAACGTGCTTCCCCTTCTCGTACTCGCGGTGCATGGGGCGGTGTTTCGTTGGCTATGGAAGCGATCGTCCATTCCGAAGGCAACAATCGAGTCCGGCCGGGCAATCTTTCCCCCCGCCCGAGAGATCCGAATTTTCGTGGGATTCCTTGCGGTCGTGATCGCCGCGTTTTTGATTTGGTGTTCGTTGACGCTTCAACCCAGGGAGTGGTGGCTTCCTTACGCTTTGCTAGTGCTTCTAGTAGCGGTCCCATTTATTAATCCGCCCGTTTTGACGATCGACGTGCTCGGAATCGCGTCGCGCACTTGGTTCGGTTACGAGAAACAAATTCGCTGGGAGAATGTCGCGAGCCTTCACTACAACATGGGTAGCAAATACTTTACGGTAAGGGATCGGGATGGCCGGAAGATTGTTCACAGTGGCTTTCATGTGGAGGGGAAACTGTTCCGGGACAAGGTCCGAGAGCGTACGCGCCTATCCATGAAGATCATCGTTTCTGGAGTTTTGAAAGCCAAGACTGTCGAACTTCCCTACGGAGGTCCGAAGTAGCTCCTTGCCGAGCGTGCCCGTTCGGGGTTCTTGCAGAAGGGAAAATTGCGTTGCCGGGTCTCTCGTGCAAGTGGTATCGCCAGAGGTACAGCGAGTGGTCATTGCAAGGAACAAAATCCTCCGCTACGGTCGAGACTGCATCTTCGTTCAGAGCAAATCAATCAAGTTGGCCAGGAACTGGTCGGCGCAAGTCACGGAGAAAGCACCGCCTATACAGCGACGTCAGAAAGCGATCTGCCGATTCGCTCTCTTAAATGCCTGTGAGGACTCAACCAGATGAATGTAAAATGTCGTGCAACTCTATTCGCTGGGGCTTGCGGCGTTTCGCTGTTGATGCATTTGAGAACCTTTGCGGACGACTCGCCGAGCCCCCGGCTGTTTGCGCCCGGAGTCATCTCGGGACCCGCTGACGATCTTTCGCCAGCGTTCACTCCCGACGGAAATACCGTTTACTTCAACCGAAGCAACGGCACGTTCTCCGTGATTATGGTTTCCACCCTATCCCATGGCGTATGGTCGACTCCCGCCGTTGCGCCGTTCTCGGGAAAATGGAATGACATTGAGCCTGCAATGTCTCCTGACGGTTCGTTTTTCGTCTTTGCCTCCAACCGTCCGAAGGACGGGCGCGGGACGGCCATCGACGGAACCTTCAACGGCAGGAACTTTCCCGGAGGTGGCGGCAACCTGTGGCGTGTGAATCGTGTCGGGACCGGTTGGACTGCACCGGAGAGACTGCCCGACTCAATAAATGCCGGTAACGCGACGTTCTCGCCGAGCATAGTTTCCGGTGGCAGCATCTATTTCATGAAGCCGGACAGCCAGACAGGATATTTCCGCATCTATCGGTCGCAATACAGTGCCGGTGCTTATCTGCCCCCAGTTGCTTTGTCTTTAAGCGATCAGACGATGGAAGACGTCGACCCGGCCGTAGCACCAGACGAATCATTTCTGATCTTCAGTGCAAATCATCCGGGAGGAAAAAACCCGAAGCGTCTGCACATCGTCTATCGCAAGGGGCAAGAATGGACCACTCCGCAGGATCTCGGAGACTCAGTGAATGAACACGGCGGCAATATTGAAGCGCGTTTGGGCCCCGACCACCGAACTCTGTATTTCAGCACGAATACCGTGCCGCCGGCGGACTACCCGCGTTCTGAAGAGCAGATCGAACGGGACCTTTCGCAGATCGGAACGTGGGCCAACGGTCGCCAGAATATTTGGTATGTGCCTCTGGACCGTTGGCTCCGGTAGGCGGCGGCCCGCCGCTTGAGCCGCAATCGAATTCCGATCGTTCTGAAGACTGCAAAGTACGCCGAATATAACTTGGTAGAATCGAATGCATCTGAGCCGCAACACAGGGCATATGCGGAGCGACAAATGCAGAATTCTTCTTTCGAAGTCATCAATGTCGCGGTCGAATCATCAACGGCGGATAGCTACGACAACCATCCAATTGCCAGGGTCAACGACCACGAAGTGCGCATAAGCACGATGACTGAGCCGTATCATTGGCACTGTCATCCCGATTCCGACGAGAGTTTTCTCGCATTGGAAGGCGGCCTCTTCATTGATTTTGATGATCGGACTGTCGAGCTTCGGCCGGGCCATATGATCACTGTCAACAGAGGTGTTCGTCATCGTACGAGACCAATTGGGGAACGCTCAGTCAATCTCACGTTCGAGCGAGCGGGGGCGCAGAGCGAGATGCTACTCTCTCCGGGCTGAGCCACTTCCCCGTAGGCCCTTGGTCATACTCACGATGCAGGCTTTCGCGCGCGTCCCAACGGCCTTGACGAACTTCTGGCTGAGATCATAGCGTTCGCCATCTCGCTTCCATGCCAGCCCGATCTTCCACGCTGCCTCTGGAACGCGAAGGTCGTGATAGCGGATACCAGGCACTTTCATTCTTGACGCAGCGCTCTGCACCAGTGACACACCCAACCCCGCGCGGACAAAGTTCAGAATAGTGAAAGTGTCGCTCGCCTCCTGCACGATGTTCGGCGAGAATCCGGCTTGGTGGCACAGAGTGAGGGCATGGTCATAGAACGTGGCGGAAGCCGCGCGTGAGAGCAACACGAAGGGGGTATCCTTTACGTCAGCCAGTTTTCGTTTGCCCGGAAACGACTCGGGCACCGCAAGAACCAGGCGCTCCTCGATCACTGGCAAGCAATCCAGCTCCGGGGATGAAACCGGCAAACGTACGAAACCGATATCCAGCTTTCCCTCGAGTAGGGCGGCCAGCTGCGCCGGCGTCGACATATCCCTTAGCTGCAGCTGCACGTGCGGATACATTCCCCGAAACCGCACCATCGCTCGTGGAAGAAAGTCGTGCACGACGGCCAGGCCATAGCCCACATGGAGAATCCCGGCTGTCCCCGTGCTTGCTTCTTTAGCGATCGCGAACGCGGCGTTTGATTGCCTCAGGAGTCCTTCGGCGAGAGGCAAGAGCACTCTTCCAGTTTCTGTGAGCGTGACTTTGCGGCGCGTCCGCACAAAAAGTCGTCCTCCGACCTTCTCTTCCAAGCGACGGATCTGCTTGCTGAGCGCCGGCTGGGAGAGCAAGAGTTGCTCGGCGGCCCGATGAAAGTGCAATTCGCGAGCGAGGACGCCGAAAGATTTTAGTTCGTCGAAGTTCCAATTCATGACCATATGTTATCACTCAGTGTTGAATGATTCATTGGACGAACCAAGCGAAACGCCTGACACTTGTTCTCGGAGCAGGCTCTCGTGCCACCATCCAGTGAACCGAACCCACTACCGGTCAAGGCCGTCATCCTGGATTACGGACAGGTGGTCTCGCTGGCACCGGACCCAGAAGAAATGGCCTCCCTTGCTGCCGTTCTCGCCGTGCCGCGGGACGTATTCTGCAACCTCTATCCGCGTGACCGCGCGCCGTACGATCAGGGAACTGTGACACCGGATGAGTATTGGTTCAGATTCGCCGAGAAAGTTGGAGTCGCTCTCGACATAGAGAAGGTTGTTAAACTCCGAAGGCTAGACGTGGCGATGTGGAGCAGCGTCAACCCCCAAATGATTCGCTGGATAGAAACCCTTTCTACTGCCGGCCTCAAGACTGCCTTGCTTTCCAACATGATCTCGGACATGGCGCGTCATGCGAGAAAGAACTTCCCATGGATGAGCCATCTGACGTGCCAGGTACTGTCCTGCGAAGTTGGACTCATCAAGCCCGATCCTGTGATTTACGAGCGTTGTCTCCGCGAACTCGCAGTCGCGCCATCCGAAGCGCTGTTTGTGGACGATATAGAGGCAAACGTATTGGCCGCGCGCTCTCTCGGAATCCGATCGATTCGGTTCGCCTCTATGACTCAGCTTCTCAATGAAATTTTCTCATGCGGACTGGCGATTCCGCTGCCAGCCCCGGCCCTGATCCCGCCAGAACGATCGAACGGTGACTAGCCTTATGATGTCGCTCGCAAGCTGCAAATCGCTCATCGGGGCTTCGGCAGCTGTTTGCAGTACCGGAATGCTTGTGCCGCAACTCATCAAAATGCGCCGTTTTGGAGCACGGGATCTGTCCTACCAAATGTTGTTCCTCTATCTCGCGGGCGTGGTTCTCTGGCTGATGTACGGAATCCTGATGCATTCGCTGCCTTTAATTATCTCGAACGCACCGGCCGCGTGCCTTGCCATCGCGTGCATAGCGACCAAAAGAAGATTCGATAGAGTCCCGCAGTCATAGAGTCCACGAACATCGCCCGCCGAGCGGTCTTCGTTTTTGAGTGCCGAAACGACCGTTCACTTTCTTTTCCGAACCACGCGAAGACTTTCCTGCTTCACCACAGCCGTCCCTGGGCTTTTTCTCGAACAGCAACGCGACCGGAGGAATTGAAAATGCCGATCCTTCTTTCACGCCACTTCCTAACCGCTTGACTGTGCTTCGGGTAATGACCGTAGGTATCGAGACGCAGACGGCGACAAAAGCGCGTCTCGCTTCGAAACTCCTGGTCCGGCACTTGTTGAAGAAAAGCGAGGAGCCGCTGGTGTACGTTGTCTCTTTCGCGAAAGACGTCAGCGAGCGAAAGATCCTTTTTCTTCTCGGTCGTCTGCGCGTTGAAGGCGTCAATCCCTCCGTACTCGATGGAATAACGCAGTGGTGTTCCGCCTTTCCGGATCGTTGGCAGATGCTTGAGCGCTTCTTCTTCCCATGTCGTGACATGCGCGACGATGTCGCGCACCGACCAGCGTCCGGTCACACCCGGTTCCAGGAGCAGTTCCGCTGACAGCCCTGCATGAGATTCAACGAAATCTTGCCAGGCTCGTTCAAGCTTGCTCAGAAGCTGTTCTCTGTTCACAAACTCCTCGCTTTCACTTTTCTCCCGCAGCCGGAGGTGTTTGCGCCCCGATCTGCCCCGAGTAGATGATGAACTTGAAGGGATCGGTGTTCTGGTTTTTCTCCATCAGTTTCAGGTAGACAAGTTGTCTCGCTTGCACGAGCGCATTACTGTGCGGAAACTTCGCGCTCGACGATTCGAGAAGGTACGCCGCGAGTTCGTATTTTCCGTCAGCGGCCAGGCGCTCCGCGGCCTTCGCGATCTGCTTCTCCGAAAGACCGAGATAGTCCGCGAAAAGTTCGGCACGGTCCGCCTTGCCCAAATGATCCAGACCCTCAAGGTCCGCTTGCCAGTAACCGACATTTTGATCATAGAGGCGGTCAATGACATGCTCGCGAAGAATCAAGTAAGGCTGGAACACGTCGGGCCGGCCGGTGAGCAGGTCAGGAGGAATCAGGTTTGCCTGGTGAACCTCGGAACGTTCGGCACCGTTTCGAATTGAATCGACGACTTGGTCGTGCAGCCAGACCAGATCCACCTTGAGCTGCGCCAGCATTGCCGGCGAGGCGAAATTCCGTGTCAAGGGCTCGTGCCCGTGCAGCAGGTGCTCCGGATTTTTCTCGACGACCACGTCGATCGCGCCGAGTAAGCCCTCAAAGTCGCCCTCTTCGACAAACGGCGCCCCGATGTACGGCATGATGAAGTCCCCGCCGAATAATGTCCGCAGGGCCGGTGCATAGACGAACATGGCATCGTGTGTTTCGCCCCCGGAGATCGGTATTAATTCAAACTGCGTTCCTCCGATCTTCAGGGAAGTGTGGCCGTCTATCAGAACATCCGGCTTGTAGCCGCGCATATCGTCGAACCTGAACCGCTCGCCGAAGAAGCGCTTCCCAAAGACCTCGGGCGCAGCAAGTTGCCGTCGGATTTCTTCCGCATAATTGCTCCGGCCATAGAAACGCACGGCGGGGCGGAGCGACCGGAAATAGGTGTGGCCACCAACATGATCCCAATGCGCGTGCGTAATGAAAATCGTAGTGAGTGGAGGAAGGCCCGGTGCATACGCGCGAAGCGCTTCGTATGCTGTCTTTGCTGAATCGGGCCTGGTCCCGGCGTCGATGGCGATGAGTTCCCGGCCATCATCCGAAACCACGAAATAGTATTCCGTAAACTCGAAGCCGGAAAGCAGATAGACCCGCTTCGGAACTATCTCCACGATGTGCTTCGGAAAGAAGGTGTGTCCGGTGGAAGCCTTTTCCGAAAAAGGAGTCGCGAGTGTTATCGGTTGGTGAAAATCCGGATATCCGCTGCGGCGCAAATATTCCTCGGCCTTCGTCTTGTCTCCGTCCGCCAAAGCCAGCTTGCCGAGGTGATAGTCGACCTCCCGCAACCAGCCCGAGTGCGGTGCTTGCTCAGCGTTCGCTGCGCACCACGAGAGTTCCTCACGCGCAACCTTCTGTTGCCCAAAAAAGCTCGGAAGCTCGGCGTGCACAATCCCGACCATCCAGTTCACGACGAAGATGCGCCCACCGGAAAACCGCTTAGCCTCGTCGAGAGTACGAATGGTTTCTTTGACGTAGCCATAGCGACGCAAGAATGGAACCTCCGAGGCGTGCTGGGCGCGCAGCAGGCCAATGGCGCTCAAATAAAGCGCTTTCTGACCGTCGCTGAGCTGCGGTCCGAACTCTTTCAGCCGTTCCGAGAAAAAGTCCACTCCGCGTGCCTGCTGGTTGGCGTTCGCGTACTGCGCCATCAGTAGAAAAAGCAGCTGCGGATCTTTGGGAGGGGCAATCCGGTTGACCTTTTCGAGATACTCCATCTCCGGGCGTAGGGCCGAGGGAGAGGACAGGCCCGGCCTCTTTTCGGGAACATCACTAAGCGCGAAGACCAGTGCTCCAGCTGCCAGCGCAAGAAGCAAAAATAGGACGCCTTTTTTCATGGAGCCTCCCGAGATTCGTTCCACTTAGATGTATATGCATCTATTTAGTTATGCCCGCTTAAAAGACCGCTGCCGCGTGCGTTAGTTCGGCCACGATGCCGCGCATCTTCTCCCAACCCGTCCTGCCGAGCTGGCTCTTGAGCTGCCGCTCCGCGCGCTCCCAATGCGGTTGCCCTGCACTGATTTGCTGCCGGCCGGACGGTGTAAGCCGGAACAGTCGCTCACGCCTGTCCGTTCCCCGCCGCACCGTAATCCAGCCGCGCTTTTCGAGCAGTGCCAAGGTCCTCGTCAGCGTGGTGCTGTCGAGCGCGAACCCCAGACTCAGACGTTTCTGATTGGCTTCGCCGACCACAGCCAGCGCCGTGAGCAGACCGAACTGCGTAATTTCAAGCCCGGCTTTTCGCAGCTCTTCGTCGTAAAGTCGCGTCACCATACGCGTTACGCGCCGCAGGTTCTGGCAGGCGCAAGGCAATTCAAACAGATCGTCGGCCGTCTCTTCCATTCGTCGAGGCATAGTAGGTGTATCTACATCTACGTGCGACTTTTCGTCAAATGGAAGATGGAAACATGCCACAACGCCCGACTTTGGCAATGACCACTTCTCCCAGAATTGCGATAACCGCTTTCGGACTTATTGGCGTTCGCGCGTTTCTCGCTGGAGTCTAAAAAAACAGGCCGATCAGGTTCTCGTTGAAATGAGCCCTTAACTTGAGCTGTGAAAGCTCAGATTTATTCAAGCGGTGCAGGCAACAATGCTCTATCAACAGCTCTACAGGAAATGCATGTGGTCCCCTACTCGTTCCAGGGGATGGCGGGGTGAGCGCAGAGGTTGTTTCCTAGTAATGGAGCATCCCCTCGAATAGCACTGCCCCGACGTTGGCACATCCAGCCCGGCGGGCCGGATACGTGTGGGGGTTCAACGAGATTGAGTGTCATGGGAGACTTACATGAAAGAAAATCGCTTGAAACATCTCTATGTTGAGGAGTTGAAGGACCTCTTCAGCGCGGAAAATCAATTACTGAAAGCCCTACCGAAGATGGCGAAGGCTTCGACCTCAGAAGATCTGCGCGCTGGGTTTGAAGGGCATCTGGAGCAGACCAAGGAGCACGTAGCTCGCCTCGAAAAGATTCTTAAAGCTCTTGGAGAGCCAGCGGGCGGCAAAAAATGCAAGGGCATGGCAGGGCTTATCGAGGAAGGCGCTGAGATGATCGCAGAAGATCCTGATCCGGAAGAATTGGATGCCGGACTTATCTCCGCTGCGCAACGCGTCGAGCATTATGAAATCGCAGGTTACGGATGTGTTAGCGCGTACGCAAAGCTTTTAGGAGAAGACCGGGCACAGTCTCTCTTAAAGCAGACCCTCGAGGAAGAAAAAGAAACAGACAAGAAGCTGACTCAGTTGTCCGGCCGCATCAACGTGGAAGTCGCGGACTCCGAGGAGTCCGACGAAGACAGGGGCGACAGCAAGAAAATGGCAGCGAAGGCCAGGGCGGCCCGCGCTTAATTCTCGCATAATCCGAAATTCCAAAAGGAGAGGACTGAAATGAAGGAAAACTCAAGAAAGTTACACCGCTTGCTTTTGCCTTTGGGAGCGCTAGCTCTCGGAGCATCGCTGATGGCGGCGCCCGCGGTTCAGCAGCAGGACCCGCAGCAGCCGGCGCCGGATAACACGAAACGAAATAAGAATCAGACCGACCCTAGCGCGGATCAACAGAAAATGAATCCTGCAGACCGCGCCATCACACAGAAAATTCGAAAAGCGATCCATGAGGACAAGAGCCTCTCCACGTACGCGCACAATATCAAAATCATCACACAGGACGGCAAAGTGACACTCCGAGGACCAGTGCGGTCCGAAGACGAGAAGAGCAATTTACAGGCAAAGGCGGCGGAAGTAGCCGGCCAGGACAACGTCACCAATCAACTCGAAATTGCACCACCGAAATAACTCAGATCGAGGCTGGATTTTAAATTAAAGGAGAAATACGAATGTCAGGTAAAAAAGTAGCTGTATTTGGAATATATTCAAGTCGCATTGCGGTCGAAAATGCCACGGATTCACTTGTCAAAGCAGGGTTTCCGACATCTGACATTTCCGTGCTTTTGCCGGAGAGTCTTGGTGGGCCAAAGGAAATGGGAACGGAAAAGGCGACGAAAGCGCCCGAAGGGGCGGCAGCTGGTGTGACCACCGGTGGCGTAATCGGCGGCACGCTCGGTCTGCTGGCAGGTGTTGGGCTGTTGGCGATTCCCGGTCTCGGTCCTTTCATCGCCGCCGGACCGATTATGGCCGGCCTTGCAGGGCTGGGCGTCGGCGGGGCGGTGGGCGGAGTGGCTGGCGCGCTAATCGGAATGGGCATTCCCGAGTTCGAGGCGAAGCGATACGAAGGACATCTAAAAAAGGGCGGGATTCTTCTTTCCGTACACTGCGACACGTCTGACGAAATCAAGCGTGCCAAGGAAGTTATGGAACGGAACGGTGGAGAAGACATTTCCTCCACAGGCGAAGCGTCCGTGGATAGCAACAAGACAAACCGCAACGTTGCCAGCAAGGCGGCGGGCGATAAGAGATAGCGAAGCCAAAGAGGAAGAAGCCACTCGCGACTTCTTCCTCTTTCGTCGTTACCGGGCACTGCACTATCGAGCTGTAATATTCAGAAAAGGGAAGGACAAGATGAACACAAGCAATATGTCTGGATCGCTTTTACCGTTTGCCCTTGGGGTCGGAGTTGGCGCCGCGGTTGCACTACTGCTGGCACCTAGGACCGGTCAGGAACTCCGCGAGGATATTTCCGGAAAAGTTACCGATGGCGTCAATGAATTGAGAGCGGCGGGCAAACATGTAAAGCGCAAAGCGCGGGGCTTTGTCACCGACGCAAAAGAGCGAGTTGATGAAGCAGTGCTGGCCGGCGAAGCCGCATTCGACAAGGCCAACAAAGAGTGAGACTCGCTGACCCTCGAAATATCGGGACTGGCTGCCACACTACCACGTTGGCGAGTTATCTTGCCCAGCGGCCCACAAGTTTTCTTTTTGAGCTTCAGGCCAGACCGACACGAAGTGAGACGGCCCGGATACTCTTTTGAGCGACCGGGCCGCTTATGAAGTAAGAACTTTTGTTGTCCCGCCTCAGGTCGACTTTTGCCGGATTGCATCGCGGCATAAAGACGAAATAGGTGGTCGCCAGGGCGAAACCCAACAAAGGCGAGGAGCAAGGCATTGTGGCGCCCTCACTAGCCGCTTACGCCGTCGCTCCAGCCACATGCTACGCCGCCGCAATCAGCGAGCTGTGCCGGGGGATCGGCTCCTACCGATCTTCACACTGTGGCTTCCAGCTCCAGGCGTTTTGCATCCTTATCCTATAGCTCGCTTCCTCGCCACTCATCCAAGGTGGGAGCCGTATGTGTAGAAGCGCTCGTACGGATGTGAGCGGGGGGCAATCAGTGACGCTCGACCAGTACCGATTTGGTGGTGATAGTCGCTGTTCTCGACAGTTACCCGGGAGGTATCTGCGTTTCCGATTAAGGAGCTCAGTGTGACCAGTGCCTAAGTTTCAGTTCGCTTTAGTAGGTAATCGAGGCCGCCGATGCGGAACCAGCGGTAACCGTAGGGCTCGAGCATCATGGAATGCTTGCCGGAAACGCCCGGAGTGCTGTGATCATCCGACAGGAGATTGACGAGTTGACCGTCGACTTTCGCGCCAGAACCGAATTTGACTTCTCTGGGAATGGGACTGAGGTTGTGCACGAATAAAACGGAATTGTTGCGCCAGTCGTAGCGCATCGCAAGCACCTCGGGTGTGCCTGTCGCGAGGATTGCAAAATCGCCCCAACCGATCTCGGGAACTTCTTTCCTCATGCGGATCATGCGTTCGGTCCAGTCCATTAGAGAGTTGGGATCGCGCTTCTGTGCGGCGACATTCACATGCTCGAAACCGTAGGGGCCTTCGGAGATTACGGGAATTACTGGCCTATCATTTTCGGTGAATCCAGCTTGCGGTTCATCGGACCATTGCATTGGCGTGCGGGCGCAGTTGCGTTCGGGCAGATCGAGATTGTCGCCCATGCCGATTTCGTCTCCGTAGCGGAAGACGGGAGTACCGGGCAGCGTCATCATCAGGCTATACGCGAGCTCAAGCCTGCGGCGGTCACCTTGCATCATGGGAGCAAGACGGCGGCGAATCCCCCGCTTGTATAGCTGCATGTCGGGTTCGGGACCGAACGCGTCGAAGACCGCCTGGCGTTGCTTCTTGGTCAGGCGGCCGAGATCGAGCTCATCGTGATTCCGCAAGAATTGCACCCATTGCGCGGTCGCTGGCCGCGGCTTGGTGGTCCGCAAGGCTTTGACCAGAGGACGAGTGTCGCTGCTGGCAAGCGCGTAAAAGACATGTTGATTGACCTCAAAATTGAACATCATCTGCAGCCGCTCGCCGGAAGCCCCGAAGTAGTTCAGATCCACATCAGGGAGCACGTTTGCTTCCGCGAGAATGATGGCGTCGCCTTCGCGCCACGTGAGAAATTCGCGGAACATGCGAAGCATGTCGTACTGCTCGGCGGGGCGCCGAATATTAGCGCCTTTGGCGGAAATAACGAAGGGAACGGCGTCCATGCGAAATCCAGAGACGCCTAACTGAAGCCAGAAACCCATAATTTTTAGAATTTCAGCTTGGACCTCGAGATTCGAAGTATTGAGATCAGGCTGAAAATCGTAGAACCTGTGGAAATACCAGGCTTTAGCGACATCGTCGTAACTCCACGTGGACTTCTGGACGCCGGGGAAAACCATGCCCTTGTTCGCGTTTCGCGGTTTCTTTTTCGACCAGACATACCAATCTCGGTATTTCGACTTCGGATCTTTGCGGGCTTCCTGAAACCACGGATGCTGATTTGAGGTGTGATTCACTACTAGATCGATTATGACGCGAAGGCCGCGTTGTCTACATCCCTGCGTGAACTCGACGAAGTCCCCTAGCGAGCCGTAGCGAGGATCAACTCCGTAATAATCAGAAACGTCGTAACCATCGTCGCGACCCGGCGTTGGCTGGAAGGGAAGCAGCCATATCGCTGTTACGCCCAGGCCCTGTAAGTAATCGAGTCGACGCAGGAGACCCTGAAAATCGCCGCTGCCATCGGCGTTGGTGTCGAGGTAGGTGCCGACAGAGAGGCAATAGACGATTGCATTTTTGTACCACAGGTCGTTGATCACCAAAAGTCCTTTTGGGTTCGGGGCTGGCTGACAGCTTGCAGATCGATTTTACATTGAGCGATATTGGTTTCGACTATCGATCTGGTAGCCTGGGCACATGCAGGATCTGAAGTGGTGGCAGCGTGGCGTTATCTATCAAATTTACCCACGCTCATTTCAAGATTGTAACGGAGATGGGATCGGCGATCTCCCGGGGATCATTCTTCGTCTCGACCACGTTGTAGCCCTCGGCGTCGACGCGATCTGGATTTCTCCGATTTATCCTTCGCCCATGGCGGATTTTGGATATGACGTCGCAGATTATTGCGACATAGCCGGGATCTTTGGCAGCCTTGCGGATTTTGACCGGTTGGTTACTGAGGTGCACTCGCGGGGGCTCAGGCTCATTCTAGACTTCGTCCCCAACCACACTTCGAACGAGCATCCCTGGTTTCTCGAGAGTCGAAGCTCCCGCGATAATCCGAAAAGAGACTGGTACATTTGGAAAGATCCTGGGGAAGAAGGAGGCCTCCCTAACAATTGGCTGAGCTATTTCGGCGGACCGGCGTGGAAATGGGATGAAACGACGAAGCAGTATTACTACCACTCGTTCTTGGAAGAACAGCCGGACCTCAATTGGCGAAATCCGGCGGTCAAGCGAGCGATGTACGAGGTGCTGCGGTTCTGGCTTGATCGCGGCGTGGATGGATTCCGCGTCGATGCGCTCTGGCTGCTGATCAAGGACGATCAGTTTCGGAACAATCCTGTGAATCCTGGCTACGCTCCCGGTGAATCGTCACACAACCGAATGTTGCCGCTCTATACCGCTAATCGCCCCGAGATTCATGCGACTGTTGCCGAGATGCGGGGCGTGGTGGACGCGTATCCGGACCGCGTTCTGATCGGCGAAATTTATCTGCCGATCGAGGAGCTGGTTACTTATTACGGGAGCGATCTGAAGGGCGCGCATTTGCCGTTCAACTTTCAGCTTATTCGGACTGCTTGGAATGCGCCGAGTATCGCACGAATCATGGAAGAATACGAAGCGGCCTTGCCGCCGGGGGCGTGGCCAAACTGGGTGTTGGGAAATCACGATAAGGCCCGCATTGCGTCGAGGATCGGTGCGGCGCAGGCGCGGATTGCAGCAATGCTGCTGCTTACTTTACGCGGCACTCCAACAATCTATTACGGAGAGGAAATCGGGTTGAAAGATGTTCCTATTGCGCCCGAACAGCTCCAGGACCCGGCTGAGAAAAATGAGCCGGGGCTGGGATTGGGGCGCGATCCTGAGCGGACTCCAATGCCGTGGGACGGGTCACTTCTTGCAGGTTTTACTTCCGGAGAGCCATGGCTGCCTTTAGGACCGGACCACGCGAGCATAAATGTGGTGGCGATGCGCGAGTCTCGCGGATCGATACTGAATCTTTACCGCCGTCTCATTGAATTACGGCGAAACAATCCGGTGCTTACACGCGGGGCAATCGAAGCGGTGGACGTTGAAGGGAAGATTTTGCGGTACCAACGACGCCAAGGGAATGATCGACTTGCAATTGCCCTCAATCTGGGTCGTGAACAGACGCGAGTCTCGCACCCCTCTGGGCGAGTGCTGCTGTCCACGTACCTTGATCGTCCCGGGGAGGATGTGGACGAGAGCGTTTCGCTTCGCGCGGACGAGGGAATCATTGTGCAGGTTAGACCGGGTGGCTAACATAGGGGGATTCAGGCCTCTCCGACAAAGTGCCTGGCCCTTCCCGCGTGGTCGTTGTTGGCGGCACTTACGACCCCGGAATCGGCTCGTCACTGGGCGGTTTGTCTGCAGCCCTTACCTGATCGCCTTAC
>Ga0247661_1000128_pt1 | contig 13822 bp, 19 predicted proteins | sample CNK02_metaG_FD_182799 | JGI IMG/M metagenome (GOLD analysis project Ga0247661, IMG submission 182799) | Soil microbial communities from Purdue University Martell Research Forest, Indiana, United States - CNK02 | ecosystem: Environmental > Terrestrial > Soil > Temperate forest > Bulk soil...
CTGAAATTCCCGAAGGGGCAGCAGAGCCCAGCCCGCGAGGTGTTCCTCGAACAGGACGAGATGGCGGATCTGCTGGCACGCGCCGCGCAGACCAGTGCAGGCCTGCCCCGGCTGACTCGGGTGCATCGGTTCACCTATCTGGCGCTGTACACCGGCGCCCGCTGCGAGGCGTTGGAGCAGTTGGAATGGTCGCAGGTCGACTTCGCGCGACGGGTCATCCATCTCAAGCCGCCAGGCCGGCGCGCGACCAAGAAGCGGCGGCCCTCGGTGCCGATCCTGGACGAGTTGCTGCCGGTGCTGCTGGCGGCACGCGGCGAGGCGATCAGCAAGTATGTGCTCGACGGCGGTGCGATACGCGGTTCATGGCAGCCGTTCGTGCAGTCGACGCCGTACTATGCTGACCGCGATCTGCACGTGCATGATCTGCGACGCTCATTCTTCACCATGCTGGTGACCAACGGCATGCCGCTGTCGGACATCTCGCTGACCTACGAGGTGTCGATGGCGGTGCTGATGCGACACTACGCGAAATACGCCAGCAACCTGGGCGCACGCGTGGCGGGCTATGCGACGGTGCGGCCAGCGGCACTGTCTGAAGGAGCACAGGCGTGATCTTCAACGAACCCAAAACGCTTGATCAGCTCCGGCTGGAGAATCATCGGTTGAGGACCAAGATGCGTGAACTGCGCGATCTCGTACTTGGTCTGAGCATCGTCATCTTTCTCATAGTGATGACCTGGCTCATAGGCCGATAGCGCAGTGCCACTCACCGAAGCGGAAGAACGCGCCGAACATTTACAGAGGATGGACCAAATGGCGGTCAACATAGCGAAGATGCAAGCCGACATGCGGTGGGAGACCAGGAAGTTCGTGCTGCAAGTCGTGGTCGCCGGTGCAGCCCTGCTGGGTGCGGGTGCCGCATTGGGCGCTTTGTTCGTCAAGCTGGCGGCGTCCTGATCGATGAGCGAAACCGACATACTGCGCGTGCTCTATGACGAAGCGGCCGCCGCTACGTCTGACATCGCGGATCCCGCTACGAAGACGGCGGTCGCGCTGACCTTGCGGCTGGTCTGGGAGCTGAAAGACCGGCTGCCACCTCGCGTGAAGGACGCTGATTGGGACGCGCCGATCGTCCGATTGCTGATGGACGCAGGGCTGGTGGCCGATCAAGACAGCGAGTGATCTAAGCACGCCACGTGCCGCGTGGTGAACGTCGCATTGACCCCGCTATCGGTTGACAGCATGGCGGTACGGCCACACTGCGGGCAGGGTTGGCGACGGATGATCCGGCTGACCGGCCCCGGCTTGTCCTTGCCATTCTCCTGTGAGCGGTAGTGCGTGGCGCTGTCGAGCAGCGCCAGATCAGAGAAAAAATCGCAGATGATAGGTGTTTCAGCCATCACCGCCGCTTCCCTCCAGCCGATCCTTCGGCGACAGCAGTTCCTGTGCACGGCCCAGCGCGATACCGAACGCCAGGCTGATGCGATCCAGATCCCACCCGGCCGCCACCAGCACCGCAGCCGCCTCACGTCGCGCCTGACGCCGCAGTGCCGCCGTGCGGTCGATCACCACGCTCATGTCGGCTCTTTCTTAGTCTGAAAAACCGCCCGCTGCTTCGCCGCGACGCGCTCCAGCCAGGCTTGATACTCCGGCGTGCCAGGCGGGCCGGGTGGCGGCTCGGCCCACACCGTGTCCACCTGGCACAGCGCGCACTCGGTCGCATCAGCCCAGCGCGTGCCGCAGGCCGGGCAGCGCCAGATCATCGCGCAACAGCACCGCATGACACGCTCAACCCCGCCACACCGCACTGCTCGGCGTAGACCTCAGCCGGGTGGTAGCGCTCCATCCATGCTGCGACAACGGTCAAGGCCAGCACCACGATAATGATCCGCTGTCAGTCGCTCATGGCTGGACGCTGTCGGCTGTCAACCATCGCTTCAATCGCACATCGCGACCGCAATCTGCCGCACACAGGCCGCAAAAGATTTCGTCGTCAGCCGCGAGCTTCTCGGCCTCTGCATCGTCAAACTCACACTCCGGGCAGAGAAAATGCCACCGCCTCTCTGCTTGGTCGCTCATGGCAGCCCGCCCTGGCCGGTGGTGATGAGGATGAAGCCCCAGAACATGCCGAACGCGGCGCAGCTGAGGACGGCCAGCGCGACGGTCAGCAACGTTCCTGCGCGAGACGGTCGCTTGGTGACAGCGTCAATGCCCGCATGGTCCTCGCTGTCGATCACCTGGATGTCTCGACGCATGTGTACTCACCGATCTGCACGCAGTCGCGTGCGGGCCAGTAGTGGTGCAGGATCTGCCCGGCGACCCCTGCTGCGAGCAGCAGCGCGACGATCAGCATCATCAAACGGTCCCGCCGGCGGAACCGCGCACGCGCCTCGGCCAATTCCGCCGCGGTGTAGTTCACGCTGTCATCACCCCAGGCGGGGTGGAGTAGCTTGTCGCCCATGGCCACGATCCTGTGCTGAACGCGACCGTTGCCAACGCACTGCGATTGGTTGTCATGGCGGTAGCCCCATGGTCGCCGGATCGCGATTCACACTCCGCCGGCACGCGGTTGTCAACGTGTATGGGGGTAAAAGAAAAGTTGCCTGAAGGCGTTCAAGGGTTGCACCCCTGAGCAACACAGCGCACGCTGCCGAGGCCTCATCGGTGCTGCATGTTCGCGAGACGCGCCGCTGATCGGCCGGGCCGCAGGGAATACGGACGGACCAGCGGGCTGGTGACGGATTAGCGGGACGAGCCAAAGTGAAAGCCCCGCCGGTGAGGTACCGACGGGGCTTCCACGGTCTGTGTCGACCTCAGGGGCTACCAACTCTCTGCGGCCAACGTGTCTTTCACCCGAGCAAGGTGCAAGCGATGTCTGATGTAGCGGCCCGGGCCTCCGATCGCAAGGGTGACTTGTGGGACCGTTATGTGAACCTGGGGCTGGCACGGCTCCACCCGATCATCCCGCCCGGCGCAGCACCCGCGTCCAGCTGGATCCGCTTCAAGACGACACCGGATGACCGCCAGCACGGGCGCTGCCTGACGCCGGAGCGGGCGCAGGTGTTCTGGGTCAACAAGCACGCCGTGGGGAAATTGCCCGGCGTGTGGGCCGGGGACGGCTGGGCGCCACGCAATGTGCAAGGTGATGAGGCGCGGCTGCGGCAGGTCTACGCGCCGGATCGGCTGGGCAGTTATCGCTGGTCGGTGGCGGAGCGGGGTGGCGGCATCGGGGTCTCCGGCACCGCCCTGCTGGGGCTGGATGTGGATGTGGTGGACGTGAAGGTGGCGCGGGAGGTGGCCGCGGCGCTGAGTCCGCTCGTGGGGCTGACGGCGTATCCCTTCCGGGTCGGCCGGGCGCCCAAGTTTTTGATCCCGTTCCGCCTGGCCAAGGGGGCGAGCCCGTTTGCCAAGCCGTCGCGGCTGGAGCTGGGCGAGGCCGGGGCGGTGGAGTGGCTCACGACGGGGCAGCAATGGGTGCTGGAGGGCGTGCACGGCGGCACGGGGCTGCCCTATCGGTGGCCGGCGGGGCGGCTGTGGGAGTGGCCTGGCGGGCTGGCGGCGGTGCCGGAGATCGATGAGGACCACGCGGTGGGGCTGCTGCGGCGGCTGGGACGGGTGCTGGGGCTGGGCGGCGGCGGGGTGGGGATCAGGAAGGGACGGATGCCGGAGGCCCGTGTGGCGCTGCCAGGCGGGCCGGGGGAGACGCCGGTGGCACGCGCCGCGCGGGTGGCGGAGCTGCTGTGCGACGAGGCGGACGCGCGGGCAATGGTCGCGGCGATTCCCAATCTGGGGCCGACGCGGGATCAGAAAACCGGCACGCCCCGGGAGGAGTATGTGTCGATGGCGCATCACCTGCTGGGGTGCAGTGGCGGTGCGGTGTGGGGCCGGGCGCTGTTCATGGAGTGGGCGGCGCGATACCCGACGGATAACCCGGAATACAACGAGGATGTGTGGGACGGGCTGAGCGGGCCGCATACCGGCTGGCGGGCCCTGCTGGCACGGGCTGAGCGGGCCGGTTGGCTCGGTGGCCAGGCGTTTCGCCTGGCGCAGGCACGGCGGGCGTTCGCCCGCCAGGAATCACCAGAGAACACGAAGGGGGGTTGAAATGGCAGGCACGCCGGGGCTGCGTCAGGTGTCTACCCATGAGCATGTCGGGGTGGCCTATGCGGTGATGGAGCTGATCGAGCCGCAGGTGCGGCGGGTCATGGACGCTGCCGATCCTGACGCGCGATGGGCGTGGCGCAATCCGAATACGCTGCTGTGGCGCGCGGACAGGCGGGGCATGGCGGAGGTCAAGACGCTGATCCGACGGGGGATCGAGGCCTATGCCAGCACGCTGCCGCTGGGGGCGGCGCGCAACCGGCTGGATCGGATCGGTTTTTCGGCCGGGGTGGAGCAGGTGCTGGTGGAGGAGATCACGGCGCTGTCGTCATGGGTGGAGGACTGGGACCGGGATGACCATGCGGTGCAGACGCCGGAAGGCGTGTTCGACCTGGTGGCGGGAAACCTGCGCGGCACCGGGTTGGATGATCTGAATCTGATGTGCACGCGGGTGACGCCTGAGGACCGGTCAACGCCCTATCTGGACGGCAAGCTGCTGGAGATGATGCACGGTGATCCGGTGATGCGGGATTACCTGCTGGATGTGCTGGCGTTCGGGCTGATCGGCGTGCCGGCGGAAAGCGCGTTCTTCCTGCTGGTTGGCGGCACCGGCACCGGGAAGAGCCAGTTGATGAAGTTCATGCTGTGGTTGCTGGGTAGCTACAGCACGTCGATCCATCCACGGGTGTTCGCGGCCGCGAAGGCCAGGTTCGAGGAGTATCAGCTGGCCTGGCTGCCAGGGAAGCGGTTCGTCTGGTGTTCAGAGCCGGATGAAGGGGCGGTGCTGAACGAGGCGGTGATCAAGCGGCTGACGGGATCGGACGAGGATACGGCGAGGCAGATCCGCGGTGCGCCGATACGCTATGAGCCGAAATGCACGTGCTGGATGACGGTGAACGAACTGCCCCGGATGGTGCAGGGCGGTTCGCCTCTGGGCAAGCGGTTGAGGGTGGTTCGCATGGACGCACCGCCGGTGGCGGAGGACCCGTACATGCTGGACAAGATGAAGGCGGAGGCACCGGGGTTCCTGTGGCAGCTATGCCTGCGGGCGGGGGCGTATCTGCGGGCACGCCGGCTGGTCGTGCCGGTGGGCGTGCTGGACCTGTCGAAAGGCTATGCGTCGTCCGCCAGTGCGGTGGAGCCATGGGTTGAGGCGGAGTTGGTGGTGACCGGGCAGGCGAGTGACTTCCTGAGTTCAGCCGAGGCGTTCAAGCGGTTCAAGGTCTGGTGTGCGGTAAACGACTATGCGAGCGGAGAGTTGCTGCTGAATGGGTTTGCATCGCGGGTGCAGCACGCGCTCAACCGCAGGTTGGCTGGCGGGTATGGGTCGACAGCCCGGGTGATGCGAGCGGGCTCGCGGCGTTTAGGCTTTCCGAAAGTGGTTTTGAAAACTGAAATGAACCCAGACACAGGCACGGAAACAGGGTCACCGTTCAGTGCCGGTTTAGATGAAGACCCGTTTTCCTAGAGCAATTGGCTATGGTGGTGGCGGTGTCGTCGAATCTGCTAAACTCTCCTATGAAAACAGGGGTACAGCAATTGTGGCTATCATGAGAAGTTTCCCATATTCAGGGTATCCCTGCCACTCAGGCCAAATTCTCTAAGAGGGTTCTAAGGATGCATCTAAGCATTGCAACGAATTAGTGGATATCGAGAGGCCGAAAAGTGGTTGAGTCATGACCGGGATGTCATGTGAGCGGTGCCGTGGGGTTGCAGGGGGTACAGATTTGTCATGCAGGCGGTGCCGTGAGTTGTACCGCTTTGTCATGCAGGCGGTGCCGGAAGAAGTACTGCGTTTACACGAGCGGTGCCGTGGGGTTGCAGGGGTACTGTTTTTTACACGCGGTGCCGTGGGGTTGCATGGGCACACGATGCGCGGGCGGTGCCGTGGGGTTGCAGGGGTACGGTGTCGGATTCCATCTAAACCTAGGGTCCCACCCCCGCGCGGCGGGGCGGGGCGGGGCGGGGCGCAAAGGGAAAGGCCGCCTTGCGGCGGCCTTGGGGACGGTGCGGGTAGTGGGCTTGCAGGCTAGTGGTACGCCCGCATGAAAAGGACTTCTTCGGCGCCATAGACGCTCGGGGTGTCGCAGGCTTCGCATGTGTACTTGCGGGCATCGGGTTCAACGCCTTCCGCATCGGCGCCGCAGGCGAGGCAAAAGCCTGGGTCATCCAGGTCAGTGTTATGGCGTTCCACGGCCGCCAGCACACGGCTGGCGGTAATGCTCGGGTGAATAGACTTGCGCATGGTGGTTCCTTTCAGGTGGTCTGTACGGGTTGCCACTCGCCGTCATAGGATCGCCCGACAAGCGAACCATCCGACAAGCGCATAGTGCTGTGATAGCGGCAGGAATTGAAATTGATATGAATATTTCGCCCGCAACCGTAATCCGAGCCGGGGTCATTGTAGCCATACGAACCGATTTCGGGCTCAAGCTTTGCCGCTGTGAGCAAATCCCAAACAAGCCCGGTCAATTCGTTCCGTTGCTCAATATCGCGTGGGGTGAAATCGATGGAACATGTCAGCCATCCATACGCCGTGCCACGCGCGCCGCGAACTGATACCTTGCCTTTGCCGAAAGCGCTTTCGAGCGTCCGCTTTATCGCGCGGTTGCGTTCGGCAATTGTCATTGTTCTTGCCATTGGGGAAGTTCCTTTTCAGCGATCAGAGGGGAGGGGGTTGTTTGCCAGGATGGTTTGCGCGCGTTCGTAGTCGCGTTTGGCGCGATCGTACGCTTTGCGCGAGGCCTTGTAATCGGCGCCATGGGTATGCTTGCAGAGTAGGCTTGCGGTTTGCATGCGGCGGAGCGCGCTTGCACTGGCGCGCGTTGCACGGATGATTGCAGCTAGGTCAGCCATTAGCGGATCCCTCTTGCGATAGTTGCGGCGGCTTTCTTCTGTGCACCGTGGGCCGGGAAGCCAACGATGGTTTTCCGCTTGATGCGAGCGCACAGGAGGCAATCCGCGCAAGTGATATCGTCACGGTAAGTTGCCGGGCAGGTGACGACGCGGCGGCCGCCAGGCGTGACGGTATCGGCCTTGGTGCCTTCCGGCGCGTCCAGCACGACCACCACGGGCCCGATATTCAGGCTGGCCAGCTGATCCGCTTCGGCGAGGGTGTCGGCTGAGAGGTTGATGATGAAGCCGGCCGCGTTTGCATGTGAAACCGCAGTGGCGTTGTTGCTGGTCATGGGCTTGTGCGTGTATGTCCAGCCGCGTTTGCCGGCGTTGGCGTGAACCAACTGCGCCAGCTTCGGCGCGTCGATCGCGTCACCTTGGCCGGGCAGATCGCCGGCTTGGTTGTGGCGCCATGCCTGCGCATCGGGAAGAGCGGCCACGCTATCGCAGAACGCGTCCCATGATGCGCCCGCCTTGCCTTCGGTCACCTTGCGCCAGTGGAGTGCAAGCGGTCCGTTCGCCGCGTAGCAACCCTTATCCTTTAGTGGGCATGCGTTCGGGCACGATACAGCCGATGTCGTGCTTACCGGGATCGGGCCGACCTTGGCGTTGCGGGATTTCAGCGTGAGATGAACGCGGCTTGCGTTGCCTTCGGTAGGGTGTGTGAGATGCATAGTTGTTTGCCTGTTTGCTCGGGGGAAATTTCAGCTGGTAAGGCTGAAAAGGATTATTCGCTTTTCAGAATATCGGCGCACTGCAACAGCGTGATCAATTGCCGGGCCCAGTTTTCAGCTTCGCGTTGTTTGCCGCACTGTTTGAAGGCGATTGCCTTGGCCAGTGCGCGGGATACTTCGCTGCGATCGATCATAGTTGCTTGCCTAGTTGCTCGGGAAGCTTCCAGCTGGTAAGGCTGAAAGGGCAGAAACCGTTCTGCTGGAGGGCTAGGTAAGCCGTGCTAGCTAGTTCGTCAAGCAACTTGTAAAACTCTCGGGCAACTTTTTTGTCATGCACGCTAATCGTGTTCTGATTACCAAGGAAACGAGCCGCGCAATGGTGTCCCGTTGGCGGTTGTGCCAATGGTGCGGGCGCCCAGCGTTAAAAGGGAAAGTATGGTGTCGGCGCCATGGGCCCGGATTGAAGTCTGATAGGCGTTATGTACCGCCTCACGTGCAAGCGCAGCGGGTTACAAGGAATCGCGCGACACTACGCGAACTGTGGGCGCAGCGTTTGATGCCTCCAGCGATATTAGCTTGGCCACCCGTGCAACGGATTTTACAGATACCGAAAAACAGTCGAACGGTTGAACTATCGGCCTTCTCAACGGCGTTGCAGAGTCTAGCTGTAGGTGATGTGGAGGTTTGGGCTGATATGCTGGCGAGACTAGCCGCGGCCGGCTTGCTTATGCCGAACGACCCGCCGCTAAGAGATTAGACAGAATGGTTAAAACACCGGACGCGGCTTCTGACATATCTCTAGCTTTGCAGACGTTGCGCGAAGTTTGTCATAGCCCAGACAGCTCTGCGCCCAGTCGATCCGCCGCGAGTCGCACTTTGCTCGAATACTACGGATTTTTGGGAACGGGGCGCACGCAGGTTCCCGATCTGGCGGGCAAATCTCACACTGAATTATCCCTCGCCGAACTGCGTCGACGGGCCCAAGAACTCCGCACAAACGGCCCGAATCCGCCCCCTGGCGACTCTTCCGACCCATTTTAGGACAAGCCTGCAACGCTAACACGTTGCAATCATTATCCCTCGCATATCCTGTCTTAGGACATGCACAACGTTTCGCGGTCGTTTGTGTATATTCATACGTATACACCCTGGGCCCCCGATCCGCGACCCGCCCCCTGGCCTTGCCTGCGGCCGGCCGCGTGTCAAATCGTAGACGTAGATACAGAAATGGGGACAGGCTGTTTTGCTGCATCGCGGCACTTTGCGAGGCCGTCCTCCAGTGAGTCTGAAGTCACCTGATACCTTCAAATGATCATGGCCGGCTATGGCGGCTGGCTGTGGCACTGGCGTAGCCGCTATGGAAGTTGCCTAAGCTGCTCGAAGCAGACTACAAAACCCTCCCAGGGGGAATCACACGACCCATGGCGCTCACCCTGACCTCGATCGTACCGGCTGATCCGCATCGCAATTACTCGTTCACGGATCACAGTACCTATCAGCCCAGCCAGCCGCCACCAGGTGATCGGATCGACGCCGAGTTCGACGCCATCTACGCGATCCTTGCCGATATCGCGGCCAGCCTTCACCTCGCCACTCAGCCCCGGCCGCGTATCACCATCCAGGATCTCGACCCCGGCGTGCTCGCTGCCCTCCAGGATACGCTTCGCCAGTCGCTGCAACCGCTCATTTCCCAGATTCATGCAGCCGGTGCCAACACGATTGCCCAGGCCGACCGTGCCCGCAGCGATGCCACCCGTGCGCAGGTCGCCGCCAACCAGGCCACGACCTACCTCGCCACCACCGAAGAGTTGCGCGACCAGATCGTCACCGGCAACGCCGAGATCGGCGCCTGGCTGACCGAGACCGAGAACGACACGAAGGATGCCGCTAACTCGGCCAATGACGCTGCCGAAAGCGCCATCCTCGCCGACCGCTTCGCCGACCTGGCCGGTGCCTGGGCAGAGTATATGGAAGGCGGCAACCCGATTCCCTCGCGCTTCTTCGCCAACACCGAGGTGACCGGCGATCATTGGTCGTCGCGCTGGTGGGCCAACCGCGCCGCGGGTGCCTTCGGGCAACTCTCGGAACTCTATCTCGGCGCCCATCCGACGCCGCCGACCACCACCTCGACCGGCGACCCGATCCCGATCGGGGCCATCTATTATAATACGACCAATAACCAGACTTATGTGTGGAACGGCACGGCCTGGATGCCGCTCACCCAGCCGGCGATCGGCTCGGTGGCTTCGCTCGCTTACAGCGCCACGGCCAACCAGCAGGTCTTCGATACCACGCTTCCCGATATTACCGGTTCGACTCACCCGATCACCGACGCCACCACCCTTGATGTTCACGTCAACGGCGTGCGTACTCTGATCGATGACCCAGCCGGTGCCGGTGACTATGCGGTTGACCGCGTCGCCTCCACCGTCACCTTCGTCAGGCCCCTGCTGGCTGGCAGCATCGTGCAGATCGATGTCGTTTCCACTGTCACCGTCGTCGCCGGTATCGTCGTTGTCGTGTCCCTGCTGGACTTCGACATCGATCCGGTCACCGGCAACCCGGGGCAGATTGACGGTACCCGCAAGATCTTTCCCCTGGCCCTTGCTTCCGATCACACCGCTATCGATGTCACGCGTTCGTCTGATGTTTCTGTATCGATCGACGGCGTGACCCAGCAGCCGGATCGCGATTACACCGCTCTCGGCAACCAGATCACCTTCACCGAGGCGCCGCTTCCCGGCGCGCGTGCCTGGGGGATCTGGTACAGCCCCGTGCCCTTGCCGGCCCGGCTCATCGTCACCGACCTCCCCACCGTCGATCCGCACACGCTCAACCAGCTGTGGAACAAGGGCGGTGCGGTCATGGTCAGTCAGGGATAACCGCCATGAGTTCCCGCAATCTCGAACTGGCCTTGGCCGGCGCTCCGGGCGTCAAGGTCCTTCCAGACCTTCCTGCCACCCCCGCCCACGTCAATGATATGGTGAACGTCACCACCATCGATCCTGACGGCACGGTGCGGCTGGGCTTCCTCCCGGTGCCGCCCGCCGCTGTGATGGCATCCGACACCCCGCCGGTCGGCGTGGCCGATAACACGCTTTGGTGGGACAGTGCCGATACCGGCCTTTACATCCGGTCGAATGATGGCAACAGCACCCAGTGGGTATCTACAAACGTAGGGCTGTCGGCGCAGTATCTGCCAGTCTCCGGCGGCACGCTGGAGGGTAAGGTTACTTTCCTGGGTCAGGGAGAAGAGACCGGCACTCTGTGGCGGAACACATTCGACGGCACCGGCATCGCGGCGCTGATCAGCCCCTATAGCCTTGGCGCTCCGAACGGTCTGATGTTCTGCCAGACCGATAGTGATGGCGTGCCCAATGTCGATCTGCCCGATGTGCAGATCGGCCAGAGCGGCACATGGCCCGACACGTTCACCGTCAACGGCACGGCGCATGTCTATGGTCGTGTAACGGCGGCGAATATGGCGATCAGCGGCGCGAACGATCCCGACGCGGTGCTCACTGTCACTAGTACTGGTGGTGCATGGCCGGCGATCAAGCTGAACGCGACCAAGGCCGGTTCGAGCGCCGGTTACATTGAGGGGCAGCGTAACGGACTGCGGCGCTGGTCAATCGACATGGGCAGCGCCGCTGAGAGTGGCAGCAACGCCGGCACTAACCTAGCCATTGGTAGCTTTGCGGATGACGGTTCGGCGCTTGGTTCCGTGTTGGATATCTCACGCGCGACCAGGACGGTGAACCTCTATGCCGGCCTGACTATGACCCTGAACACAGCGAAGGCGGGCAGCGGTGCAACCGGGACGCCGGTCACACTGCGCGCTGGAAAGGGTGACGGTAACGGCTCTGGTGGTACCACTAATATCTTGGGAGGTGATGCAGGAGCAGGAACCGGAGCCGCAGCCGGTGGTGGCATCTTTATCACAGCGGGAAGTAGCAATGCCGCAGGAACTGGTGCTGGTGGCGCGCTTGGCTTGAGCGCTGGCAGCAGTCTTGGCACTGCTGGTGCCGGCGGTGCTGTGACAGTCCAGAGTGGTAGCAGTAAAACCAAAGACGGCGGCAATATCACGATAACTGCTGGTGGCAATGCGACTGCCGCCGGTAATGGCGGCTCGATCAATTTCACCACGGGTGCTGCATTTGGGTCGGGCAAAGCTGTTGGCGGTGTGAACTTTGGTGGTGGCACAGCCTTCAGCAGCGCGACGAAGGGTGTATTCAGCGTTGATTGCACGACACTGATTGCGCAGTTCTATGGACTACAGACTACTGATCCTGGAGGGCTGTATAACCTCTGGAACAGCAATGGTATGGTGGTTATGACCGGGTTCAATCCCGCGCAGCTCACCATCGGCGCGTCAGGCGCACCGACCATCCGCAGCGGCGCGGGTGCTGCGACCGGTACTCAACCCAAAGGCTCCCTGTTCATGCGCACGGACGGCGCGGTCGGCAGTACACTCTACGTCAGCCAGGGCGCCGGGGTTTGGAACGCCGTGGCGGGTGTGTGACATGTTCGATTTCCCCATCCCCGCGCTCAATCAGGTTGTCACATCCCCTAGCGGTGCATCCTTTCAGTGGGACGGCACGAAATGGGTCGGCTATGGCGGTGCCGCCGTGCCCTCACCGCCGATCGGTCCTGCCAGCGGCGATTTGAGCGGCTCCTATCCCAGCCCGACCGTTGCGAAGATCAATGGCACGACGCCCGCGCGAAGTGCCACCGTCGATGCCACGAACGCCAGCAACATCAACACCGGCAATCTTCCTGTCGCACGGCTGGGCGGCGGCACAGGTGCCTCCATCACGACCTATTGGCGCGGTGATGGCACCTGGGCGACGCCACCCGCAGCCACGGGGCCGGCAGGCGGGGATCTGAGCGGGACCTATCCCAACCCGACTGTCAGCAAGATCAACGGTGTCTCGCCGGCAGCATCAGCAACGATCGACGCGACGAACGCGACCAACATCAGTACGGGCACGCTTGCCGCAGCACGCCTGCCGTTGCTCTCCACGATGAGTGGCGCGGTAACCTACGCGCAGTTGCCGGCAGCCGTGCAGCAGGTGCCGGTCTCTTTCCCGTTCGCGGGAAAGCCAACTGCTGCTGCGGCGGTCAACGTGCCGATGGCTTTCCCTGTGACGATCGCGGCATCACTGGCTGGCACTGTGGTCTACTCAGGTACCAAGACCACGAGTAACGCTACATTCAATGTCAACAAGATACTCGCAGCGGGTGGCACATCCACGATTGGCACTGTGGTGATCACCAGTACATCCAACACGAGTTGCACACTGTCTGGTTCGGGCGGCAGCTTAGCTGTTGGTGATGTGTTGCAGATCGTAGCACCGATGGCACAGGACGCTACACTGGCTGATGTTGGGATTACCATTCTGGCAGCGAGGGTCTGATGGCGTGGTCATTCGGTGATGGGTTCGATTGCTACGCGGCGGCGACAGATGCCATCAATGGGTATTGGGACAGCGGCACCGTGATCTTCACTTTAGACCCCGGTAGGTTCTTGGGCAGTCGGGCAATGACTGGTGCAAATAACACGGCACTCTTGGTCAAATCGTCAGGCAGCAATGACGCGGTTCATCATATCGTGGTCGCGTTCTCCACTACGGCAGCAATAGCTGGCACTAATCTAGGTCAGTATCTCCAGCTAGGAGATGGCGCCACAGGGCAGTGCGCGATTGTGTTTCGTAGTGACGGTGCGATCCTGCTGACATCCGGCACCGCTGCCGGGGCTACGCTCGCGACCTATGCCGGCGCGTTCACCGCTGCAAGCACATGGTATGCGTTCGAGTTTGAGGTGATTATCAATAGCACAACTGGTCGCTTTAGAGTTCGCAAGAACGGCAACGCGGTGGACGATTTCGACAGTGGTGCTGTTTTGAACACGCGCGGCGGCACCGCGAATAACTATGCTAATCGACTGACTGTCGGACGCCAGGCGACGGTGGCTCAAACGTTCGATGACCTGTTCTGGCGCAGCGACGCGAGCAGCGTGGCGTGGATGGGCGATATCCGCTGCTTCACGCGCATGCCCGCGAGTGATGCGAGTGTGCAATTCTCGCGGACGCCGACCGGCGTGTTGACGCAGACAGTGCCGACGACAGCGGTTGCCAGCACGTCCATCTTCA
>Ga0247661_1000129_pt1 | contig 13804 bp, 12 predicted proteins | sample CNK02_metaG_FD_182799 | JGI IMG/M metagenome (GOLD analysis project Ga0247661, IMG submission 182799) | Soil microbial communities from Purdue University Martell Research Forest, Indiana, United States - CNK02 | ecosystem: Environmental > Terrestrial > Soil > Temperate forest > Bulk soil...
CTAGCGCTGATGGGCGCGATCCTCGGCGCCTGGACAAAAAAAGCGGCCTAACCTCTCGCGTCAGGATTGTTTCTGGTTCACCTCGGGGCTGGCAGGACCGGCAGCAGCAGGGCCGAACCATGCTCGCCGCCACGATACACGCGCTGCGTAGCCTTCTGAAAGTCCTCCGGCTTCGCTTCCGGAATATTCACAAATTTTTGCGGGTTCCGGTCCACCAGGGGAAACCACGTGCTCTGAATCTGCACCATGATCCGGTGACCGCGCCGAAATGTATGGTTGATGCTTGGCAACTCGAAATCGATTGCGGTAGGTTCGTTCGGATTCAGCGGTTCCGGCTTCTCAAAACTCTTACGAAACTTCGCGCGAAACGGCTCGCCGCGCACGAGTTGCTGGTAGCCGCCCATGTGAACTTCCTGCGGATTAGGGTCCGGATCCGGATAGTCCCTCGGATACAAATCAATCAACTTCACTACAAAGTCTGAATCGGTCCCTGAGGTCGAAACCCACAAGCGTGGCGATATGGGACCTGCAACCGTGACATCTTCCTCCAGCGGGTCGGTTGCATAGACCAGCACGTCCGGCCGCTTCGCCGCAAACCGCTGGTCCGCGTCCATGTACGTCTGCGGAACGCCGGTGGCCTGCGTTTCCACAAACGGTACCGGCCGGTTCGGATCGCTGACGTATTCGTCGAACGAGCCGCGTGGCGCATCTTTTGACGTTGCATCAAAGGAAAGCTTGCCGCCGGCGCGAAAATACAGCGTCCTGGTCTGAACACTCTTCGGCGGCCACGCATCGTAGCGCCGCCAGACATTCGTTCCCGTCTCAAAAACCAGGGCCGTCGGCAGCTTGGGATCTTCGGCATCTTTAAGATACTGTCTGAAAAATGGCAACAGCACCTGGTCGTTAAAATACGCCGAGCTCTCCGCTGCAAAATTTACCGCTCCAAGATGATCGCCTTTTGTGCCCGCCCAGCCACCGTGTACCCATGGACCTTCCACGATCTTGTTCGGCACCTCGGGGCTCATCGTGGCGACTGCGTTGAAAATTTTGTACGGCCCGACTAAGTCTTCCGCATCGAACAATCCACCCGCCGTCAACACCGCGCAGTGTACGTTCTTCATGTGCACGGAAATATTCCGGCTCTTCCAAAACTCGTCATAATTCGGATGCTGCACTTGATCATCCCAATAGACATTCGCATCCATCATGTGCAGTTTCTTGGCATTCGATAGCGGCCCCATTTCCAAGTAGAAGTCGTAGCCGTCGTTCGTTCCATAGTCGAAGTCGCGCCAGTGCTTCGGTGGAAATTCCAGCCCGGTTCGCGGCTTGAAAAACACATAGAATCCAAAATTCGCGGCCAGCATGAACGCGCCGTTGTGGTACGCGTCATCCCCAGCGTAAAGGTCCGTCACTGGCGCTTGAGGCGAACACGCCTTCAACGCCGGATGGGTGTCCGGCATTCCCGCCGCCACATAAAATCCTGGATAGGAAATGCCGTAAATTCCAGCTTTGCCGTTGTTGTTCGGGACATTCTTCAACAACCACTCGATTGTGTCGTACGTATCCGTGCTTTCATCCACATCCTTCGGGCCTTTCTTCACCTCCTTGTGCGGCGTCATCTCGATAAATGTTCCATCGCTCTGGTACCGCCCACGCACATCCTGGTACACAAAAATAAATCCGTCCTTCACAAAACCCGGCGCCGGGCCCAAACGCTTCGGATAGTTGTCGGGCCCGTACGGCCCCACGCTGTACGGAGTACGCTCAATCAGGAACGGGTAAGTCTTTGTCGACGACGCATCCTTCGGCACATAGACCGACGTGAATAACTTCGCCCCGTCCCGCATTGCAATCCGGTATTCGTGTTTCGTGTAGTGCTCGCGAATCTCGGCAGCGCCTTGCTGATCCTGTTGTGCGAATTCCGTGGGGACTGCCGCGCCCTCGCCGTCACTTGCAAAAACCTCTCCGCCGCGTGTGCTTGGCCACACCGCACTCAGCGCCAGCGCTGCAATCCCGGTCATGCACAGCTTTTTCTTCATGCTCGTCATCAGTGCGCTCCACTCCATTGGAATTGCTCATTTTGCAAACGCATTGGACGATAGCCTTGGCTTTCCCCGCTGTCAACGCGCCCGTCCGGCATCGTTTCTATGTTTGCCTTTTCTAGTCTTGACCTCGGCATTTCCCAGCGGTACTCTCCGCTCTAACCTGACCCCCACGGAGCCCCACCCTTCTTACGCGGCTCCCACAGTTCTTCTTCGGAGGTACCCATGATCGCTCGCATCGTTACCTGCACGGTTCAACGCGCTAAGGTCAATGAGTTCCGCGCGCTTCTCAACGACAAACTGTTGCCGCTGGTGCAGACGCAACCCGGCTTCGTGGAGAACATCGAAGCTCTCGATCCAAATACCGGCCAGTTTAGTTGCACCACTCTGTGGAACTCCCGGTCTGATGTCGACAAATACGACAACGGCGTGTTCCCGGAAGTCGCCTCAAAAATGAGCCCTTTGCTTCAGGGCAACCCGACGGTACAGACGCTGCCGGTTGAGAACTCTTCGGCGCATCGCGTGCGGGCCGCGGCCGCGAGTGTGTCGTCCAGATAGGCCGCGCCTACCCCGCACAGCAAGGGCGGAGCCCCGCTCCTATCCACCACGTTGAGCGCCTCCCGTGCTCCGCCCTTCATTGGTCCCCGCGCGGTGCCACTACCTCGCTCTCAAGCGCCATCGGAATTGCACCTGGTCTTGTAGTGCGTAAGGCCGCTTCCGGTTCTGGCGCGCGCTTGCTTTATAATCTTTGTTTACACCTTTCCACGCGAGGCCGCTGAATGGTGCATCCCTGGCATGACGTTTCTCCCGGCAAGGAAGTTCCCCGGGACTTTCAGGCCGTCATTGAAATTCCGCTCGGCTCCAATCTGAAATACGAACTCGACAAGCCCACCGGCCTGCTCAAAGTCGATCGCGTCATTCACTCCGCCGTCTTTTATCCGGCCAACTACGGCTTCATCCCGCAGACTTACGCCGAAGACAACGACCCACTCGACGTGCTGGTTCTCTGTCAGGAGGCGGTCCAACCACTCGCTCTCATCAAGGCTCGCGCCATCGGCGTCATGACCATGGTGGATTCCGGCGCCACCGACGACAAGATCATCGCCGTGGCTACCAGCGACCCCGAATTCAGTGAGTATCTGGAAGCCCGCGATCTTCCGAGCCATCGCCTGCTCGTCCTCAAGCGCTTTTTTCAGGACTATAAGCAACTGGAAGGAAAACAGGTCCAGGTCGAGGAAATTCGTCCCGCCTACGCCGCCATAAGCATCATTGAACAATCTCTAGCGCGCTACCAGAAGCACCGCGATGAACTGCTTTCAAACGAAGTGATTCCGACTCACAATCGTCGCAAGACCGATAAGTAGTAGAAAAACATTATTTCCGCCCGCGCCCGACCGCTGTATGTTTGTGCGCACGTTTTCCGAGGTACCTCGCGGTGAAGAAAATCTTCATGTGGATTGGCATTAGCCTGGGCGGATTGCTCCTGGCGGCATTCATCGCGCTTTCGGTCATGGCGGGCGGCCCTAAAGATGCTCTTTACATGGTCCGCTACGCCCTGCCCCACATGCACCGAGGCAATCTGAAAGTCGGCGATGCGGCGCCCGACGCCAAGCTAATCGCCTTAAACGGTTTGGACACTTTCCACGTTCGCGAGCGTGGCTCCGGCAAACCTCTCGTCCTGGTTTTTGGCAGTTTCACCTGACCACCCTTCCGTCGCCAGGTCGGCGACATCGTGCAGATCTTCAACGACTACAAAGCCCGCGCTGACTTCCTGACCGTTTACGTGCGCGAAGCGCACCCCACCGACGAGTGGCAGATGAAATCCAATGTCAAGGACGAGGTCTGCTACGCGCAGCCGCGCAATCTTTCGGACCGCTTGGCTATCGCGAACGATTTCACTAAACGTTTCAAATATCCGGTTCCCTTCGGCGTGGACGACATGAATAACGCCGCCAGCAAAGCTTACGCTGCATGGCCGGAACGCCTCTACGTCATTGATGAAGCGGGAAAAATCGCATATCGCGGCGGCATGGGCCCGTTCAACTACAACCCGGCTGAAGTCCGCGCTTGGCTCGCTGCCCGCTACGGCGAGGTAAAACATCCGGAAGAAAAGCCGGCTGACGGCGATCCGCAAAAGGCGCCGGAGACGCAGGTAGCCAAGCCCGAATCCAAAAGCTGATTTTCTGCGGATCGCACGGGGATCAAAAGGCGGAGCCCAACAACTTGAGTCGAACTCCGCCGTAGGGGTTACGATCGCTTGGGGAAGCGGTCGTCAGAACACGAACTTAAGGGTGTTGCTGTAGCTGCACCTTAGTCGCCTTGCTATCCTGTGTCAAGCCAAAAATAACGATATTCTCAAGGCTTCCGGGAAGCCTCGGGGTGTCCACGATTACTTCGTCTCCCCGCCACTTCCTCCCGACTTGCGATACAATACCGCCGCATACCCAGCCGGGTCGAACGCCACTATCCGCGCTGCCAGCAACCGAGCATGAAGGGCAAACGCGCGCTTCCCAAACGCGAAGCACAAGTTACGCTGAAGTCGGTGGCCGAACATCTCGGCCTGACCCCTGGAACTGTATCGGCGGTGCTGAACAACTCCGCCGCTTCGCAATCCATTCCTGAGCGAACTCGCAGCCGCATCGTCGAAGCGGCGCGCAAGCTCAATTACCGCCCGAACTTCATGGCGCGCTCCTTGCGCGTGCAACGGACATACACCATCGGCGTGATCTTGGAAGAGATCGGCGACGGCTACGGTTCCACCATTGTGAGCGGAGTGGAAGAATTTGTCCGCGAGAAGAACTACTTCTTCCTGACGGTTGCGCATCGCCACGATGCACAGCTGCTGCAAACTTACTCGCAAATGCTGTTGTCGCGCGGCATTGAAGGATTTCTCACGGTGGACACCGTTCTAACGGACGTCCCGTCGCTGCCGACGGTGGCCGTCGCCGGACACCGCAAACTCGAGAATGTCACCAACATTGTTTTGGATCATCGCCACGCAGCAGAGCAGGCATTGCAGCATCTGAAGGATCTCGGACACAAACAGATCGCTTTTCTGAAAGGTCAGCCGGAAAGCGCGGACTCGACAGTTCGGTGGGACGCCATTTGCGAAGTCGCCAAAGAACTTGAGATTGAGATTAATCCGGAACTCGTGGTGCAGCTAACGGGTCTCGATTCCACGCCGGAACTCGGTTATCCCTTTGGCAAGGAACTGGTGGCGCGACGAGTCCCCTTCACGGCGCTGTTCGCCTACAACGACATTTCGGCCATCGGGGCGATGCGCGCGTTTCAGGAAGCCGGTTTGCGCGTGCCCGAAGATGTTTCGGTCGTTGGATTTGACGACATCGTCCACGCATCCTTCTGTCTCCCGAGTCTTACTACCGTGCGCCAGCCTCTGAAGAAAATGGGGCGCATCGCGGCGGAAACGTTGCTTTCGCACATTGAGGGGAGCGCAGAGCCGAATGGAGAAATTGCCGTCGAACCTGAACTCATCGTTCGTAAGTCCACGGCCGCAGCGCCGCTACAAACCAGAACCACGGGCAAGTAAGGAATGATCCTCAGGCACTAACGGCGGGCCAGGGCGAGAGTGGCCTTGCGCTGTTGCTGGATCAGAAAGTCCTCGTAGGGTCCCTTGAAATCCTCGATGTGGCCGTGATCGAAATGCCACAAGCGCGTCGCAACTTCGTCAATGACATCATGGTCGTGCGTAACCAGCAACACAGTCCCGTCGAATCTCTGCAGGGCGATGTTGAGTGCGTTAATGGATTCCAGGTCCAAGTGGTTGGTCGGCTCGTCGAACACCAGAAAATTGGGCTTCTGCAGCATCAAGCGGCAAAAAAGAATTCGAGCCGTTTCGCCGCCGGAAAGCGCTTTGACCGGCTTGCTGGCGTCTTCGCCGCTGAAAAGCATTTGGCCCAACAGACCGCGAAGCTCTTGCTGGCCGGCCAGCGTATCCCACTGCGCCAGCCATTCGAGAATCGTCAGGTGGCCTTCGCTTTCCTTATCCAGCGTGTGCTCTTGCCCAAAGTAGCCGACAGCAACCTCATGCCCCCAACGGACGGTTCCCGCATCCACCCCGAAATGCCGCTCGGACTCGTCGATAAAGCCCGGCGCATTGCGGATGAGCGAGCGGATCAGTGTGGTCTTCCCCGCTCCGTTGCGCCCCAAGAGAGCGATCTTTTCTCCGCGCTCAAGGTTCGCCGAAAACCCCTCGATCACTTTCAGTTCGCCATAAGACTTGCGCAGCGTCTTGAATTCCAGCGGATGGCGGCCCGAAGGCTTCTTCATGTCGAATTTGATGTACGGACGAGCGATATTGGACCGCGCGAGCACTGTGGTTTGCAGCCGCTCGATTTCTTTTTTTCGCGAAGTGGCTTGCGCCGAGCGCGTACCGGCGCCGAAACGCGCAATAAAGTCCTGCAGTTGCGCGATTTTTTTCTCGCGCTGGGCGTTTTCCGATTCGATGCGCTCGCGGACCGAGGTCTTGGCCATCACCATATCGTCATAGCCGCCCACGTACATCAGCACTGACTCGTAGTCGATGTCAGCAACATGCGTGCATACGCTGTTCAGGAAGTGACGGTCGTGTGAAATGATGATCAGCACACCCTCATACGCGCAGAGATAATCCTGCAGCCAGTGCACCGAATCGAGGTCCAAGTGGTTGGTGGGTTCGTCCAGCAGAAGCGCGGCTGGATTGCCAAAGAGCGCCTGCGCAAGTAACACGCGAACTTTTTGTCCGCCCTGCAGCTCTCCCATTTTCCGCTCGTGCAGTTCCGCGGGCACGTCCAAGCCATCCAGCAGGATGGCTGCATCTGATTCCGCCGTGTAGCCGCCTTCTTCGCCTACAATGCCCTCAAGCTCGCCAAGGCGCATGCCGTCAGCGTCGGTGAGTTCGTCGTGCGGCTTGGCGTACAGCGCTTCGCGTTCCTGTAGCGTCTCCCACAGAGCTGTGTGGCCCATAATCACGGTATCAATCACGCGATAGTCGTCGAAGGCGAACTGGTCCTGACGCAGAACACCAAATTTCTTCGGCCGCGCAACATTGCCTTTGGTGGGCTCTAGCTCGCCCGTAAGAATCCGCATCAACGTCGACTTCCCGGCGCCGTTAGGGCCAGTAATGGCGTAGCGGCGGCCCGCCATAAAGGTGCAGGTCACGTCATCAAAGAGAATGCGCGCGCCGTACCGCATGGACACGTTGTTAACCGAAATCATAGGCCTCTATTTTAACGTGGAATACCCCGACTCGCCGAATCGAAGGGATGGCATGTTGCCAGCTGTTTTACGCTTCGCCGCACGGTCGCCGCGGGATCCTGTCCGATCACTCTGCTTTTGATGCGGCGGAGGAAGGGGTAGAAACCCTGAGGTAGCGGCTCGCAAAGGCCAAAAACGTGGGCCAGTTCGGTCCGGCCGTGTGCCCTCCGGTGTGCTGACGAAACGCAATCTCCCCGTCGATGAGTGAAGTCTCGATCGGGGGAAATTCAGTTGTGCCGAGATCCTTCTTCCCCAGTAATTTGTAGACAGGTCCGGCGCCGACCGCACCCAGGAACATTCCCTTCCCGTCAATCCACCCGCCTTCTCTTTGCGGCGAACCGCTGCTGAGGAACACCGGCCGCGGCGCACACAGAGCAAGCAACTCATGTGCATCGACCGGCAAGTCATCGGGTGTCACCGGCCCGGCATATTTCAGAAAATTCCCTGCCATCCAGTGATACTCGCTGGTCGCCGCAAGATTTTCCACCTGTTCGCCAAACTTACGGCGCAAAATCTTTGCGCCGCCCTCTCCCGACGAAGCGATAAACCCGATCGCAAAACGCGAATCGTACGCCATCGCCACCAGCGCCGCCTTTCCGTACCGTGAAAGCCCTTCAATGCCAACTTGCTTCGCGTCAACAGTTGTGTCCGTCTCGAAGTAATCCAGCGCGCGGCTCGCGCCCCATGCCCACGCCCGCAACGCTCCCCAATCATCTAGCTTGCGTGGCTGCCCTTGGTTCGCCAGGCCTATGATCCCTTCCATCAGTCCATCACCCTTATCAGCCTGCACGCTCGTCGGAATCAGCGTCGCGTACCCCCATCCCTCCGCCAGCACCTGCTCCTGCCAGTTCGGCCCCTGGCCCACAAAATCCGCCCACTGCTCAGCCGTGAGCCGCGACCGGATCGCCTCCATCATCTTGGCGCTCCAGCCGAGCTCCATCATCACGGGAACCGGTCCCTGTGCATTCGCGGGTGTTGATAAAGACAGCTCAATATCCACGCTTATTTTTGCATAGCCCGTATTGTCAACGTGTCCTCGCAGATTTTTGTTAATTACTGCGACTCCGCCCTTGTCTTCTCGCGTCGTGCCGATTATTTCCCATTTCACCTTTGGCGTGTTCTTCGGCTCTCGCCCGAACACCTCACGGTCGAAATCCTCAACGATTTCCGGCCGCCGCACCTTCCACCACGTTTGCGCGTCCGTAACTCTCTTTCCATTTTTCAACACCAGCGGGTCCGGGAGTGTGTAGGGCGGAACCTTAGACTCGTCCACGTTCGCCGCATCCGGAGCCTTGGCATCGCCGTTTGGCCCTCGCCGCAGCGAAGTAACATGCAGCAGGTCCATCAGCCGCTGATGGTCCTGCTCAGCCGTTAAGCGCGCCGGCCCGGACGATTGATCATCCGCGGTCTGCGCCGCGATCTTCGGCCCCCCGATTGCACAAACCAGCAGAAGCGCCGGCACCATCCTGGTGCGCCGTAAAGGTTCACAATTCGCGACGCGCATTTCCCCTCCGCTTCTCCTGCCGCAGGAGCGCCCTTTTATAATGTCGATCAGGGCCTTTCGGCCCGCGAAATCTTATGAAAATCGGTCGGAGTTAACATACGCAACGGCCCGGAGCGGCGAGGTCGAAAACGCAATGGAGAAGCTGAGGCCGATATAATGTCTGATCCGGAGCTCTCTCCTTTAAAAAGGGATTCTCAACCCGAACTCTATCCGAGTTCGGGCGAGAGCCGCTGCTTCCTTTTTCTCGGGTTTCAACTAAACGCGGGGCATCCTCTTCGGCCACGGCGCTCAGGAAATCGCCCTCCCAATGACCCGGTATGGCGCGGTCGGCAACTTCCGTGGGCCTTTTCCGATGGAGATGGCATCTGCGATATTTCACCGCGCGAATCTCTAAAGATGCGAGTGCGCTGCGAGCGGCGTATGCGGCACTTGGAAGCCAGGGTTCAGTCTATGTTCTGGCTCACCAAGCAACCCTACACTGCAACTAAAAGCTATCAACATGGCGATCGCACGGAAGCGACTCTTGAAACTTACGCTAGATATGCGGCGCCCAGCCCTGCTCGTAGTCGCGTCCCCACATCTTCATCGCTTCTGCATCTCCCTGAATTTTTCCGTCTTTCGCATCCAGATGTAATTCTCGGTTAACCTCCCACGCAATATTGGAGAGTTGCAGCATCGTGACGGCAACGTTCCCGACTGAGACCGGGGCATTCAGCTTCTCACCTTTGCGAATTCCCGCTATAAAGTTCGCAAAGTGTTCGTCGGTCATCGAGTCAGCTCCGATTAGATCGGCTGATGAGGTCGGGTTGCCGGCCTTGAACTCTTTCATCCTGTTTCCTTTAAAATCGTAAATCTCATAGCCATCGCGATCCACGACGACTGTTCCAGTCGTGCCCATGATTGCCGAGCCGCGGTCACGCCCGTAATATTTCATTCCCTGGCAGCTCTTGCCTTCCCAGGTGAGCATCTTATCCTCGTACTCGAAGCTCGTCACCAACGTGTCATAGAATTGCCAATCGTCTTTAAATTGATATCGGCCTCCCGAGGCAGTCACTCGCTTCGGATAGTCAACGTCCAGGGCCCAGCGGCAAACGTCCACCTCGTGCGTTCCGTTATTGAGCGTTTCGCCGGTGCCATAATTTCTGAACCAGTGCCAGTTATAAGGTTGGATGTTGTCCCTATACGGGCGGCGCGGCGCCGGACCCTGCCACAAATCCCAGTCCAACTGTTCCGGGACCGGCACCTCCTTACCAGTTCCGATGGACTTCCGCACATTGCTGTACCAGGCTTTCGCGAGATACGGTCGCCCGATCGCTCCGCCATGAATTTTTTCAACGATCTCAATCGTGTGCGGTGAAGAGCGCTGTTGCGTGCCCATTTGCACGAGCTTTCTATACTTCTGTTCCGCCTCGACCAACATCGCTCCCTCAGCCGGATTATGGCTGCAAGGCTTTTCCACGTAGACATGCTTTCCGGCCTGTAACCCGCTGATGGCCATAGGAGTATGCCAATGGTCAGGAGTAGCTATCGTGATCGCGTCCACATCCTTCAGTTCGAGAATTTTGCGAAAGTCCTTCGCCTGCGTCGGTGGTTCGCCCATCTCGCGCTGTACCGCATCCGCAAACCTTTTCAAAATGTTGCTGTCTACGTCGCAAACATGCGAGATCCGAGCGGCACTCCGGTTCGCTTTCAAAGACGAGAGGTGTGCGTAGGCGCGCCCATTCAATCCAATCACCGCGAAGTTAAGACGATCGTTGGCACCGGCGATACGCTCATAGCTCTTGGCCGTGGCCCCGATAGCCAGACCAGCCGCGCTTGCTGCTGTTGCCTCCAAAAACTCGCGCCTTGTAAGCATGATTGCTCCTTTAAAACTGCTGCCAGGTTTAGCTAATTCTCGAAGCGCCCGCGGTAGGCCCACAATCCTAAACCGGGATTTGGAATAAAGTAGATATCCTCACCCGCTACATGGTTTAAACCCTGCTGCAGTTTCTCCACATCATATTTTTTCGTAATCGCATCCAGATCTGCGTACCGGAACCCCGCATTGCAGATCTCTTTTTGGCTAAGCCCTCCAGGACAGTAAGTGACGGTGAAGCGTCCCTCGGATGATCCATGGATGAGGTGGGCAGCCGCACTGAGATTCGCGGCGAGCTCCGGGGAATTCCCGACCGCCTCCAAAGTAGCTGGGGTGCCGAAATATCCGTGTTTGCGGATGAGCTTGTCAATAGCCGCATCCTCTCCAAACTCTCTTACTCCAGGAGCGAGAATGATGAGTTCGGCGTCATCGGCAAGCGCCATGCGAGTTCGGTAAATCGCCTTGTTCCCCAGCCAAGTACTCTTCGCTTCATCCGAATTCACATACACGATCGCCTTTTTTATTTCGCTGTCGAGTAAAAACACGTTGACCTTAAGGCTCAGTTGCGAAGCTCGTTGGAAGCACTCGTAATCGTCGCCTACGAAAAGCCCTTTTACGGACAATTGCCCGTCTTCGTTTCTAGCCACGACTGTTAATACATAGACGACCGGCAGGTGTTGGAGGAATTGTTCAGCAGCATAGTTCAGTACTCGCCGCACCGGATTGTCTGCTCGTCCCATAATCCTTTCCATTCCGTAAACGGCGCCTAGAAAATGACTACGGTTGATGCTGTCCGGTCCGCCAGTGCCAATGAGGATGTTCTTGTTGTAGTTGGCCATCCCGATCACTTCATGCGGAACCACCTGCCCGATGGACAGGATCAAGTCGAAACCGCCTTCGATCAGCATCCGGTTAATTAGAACCGGCCAGGCGTAGTCGACCTTACCTTCCGACTGCGAGTGCACATACGCGGAGGGCACTTCCCCGAGTGCGACGGTATCCTCTCGCCAGTTGTGTGCGTGGAACAGCTCGAAGGGTATAGTGCCGAACATTTTGCTAACTTGGCATGGCGTCATGGCAGCGTGTGTTCCCACCGCGGGTAAAATCGCAGCCAGTCGCTCCTTGTAAAATTCCCATGCGTATCTTGTTAACTCGCCAGCTCTGGAGTGGAAACGAGTCAGATCAGGGGGAATCGCTAACACGCGCTCGCGCTGGCCAATCGCTCGCAAGGCATGGAACAGAGCATTCTTCATATCAACAGCCGAAAGGTCGCTTTGCTCACTTCCAATCTCGTAGAACAGACTCATAATGGAATCGGCTCTCTGCTCTCCCCCTTAGGACGAGGGAGCAAGGTTTGACGGACACTGTGAACCGCCATAGCGATTCCTGTGGGTCTCATGAAACAAAATGCTCCGAAAGCGTTTGGTAAGACCATTTATGGCGCCTATCGCATTCGCTGACCGCTCTTACAATCTGTAAGCTTTGCGCGCGAGTCCGCCAGCGAGTTCCACTGCAACCTCCAATGCTTCGTCTTGGTCGAGTCGATGCTCAACCACCAGTCGCGCAAGAAAGGAACAATCGACGCGGCGAGCCATGTCGTGCCTCGCGGGAATCGAAATGAAGGATCGGCTGTCGTCATTGAAACCGACCGTGTTGTAAAATCCGGCAGTTTCGGTGGTATTTTCGCGAAAACGCATTATCCCCTCTGGACTGTCGTGGAACCACCACGCAGGACCCAGCCGGAGACACGGATAGTGTCCGGCAAGTGGGGCAAGTTCTCGGCTATAAGTCGATTCATCGAGAGTAAACAAAATAATCGTTAGACGAGATTCGTTGCCGAAGCGGTCTAGCAGCGGCTTCAGGGCCTGCACGTAGTTCATTGGCACGGGAATGTCCGCACCAGCGTCGCGTCCAAAACGTCGGTACACACTCGCGTTGTGGTTGCGGAAACTGCCTGGATGAATTTGCATGACGAGCTTGTCATCCAGGCTCATTGCCGCCATTTCCGTGAGCATTTGAGCGCGAAATAGTTCGCGGTCTTCCGGACCGCCGGACTCAGAAAGAATTTTCTGATAGAGCCGCGCCGCCGAATCCCGGTCCAGATCCGCGGTGGCCGCCGTTGCGTGTCCGTGGTCGGTTGCTGTGCAACCTAGGGCTACGAATTCCAACCGCCTTTGACGCAATGCGGAGAGATAACCTTGCCAACTACCGGTGTCCGCGCCGGTTATCTGCCCCAGACGCGCAATGTTTTCTTTGAAGTTTGCAGAATCAGGGTCGACCACCGGATCAGGCCGGAATGTCGGGATGATCCGACCTGTGAAGCCCGATTCGCGGATGGTTACATGATGCGAAAGAGAGTCGAGGGGCGAATCGGTGGTAGCCAGTACGTCAATTCGAAATCGTTCGAAGAGCGCGCGAGGACGAAATTCCGGCTCTTTCAGTTTATCCGTTATGGCGTCGTAGTATTCGTCAGCATTTTCAGGTGTAAGGCGCTTATCCAATCCGAAGAGATTGTGAAAAGCAAAATCCAGCCACAACCGTGTCGGTGTCGCACGGAAAAGATAGTAGTAGTTGGCGAAGATCCGCCAAACCTTCCTGTCATCGCCAACATACAGGTCCTCAAGTGGAACTCCTTGGCTGTAAAGCATGCGAGAAATGTAGTGGTCGGGGGTGACGAACAATTGAGCGGGATTTGGAAAGGGCTCGTTTTCCGCGAACCAGCGCGGATCAGCGTGGCCGTGCGGACTAACAATCGGCAAGTTACGAATGCCGTGATAGAGGTGCCTTGCGACAGCGCGAGTGCCGGGATCAGATGGCAAAAGTATGTCTTCGTGGAAGAGCGTCATGGACTCCACTTCCGCAGAGACGCTTCGACAATCAGAAGATTCGTGAATGATTTAAACTCCGGAGTAAATTTAGAATTCTAAGAAACACGAAAGGCCGTGCACACTCCTCACGCTGCGTTCAAGAAGCAGATCATCAAGCTTACAACAGCAAGCGATGTGGCGAACCTAAGGACCGGGATGTTGAGGAGCACCAAAATATTGGTGCTCGGTCGCCAGCAGTTGTTGCTCTGATTCTTCCATAGGCCTAGAAGTTGAATTTTAAGCCAAGCTGCAGTACACGGCCACAGGTAGCGCTAGTAACATG
>Ga0247661_1000130_pt1 | contig 13752 bp, 27 predicted proteins | sample CNK02_metaG_FD_182799 | JGI IMG/M metagenome (GOLD analysis project Ga0247661, IMG submission 182799) | Soil microbial communities from Purdue University Martell Research Forest, Indiana, United States - CNK02 | ecosystem: Environmental > Terrestrial > Soil > Temperate forest > Bulk soil...
GGCACAACCGGCGGCTACTGGGGCCTCGGCATCCAGACCGGACCGCAGACGCAGTTCCTCGTGCGCGGTGCCGGCGAGGCATCATTCAGGAACGTCGGTGAAGCAGCAGCGTCCTACCAGAGCCACGTCAGGGATACCATCACCGGCGCACCGATTGATATCGTCACCGACTGGCCGAAAGCCTCGATGTATTCGAGCAAGGACGGCGATCCGTATATACCGCGCGGCACGAACGTCAATAAGACGGATCAGGGCCATATGCCCAGCGCGGCCTATGTGCCGTTTCTACTGACCGGCGATCCGTACTACCTGGAAGAGTGCCAGTTCTGGTGCAATCAAAATCAACTGGCGCTCACACCGAGCAGCCGTTTCATGGTCGCTGGCCGCTATCTCGCCTGGCCGTTGCGCGCGATCTATGAGTGCTATCTGGCCACGCCGGAGGACGTGCCTTCGTGGCTGCTGCCTCGCAGCTACTGGCTGCACTGGCTCGATATCTGCCGTGGGTTCGTCGAAGACCGGATGAGCAATGCCAGCGACCCGTACTTCTACGTATTCCACACGATCCCCGACTCCGGCCAGTCTACCACCACGGATCCAAACAAATCGGGCGACCATGTATGGCAGCAGAACATGCTCGACCTCGTGGCATCCTGGGTCGCCTGCACGCGCGATGAGTGGATCGATCCGGCGGAGTGGCTGATCCACTCGTCGATTGACCGGGCATCGGCCACGAGCGGATGGGCACGCTCGCGGCCAAGTCCGTATCACATGCGCCTGCAGAACGCCTCTGTGCTGGCCGAGGCGATGACGACGAGTAGCACCAGCTTGCGAGTGCAGTATGTGCAGCGGTTTAAGCCTGGCATGTCGGTGAAGATCGATGGCGAGACGCTCACGCTGGGTGACAGCGCTGATGGTCTCACCTGGACCATCACACGCACGGCACCGGCCAATCACGCGATCAACGCCGTTGTCTACGGGGACAAATGTTTGAGCTGGTCTGAAGCCAGTGATCTGAACCGGCTCACCTATGGGTGGACCGACACCGAGGGCAACGACCATATGTTGTCAACGACTGAGGATCTTACATATCCCAGCTACCAGCGCGCTGCGCTGGCGCAAGCGATCCGGGCCGGGCTGGAGACGCCCGGCCTGTTGGATGCCGCCAGGTGGCTCGACGACGAGATGCGCCGGCTAATCGCGTCCAAACAGACACCTGCCATCGGCGACAACTGGTGCGCGGTGCCCATCATCAAGCCGCATCGCCGCCGTCACGCCCGCCGCAGCGACCGGACCGATATCGCGCTGCATCTGGACCTGCAAGCGATCCTGGACGAACTGCGCGGCGAGGACTGATATGTGGCCGACCGACCGCCGTTCCACATGCTGCGCGCGGCGTTTTGGCTGCTGGCGGTGGTGATTGCCACCGAGAGCATGATCACGCTGGTGGCGGGGTTGGGCTGCCTCTGGATGATATTCACGGGGCGCGAGCCAATCGGCGCTTGTATGGGCGTCAGCCAGCAGATCCGGGAGATCTGGGCAGAGATGCTCGCGGCGCTTCTGGCTCTGCTGCTGGCATCGCGGGAGGCGCCACCACCCGACTAGCGCGCGCTCATGGCGCCAGCGGTATGTTCTGGAACAGCCAGAAGATGAAGCCCCACACCAGGCCGAGTAAGACCGCGCCGGCTGCCCACAGGGCGATATAGGTGCCTGCACGGGACGGCTGCTGCTTGGCGAGCATGCGGTCGATCCCCGCGTGGTCCTCGCTGTCGATCATCGCCAGTAGTGGTGCAGGATCTGGCCGGCGACACCCGCCACAATCAGCAGCGCAATAGTCAGCGCAGCCACCAGCGTGATGCGGTCACGGCGCCGGAACCGGGCGCGGGCTTCGGCGAGCTCCGCTTCGGTGTAGGGCTTTGAGTTGTCGCCCCAGTTGTCCTGCAAAAGCCGGTTGGTCATCCGCCGACGCTATCCCCGTGCGAGCTGACGGCCAAGACGCTAGCCCGACGCCATCTTTTCCCCCCCCACGATCTCGACCTCTGGCAGATCGCTAGGCTCATCCTCCGCCGGGAACCGCGCATAGTTATCGGCCAGGATCGCAGCAATCTCCCGCTGCACCCACTCTGGGCCGGTGCTGATAGCGTCACCGACGCTGGGACGGTTCGCGACCTCTACCACCTCGTCACGCCGGTAGAGCACGTCACAGGCCGCGCGCAGCTTATCAAGCCAGGCGCGCCACTGTTCATCGGTGCGCGCCTTTGGCGTCTCCTGCTCAGTCTTGCGCGCCGGGCGTGGCGCAGGAGCGGCCGCAGCACGCAGCGGGATCTCCGCATTTATAGCGTCGCGCTCCGATAGCTCCGCCTCGATTGTCTGGCCTGCAAAATCTGCGACTTCCTCGGGCACGTAGAGTCCGCTGGTGGCAAGCGGGAACACCGTCCGCACCCCCTCCGACACTGTGCGGCTGCGCAGCATCTGCCTTGGGAACTTCTTCCAGTTGTCCTTGCCGGCCATGCCTGCCTTGTTGGCGCGGTCCATGTTCCAGCTAATGCGCGCTGAGCCGCCTTGCGGATGGGTGAATGTCGCATCCGCGATGTCGTCCGACAGGGCGTGCCACTCAACGCGCCCACCGGCTTGTAGGAAGTCGCGCAACATCGCCTCTGACTTTTTTGCGGGACGCCCCTGGATCACATCATAGTCTCGCGCGGCCAGCACTGGATGGCGCCCCTCGGCGTGACTGACCATCATAAGGACGAGAGCCTGTTCCTTGGTCTTCATGCCGAAGAGGTTGCTTTTGGCGACGTGCTCGGCCAGGCGCTCCATGTCGCTGAATGCCATGGGCATCGTGGTAGGCTCAGGCACTGCGATGGCGTTCATGGCGTGGCGCTTTCTGTAGCTTTGCGGAACTGTCGGGCGCTGACGATCTCCCCGTCCTCGGGGACGCCGGATAGCACGACGCGGGTGACCTCGGTCGGGAAGGTGTACTGCTCGGCGATGTCTGGGTGATTGGCGCGCAGCTCTTTCACGTCGAGGCGCTGGGTGGTCACCGTCTTGATCTCGGCCAGCCATGACGCGCCCGTCCTTGCGCTTGGATCGCTGAGCAGGATCTGCTTCAGCTCGGCCTCGCGGGTTTCCAGGCGCTTGATCTCATTGCGCACGGCTGCGAGCTCATCCGGTAGCGGTGTATTCGGCCGGTCGCTCATGCGGCGTCTTCCTCAGCGACAGGCGCAACGCCCTCGGCGAGATGGAGTGCCGCCAGGATGATGCTGAGGTTGTTGGAGCAGACGGCGCGGAACAGGTCGGCGCGATCCTCTGCCGTGTAGCGGCGCAGCAGGTCGGCGGTGTAGCGGTAGTCTTCCGCCAGGAACTCGCCGTCGCTCATGCCACGCCCTCTAGTTCGGGCTGTGGCGCCTCCTGGGGCGTCTCCACGAGCCGTGGCGCGCGCTGGCGGCGCACCCGCGGGCGGCCGGTGAGAATGGCCACGATCTCGGTCAGCGTCTCACGCCTGACCTGTAGTGCCGCTATTTCGCTCTCGACGGCCGTCAGCTCGGAGCGGCATCGCTCAAGTGCCATGGCGGCGTTGGTGAGTAGCGAGGCGTTGTCCGGGTGGTCCATCACGCGGCCTCCTGGCTGCTCTGCGGGGCGGGCACAGGCCGTGGTGGCAGCACACCGTAATGCACAAGCGCCAGCAGGTTCTGGGCCTCCAGGCGCCAGTGCGGCGTGCCGTTCACCGCGTTGCGCAACGCCCGGTATAATTCCATCGCGCGCAGTTCGGCGGCGACCGCGCGCACCCGCTCCTCGTCCGTGTCGGTCATGCTGCGTCCTTCCGTTGGTTGCGGCTGGCGGCTGCGCGCAGTGCGGCTCGGCTCTTGGCGAGCCTGGCGCGCTCCTCGGCTATCGCGAGGCGGACATAGCGGCGCCAGTAGGCGCGATCCGTGCCAGAGGCTCGCTGCCATTCGGCCAGCGTCGCGACGAAATCCCGGTCCCGTTGCGCTCGTATGATCTGTGCAATCTCGGCGCTCAGCGCCTTCCGTTGTCCCGGCGCGTCACCAATGCCAATCGGTCCCGCAGCAGTTCCAACTCCTCCCGCGTCTGCGGGTCCAGGAGCCGCAGCTCGAGGATGCGGAACAGCGTCAGATAGGCGTCGAGCAGGGCGTTCATCGCCTGCGCATAGGTCACGGGGCGCGGGCGACGCGGCATTGTTTGTGGTCCGATAAAGTATTTGTGAGGTTGCGGTTTGCTCGGAGACATTCCCGGTAACGCCTGGGACATCACGGATATTCCACGCGAGAGTTGCGTTGGAGTCACGTCGCACACGCGCATCGGGACGCTGCTTGCCGGTTTGCGCATAGGCTGATTGTGACCGCGGCGTTACTGTGACGTTGGGCGCGACCATCCCGCCACACAGGGCTTCGGGGAACTGGAGGCCCGCCGTTCTCCGTTCTGAATCATGTGGGGAGATCGTATCGTAATGCCGAAACGTGCAGGGCTGTTCAGTAGCCATAGCGGCCTCGCGTCAGGTGACGGAGGCACTATAGCAGATATCCTGATGTCAGCAACAGAAAATCTGTCGGTGTTGTGTTGCTTTGTTGTTTTTGTCGGCTTTTCGTTGGGACAAAAAGTCCTTAAGCGCGAGCCATCTTCTTTGAAGGACGCTCCACCGTTTTCTTTACCGGTGCCTGTGCTTCCGGTTCCAAAGGAACCGGTTCCTGCCGCCAAATTTTCTCTCTGAAACCTTCGACGAAAATCGTCAATTCTCTCGAAAGCTGTCCGGGAACAAGCCGGTCGTCGCCGAAGAAAATCCATTGCACGGTGACGCCCGGCAGTAGCTTTTCAAGCTCGTAAGCGACTTCGGGTCTGGGGAGCTGATAGCCGTTTACGGCGTTTCCGAAATTCGACCATGGCTCTTCGAGAAGGGCGGCGGCCTCCCTGATCGAAATTCCCTTTTTCCTTAAAATGGCTCTCAGGCGCAGTCCGACTTCCTGCGGATCTGGTTTCCTTGTCATTCGCTACCTTCACTGCGGCGTTGCCTAGAAGGCAACACATATAGAGGCGCGACAGAGATTCTGTCATCACCGGTCTCTTACCCTGTTGCCTTGCCAACAGATGTGCTGTTGATTACCGTGCCATGACAACGCTCCGGCTTTTCAAAGCATTTGGGGGTCGGGAAACGCTAATGGACATCTGCGATGTAAGCCGCAACGCCATCAACCACTGGTTGTCCTACGGGGTGCCCTACAAGCACTGGCCGGCGATCCGTGAGGCGGCGGCCGAGGCTGGCATTCCCGGCATCACTGACGCGGCGCTGGCCTCGACGCGGCCACGGGCACGCCGGAAGGCCGCCGAGTGAGCGCGGCGAATCCTGGACGCCAGCCGCACGCGTGGGGCGAAGCCGCGACGGCGCACCTGCGCCAGCGTTGGACGGACGGGGCCGGTACCGCGCTGATCGGCGCCGAGCTGCGCGTCAGCAAATCGGCGGTGGTGGGCAAGGCGCACCGGCTGGGCCTGGCGCCGCGACCCTCGCCGATCCGCGCCGCCGGCCAGACGCCGGTGGTGCGCCCCCGCAAGCGCCCGACGCTGGCCAAGCTGGAGGCCCTGGAGCAGCCGCCCACGCCAGCACCGGCTCCGGTGCCCGTGGTGGCTGCGCCGCCCCCGCCGGAGCCTGTGGCGCGGCGTGGCTGCCAGTATCCGCGCGGGAACCGGCCGTACTGGGATTGGTGCGGCGCACCGGTGGTTGATGGCGGGCCGTACTGTGAGCCGTGCCGTCGCCGCTGCTGGATCGTGCCGCCGCGGCGGGTTGCGGCATGAACGGCAACGGCGCGCTCGCGGAGCCGCGGACGCTATGCTGCCCGATCTGTGGGCGCGAGATGGGCATTCCTGGCCATCGGCCGCAGCAGCCCTGGACGCCGCAGCAGGTGGCGATGATCCGTAAGATGTGGGCGATCGGGCTGCAGCATAAGCAGATTGCGTGGCTGTTCGGCCCGCGCGTGACGGCGCGGGCGATTGGTTCGCTGCTGCGCACGGGTGCTGCGGCATGACGTACCGCCTCACCTCGCCGATCGTGCCGGAGGATGAGTTGCACGCCTCGGTCGCGTCGCTGCTGCGCAAGCTGCTGCTGCCGCCCGCGCGCTGGACGACGTTTCCGGCTGGCAACGTGCCGCTGCCGCCGCAGTATGCCGCCAAGCTGGCGCGGCTCGGATTGCAGCGCGGCTGGCCGGATATCCTGGTGCTGCATGACGCGCGTATCTACGGCATAGAGCTGAAGCGGCGAGGTGGTGGGCTGAGCAAGACGCGCACCGTGCTGACACGCAGTGGCGCGCAGAGGGTGCTGGAGGGCCAGGCGGATGTGTTCCCTTTGCTGGAGCAAGCCGGCATGCGGATCGCTGTGTGCCGTTCGGTCGATGACGTGGTGGATGCGCTCGTTGAATGGCGGCTGCCGATGATCCCGGTGCGGGTGGCGGCGTGATGGACGAGGGGGCGTGATGAGTGAGCTGACGACGGTTGACCCACGCGAACTCTATCACGCGCCGCACCTGATGGGCGAAACGGTGCATCGCATCGAGAAGGTGATCGAGGCCGCGGCCGCCTTAGAAAGATGGGAGGATCTGGAGAAGGCCATCGACTTCCTGATCGAATGCCAGCAGGTCATCGTGCAGTGGTGGGACGATCATGTGCAGCGCCCTGGTGGTGACCGCACCATTGTTGGGACCCCAACAACAATGCTTACCGCTACCGATGCCGCTGGGCGTATCGGCTCCGATAAGACGCGCGTATCCCGTTGGCGTACAGCTCTAAAGAACCTGGAGACTTATCGCGAGAAGGTTGTAGCGGCGGCCCGGCGTAAGGCTGATCTTGAAGCTGCGGAAAACCATCGCGCCGAAGGCACCGGCGAAAACGAGTGGTTCACGCCGGCTGAATACATTGCCGCAGCGCGCGAGGTGATGGGCGGCATCGACCTCGACCCTGCCACGCATCCCATCGCGCAGCAGACGGTGCAGGCGACAGAGTTCTACACCAGGCAGGATGACGGGCTGAGTCTCTCATGGCATGGCCGTGTGTGGCTCAATCCACCGTATGCACAGCCGTGGATCGCCCGCTTTGTGGACAAGATGGTGGCCGAGTTCACCGAAGGCAGCGTCGAGCAGGCAGTGATGCTGACGCACAACTACACCGATACCGCATGGTTTCATAAGGCCCAGACGGAAGCGTTGTTATGTTTCACCCGTGGCCGCGTCCGGTTTGTCGATCCTGATGGAGAGTTGTGCGCCCCGACGCAGGGCCAGTGCTTTTTCTATTTCGGGCCTGAGCGTGGACGATTCCGCGAGGCGTTTCGTCGCTTCGGGTTCGTCCGGTGATGCAGGAAACTTACAACTACTGCATGGGCCGACGTGGTGAGGTGGTGGCGTGCGCGTTGTTCGCGGGTGAGTGCTGGGGCGCGGTGCCGACCAATGAACTTGGTACGCACGGCGCACCGGTACAGCTTCGGCTGGACACTGCCAACGTCATCCTGCCGGATCTGGACATCAGCAAATTCGGCTCGCCACGGATGTGGGTGGACGCCAAGACGAAGACGCGCTTCTTCATCTGGCGTAAGACACACCGCAAGCAAACCGGCATCGAAGCGCGGCATCTGGAGCATTACCGGCGCATGGAGTTGCTCACCGGCGCACCGGTTGTCCTGTGCATGATCGACTGCGAAACCGGCGATGTTCTCTGCAACACGCTGTCCGGGCTGGGCGAGCCACGATACTCACCGGTCGATGAGTACCCGTTGGCGAACTGGGACAGGGACCGGTTTTATCGGCTGTGGACGGTCAATCCGAAGCGGCTCAACAACCTCGTGAAGCGCGAGACGCTACCACCGCCCATCAGCAAGGACGTGTTGCGGCGGACGCTGGATTACTTGCGACCTCGGAAGGGTGAGCAGAGCGAGTTGCCGCTGTTCCACTCGGACGTGTTTGCCGAATGCACCCGGCTTTCCGCAGGGAGGTGCTGAGCATGGAGCAAGTGAACCTCCCGCCCGGCTGGAACCGCGATGCAACGCTTGCCGATGACGTGCTGGCCGCTGTGCAGGATGCCGACTGCTGCTGGCTGCAGGTGGTGACGGAGCTGGGCTTTGTGCTGGCGGCGATGCTGCTCGGCCAGGAGAATGAGGCCATGCGGGTGGCGGTTGCGGAGGCGCTGGCCGGCAAGTTGCTGGAGACGGCACGCAGCGGCCAGATGCCTGGCGTGGTGCTGCAATGACGACCGTTGCCGACTCAATCATGACGGCGCATAAAGGAAATGCCGCCCAGCGGGAACTGGACGGCATCTGTAACTTTGGAATCGGCTCCGAGGTGCGGAGCGCACTGGCTCGTTCGCTACAGCCAGTAAATCGCACCTCGGGCCGCAACGCAAGAGGTGTGTCTGTGACTATCCGGGAAATCCAGTTTCTCATCTGCTCCAACCATGGCGTCACGCGCCTGGATCTGCTGTCGCGGCGCCAGGGCAAAGCGGCGGCGCGCCAGCGGCAGCTCGGCATGTGGCTCGCCCGACACCTGACGCCAGCCAGCCTTACCGAGATCGGCATGGCCTTTGGCGGCCGGGACCACACGACAGTCGGGCACGCGATCTGGCGGGTCGAGCAGGAAATCGCCGGGGGCAGCGCTCTGGGGCAGCGCGCCTTGCGGCTCAGAACAACGCTGGAAAGGGGAGCAGTGGCATGACGGCACCAATGACGCCGGCAGATTGCGACCTGCGGGGCTATGAGTGGATGCCGCTGTTTGGCGCCAGGTTGTTCAATAGCATGTTCGAGGCCAACGCGAGCGACCTCGCGTTCCGGATCGCCATCAAGCTTTACTGGGAAGCCTGGCAGCAGGTTCCGGCAGCATCGCTGCCCAATGACGATGCGCTGTTATGCCGTCTGGCAGGATTGGGCCGGGACTTGAAGACGTGGCGCAAGCTGCGGGCAGATGGGGTGATGCACGGGTTCCATCTTTGTGACGATGATCGGCTGTATCACCGGCTGCTAGCCGATGAAGCGATCAAGGCGTGGAAATGTCGCCAGAAAGCCGATGAGAAGCGGGAGGCCGATAACGAGCGGCTGAAACGCTGGCGGCAGCAGAGAGGCGGTAGCGAGCGCAATTGGGACCGACTGCGAGGAGAGGTCTTTACGCGCGATGGCCGGAAGTGTGTCCGGTGCGGTAGCGCTGAAGACCTGCATTGCGACCACATCCTGGAGTTGTCAGACGGCGGGACAAACGACCCTGACAACCTGATGACACTGTGTCGTTCATGCCACAGCCGGAAGACAGCCAAAGCTCACCCTAAGCCGGATGAAATGCCGGATGAAATGCATTTCAAGGAGCATTTCAAACCCAATGAAATGCGTAGCGAAATGCCGGATGAAATGCTCGCGCGCGTCTCTGACCAAGAGACACAAGTGTACCCAGTACAGGAAGAAAGAAAGGAAGTTATTAAAAAACCTTACTTTGGAGAAGAAATGCGCGCGCGAGCCGAGGAACGGGAGGAAATTCCTCGCAGCAGCTTCGACGATGAGCTGGACCGGCTGCGCGAAACGCCGCTCGACGACGAGCCGGAAACCTTCGACCGGAAGACCGAGGAGCCGCTGCCGGAGAAGTTCCAGGTCCACGTCCGACGCGCCGCCAAGGCCATGGCCATGAGCATCCCATACGGCGAAACCCGCTCCGCCGCCGCTCAGTTCGATGCCTTGCAGGCGCAACCCCAGGCTGTGGGCGCCGACCAGACCATGGGCCTCCGATGGCAGCCCGCCGAGCCTGTCCGCAGCATCGAGGAAATGCGCTCCGCCGCCCTCGCTGGCTGCACGCCAGAGCAGATCGCCAAAGCCGAGCGCTACGCCAGGCGGGCCGCAGCATGACCCGCGACAAGGACAACCCCTATGCCGCTTGACGCCACACCAGCTACCCGGTTAGATGCGCCTCATCACGACAGCGCGGACAGCCTCGCCACGTCCCGCATGCCGTGCCGCAGCATTCGGTGGGCCTGCATCTACACCCATCCACAAGCCGAGCACTGGGCCAACACCAACCTCCAGCGCACAGGCTTCACCACCTACCTCCCGCTCTACCTCACCAGAGTCCGCGATAACGCCATCCGATCCCTCTGGCACACCGTCGAGCGACCGCTCTTCGCCAGATACCTGTTCCTCCGCTTCGACCACACCTCCACATCCTGGTCGCCAATCCGCGCCACACCAGGCGTCGTCGATCTCGTCCGATCAGGCACAGATCCCGCCTATGCCTCAGACGCCGCCATAAGCACGCTACAGGCCCTTGACCATGTTCGCCGCACCCTCACCCCTCCCGAACCGCTCTGGCGCCCTGGAGCCGCCTGCAGGCTCGCTGGCGGGGGTGCTTTCGATGGCCATGACGCCGTGGTGACCGCAGTCCATCACGACCGCGCCCTCGTCGCCCTCCTGATGCTCGGTCACCTCCGCGAAGTGCAGGTCAGCCTCGATTGCCTCGCGGCGCGAGATTGAGACAGCTAAGCTAGTGGAACTCTAGTCGTGGGCGAGTTTCGGCCCTCAAGGCCAGGCGAAAGACGCGGCGGACGGCAGAAAGGAACGCCAAACAAGGTCGATGGGGACATCAAGCACATGGTCCTCGCTGCCCTGGCTGGCGTCGGAGGCGAGCAATACCTGATGCGTCAGGCCGACGAGAACCCAACTGCGTTCCTGACACTCGTCGGCAAGGTACTGCCGCTGCAGATCACCGGCGATCCAGACCGGCCCGTCAGCATCGAGTTCACATGGGCGCCAGCCGCAGCAGCAGCCGTTTCACATGAAACTAAGGACGCGCCACCCGTCATCGACGTAACGCCAGAGCCAGCGAGCACCGACACCGAGTTCGTGTGGGGCAAGAGCGATGAAACGGCGTAGCTACACTCGTCCATACCGTAGCTACACTCGTCCATACCGTAGCTACACTCGTCCATACCTGGACGGGTGCTGACTGCGCTGTGTCTGCTGTACGGCGCCGTGGCTGTCGCCGGCTATTGCGCCCTCGTCCTCGGCGCTCGATGCGATGACTGCTGATAAGACCACATGGCAGCCATTATGGCTCCGCTGCAAATGCGGTCACGAGTGGGACGACTGGCAGCACAACAATGTGCCGTTTGCTACATGGATCGCGTATATCAAGGTAGTGCGCTGTCCGCAGTGCGGCAAGAAGCTCCGGCTCTTCATGCGCACAACACCGCTGCAGGATTAGGCGCGTGACGACCTGGACTGACGGAATGATCGAGCGCCTGCGCCGCATGCACTCGGCCGGCTGCACTGACGACGAGATCGCGCGCGAAATGCACACCACCCCGCGCGCCGTCAACGGCAAGCGCTACCGTCTCGGCCTTACCCTCAATCTTGACGATCCGCTCGTCGTTGCTCTGCGCCGCGTCAAGCGCGAGCTCAGCGCCAGGACTGACGGTTAGGCGCGCGTAATGCCTCCCCAGGTGGCGCGACCTGATGGGCGTGCAGGCGGTGACAGCCGCCCGCCGCTCAACACTGACGGAGACCGCTGATGATCACCCTGCTGATCTGGATCCTCGTCCTCGTCCTGGTGTTCGGCGTCGTCATCTACGTCGTTCAGTTGCTGCCGCTGCCGCATCCGTTCGGCCAGATCGCCATCGCCATCGTCGCGCTCATATTCGTCCTGCTGATCATCAGCATGCTGCTGGGCGGGATACCGTTGCAGCCCGTCCGGTTACCCTGATGCCGCGCTGGCGTGTCGAGATGCTGTCAGCGCACCTAGGTACTGCGCCTCCGCTGGAGATCGTCGAGGCCGAGGGCGTCGCAATCGGCAGCGGCGGTGCGCTGGTGTTCCACGACGCTGGCCGTATCCTGCGTGCCCTCGCGCCAGGCCAGTGGGCGCACCTGACGCTGCTCGAGGGCGACGACGCAGCCGCAGCGCAGGACCGCTACACCGCAGCCACACAGGCCGCATCGTGACGATCCGGCTACTGACGGGCGATTGCCGCGATGTGCTCGCCACGCTGCCAGCGTGCAGTGTGCATACAGTTGTGACATCACCGCCGTATTACGGCCTGCGCGATTACGGCACGGCGCAGTGGGAAGGCGGCGACGCGGCGTGTGAGCACATAGCGCCGCCTGATGGTGGTCGCGGCAACACGCACGCCTACAGCGACGCGCATTTCGCCACGTTCCCGCCTGCGCTGGTGGAGCGGTGCATCCGTGCCGGCACCAGCGAGCGCGGCTGCTGCGCCGCCTGTGGCGCGCCGTGGGTGCGTGTCATAGATGCGGAGACGCGTCCCAACTGGAAGGGCGACGGCCAGAAGCACGATGGGACGTATTACCGCCCCAACATAGGCGGCGGGGTGGCCAACGATGCGCGGGCGAAGATCGACCGAGGCTGGCGCGCATCCTGCCATTGCGACGCCGAAGTGGTGCCCTGCACCGTTTTGGACCCGTTCGTCGGCTCGGGCACCACCGCCTTGGTCGCGGATCGCCTCCAGCGCCACGCCATCGGGATTGATCTGTCCATCGACTACGCCGCGATGGCGCAGCGCCGGCTCGAGGACGATTGCCCGCTGTTCACCGCCTGGGCGCCGGCTGAGACTGACGCGCAGGACGAGCGGATGCGGGATCTGTTCAGCGTCGCGGCGGACTAGCGACGTTCAGGGGCATTCTGGTAGGGCTGCTGATTGCGGTGCCGCTATGGGTTATCATCGCTGTCATCTTGTTGCGATGAGGCGTTTTCAGACTAAGGAAGTGGCGATCAAACGACCATTTGAGGTGGCGCAGATGAATGAAAGCCCAGCGGCCAATGGCATTGACCAGTTCGGGATGCATTGCCCGTGCTCACCGTCGCTCTACATCACCCCCAGAAAGCTTAGCGGTGGGCTTTATGTTTGTTCGAGGTGCGGCTACCAAGCGACAGCGGAGGATGTGCGCCGTTGGGGTGGGCCGTATCCTCAAAAATACGAGCCGTCTGCCGATGATCTGAGGCGATGAGCGGCGCCCCTCATACAATCCCAGGAGACGCGCGGGAAATGAGTGAAAGGACCATCGCGCGCGATGCCGACATGGCAGCGGTGATGCTGGAGCAGGCGCGCCGCCTCGACGGTCTTTATGCCGGGCTGTGTGAGCCGTCTGAATATGCAGAACTGGTCGCCGCCGGGTTGCTACGCATCTGCTACGAAGGGCTGGGCGGTTTCATGGGTATGAGAAAGCTGAGAGCCACCACATGACGTACACTTACCCATGCGTCTGTGGCGCGCACCCATTCCGGAAGCGTCTCAAATGTCACCGTTGCGGGCGCTCCAATCCATCGCCCCGCAACCCAGCACGTCACACGCGCAAGACCGCCCAGCGGGTTTTCAGACTACGCAAGGCCGGTCATGACTGAAAGCTATGAGTGCAACCAAAAATACAGACACACAGGATGCCACTAAACGGCCGGTTGCAACGGTGGCCATAAACCCCGGTTCATGTGATGGAGAGTAGGCCACTAGCGGTAGCCCGAGACAGGGTGGGAAAGGCGACAAGGGCGTCAGACGACCTAATTACCGCAACAGTGAGGGTGTCCCGGTTCGATCCCGAGCGCGCCTACTCTCCTTCAGATGAACCACCAAACCCCAATTTGCGAGATAACGTCCGAAAACGCCGCTTATCAGACGGAATAAGCCAGCCGCAACCGGGTGCAGCGATTCGTACCCAGTTGCTTACCACGCCATATAGACGAGTGCCTTAATCGTCCAACCGGCTGCGCAGCAACGCCGCCAACC
>Ga0247661_1000132_pt1 | contig 13589 bp, 12 predicted proteins | sample CNK02_metaG_FD_182799 | JGI IMG/M metagenome (GOLD analysis project Ga0247661, IMG submission 182799) | Soil microbial communities from Purdue University Martell Research Forest, Indiana, United States - CNK02 | ecosystem: Environmental > Terrestrial > Soil > Temperate forest > Bulk soil...
GCTTGCCCATCGACCGCCGGGCTTGCCGCTGCCAGCCCCGCGGCCAGGAACGCGGCAATCATCCAACTCTTGTTACCGCTCATCTTACTTCTCCCTTTATTTGAATTGGTCCGCGGCTGGTATGGTCCACATCATACATCGCCGGGGCGCAACCAGCGCGTACAGCGTTTCGGTTAGGGCCGTTCCGGCTTTTTCTCGGCACCTAGCGTGCCCAGTCCTCTCGTGGCCGCCTCCTTGGCCTTTTCTGGTGCTCCCTGTACGGAAAGCGCTGCTTCAAACTCGGCCTTCGCGCGGTCCGACTGACCTTCTATGTCGTAGAGGTGGCCCAGGTGAACATGCGACCATGCCAGCACTAGGGAATCCTGTATCGCTGCATGTTCCCCCATCGTCAGCCGGCTGAAGACTTCCTTGGCCCGCGGGCCATCCTGCTCCATCATTGCCACAACGCCAAGTCCGTACCACGCCCTCGACTGTTCGGGATATTTCATCAGCACTTTCTGGAACGACGCCGCGGCTGCCCGCGGATTTTTCTCCGCGATTCGCCGTTCACCCTCGGTCAACGCCGCAATTGCATCCGCATCATTCGGCACCGTCGCGGGCGCAACGGCTTTGTGCCGCGCAACTGACTCCAGTTCGTCCGCTCTAGAGTTCGCCCGGCCCACCGCAAACTTGATGGTAGCAACCCGCTTTTGTTCGGTCGCTACGTCAACTGAGCGCACCAAATCCGGGAAAAACAATTTCATCCCAGGCTCGGACTGTTCGAACTTCGTCAACGCCGCAAACAAGGGCCGGACCAGAACGTATCCGTCGGTGTCGTCAACGCTCAAAGCGGCTTCCCGTTCACCCGGCGACATGCGCCTCAGCTTTAGATCCACCGCCCGCACCGTGCATTCCGCAAAGTACGAGGGAAAATCATCCTTCAGCGATGGGTCAAGCCGCGGCGCCCCCGCCGCCACTTCAAAAAGCGGCCGCTTTACCGCAATTACATGCGAATACTGCAGCGGTAGCGGATCCAAAAGATAGTGCAAAAACGCATGTCGAACCGTATCCAGCTGAAGCTGTTCCGCACCGCTCACCACCAGCGCATAATGATCGCCAAAGTTCCGCACATTCGTAATTCGCCCCACCAACGGTTCAACGATCACCGTGAACGTCCTCGGATTCGTGGGGTCCAGAATTTCCCGCAGATAACCCGTAGTCACGAACACTGCTTGCGACAACGCTTCGTGCATCTGCTCGATTTCGCGTGCATGCACGGACTGCACCTGCCGCCATAACTCGCCGATTTTCTGTTCCGTGTAATAATTCGAAAGAATTTCCTGGAACCCTTCGAGCGCAATCACCTCCGGTGGCAACTCGTCGCGCCGCAGGGTCGCTTCGAATTTTGGCGCCGGCCCGCTCACTAGCCCGAACCAGATATAACGCGACAGCATTGCACCCGGATCGGCCAGTTCGTGCTGCTTGTAGAACGTCCGCATCACTTCAACCGCCGGCCCTTCTTGGTGCTGCAGCCGGTCGCGCAGTTGCGCGCGCATCGGCGACCACTTCGTGGCATTCACGTCTGCCTCAAAACCCGAAGCCAGCAGCGCACACATCACCGTGAACATGGCCTCGCTGCCATCTACAGTGACAGTCGTTACCGGCGCCTGCTGCAGCTTTCGCTGCGGAAGCGGCGCCTGCGCTTGCCCCGCGCCAGGCCAACCCACTCCTACGCACATCACCAACACCACCATCCAATAGGTTGTTTTCATTCCCTTGCGGGCCCTTGCGGTCGAACCCGTCCTTCGAGTCCTTCAAATACTGTTTTTCTTCGTCTTTTCAATCTACAAGCGCGCAGAAAGCCAGTCAAGAATCCGCCCGCTCTACTGGCACCGGCAACTCTTGCCATTCCTCGATGCATCTGCCTAAATTGTGGATGCCATAAACCGGGCGTTTGGATTGGTTTCGGACGATTCGCCTTATGTATAACAATTCCTTGAATACTCTTTCCCTTGCAGCCGTTTTGCTCACACTCGCCGCACTGCCCGGGGTCGCTCGAGCTCAGCTCGTCGGCGATACGCCACCATCCCAACAACTCACCAATTCCGCAGCACCCGACAAACCCGCCCAACCCGCTGCAAAAGCCGGCAAAAAGCGTCTCGCGAAGGACTTCACTCTCCAGGGAGATTCTCTTTGGACCGACACTGCCATCGACCTGCAACCCGGCGAACACGTCGTGATCACCGCCCAGGGCACGCTCCGCTACGCCGACGCCAAGAGCGACAACGGCCCAGAGGGTCTTTCCCGCGGCTTCAAAGACCTTCTCCGCATACTTCCCTTCAACGATGCCGGCCGCGGCGCATTAATCGCCCGCATAGGCGACGCCGATACCTCACAGGCTTTTCTCATCGGCGCGTCCAAAGACGCCATTGCGCCCATAGTCGGTCGCTTGTCCTTGGGCATCAATCAAGCCAAATCTGACACTGCGGACGGCACCTACACCGTTCATGTAGAAGTTTACGCCCCCAACGCGCCGACGAGCGGTGCCGTCCGTACCATCTCCAAACTCGTCGAAGCCATGCCTGGCATCGACAACAACCTCTTCACCAAACTCCCCCGCCGTATCGCCGACAAAGATGGCAACCCGGGCGACATGGTCAACTTCCTCATCCTCGGTTCTGAGGCCGCCCTGCAAAAAGTGTTTACCTCCGCCGGCTGGGTTAAAGTCGACGCCGACGTCAAAGGCACGCTTCTCCACGGAGTGATCGGCAGCCTCTCCAAAGAGTCCTACCTCACCATGCCCATGAGCCCGCTCTATCTGTTCGGCCGTCCGCAGGACTATGGCTGGGCCCACGCCGAGCCCATTAGCGTCGTAGCTTCGCGCAACCACCTCCGCGTCTGGAAAGCTCCGTTCGCAATCAACGGCGAAACTTTATGGGTAGGCGCGGCCACTCACGATGTCGGCTTCGAACGCGATCAACGTAACAATGGCGTCACCCACAAGATCGATCCCGACATCGACCTCGAACGCGACTACGTGCAAAAAACGCTGGCCAGCACCGGTCTCGTCGTCGAAATCTCTCACTTCCTTCCCGAAAATCCCATGAAGGAAGCCAATACCGCCACCGGCGGCTCCTTCCACTCGAGCGGCCAAGTTCTGATTCTTAAACTCGCTGACACGGGTAAAGAACTTTCCGCGGGCAACTGATAACTCCTCGCAATTTACTTCGCACAAGAAAAAGCGGCCCCTGCGCGGCATGGTCTGGATTATCCTGCCGACCTGGGGGCCGTTCTTCTCTCTGTTTGCCTGGCCTGTCCTATTTGCTTGTCATGGTGGTTACGTGCGCCAGCGTATCTCGGTGTCCGTGCGATTCAATTAGAGTCCCGTACGCCGCCAGAGCCACGGGATTGCTCTTGCCCATTTCGGCGACCGCCGCGTCAAACTTGTCCAGCCCCTCGGCGCCGTTGGCCACAAACACTACATACGTGGTGCCGGGATCCTCGGAGTGAACCACTTCCTCGTCAATCGTGTACGAATGCAGCGCGCCTTCCGTGAACAGCTTCTCCAGGATGCCTACCATCGTCGCACGCTGGATTTTGCCGTCGGGATCGTTGCCGCCCGCTTTCGCCGGCCAGCGCGCCACTCGCAGATATCCGTTCGTGAACGTCCCGGCGTGCCCATTATGGTCCGTGCTGCGCAAAATGAAGTCCCAATGCTTCGACGCTGCCAACACCGGCGCCGTGGCACCCGGTGAACTGCGAAGGCCTTCCAGCACCTTCATCAAATTCGCCATCGAAGTCGCCGCAAACCACGACCCGTGCGTCGGCGATCCTTCCTGATGATTCAACACGGCAAAACTGCCGTACGAAACGATGGTTCCCTCCGCCATGGCTTTCTTCATCGCATCCAGGTCCGCGTCGTCCTCTTTCTTGTAGTCAGCCCACATGGCTCGCGGTACCGCCCACTCCGAGACGTACGTATACAGCTTCGCCTTTTCCGTTGCCGAGTTTTGCGCTTTTGCGGGAACCGCTGCCAACAAAAATGCCGCGGCGCACACCAACGGACATGCCAATGCTAGACCTACTCGTGTTCGCATTCTTTTCCTCCAAGATTTGCCTACACCGGGAAAAATCTGGCCCAATTTTAATTTTGAAAACGAGAAGAAGGGAAATAGCTCTCCGACAAACGCTACGCTGGCCACCCTCGGCTGTCAAGCCGGCATGGCAAATTCTTTCTTCCTATCAGACGCCAATCGCTGCTCGAAATACCCCGCCGCTCACGTTAGCTCCCGTTACCAGCAATACCGCTGTCCCATCTGCGCTCGCGTTCGACTTCAGAAACGCCGCCGTCGCTGCGGCCCCTGCCGGCTCGCTAACTACGTGTTCATCCACGGCCAGCCTTCGGATCGCATCCAGCATCTCCTGCTCGCTTACCAGCATAACTTCATCCACCAGCAGCCGAATCGTTTCCACATTCGGCCCGAGTGGAGTCCGCGTCGCCAGCCCGTCCGCAATTGTGTCGCACGTTTCTGTTCCCACGGCATGTCCGGCCTTCCACGACAGCGCGTACGACGGCGCACGTTCACTCTGCACTCCCACGACCCTCACTCCACCTGAAATCTGCTTCGCCGCCTCCGCAACGCCACGAATCAGCGCGGTATCACCCATTGGGACATAAATCACCTCGACGTCCGCCTGCTCCTCCAAAATCTCGCGCGCGATCGTTCCCGGTCCCGCTGGCAAATCCGGATCATCGGCATCGTTCAAAAAGAAAGCTCCGGTCTTCCGCGCATAATCGGCCGCCGCTTCGAATGCTGCGGCCAGATCAACCAAACCCTCTTCCACAAACGCCGCGCCCAACCGCGCGATATTCGCCTTCTTCACCGGGTTGCTGTTCACGGGCAGAAAAATCCGCGCCTTCACACCCAACTGTTTCGCTGCATACGCCACCGCTGCGCCGTGATTCCCAGTGCTCGACGCCACCACTTCCCGCACTTCGCAACGCTGCATATTCCTATGGAGTGCATACAGCGCTCCGCGTACTTTGAACGAGCCCGTCGGCTGTTCGCTCTCGAGCTTCAAATAAACTCTTTGATTGGGACCTCTCTGCAACGAAGGTGCCGCAAGCAGCCGTGTTCGCGCCAAATACCCGGCCAAAAAGTTGCGCGCCTCGATAAACCGCGCTTGCTCCATGCTCAATTCGCCCGCGCTTGCACTCCGCTCGCGCTTTTCTCGGGGTACAGACGATGGAACTCCGGATCGTCATGCAGCAGCACCAAGTCTGGATCGCGCCGCGCGTGGCTCGCGTCTCGAAATCCTGCTTCCCATGCCTTCTTAAGGCAGTCCATCGCCTCCTGCTTCCTTTTCAAGGTCGCATACAGGCAAGCCGCGTTGTACAAGATCGAAGCTTCCCCGGCTCTCAGTGTTACCGCCAGGTTCAATTCTTTCAACGCGTCTTCCTCGCGTCCCAGCTCTGCGTAGTCGGTGCCCAGCAAAATTCGCGCCCGCGCATCTTCCGGCACTTGCTTCAGGTGATTCTCCAGCGCCGTCACGCGCCTTTGCAGCAGGTTCATGTACGCGTCACGTTTGCCCATTGCCCCCAGTGAATTCGCCAGCGGCACGTAAATGTTGTAGTCCTCGCCGCTCGCCTCCAACCCCGCTTCCATGACGTCCACCACTTCCTGATAACGGCCCGCCGAAAACAGCGCGCGACACAGCAGGTAATACGCTCCTTCGCAGTCTTTCTTCCGCTCGATCGCTTTGCGCACCATCCGAACCGCTTCATCGTGCAGTTCCGTCGCGTATAGCACCCACGCCTGGCTAACCTGCACTTCCGGCAATTCCCACCTCAGCGCCACCGCTTTCCCAGAAGCCTCTCGCGCACGCTCCACCCAGGAAACGTCCCTGCTGTAATTGCAATAAAACATCGCGCAGGCATTCGCGCACGCCGCATACGCCAGCGCAAAGTTTGGGTCCATCGCCACTGCACTCTCGAACATCTGCAACGCAAATTCCAGGTCCTGCCGAGTCTGCCGCCGCGCATACCGTTTCCCGCGCAAATACAAGTCATATGCCTGCAGGTTCTCCGTCGGCTTGATCGCTAGCGCTTCCAGCTCTTGCGGCGACAGTGTCACCCGCAGCGCCTCCGCGATTTTCCGCGCAATCTCGTCCTGCACTTCAAAAACGTCCTTCATTTCGCGGTCGTACCGCTCGCTCCACAGCGGGAAATCCGTGTGCGTGTCCACCAGTTGGGTGGTAATTCGCAGCCGATTCCCCGCGCGTCGCAGCGTCCCGGTCAGCACGAACGCCGCCTTCAGTTGCTGACCGATCTGCACAGGCGTTACCGTCTTGTCGCGAAACGCCAGCACTGTCGGCCGCGAAAACGTGTTCAGCCCGCGAATTTTCGAGAGCTCGGTAATAATGTCTTCCGTGATTCCGTCCCGCAGGTATTCGTCTTCCTTCACACCGCTCAAATTTTCGAAATAGAGCACCGCCAGCGATTTCGGTCCTCGATTGTTTGTCCCAGCCTTCGAATCGCTCACTTCTGCCGCAATCCGCTTCCCCGATTCCAGGTCCCGTTTCAATCGCAACAAATCCGTCTTCAATTCCGTCGCCGACTGGCACCGCAGATTCCGGTCTTTCTCCAACAGCTTGTCCAATAACCTCCCAAACTCGCGCGGGGCTCCGCCGTTCACCGTCTCTACCGGTACCGGCTGCCGGTTCAAAATCGCATCAAAAATCACCGCCGATGTGTCGCCCGGAAACGGCAGGCTTCCTGTCGCCATCTGGTACAAAACCGTTCCCAGCGAAAAAAGATCCGTCCTCGCGTCCACCAGCCCGCCGCGCGCCTGCTCCGGCGACATGTACATGATCGTGCCTACCGCCGAGCCCGGCGACGTCAGCGCGCCTGTCTCTCCGAGCGTGTCCGCCATCGGCGAAAGCGAAGTGCTCTCCGAAACTGCGCTTAGCTTTTCCACTTTCGCCAGCCCGAAATCCAGAATCTTCACCTGCCCGCGTTCCGTCAAAAAGATATTTGCCGGCTTGATGTCACGATGCACGATTCCCTTCGCATGCGCCGATTCCAGCGCATCCGCAATCTGAATTGCCAGCGGCAGCAGCTTTTCCATTTCGAACGCTTGCCGCCCGATCCGCTGCCCCAGCGTCTGTCCTTCGAGCAGCTCCATCACAATAAAATGCTGTCGTTCGTGTTGTTCGATCGAGTGAATCGTACAGATATTCGGATGATTCAGAGCCGAGGCCGCTCGCGCCTCTCTCTGAAACCTCTCCAGCGTCAGCATGTCCTGCGCGAGTTCCGCCGGCAAAAACTTCAGCGCCACTTTGCGGCCGAGCTTGGTGTCTTCCGCCTCATACACCACGCCCATCCCGCCGCTGCCTATCCGTCGCAGCACTTTGTAATGCGAAACCGTCTGTCCTACGGGAGAATCGAGTTCAGCGGGCATGGTGCGCTAAATCCTAGCTGCCGCACTCACGCCGGTCAAGCCACTGCTTCCATTTCTTATTTACGAGCGGGAATCGGGCAACATTCCCAACGCCAACGCCAACCGTTTGGCGGAGCATCGGTAGTGGTTGGGTCTTGCCATGCACCATGAAGGCAGACTGGCGACCGCCGATCGAGCTATCCTATCGTTGCTGCCGGCAATCGTGAAAGTGGTTTCGTTGCCGTCATCTGGTCTCGTTCCTCTGTTCTGAACGACCTTCCCTAGCCTGCTATTGCCGCAACGTCCGCAACTTTCCGGGCACCTTTCCACAACTCCACATACGGCTTCAACTCCTCCATCATTTTTGCGAACTGCGCAATATCCAATGACTGCGCTCCGTCGCTGATCGCCTTCTCCGGCGCGGGGTGCACCTCCACGATCAGCGCGTCGGCTCCGATCGCAACTCCTGCCTTCGACAGCGCCGGCACCAGGCTGCGCTTCCCCGTCGCGTGGCTCGGATCCAAAATCACCGGCAAGTGTGTCAGCTCGTTCAACGCAGGAATCGCCGCGATGTCACACGTATTTCGCGTAATTGTTTCGAACGTGCGAATCCCCCGCTCACACAGCATCACGTCCGGATTCCCGTGCGCCACAATATATTCCGCGCTCATCAACAATTCCTTTACCGTCGAACTCAGCCCGCGCTTCAACAAGATCGGCCGCCCGCATTTCCCAAGCGCCTTCAGCAGCATGAAGTTCTGCATGTTGCGCGCGCCGATCTGCAGCACATCCGCGTAGTTTGCCACCAGTTCCACGTCGCGATCGCTCATCACTTCCGTCACAATCGCCAAGCCGGTTGCCTTTTTTGCCTTTTGCAGCAGCTTCAGTCCTTCCTCTTCCATTCCCTGAAAATCGTAAGGAGAAGTTCGCGGTTTGAACGCCCCGCCGCGGAGCAGTTTCGCCCCCGCCTTTGCGACGCCCTCTGCCGAACGCAAGATCTGCTCTTCCGATTCCACAGAACATGGCCCCGCCATCACCACAAACTCGTCGCCGCCGATTACCGTTCCGTTCACCCGAATTTGTGTCTTCTCCTTGCGGAACTCTTTGCTCACGAATTTGTACGGCGCGCTGATCCGCATCACATTTTCCACCTGCGGCATCGCTTCAATGGATTCCAGGCAAGCAGTCACATCGCCGACGCCGACCACGCCGATCACCACGCGCTCTTCGCCCTCAATCGAATGCACCTTGTATCCGAAGTGATTTACCTGAGCGGTCACAGCGTCAATCTCCTCGCGCGTTGCGTGCCTCTTCATCGAAATGATCATCGCCATTCCCTTTCGCGGGCCGCAGCCCAACAGAATTCGCCGCAAGATCGCTTCACAAAATTCTCCAGCTTTGCCGCAGAAACAATCTCGAAAAAATGTTGCCCGAAAATAAAAAAGGCCCACTTGGTGCGAGTGGGCCAAAACTCTTTGCTTCGTCTTGCGCTTACAGAGACGCCCCCCGCCACCTTTGTGAGTGGTCCGTAAATCGCCAATACCAATAAGGCGTCCGCAACATGGTTGCGAGTGTACGCAGAAAGACGCCGCAAATCAACTGGAGTCTCACTGGGAAACCAGGAGATACCGCGAAGGCTACTGGTAGAGTATGACGGCGAGGCGGAAGCGGGCGAAGGGCGTGACCGTGGGAACTTCGCAGGCGCCGACCGCAGCGCGGCGGAAGCGTCCGCTGCCCGCCATGCGCGCCAAATCATTCGGCAGGCGGCTCAGGTCCGAGGTCTCGAAGCGCGAAACCGTGACCGGCTGCATTGTGTAGTAGGCGCGACTCTGATCGCAGCTCTTGCGCGCTTCTTCCGTATCCGCGATTACACGCAAGCCGCTCGTCTGCAGCAAGCGAGCGACTTGCTGCTCTTGCTCTTCCTTATTCATCAGCACAACGGAGGCCGAGAAATCCTGCGTGGCGAAATACTCATTGCCGCGGCGCTCAATCGCGATGCCGATAGAGTTCACCTGTGGGTCCAGAATGTTCGCGCGGTGCGGCGGCGAGTTCATCCAGGCGACGTGAAGGGATTCCACGTCGGGGGCCTGGGCGACGTTTTCGGCGACCAGGCTGAAGTTCGCGCCGGCCATACGCAGGCGCGTCTGCAAGTCGGCTTCGCCGTTGAAGCGATGCGACAAGGTGTCGTGGTTGGCCAGGAGTGAAGTGTGCAGACGGGCTGCATTGGCCAGCGCGGTGTCCCACTGCAGCTGCCGAAGGCCGAGCGACGCGCGCTCGTGGTTGACGGCGTCGTAGAGCATCTGTTCGGCGGAATTGGACGGACGTCCGGCCGGTGAGCTCGAAGCGCGCGGCACAAACAACAAGCCCAGCAGCGCGGCGAGGACGAAAGCCGCGAGCAAGCGGGGGATGCGATGGAGCAACGTTCCGCTCATGGAGGTAATTAGAGCGGGCTGGATTGCTCATGAAAATGGAACGCGGGAGCAGGTACGCGGGGAGTGGACCTGTCCTTCAGTGCAAGCTGGGCGATTTTGCCGTTTCAACTACGCGGCTGAGATCGTTTGAGATCCTGCAGCGAACTCCGTTCGCCTCAGGAGGATAATTCTTTGCAGCGCGCGATGCCGGAGGTTAAGGTCCGCCCGCCTCAGAAGGCGGCCGCTACCAGAGGAATTAGCCGCGCACGCGGACGGCGCTGAAACTCAGGATGACATGGCCGCCGGAAATCTTGCGGCCGAAACTCTTCATCGGCGTGAAGCGGGAGAACAGCAGCATCTGGTTGAGTTCATGCTGCATGTCGGGAGTGTGCGGGCCAGAAATAATTTGGTAGTCCACCATACGGCCGTCCTGGTCCACAGTGACGTCTACGAGCAAGCCGTGCGGAAGAGCGAGCTCGGAATCGTGTTTTTCGGGAGCCCAGCTGCCCGGTGAATCGGAAAGCGCGACCAATTCGGCAGGCTGCATGATGTTTAGCGGAACATCATTGGGATTGGCCTGCACGGTGAGGCCGGGGGCCATAACTTGCAGCACAACTACGAAAATCAGCATGGCGGAAACGAAGCCACCGGTGGCGGGAAGGGTGAGCGGACGGAATACATTGTCCAACAGGATTTCGGCGCGATCGCGGAAACGCTGCCAGCGGGTGCGCGGATCGAGAGAATGCTGCACCTGGGCCGCGGCGACCTTAATCCGTACCGCGAGATCGGAGGGAGGCAATGCGCGGGGCGCGCGCGAAAGCAATACGGCGAGTTTGCGATAGCGCTGCAACTCCTCGCGACACACCGCGCAGGAATCGAGATGGACGCGTACTTCACTGCGTTCGCTGGAGCGAGCCGAGCTCTCGACAACATCATCGAGATAACCCGCCAGCCTGGACCGGACCGTGGAGCACTTCATGGCTTCGCCTCTTTGGACACCGAATCCGCGCCAGAGAAAGCTTCGAAAAGATTTAAGTGCGGCGCGAAATTCATCTGGCGTTCTTGCTCAGGGTTTGTAGGTACAAACCCTGAAATCCGAGCTGGCGCTGGAGCGAACGTGCCAGCAGAGAAACCGTGTATCGCGTTCACCGCATGTTCAGGCGACGGGCTCGGGCGATGTTCGCCGAGCAGCGGGTCGAGAAGTTCTTTGAGAGCGCGGCGGCCGCGCAGGATGCGCGATTTCACCGTACCGACGCTGCACTCGAGAACTTCCGCTACCTCTTCGTAACTCAAACCTTCCAAGTCGCGCAGGATTACCGCGGTCCGAAAAACGTCGGGCACCTGAGCTAGCGCTCGCTGCACGACGCACTGAATTTCGCGCGAAGCCAACTGATCAAAGGGCGTTGCGTGCAGGTCTTCGATTTCGATGCGGGCCTGGCCTTCTTCGGGTTCGGCGTCAATTGAAACATTTTTTTGCAGGTGACGCTTGAACCAGCGGCGGTGATTGAGCGCTTCCCGAATAGCGATGCGATAGAGCCAAGTCTTCAGCGAGCTGCCCTGGCGGAACTGACGAATGCCTTTGAAGGCCTTAAGAAAAACTTCCTGCGTGCCGTCTGCCGCATCCGTGGGATCGCCCAGCATGCCCAGGATCAGGTTGAAGACCGGGGCATGATAGTGGGTGACGAGCCAATCGAATGCGGCTTCCGAGCCGGATTGCAGCTCGGTGACCAGTTCAGATTCGTCACGGCCCCACGAGAGGGCGCTGGCCCAATCGGACACGCTGTGCCTTTCTGGCGCCGCATGGTTCGGTACGACGCTTATGGCCCTGCTTGCCGGACTCTGCCCTATAACGCGGCAGGAGCCTTTGTCCGCTCAATCACTTAGACACCGGAAAGGGCGGACTTGTTTCCGCGTATAGAACGATTTACGACCTCAATTTTGCGCTTGTCGGGCGCGGGATGCAATGGGACCCGGGCCGGTCGTACATCGCAGCCCGTTTCGTTCGGGAACGCTGGCTGACCTCTTTCTGTAGGTATCGATTCTAAGAGGCTTGCAGCACATGCAGTTCCGACTTTGACCACAAGCCTAACCGGCGTCTTTGCAAAGTGCTGAAAACACAAGATTTGCAGACGGCCTGCAATCAGTGTTTCTTGATGGGGAGTCGCTTCAACTTTGCGATGAGAAGGAGTGGGCGTTTCGCGCGGGAGCCGATAGAACTGGCGAGCTCACGACGACGGACAAGCACGGGAGTACACAGATTTGTAATATCGGCTCTAAGCACCGGAGCCACCTGACCAAGGCAGGCTTGCCACCAGGACGCGGCTTCGCAGTTTAGCAAATGGATTTCGTGAATTACCCCGACGATTTATCTGGCGGGGTTCTTGGTGGCGTTTCTGACTGCGGCCGATGTCGTGCCTCGTATGTGGATTGGAGGGCGTTCGCTGTTCCACGAGCGAAGGCCTCAGTATGGGCGGAGAAGTTTGCGCGCGACAGCGCGGGCGATGGTGATGGGGTGGGTGAGGAGGGTAGTGAATTGGCCGAGGAGGGATTGGGGTTCGTGGAAGACGCCTAGCTGACGGAGGATGGTGGCGCGGTCGTAGTAGATTTTTTCGCCGGCGAGGCGGGCAGCGCCGTCAGATGGGTTGTCAAAGGTGTAGATGCCAAAAAGGGGAAATTCGATGCAGTGGCCGGTGGCGGGAAGTCCCCGCCAGGCGCCGAGATGAGTGCCACGGATCATGACTTCGACGAGGATGGCTTCGGCGGTAACGTAGCGGCGCTGAACTTCGATTTGCAGGTCAGGCAGGGCGCTTAAGAGCTGCTGATAGAACCGCTGGACACCGTCGCGGCCGGTGTGGTGCTCGCCCCAAGGCTCATCATCATAGCGGGCGGTGTCGCCGAAGGTGGCGAGGACACCGGGAAGATCATGGGCATTTTCCAGGCGGATGTGTTGTTCGACGAGGGCGATGCGGGCGGCGAGCTGGAGGTCGGGCTTGTTGGTGGCGTCATTGCCGGAAACCGATGGGCTGTTTTGGGGAGCTGGTGCGGGAGACATGGACACCTCTCAGGTCATATCCTTGGCGCCGAAAGGCGCCCGCTGCCCTCCCTTACTCTGGGTAAACAGAAGCGGCCGCTACAGGCGGAACGGCGAAACGCGGACCACGTCCTTCGACCCGGGCAGGTCCTTAATATGCTCGCCGGACTTCTTTTCGGCAATGCGCAACTCAAATTGCGTCTGCAAGTCCAGCCAGAATCTGTAGTCGTGCCGAAGGAGTGTGCCAGCCGCAGAGCAGTGTCTCCGGTGATCGTGCGCTTGGTGTTTAGCATTTCGTGGATGCTGTTGGTGGGTACGCGGCGCTGGTGGGCGAGTTTTCGCGGCGGTCATCTTTGGTTGGTTCCATTCGTCTGCGAGGTGCTGCCAGGGTGGATGGTTGTCAGCTCCATGATTTCTTTCCTAGTGATAGTCCACGCTCGCCAAGGGGGGACAGCGGCATAAAGCCGCGGCTACACAAAGGGTGCGAGCCAAGCCTGAGCTGTCCTTCAGTGCTCAGGATGAAGTGGAGTGGGATAGAATGGCGGGATTCCATTGAGAGAGGCTGAGATTGATTCATCGCCACGTTTTTCATAATGAGCAGTTGCTGCCGATTGAGAAGGTAAGGCTCTCGCCGGGGCAGGCGGGGGTAATTTGCGGATGGGGACTGTTCACGACGCTGCGAATCGTTGATGGAGAGGCATTCGCGTTTGAGCGGCACTGGCGGCGCCT
>Ga0247661_1000133_pt1 | contig 13498 bp, 12 predicted proteins | sample CNK02_metaG_FD_182799 | JGI IMG/M metagenome (GOLD analysis project Ga0247661, IMG submission 182799) | Soil microbial communities from Purdue University Martell Research Forest, Indiana, United States - CNK02 | ecosystem: Environmental > Terrestrial > Soil > Temperate forest > Bulk soil...
AAAATTCGAATTTTTGAAAGCAAACGCCGACGGTAAGTTTTATTTCATCGAAATTGCTGCGCGAGTCGGCGGCGCCTACATCTCGGATGTGATCGATCACGCGACCGGCGTGAACCTGTGGCGCGAGTGGGCCAAGCTGGAGGTGAGCGCTGGCAAGGAGCCCTATACACTGCCGGAAACGCGCAAGGACTACGCCGGAGTGATTGTGTCGCTGGCTAGGCAGGAACAATCGGATACCTCAGCGTACAACGATCCGGAGATTGTGTATCGCGTGAAAAAATTCCACCATGCGGGCTTTATTGTGAAGTCGACGAATGCTGCGCGCGTCGCCGAACTGTTGGAGGACTATGCGCGGCGTTTCGTAAATGACTTTTTAGCCATGCAGCCCGTTCCCGATAAACCTACCGCTTAAGGTTTGCCCTTGGGGCAGTAACGGGACTGCACCAAAGGGCAGTTACTTTCACGCACACCAACTTGATACGTTGTTTGCGGCGCCCACAACACGGGAATAGAGTTTGATCTTGCCCCGACGGAATCTGATGGGGTGACTTGTCCCTGGAGGATCCAATGTGGGGGAATGCGAAGAAGCCGGAAACGCCGCAAGTCGCGCAACCGGAGCCGAAGAGTTTTGCAGCGAATCAACCGAATCTGAATCAGGCGCCGAAGGCAGCTCCGGCGACTTGGGAGGGAACTAACGCGATGAGTACAGATGCAATGCGTCCATTGGGTGCAACCGGCGACCGCGCGACGGCCAGACTGGGGGCGAGCCTGCACGTGAAAGGCGAAATTACCGGGAGCGAAGACCTGCTGGTCGACGGCTCGGTGGAAGGGTTGATTCAGCTCGATGAGCGCAAGCTCACCGTGGGGGCAACCGCCAAGCTGACGGCCGACATCATTGCCCGTGAAGTAGTAGTCTACGGGAGTGTGAAGGGCAACCTTCGCGCCAAGGACCGGATCGAGATCAAGAAGGATGGTTCGGTGAACGGCGACTTAACCACGGCGCGTATCATGATCGAAGACGGCGCTTACTTTAAGGGCTCAATCGAAATTGACAAGAGCGCCGAGAAGGAATCGGGCGGCAGCGCGTTCGCGAAATCGTCCAGTACGCCGACTGCTGCCGCAGCCGGTCCGAAAAGCATTTAGTTCGAGTTTTGTCGCAGGGAGCAAGGCGGCGCGCGTAGAATCTATCGCGTCGCCTTGTCTGTTTGGTGGAGCAGCGATCCTCCGTGGCTCTGAAGTTACCCCGATTTATCAATAGCTAAGTATAGGAAGCCCTCCCGGTACTGTACTCAACATAAAGCCAACAAACCGCAGATGGCGCCGAGTGCGCGTTCCTTTGATATGCCTTCGAGGTGGCCGGCGACTTAGCGCGGGTCGCGACGGCAGTTTGCCGATGGCTCGAGGTGCGCCAGTAGCTCTAACTTTTTACTGGCCATCTCATCCAACCCGACGTAGAACAGTAGCGCGATCGAGTTGTGTGGCGAGGGGCTATGGAACTGCGAAAACTGGGGAATTCTGATCTGCAATTGACGCCGGTAGGTTTCGGCGCGTGGGCCATTGGCGGTTCGGGCTGGGAGTTCGCATGGGGCCAGCAGGAGGACACGGATTCGATCGCGGCTATATTGCGAGCGCTGGAACTCGGCGTGAACTGGATCGACACGGCCGCGGTCTATGGCACTGGGCATTCAGAGGAAATCGTCGCGCAAGCCCGGAAACAGTGGAAAGGAAATCGTCCTTACATTTTCACCAAGTGCGTTTTGCGCTGGGACGAGAACCGCAAGGTGTATCAGGACCATTCTGCAGCTTCCATCCGCAAGGAGTGTGAAGACAGTTTGCGGCGTCTGCAGATCGATGTGATCGATCTTTACCAGATGCACTGGCCACCCAGGGATAACGGCCCAGGATTGGAAGAAGCCTGGCAAGCGATGAACGATCTGAAGAAGGAAGGCAAAGTACGTTGGGTCGGCGTTTCCAATTTCGACGTCGACCAGATAAAACGCGCAGCGAAGGTCGCACCCGTCACTTCCGACCAGCCGCCTTATTCCATGATTCGGCGGGCGATCGAGTCGGAAGTGCTGCCATATTGCCTGAAGAACGGGATCGGCGTAATCAGCTATGCGCCGATGGCCTCCGGCCTGTTGACCGGCGCCATGACGCGCGAACGCGCCGCGTCTTTGCCGCTCGATGATTTTCGCAGCCGCAATCCGGAATTCAAAGAGCCGCGGCTTTCCAAAAACATCGAATTGGTTGAGCGTTTACGCAAAGTTGGCGCCCGTGACGGCCGCAGCCCGGGAGAAGTTGCCATTGCCTGGGTGCTGCGTCACCCGGCGGTTACGGGAGCCATCGTCGGCGCGCGCAATGCGAAACAAGCCGACGGCGTAATGCGCGCCGGCGAACTGAAACTGTCGCTGGAAGAAATCACAGAGATTGAAGGCGCGGCCGCGGCAGCCACGGCGCGTTGACACTGCCAATCGGGAGACCAAGATGGACCTGGGACTTAAAGCAAAGCTCGCCATAGTGTCTGGCTCCACTGCGGGAATCGGATTCGCGATTGCTGCGACGCTGGCCCGCGAAGGTGCGCGGATTGTCATCAACGGAAGAACGCCTCAGCGTGTCAGCGCAGCAGCAGAGCGCATCCGCATGGAATTGCGCGGAGCAGAGGTCACCGAGGCACCCGCCGATCTCGGCACGGCGGAAGGTGTCGGCAAACTGATCGAACAGGTACCCAGCGCGGATATTCTGGTGAACAATCTGGGTATCTTCGATCCCAAACCGTTCCTTGAAATTCCCGACTCCGAATGGCTGCGATTTTACGAAGTCAACGTGATGAGTGGCGTGCGCCTAACGCGACACTATTTGCCCGGCATGCTCGAGAGGAAATGGGGTCGCGTGATTTTCATCTCCAGCGAATCCGGCCAGCAGATTCCGGCGGAAATGGTGCACTACGGGATGACCAAAACTGCGCAAATCGCCATCGCTCGAGGCATCGCTGAGTCTGTCCCGGGCAGTGGCGTCACCGTAAATTCGATCCTTGCCGGACCCACGGCTTCAGAGGGCGTGGGCGATTTTGTGCAGAGCATGGCAAAAAGACGCGGTGTAAGCCCCGCTCAAATCGAGAAAGAGTTTTTTGAAACGGTTCGGCCAAGTTCTCTGCTGAAACGGTTCGAAACTGCCGAAGAAGTCGCGGCGATCGTCGCCTTTGTCGCCAGTACCCAATCGGTTGGCATCAACGGAGCCGCCGTACGCGCCGAGGGCGGCGTCGTCAAGAGTATTTTGTAACGGGCGGCGAGTTAGATTCGCTGGTAGTCGGCGCGCCAATTCTGGATCATCTGCTTGATCGCTCTGCGGTCGGTCAGATTGTCGTCGAGTACTTTTCTCGCCAGGGCCGGCAGCTCCTCGTCGCCGGCAAAACGGAGCGCGACAAGTTGGTTGGTCGAAAACTCATTGATCCGCAGTTTTAAGTTGTCAGGCAGCAACTGCTGATAGCGTATACGCTCCTCCAATCGAATCACGCGATCCTGGGCGCCGAGAGCGAACAACCGCGCCAGAAATGCGAGCACCAGGAGAGCCAGTGCCATCAACACATTTAGAGCCGCCGCCATCAAGGCTCCAATTCCCCACGCCGCATGATGCCCGCCCGCGAACAATAGCCAGTACCCCGCATGAAACACATTGAATACCAACACCGGGATAAGAAAGAAGTGAAATGCCGGCACGATTTTTCCGTGATTCGCGAAATTTTGTGACTCTCTCATTCGTATCTCCTCTGTGACGGTACGATTGGCCGAATATTCGGCGGAACTCCGAATACTTCCTCGGCCCTGGAAAACTTTGTCGAATCGCAAAGATCCTTTGTGCTGGCGCCGCACATAGTGGGTTCGCAATAGCCGTTGTGGCAGCCCGGAATTGTAGCAAAACCTTCGAGAAACCTTTCGAAGGCAAAGGCATCCAACCAAATAACGGGAGAGTCTCCATGGCAAAAGCATTTTGGGCGGGAAAGTTAGTTGCAGAGAGCGATGCGTGCGTAGTTGTTGAAGGGAATCAGTATTTCCCCGAAGACGCGGTGAAAAAGCAGTACCTCAAATCCAGCAACCACACATCGATCTGTCCGTGGAAGGGAACCGCGCACTACTATCATGTCGAAGTGGACGGCATACGCAACGACAACGCGGCTTGGTTCTATCCGGAGCCAAAGCCCGAGGCGTCCGAAATCACGAGACGAATCGCTTTTTGGAAGGGGGTTCGCGTCGAAACTTGAGAGTCCTTGCGGGGATCCCAGCCGCCCTGCCAATCTTACGTGCCCAGCATGTTTCGGTGGATGCGCTGATAGCCATGTTCGTCGGCCCACAGACCCAAAGGAATCGCGGTTAGATCGTCAAGCGTCGGCACGGCGTTTCCGTCTTTGGTTAAGTCAACTGTGCGCAGATAGTGCCGGCAAGTATCGCAGGCCTCTACCCTAATATGCGGGAACTTTTCCGCCACAAACACCGGCAAGGACTGCTCGCGCGCCTCACTGCAGTACGCGCAGTAAATTCTGCGGAACTCCCATTCCGAAGAGCAGAACGCGCACTTCAGAAAGCGCTTGGCGCCGTCGCCTTCCATGCGTAGCACTCCCAGGAGAGGCCTTCCGTTGCAGCGCGGGCACAAGTTCCCGCTGACTCCCGCAGACACGACAGTGATCTGCTCGCCAAGCAACTCCGCGTATGGTTCAAGCAAAATTCGCGCCAGCAGCTCTTCGCCCGAGTCAGGGGGAGCCTTGTCGGTCCCGCCATAATCCACATAGGCTTGCAGCAAAACCGCCAGCCGCGCCTGCGAACCTTGCAAATACTCCGCGACAAACGCTTTCAGCGGATCGGGCGAAACCGGGACGATTTCCTTCAAAACTTCACTGGCACACGGAACGACAAGGTCGACGTTCATGTGCTCCCGCAACTCCGCCGCCACCGGCGGCCGGGAACTTCGAAGCGCCTTCATCAGCCGCGTGTGAATCCCGGACTGCGCCGCGCAGATCCCCTCGTAAAATTCCAGAATTTCAGCGGCAAACGTGTGGATTGTTCTTAAATGCTGCGCACGCTGAATGCGCGCGTCGTAGGTTACGATCATTTCCGGGGGCCGGCGGCTTTTTCCCGAATTTCGCGATACCAGCCCGGATGGTACCGTTTGGCAAATTCCAGTGAAACATCGCCGCGAATCACCGAACCTAACGCGCCGCGCTCGGCAAACACACTCATATAGATGTGAATCAAAAAGTTGGCGATCGTAAACAACGCCGCCACCGGATGGAGAAACACGGAAAGATACCGCAACCAGCGCAAGTTCCAAGGTATCCATTCCGGAAGCCACAGAACCACGCCGGTCGCCAGCAGCACGATCGTCGCATAAAAAAAGCTCCAGAACAGCGCCTTCTGGCCGGCATTATAGCGGCCCGCCGGCGGCATTTGGTCATCTTCGTTGCGCACGTAGTGCCCAAGCGCGTTCCACCACTGCTTGTCCACTTCCGTGTTTCGCATTTGTGGCGCCCAGTATCCGTACATCCGCATCACCGCGTAAACAAAAAACAGCCCCACCCACGGATGCAGAATTGACGATATCTGCCCTCCACCGAGCACCACAGCAATCCAGGACAGCCATGGCGACCAAAACGACAGCCCTGTCAGAAGCAAATAGATGTAAGAAAATGAAGCAATCCAGTGGTTCGCGCGCTCGTTAAACGGATATCGCAGTACCCGGCCAGGAGCAAGGATTTGCGCGCTATCGCTCATGGCTCCTCTCCCGTATGCGGCTCTTTCAACTCGACCTCCCGCTCTTTCGGCCCGTAACGCAGATAATGGAAGAACAATCCGATCACACCGCCGACCATAGCGATGTTCCCCAGCCACTTCAAGGGTCCTTTCCATAATTTCACGCTTAGCGGAACGCGCGGATCCTTCGGCAAGCCGCCGTAAATCTCGGGCCGTCTGATATCGTGCAGCACATAAATGACGCCCGTTCCGCCTACGCCCGGAGGGTCATACACGCCAGCATTCGGAAAGTCGTAGTGCGAGCGCAACTGGTCCGCGCGAGTTTCCGCCAGCACCCGCATGTCGTCTTTGCTGCCGAAATGCAAACAACCCGTGGGGCACGCTTTGATGCACGCCGGCTCCAAGCCCTGGCTCACGCGATCCGCGCAGAGCGTGCACTTGTAGACTCGTTTCGTTTTTTTGTTGAATTTTGGAATGTTAAACGGGCAGCCTGTTATGCAATATCCACACCCGATGCACTTGTCCTGCTGAAAATCCACAATGCCGTTGCTGTACTGAATGATAGCGCCGTCTGAAGGGCATGCTTCGAGGCATCCGGGTTCCGCGCAGTGCATGCACTGATTTTTGCGCATCAGCCACATCAGTGAGCCGTCTTCTGTCTCGTGCTCATTGAACAAAATCAGATTCCAATAGTCCCAGCGCGTTTCCGGCATCGTCTGATAGGTGTTGTTGAACTCAGTCGGAGAGAACGGCATGTCGTTCCATTCGACACAAGCCACTTCGCATGCCTTGCAGCCGATACACGTCGTTGTATCGACGAGTTTCGCGACGGTAAACTGCCGCTGCGTTCCCTCGCCGGGAATCGCTCCGGAATGGGCCGAAATCTTTTGCACTCGCAGTGTCGCTTGGCTCATGCGATTCCTAAGCCCTCTCCACCTTCACCAAAAAACCTTTGAACTCGGGCGTATACGCGTTCGGGTCGATTACCGTGGGCGACAAATTGTTGGTCAGAGTTCTTGCCGTCTTTCCTTCATCTTCTGCAATGCCGCGATAGCCCCAATGAATCGGAATTCCAATCTGATAGGTCTTCTTGCCGTCAATCATCATCGGTTTAATGCGTTTCGTCACCATGGCCTTAGCGATGTATTGGCCCCGCGCGTTGTGGACTTTCAACTTTTCGCCGCCGCGCACACCCAAATCGTTCGCCAGCTCGACAGGAATCTCCACGAATGGCTCTGGGACGAGTTGCACATTCATCGGGTTGTTCTTCGTCCAGTAGTGGTAATGCTCGGCTATCCGGTATGTCGTGCACACCACGTCGTAATCTTCAGTGGCGTCGTACTGGTCGTCCGGCGTCTTGAAGCGCTTCACCACTGGATTGCTCTTCTGGCCGGGATGCAGCAAATTTCCGATCGGACTCTCTACCGGCTCGTAATATGTCGGGAATGGTCCGTCCGCGAACGCCGCCAGCGGACCGAAAAGCCTGCCCACTCCCTCCGGATTCATGATGAACGGCCCCATATGCTCCGCGGGCTTTGAATCCGACTGGAAGTCCGGCACGTCGTTGCCCACCCACTTCTGCTGCGTCTCGCTCCACCAGACTTGCCGGCGGGACGCGTCCCACGGTTTGCCTTCCAGATCGCAGGAAGCGCGGTTGTACATCACACGGCGATTTGCTGGCCAGGACCACGCCCAATTCGGGTGCACCCCCAAGCCGGAGGGATCGCTGACGTCGCGCCTCGCCGTCATGTTTCCTTGTTCCGTAAACGCACCGGAATAAATCCAGTTCCCGCAGGAAGTTGTTCCGTCATCCTTCAACCACGAGAACCCCGGCAACTGCTGGTTGGCTCTCAACTGCGTTTTGGTTGTCGGGTCTTCCGCATCCACAAGAGTTTTCCCGTTGATCTCTCGCAAAACTTCCGAGAGGGCAGGATTTTTCGGATCTGTGTAATTCCAGGTCAGCTGCAAAATCGGATCTGGGAATGTTCCTCCCTCCTTCCGGTAAAGCTCGCGGACCTTCAAAAAGATTTGTGCCACGATGGCCTGGTCCAGTTTGCAACCAGCGGGCGCCGGCAACGCTACGTTCTTCCACTGCAGCCAGCGCGCCGAGTTCGTAAACGTTCCGTCCTTCTCCGCGAATCCCGCGCATGGCAGCCGGTACACTGTCGTCTGAATCGTCTTCATCTCATCCGTTGTGATTCCCGGCGAACGCCAGAATTCGCTCGTTTCATCAGGATAGATCTCGCCTACTACTAGCCAGTCCGCTTTTTTCAGCGCATCAATGTTCTTCTTAGAATCCGGCCCGATCGCCACTCCGTTCATGCCGAATGCGAACAGCCCTTTCACCACGCCGTTGTACATGTTGTCCCATATCTGCACCCATGAGTAGTTGCGGTCTACCTTCGGCAAATACTCGAACGCCCAATCCGTCTGCTTTGTCGCCGCGTCGCCGTACATGGCCTTCATAAAGCTCACCGCGAATTTCGCCGTGTTCGCCCAATAATTCATGGAATCCCATTTTTCAGCTTTCGCGGCTGTCGGAGTGATCCGCTTCACCCACGCTTCAAAATTCGTGTCTGCCGGGGTGGGCACCCTCAGGTATCCGGGCAAATTATCGAAAATTCCGGCCATATCCGTCGCGCCCTGGATATTGGCATGGCCGCGTAAGGCGTTCACGCCGCCGCCCGCCCGGCCTACGTTCCCCATCAACAACTGCAAGATCGCTGCCGTTCGAATAATCTGCGTTCCGAAGCTGTGGTGTGTCCAGCCAACCGCGTAAATAATGGTCGCCGCCTTGTTCATATCGCCGTCCTTGCGGACAGAAGTAAACAGATCAGCGGCTCTCAGGAACTGCTCCTTGGATATTCCCGCAATGCGTTCCACCATCTCCGGCGTGTAACGCGAATAGTGTCTTTTCAGCAACTGGAAGACGCAATTCGAATTTTGCAGTGTGAGATCGGCGTCCACTTTTCCGGGCATCGGAGCCGCGGGCGCGGGCGGATTTCCTGTGCCCGCATAATTCCAGGTCAACTTGTCGTAGCTTCCCGTGCTGGGGTCGAAGCCGGAGAATACACCGCCGTCCTCCGGCAGCCTGAATCCATCTTTTACAATGAACGCCGCGTTTGTGTAATTCACAATGTAGTCGTGCGCCAGCCGATTGTTCTCAATCGCGTAGCGAATCAGCCCTCCCAAAAACGCGATATCTGTCCCAGCCCTGATTTGGCAGAAGAGGTCGGCTACAGCCGACGTCCGGGTAAATCGGGGATCTACCGAAATTAATTTCGCGTTGCGGTTGCGTTTCGCCTCGATCGCCCACTTGAAGCCGCATGGGTGGTTCTCGGCCGGGTTTGCTCCCATGATCAACATCATGTCGGTGTTCTTGATGTCCACCCAACCGTTGGTCATCGCCCCGCGTCCGAACGTTGGTCCCAAACTTGAGACCGTGGGACCGTGTCAAACTCGCGCCTGGTTTTCCAGGTGCACGACCCCCAGGGCGCGCATGGTCTTCACAACCAGGTAATTGAACTCATTGGTGTCGGTGCACCCGCCCGACCAAGCGATCGATTCGCAGCGGTTTGCTTTATCGCCTTTTTCATCGGTCAAAACAAAAGTGTCGTCTCGCGTCTTTTTGACCTTCCCGGCGATTTCATTCAGCGCCTGCTCCCACGAAATGTCTTCCCAGTCGGTACCGCCCGGCCGCCGTACTTGCGGTTTTACGATCCGCCGATCGTTCACGATGTCCTGCTCCAGCGAAGCCCCCTTGGGGCATAACGTCCCGCGATTGATCGGATGGTCAGGATCTCCTTCGATGTGAACCACCCGCGGTGTCACATTCTTGGCGCGGTCCCCGATCGTGTAAATGATCACCCCACAACTCACGGAACAATAGGGACAGGTCGAGCGCGTCTCGTTCGCGCGTTCAATCTTCAATTCGCGCAGCTGCGCAAACGCCGGCTTTAGATCAAATCCAAAAACCGCGGCCGTGCCGCCTACGGCCCCAATTTTGAGGAACTCTCTCCTCGAAGATGGCATCGAACCTCCGTGGCGCGAGAAATCCCGCGTAACAGTCACCTACTTCTATGCTGGTCATCAAGGGAATTCAAGCGAAACTTGTGTGGCGATGCCGTAATCGTCGGTTTGTAGAGGAAAGCAGGTATCTGCTGCGATGAGAGGCCCTAGTCCGCGGCACTTGCGGACGACGCTCGCAAGTTGGTATCAGTGATCGCAGTCACATCAGCCGCCCGATAGCGGATCAACAGCAATGTCAAATCATCCGCTTGCCGCGCGCCCCGCGTGAAGTTCTCTACGGCTTCAAGCACGCTCTTTTGCATTTCTTCCAATTGCATGTCTGTCTTGCCGGCCAGCACTTCCCGCAGGCGCGGCACACCGAACAGTTGTTCGTCGGGATCCATCGCTTCTGTCACGCCGTCGCTGAAAAGCACTAGCGTGTCTTCCGGTTCCAGCTTCAGACAAGCTGCTGTGTATTCCGTATCCGGCACCAGTCCCACCGGGTACGAGCCCTCCGTAAAAGCTTCCTCCACGCTGTCTTTCCGGATCAGAATCGGCGAAGGGTGCCCGGCGTTAATGAATTCCATGTGCCCCTCTTCATCCAGCACGCCAAAAAACATAGTCGCATACCGCCCGACCTCCGCGTGGTCGCACAAAAAGCGGTTTACGTGATTGAATACCTTCACTGGATCGTTACCTAGCGTCATTCCCGAAAGTGCGCCCTGCAACATTGTGGTCAGCAGTGCCGCGCCCAATCCTTTTCCCGATACGTCCGCGATCAAAAATGCCGTTCGTCCCTCGCCCATCGGAAACACGTCGAAGTAGTCGCCTCCCACTGACAGGCAAGGAAAGTTGCATCCGGAAACCGCCAAGTGCGGAAAGTCGCGAAAGTCTTTGGGCAATAGCGCCTGCTGGATGTCCCGCGCAATATTGATTTCCTGCTCCATACGCTGACGTTCGCGTTCTCGCTCCAGCAAGCGCGCGTTGTCTAGAGTGCTTGCCGCGTCAGCCGCCAGCGCATCCAGAATTTGCCGGTCTAACTTTGAGAATGCCGCAGGCCGCCGCGAGTCCAGGTACAGTACACCCAGGAAATCGCCGCGTCGCAGATTGATCATAGACTCCTGGGAATTTGCACGCGTGATCGAGTACAGGGGAATCACAACCACAGCACGCAGCCGTTGCGCCACAATGCTTTGCGCAGCCTGCAAGTCGGCTTCGGCCTGCGCCAGATCTTCCGTAATAATCGGTGCGTGCTGCTTTAACGCCAGTTGAATCGCAGTTTGGCTCGGCGTCACGCTCTCCGGCGGCAATCGCAATCCTCCGCTCCGCCGTGCCAGCCGCACCCTCAGCGTTCCCTCCGCTCCGTTCTCCAACAGCAGCCCGCGGTCCGCGTCCAGCACCGCAACCGCGTGATCCAGCATCTTCGCCAAAACGGAATCCAGCGGCAGCTGAGAATGCAGCAGGGAACTGGCTTCCAACAGCATATTCAGTTTCCGCAAACCGCCGGTTGCCGACGCCGACGGCTCCGAACTCGTGATGTGCTCAATCCTCGTCAGCAGCTGCGGAATCGTCTCGCCTCCCGGCTCCGTCGACGAACGAAACACAATTTCGTAGGAATCTTCCAGCCCGAACGTAATGATGTCGCCGTCTTGCAGCGCCCGGCTGTCCACTTTTTCGCTGTTTACAAAAACACCGCGCCTCTGTCCGCGATCCTCAATATAGAATCGGTTCGCTTCAACTACGATGGCGGCGCATTGTCGCGAAATCCTGCGGTCGTTCAGTTGTAAATGATTGCCGGTCTCGGCGCCACGGCCGATCATGTACGGAGTTTGCGCCACGCGTGCATAACGTCGCGCCCCGTCCGGCGAAATCACTTCCAGCACCGCTTCGTTGGTGGCTAGGGTATCGGCCATTCCAGTCTCGACCCGCAGATTGTAGCACGCGCTCCTGACTCTTCCGCCACTCCCGCTTTCTGGGCTTGCGGGCCTGTTACCTCTGCCGACACAATAGCTGCTCGCATTCGAACGAGGAACCTACATGCCGGCCGCCGCATTCTCTCGCATGAACCCTTTATCCATACCGGCCGCTTTCCTCGTTTGCATTATGTTCCCGCATCCGCTTATTTCTCAGCAGTGTAGGGCCACTCCTAAATCGGTAAAGCTCGGTGACACCTTGCGCATCTCCTGTCCGGCTGAATTCACTTCCGCCATTCTCAACGGCCGCAAGGTCAAACTCTTCCCGCAGTCCACTGGCAACAATTTCGCTTTGCTTCCCATTTCCGTAAAAGACGCACCGGGCAGGGCTACACTCATCATCTCGCGCAATGATGGAGCCCAACCCCAGCAACTTCCCGTGGTCATCCGCAAAACAATTTTCCCTTCGCAAAACGTCAACCTCGCCCCGGAAATCGAAGCACTCCGTTCCACTCAGGAAGAAATCGCTTTGCTAACCGCCTTCAAGGAAAAAATTTCTGACACCCGTTCTTGGCAGGATCCTCTCGCCCCACCCGTTTCCGGCTGCATGACGTCTCCCTTCGGCGTCAAGCGCCTTCACAACGGCAAGCCCACCGGCGAATACCACAGTGGCGTGGATCAGCGCACGCCTGCCGGTGAGCCAATCCGTGCGATAGCCGCCGGCACCATCACTTTCGCCCAGCAATTCAACGTACTCGGCAACGCCGTCGGCATTGACCACGGCCAGGGCCTCGAGTCCATGTATCTCCACATGTCCAAGCTGGTCGCAATTCCCGGCGCGCAAGTGCAGCGCGGCGACGTCCTCGGCTACGCGGGTTCCACTGGTCGTTCCACTGGTCCGCACCTGCACTGGGTCCTTTACGTTAATGGCATGAACGTTAATCCCGCGCAATGGCTCAAACTTCAGCCGTGTCCGCGCGACCGCAAGGCTCACTAGCCCATGCTCGCTGCTCTTTTGCCCGCCGGAGCCGCTCACGTCGACTCCGCCGTTCCCGTCCTTCCGCTCTGGTCTTCTTAGCGCTCGGCGCGGTCATCAGTGGCTGTCTCATGACTTTACTCAAGCAGCCCTCCGTCCTCGGCGAATTGCTCGTCGGGTTGTGGTTGACAACCTCGACCTTATGCGGCCGCCTCTCGCTTTTCGAATCCCGCTTCCCGGTCGGCCAATCTCCTACCGCGTCGCCGCCGCATGCCGCCGCACAACATATTCCTTCACGTACGCACCGAAAGCCTCATCCACCCGCTTGGTCACTTGCCCAGGCGCCCCTGCCAGCGCATGCCCCGCAATTTCCCCCACCCCGATCAGATTCCGATTTGTCGATGAAATAAACACTTCGTCCGTCGCGTACAAATCTTCCGGCCGCAGCACCTGTTCCTTCACGCTCACTCCCGCTTCGCCCGCAATCTCAAACAAAATCCCCCGCGTCACACCTTCCAGGCACCCCGAACTCAGCGGCGGCGTCAAAATCGTGTCGCCCTTCACCACATATATATTCGCCGCCGTGCATTCCGCCACTTCGCCGCGCTCGTTCAGCAGAATCACCTCGTCGAACCCTTCCTTCTGCGCTTCAGCCACCGACCACACATTCGGCAGCCACGAAATCGTCTTCACTCCCGCCAGCGGAGACGCCGCATGCCGCCCATGCTCGCGCAGCGTCAGCCGCACCGGCTCGCGATACTCCGGCAGCGGCGCAGTATAAATGACCAGGTCCACCTGCGGCATCGCCTCATCACTCCGCCAGAATCCCACCTGGTTGTACACCAGATAAATCCGCGCGC
>Ga0247661_1000134_pt1 | contig 13494 bp, 8 predicted proteins | sample CNK02_metaG_FD_182799 | JGI IMG/M metagenome (GOLD analysis project Ga0247661, IMG submission 182799) | Soil microbial communities from Purdue University Martell Research Forest, Indiana, United States - CNK02 | ecosystem: Environmental > Terrestrial > Soil > Temperate forest > Bulk soil | place...
CTGCGCCCAGCTTACCGTCGCCCACAATGGGCACCCTGCCTGCCACTATTGCGGAAACTGCAGCCGCGGTTGCGATGTCGGATCCTTTTTTTCCCCCACCTGGTTCACCATACCCGATGCCGAAGCTACGAAACGAATGACGCTGCTGACCAATGCTCTGGTCCGCGAAGTATTGGTTGACGACAGCGGCGTCGCGAGAGGCGTCGCCTACATCGACCGGAACAACAAAAAAGAAGTTGAGGTGTACGCGAAAGTCGTGGTGCTGGCCGCCTCCTGCGTAGAGACGGCCCACATCATGCTGAACTCGAAATCGCGGCACTGGCCAACGGGGATCGCGAACTCCAGCGGTCAGTTGGGCAAAAATCTTGTGGACCACTTGTACGGCTGTCCCGGCTACGGATATTTGCCGCAGCTTTTGGGACAGCCCGCTGCGCCGGACAGCATAGCGGATTCTACCGTGGGCTGGATGCCGCGCTGGCAAAATCTCAACAATCCGCGGGAAGAAAAATTTATTCGCGGCTATTCGGTCTATGTAGGCGGCGGATGCGGAGAATTTCCCGGGTATTACAGCCAGATCGAGGGATTCGGCTCGGAGTACAAGAAAAACATCAAACGGTATTATCCGACGCCCATCGGCGCGCTGATTCAGGCGCCCTCGCTGCCGAGCCCGACGAATTACGTCGACATTGATCCGGAGAAAAAGGACATTTACGGGATACCGCAGCTGCGCTTTCACTTTCAGTGGGGGACAAACGAACTGCTGATGTGGGAGCACTCCAAGCAGATGATGATTGCTCTATTCAAAGCCATGGGCGGGGAGATGTGGGGAGCGGATTCAGAGCCCAACCGGCCGGGAACGAGTCTACACGAGACAGGGGTTTGCCGTTTCGGGAGCGATCCGAAAACTTCGGTGACCAACAAGTGGGCGCAGGCGCACGACGTTCCGAATCTCTATATCTGCGATGCAAGTATTTTCCCAAGTTCTACTGACAAAACCACGACCATGCCAATCGTGGCGTTTACGATGAGGTCGTGCGACTACATGCTGAACAATTTCAAAAGTGGAATACACAAGCGGTCGTGAAAAGCAGCGCAGGCGCTCGACACTCTCGGTTAGGGAAACTAGCCGGTACCGGGCGGCGGACAGAAACTCACTCGAACTGAATCAGCACAATTTCAGGGCGTGAACCAACGCGCAGGGGCGGGCCCCACGTGCCAGCACCGCTCGAAGTGTAAACGAGCATGTCGCCAAAACGTTGCAAGCCATACACGAACTGCTTGTAGATGAGGCCGGTGAACCAGGTCCAAGGAAAGAACTGGCCACGATGGGTGTGACCGGAAAGCTGGAGCGAGATACCTGCTTGTTCGGCCACGGCCAGTTGATCGGGAGCATGCACAATCAGGACGCTGGGCTGGGCGCGGTCAATCGCGGCATGTTCGAGCACTTTGCTCAAGCGTTCCGGATGGGCGGCGTCGTGATGGTGCACGCCAACGATTTGCAGCCCATCGACGATGATTTTTTCATTGTTGAGCAGGCGCAGGCCGGCATTTTGCACGGCGAGCAAATGACCGTGATGGTTATGCATCTCCTCATGATTGCCAGCGACGAAATAGTTTCCCAACGGGGCATTCAGTGAGCGCAACGGGCCAGCCAGTTCGTCGAGGTCGGCGAATGCGCCATCGTACAAGTCGCCCGCAAGAAAAACAATTTCGGGGCGCAGTTGGCGGATGGTGGCCACCAGGTTGCGCGCGAACTCGGCTCCTCTCACGTGGCCCAGATGCAAGTCGCTGATCATCGCCGCTTTTCGGCCGCGCCAGACCTCCGGTAGATTAGGCAGGCGTACTTTGATTCGGTTCACGCGCGTCAAGCTGGCATTGATCATTCCCCACAACGCCGCGACGATCGCGGCGCCGAACCATGCGCCGATAATGGCCTTGCCGCTCCAAGTGGTTCCGGCGGCCGCTCTCACTCCTGCGGTCAGCCAGACGCCGACGGACGCGAAGCACAAGAAATTGACGACGCCAAGCCATGCAGCTGCGATTCGATAGAAATTTCGAGTGAATGTATTCCAGTAACGAAATGAGAGCAGGGAAGCTATCAGAAAACTGACTGCCAACACGAAAGCGGCAAGCTTTTCGGCCAGCAGGGCACGCGCAGAAGGAGCGCTCCAGAAATGCAGCCACGTTTCAAGAATGAGCAGGTGTGCCGCAAAAAGGATCGCTTGGAAGATCGCCAGAAAGGCCAGGAATCCGCGTCTCATACACCGTTAGATGAGCGTTTCCCGGATTCGTGTATATGCGTTTTAGGCGCTTGCGAAAGTTCGACGAGGGAAACTAGTTCCTCTTGGCAGGAGGGGGCGCACTGGCGGCCGGAGGTACGACCCCGTTGAGCTCTGCCTTTACTGCGGGACTGATCTTGTCGGCGTTTTTGACCAGCACCGCGACTTGCCAGATTTGCTTCTCGGACAAGCGATCCTTGAACCCCGGCATACCGGACATGCGGATGCCGCCCGAGACTTTCCAGTAGCTCTCCCAGGCGTCATCGTCTGTCACGCCCATGCCCTTGAAGAGTTGTGGCGGCTTGGGGAACATGCCCTCGGCAATGGCGGTTTTCTGGGCATCTGGCAGTCCATGGCAAACGGCGCAGTGCTCCTGGTATACCTTTGCGCCAGCCAAGAGATTCTTTTCGTCGGCAGACACTTGGGGTTCGAGATGCGGCAATTTGTCCAGATAAGCGTGCAAGCCCATCCTGGCAAACCGGCGCTCCAGCGGCATCTCCGCGGAGGTCACCGCCACCGGCGCGCGACCGGTTGAGAAGTACCAATAGGCGAAGGCACCAACGCCCAGCACGCCCAAAATCACACCGAAGAATAGTCCTTTGATCATCTGTGCTCCGCTTGCACCCTTTTTCGACTCTCGAGCCTCATCTGCGCTGCTCTTGGGCGTAGTCTAATGCATCTCTCGCTCCACCGGATACGATTGATTCCATTCGAACTAGCGCTGTGTTGGCGGTCGGGCGGATCCTGATTCCTTACCCTCGTTGCGTAACCATTTTCGCTCCCCAATCGTCTTAATGATGCGTACCATACGGATGTAGGCGGACTGCGTCTAGAGAGAAGAGAAGCCGCGAATCGCACCCGGCGATAGAAATCATCAGCAGGCTCTCGCGCGTACTCGCGACCCACTTTGAGGAGCTAAAGGATGGGGCATTTGAAATCGATAGACTTACCCGAGCCGACGACTCGGGCCAACGAGGGGCAGGCGAGTTCGAGCCGCGCTTGGATTTGGATTGTAGCCGCCGCGTTGGCCATCGGCGGATTCTGGTATTTCCGTTCCTCGCATTCTAACAAAGAGCAAGCTCCGGCTTCGGCGGCGGCTCCGGGCAATGGCAGTTCCGGGAGGGGTGGTCGCGGCGGCGGCGCGAACTTTACCGTTCCAGTGGTGGTGTCCACGGCGACAAAGGGTGACCTTCCGGTTTACCTGAATGGGTTGGGCACAGTTACGCCGCTCAATACCGTGACGGTTCGCAGCCGCGTGGACGGTCAGCTGGTTAACGTGGCGTTTACGGAAGGGCAGTATGTCAAAGCCGGTGATTTGCTGGCGCAAATTGATCCGCGGCCGTTTCAGGTGCAACTCGAACAGGCTGAAGGTCAGCTGGCCAAGGACGTGGCGCAGCGCAAAGACGCCGAAGCCAACCTGGAGCGCTACAAACTGCTCTTTCAGGAAGGCGTTATCCCGAAGCAACAGCTGGATACGCAGGCAGCGTCGGTCGGGCAGTTTGATGGCGCAATGAAAACCGATCAGGGCCAAATTGACAACGCCAAGTTGCAGCTCACCTATGCGCGCATCACCTCGCCCATTACGGGTCGGGTTGGCCTACGCCTTGTCGATGCGGGCAACATTGTGCACGCCACGGACACCAACGGTTTGCTGATCATCACCCAGGTGCAGCCAATCACCGTGATCTTCACGTTGCCGCAGGATCAGCTCCCCCAGGTTTTCGACAAAATTCACAGGGGTATACAGCTGGCCGTCGAAGCCTATGATCGCGATAACACGCAGAAAATTGCTAGCGGTAAGCTGCTCACCATCGACAATCAGATCGACACCACTACCGGGACATACAAGCTCAAGGCCGTGTTTAGCAATGCAGACAACGTACTTTTTCCGAATCAATTTGTGAACACGCATCTTCTGGTGGATACCAAGCGCAATCTCAGCCTGGTACCTCTCGCCGCAATCCAGCGTGGCCCGCAGGGCACGTATGTTTACGTGGTGGGCGACGGCAACACCGTCAAAATTCAGGCCGTAACCGTGGCGCAGTCGACTGGAGCAACGGTTGGCATCAGCGACGGCTTGCAAGCTGGACAGGTCGTGGTAATTGATGGTCAAGACAAGTTGCAGGATGGCACGAAAGTTGTCCCGAACCAGGCTCCGGCAGGAGCCCCCGTTGCCGCTGCTCAGAATGCTACATCGTCTCCGGCCAGTGCGCCTACACCCAATGCGGTCAATCAGCCTCAGCAACGGCAGAACACCCAGTCTCGAAAAGGCTCCAAACGATGAGTCCTTCACGGCCGTTTATTCTGCGGCCTGTCGCCACCACGCTGTTGATGGTTGGCGTCCTGCTGGTCGGGTTCGTCGCGTATCGGCAACTGCCGGTATCCGCGCTGCCGCAGGTGGACTATCCGACGATCCAGATTCAGACATTTTATCCGGGCGCAAGCCCCGATGTAATGGCGTCGTCCGTCACCGCGCCGCTGGAGCGGCAATTCGGCGAAATTCCCGGCCTCAACCAGATGACCTCGATCAGTTCGTTTGGCAGTTCGGTCATCACGTTGCAGTTTGATCTGAATCTGAACATTGACATTGCCGAGCAGGAAGTTCAGGCCGCGATCAACGGTGCCTCCAACCTTCTGCCTCAGGGCCTGCCGAATCCGCCCATCTACAGCAAGGTGAACCCGGCCGACGCGCCGGTCCTGACGCTCGCGATGACCTCCAAAACGCTTCCCCTGTCCAAAGTGGAAGATCTGGCTGATACGATGCTGGCGCAAAAGATTTCCCAGCTTCCCGGCGTAGGCATGGTGAGCATCAGCGGGGGCCAACGACCGGCCGTTCGCATTCAAGCCAACCCGACCGCGCTAGCCTCGTATGGCTTAAGCCTTGAGGATCTTCGCACTGCTCTCAGCAGCGCCAACGTGAATCAAGCTAAGGGCACGTTCGACGGCCCGCACCAGTCGTACACGATTGGCGCAAACGATCAGCTGTTTACCGGGGACACTTACCGACCGGTTATCGTCGCTTACCGCAACGGCGCTCCGGTTCGCGTCGCCGATGTAGCCAACGTCAGCGACGGAGTCGAAAACGCGCTGCAAGCGGCCTGGGCGAACCAGAATCCCGCCGTGCTGATGAACATCCAGCGACAGCCCGGAGCCAACATTATTGGCGTAGTGGATCGCATAAAAAAGTTGCTGCCCCAGCTGCAGGCCGGCCTGCCCGCTTCGGTTCAACTCGACATCCTTACGGACCGCACCGGTACGATTCGAGCCTCCGTTGAAGACGTCCAGTTCGAGCTGATGTTGACGGTCGGTCTCGTCGTGATGGTTATTTTTCTCTTCTTGCGGAGCATTCGCGCCACCATTATTCCCAGCGTGGCCGTTCCGCTTTCCCTGATCGGCACTTTCGGTGTGATGTATTTGCTAGGCTACAGCCTGAACAATCTTTCCCTCATGGCGCTAACCATTTCCACCGGCTTCGTCGTGGATGATGCGATCGTGATGATTGAAAACATCAGCCGCTACATTGAGGAAGGCGATTCGCCGCTCGACGCGGCGCTGAAAGGTTCAGAGCAGATTGGCTTTACGATTCTTTCGCTGACCATCTCCCTTATTGCGGTCCTGATTCCGCTGCTCTTTATGGGTGACATCGTCGGCCGGCTGTTCCGCGAGTTCGCTATCACGCTCGCAGTGACCATTCTTGTTTCGGCCGTAGTATCGCTCACGCTGACACCCATGATGTGCGCCAAGCTTCTCCGCCATCAGAAAAAAGAAGAGGAAACCTGGTTCTATCGCAAGTCCGAGGACGCCTTTAACGCGATCATAGCGTTCTATGGCCGCACTCTGACATTCGTGCTTCGTTTTCGTACGATCACTCTGCTCATCACGATCGCCACTCTGGTTGGCACCATCCTTCTTTATGTCTACGTGCCCAAGGGCTTCTTTCCGGTGCAGGACACCGGGGTGATTCTCGGCGTTTCCGAGGCTCCCCAAAGTATTTCTTTCAAGGCTATGGGCGAGCGACAGCAGGCATTGGCGCAAGTCATCTTGCAGGACCCCGCTGTCGATAGCCTGTCCTCCTTCATCGGAATTGACGGAACGAATACCACGCTCAACAGCGGCCGCATCCAGATCAACCTGAAGCCGCTGAAGGAACGCGGGCTCAGTGCTTCTGAAGTAATTCGCCGCTTGCAGCCCAAACTCGAAAAAGTCGATGGCGTCACGCTCTTCATGCAGCCGGTGCAGGACTTAACGGTTGAAGATCGCGTCAGCCGCACCCAGTTCCAGTACAGCCTGGAAGATGTGGACGCGAAGGAGCTCGCCGCCTGGGTTCCGCGCTTCATGGATCGCCTAAAGCAGCAACCGGAACTGCGCGACATTGCCAGCGATCAGATGAACGGCGGCCTGCTCGTCAACCTCGCTATTGACCGAGATTCCGCTTCGCGCCTCGGGATTCTTCCCGCCGACATTGACAACACGCTCTACGACGCTTTTGGCCAGCGTCAGGTATCGACCATCTACACGCAGCTCAACCAGTATCGCGTCGTGATGGAAGCCGACCCGTCCTTTCAGCAAACTCCCGACTCTTTGAAGAACATATACGTCCACTCCTCCAATGGCACGCAGGTTCCGCTGAGCGCGTTCACGACCATTACCACGGCGCCAGCAGCGCTTGCCCTGAATCATCAGGGACAATTTCCCGTTGTGACGCTATCGTTCAACCTTGCGCCGAATGTTTCACTCGGTGATGCTGTGACTGCAATCAACAAAGTCAAACAGGAGATCGGTCTTCCGCCAAGTATTCAGGCAACGTTTCAGGGCACCGCGGCTGCATTCTTGAAGTCGCTTTCCAACGAGCCCATTCTGATTCTCGCCGCGTTGGTCACGGTATATATCGTTCTGGGCATCTTGTACGAGAGCTTCATCCATCCCATCACTATTCTCTCGACACTGCCGTCAGCGGGTGTTGGCGCCATCCTCGCATTGCTCCTCTGCCGCACGGAATTCAGCATCATTGCTCTCATTGGCATCATCCTGCTGATTGGCATCGTCAAGAAAAACGCCATCATGATGATTGACTTCGCGCTCGAAGCGGAGCGCAAGGAAGGGAAGTCACCCCTGGATTCGATTTACGAAGCCTGCCTGCTGCGCTTCCGTCCGATCATGATGACCACCATGGCCGCGCTGCTCGCCGGCTTGCCTCTTGCTCTCGGCACCGGGGTAGGATCGGAACTTCGCCGTCCTCTCGGCATCACCATCGTTGGCGGCCTCATTCTCAGCCAGATACTTACGCTCTACACTACGCCCGTGGTTTATCTTGCATTTGACTGGCTCTCGCGTCGCTTCTCATTCCACATTGGCAATCCTATGGATGAAGCAGCGCTGCACCAGCCGGGAGATTAGTTCGTGAATTTTTCCTCCAACTTTTCTGCTCCCTTCATTCGCCGCCCCGTCGCGACTACCCTCATCACTCTTGCGATTTTTCTATCCGGCGCTGTCGCGTTCCGTTTTCTTCCCGTAGCTCCGCTGCCGCAAATTGATTTTCCCACCATCGCCGTCGGCGCCGGTCTTCCCGGCGCCAGTCCCGAAACCATGGCTTCCGCCGTAGCGACGCCGCTCGAAAGGCAGTTTGGACGCATCTCCGGCATCACGCAGATGACCTCCTCTAGCGGCTTCGGCAACACCGGCATCGTTCTCCAATTCGATCTGAATCGCGACATCAACGCCGCCGCTCGTGACGTCCAAGCCGCCATCAACGCCGCTCGTACGCAACTGCCCGCCGATCTCCCGGGCCAGCCGAGCTACCGCAAGGTTAATCCTGCGGATGCTCCCATCCTGCTGCTCTCACTCACTTCCACGAATGTTCCTCCGGCGCAGCTCTACGATGCAGCCGATTCCATCTTGGCTCAGAAACTCGCTCAGGTCGAAGGAGTCGGGCAGGTTTTCACGTGGGGGAGTTCACGCCCGGCGGTCCGCGTCAGCGTGAACCCGAGCCTCATCAACAGTTACGGCATCAGCCTCGAAACGGTCCGCAAAGGCCTGCAATCCGCCAACGCCAACCTGGCGAAAGGCGCAGTGGCCGACTCCGCACACATGTGGGCCGTTACCGACACCGACCAACTCTTCAAGGCTTACGAGTACCAGCCGCTCATCGTCGCTGGACACCCTGGCGCTCCCGTTCGGCTTCGTGACATCGGAGAAGTGGCCGATGCCGTCGAAGATGTCCGCAACCTAGGCCTCTCCAACGGCGAACCATCCGTCATTCTCGCCGTGTTCCGCCAGCCCGGCGCGAACATGATCGAAACCGTCGATCGCATCAAGGCCATCATGCCGGAGCTAAAGGCCTCCATCTCCCCTTCGCTTCATCTGAATGTTGCCATCGACCGCACCACCACCATTCGCGCCTCCATTCATGACGTGGAGCGGACACTCATCATTTCCATCAGCCTAGTCATCCTGGTCGTCTTCGTTTTTCTCCGCAACGTCTGGGCCACCGTCATCCCCAGTATCGCCGTTCCCCTGTCTCTGGTCGGTACCTTCGGCGTGATGTATCTCTGCGGCTACAGCCTCGACAACTTGTCGCTGATGGCCCTCACCATCTCCACAGGTTTCGTCGTGGACGACGCCATTGTCGTCATCGAAAACATTGCCCGCCATATGGAAGGCGGCATGAAACCCTTCCCCGCTACCATGATCGGCGCCAAGGAAATTGGCTTCACCGTGCTCTCCATGAGCGCCTCACTCGTTGCCGTCTTTATCCCCATCCTCATGTTCCCCGGCATCGTCGGACGCCTCTTCCGTGAGTTCGCCGTCACCCTCAGCGTGGCGATCGCCGTTTCCATGTTCGTTTCTCTCACCACCACGCCGATGCTCTGCGCCCGTTTCCTTAAAGTGGATACGGGCCGTCACAACTGGGCCTATCGCTTCGCCGAAAATGCCTTCAACGGCGTCGTTCGCTTCTACGATCGCATCCTCCGCGTGGTCCTTCGCCACCAGTTTGCCGTTCTCTTGATTACCATCATCACTGTCGTTGTGACCGGCTATCTCTACGTTGCCGTGCCTAAAGGCTTCTTCCCCCAACAGGACACCGGCCGGATTAACGGCTACATCCAGGGTGATCAGGACATTTCCTTCGTGGCAATGTCTGAGAAGCTAAGGGAATTCAACAAGATCGTTATGGACGATCCGGCGGTCGACACCGTCACCGCATTCACCGGCGGGGGCAATGGCACCAGCACCTCCCGCATGTTTGCTCAGCTAAAACCCCTCGATGAGCGCAACATGAGTTCCGACCAGGTCATCGCTCGCCTGCGCGGTAAAACCGCCAAAATTCCCGGCGCGCAGCTTTTCATGCAGTCTGTTCAAGACTTGAGCATCGGCGGACGCTTCGGCGGTGCGCAATACCAATACACTCTGCAAGCCGAAAACCTGGCCGACCTCAATCACTGGGCGCCCATTCTGCAGGAAAAAATGCGGACCCTTCCCGGCATCTATGACGTCAACACCGACCAGCAGGTCCGCGGCCTCGAAAGCAATCTGGTCATTGACCGCGACACCGCTTCACGCCTCGGTGTCTCCATGTCCGATATCGACAACACCCTCGGCGACGCTTTCGGCCAGCGACAGGTCTCCAACATCTACAAAGGCCTCAACCAGTATCACGTGGTCCTCGAAGTCTCCGAGAAGTACACTCAGGGCCCCGACGGCCTGCGCCAGATCTATGTCCCCACCGGCTCTGGCGGTGTCGTACCTCTCAGCTCCTTCGCTCGCTACGAGCACTCCAACACCTCGCTCTCGGTCAACCACCAGGGTCTCTACCCTTCTATCACTCTGTCCTTCAATCTGGGACCCGGCGGCGCTCTCGGCGACGCCGTTGTTCGCATCCAAAATCTTATGCGCGAACTCGGCATTCCCCCCACCGTTCACGGCGGCTTCCAGGGCACTGCCCAGGCCTTTCAGGAATCGCAATCCTCCATGCTGGTCCTCATCATCACCGCTCTCGCAGCGGTGTACATCATTCTCGGCATCCTCTATGAGAGCTACATCCACCCCATCACCATTCTCTCCACTCTGCCTTCGGCAGGCGTTGGCGCGCTCCTCGCTCTTCTCCTCACCAAGACCGAACTCAGCATGATCGCCGTCATCGGCATCATCCTGCTCATCGGCATCGTAAAAAAGAACGCCATTCTAATGGTGGATTTTGCGGTGCAGGCTGAAATGCAGGAAGGCATGCCGCCCGTCGAAGCCATTCACAAGGCTTGCTTGCTGCGCTTCCGTCCTATTCTCATGACCACCATGGCTGCGCTGTTCGGCGCACTACCGCTCGCTCTCGGCACTGGTGTCGGCTCCGAACTTCGCCGGCCACTCGGTATCGCCATCGTCGGTGGCCTCATCCTAAGCCAGTTGTTGACGCTCTTCACTACCCCGGTGGTCTATCTCTATCTCGACCGCTTCCAGTCCCGGCTGCAGCGGGCTTTTGCTCCGGGTCGTTCACACCATCCCGCCCCTGCGCACACCGACTAGCCTCTTACTTGGCACAGCCACTCTTGGCTGTGTGGTTCTCAGGAACTCCCAATCAAAATCCCAGTCAAAAACACCAGTACTCCTCCCACTACTACCTGAAACGCCGCCTGCAAAAACGGCGTATCCATGTACTTGTGCCGCACCCAGCTGATCACGCCCAGCTCCACGGCCACAACAAAAATCGCGACTGTCATGGCTACCCGAAAATCCTTAATCAAAAAAGGAAACGTATGCCCCAAGCCGCCCGCCGTCGTCATCGCTCCTGTCACCAGCCCTCGCACCCACGGTGATCCTCGTCCGGTCAGCGACCCGTCATCCGACAGTCCCTCCGCAAACGCCATGGAAATCCCAGCGCCCAGCGAAGCCGCAATTCCGACCAGGAATGCCTCCCACGTTTTGTGAGACGCATACGCCGCCGCAAATAGCGGCGCCAGCGTGGACACCGATCCGTCCATCAGACCCGCCAGCCCTGGCTGAATCACCTGCAGCAAGAACAGTTTCTTGTGTGACTCCGCTTCCTGCGCCTGCGCATGCTCGGTGAGGTGTTTTTCTTCCAGATTGCCGGCGGTTTCCGAATGCTTCCTCTCTTCGTCCGCCAGCTTGTTCAGCAACTCTCGCGTACCCACGTGCGTCACGCGGTCCGCCGCCCGCTGATAAAACCTCACCGCTTCCATTTCCATCAACCGTGCATGCTTCCGGGCCGCGTTCATGCCCAGCGGCCGCACCAGCCACAGCGGCTTGCGCTGCAAGAAACCCTTCACGTTCTCGCGCCGGATCAGGGGAATATGTTCGCCAAACCGCTCGCGGAACTGTTCGAGCAGCCGGTCCCTGTGCACAACTTCTTCCTTCCGCATCTCCTCGAACATCTCCGCCGTCGCCGGATAGCTTTCCCGGAGAGCGTCCGCGAACTCTCCGAAAATCCGCCCGTCCTCCTCTTCGTTCTGGATGGCCAGCGCCAAAATCTCCTTTTCCGTCAAATCCTTGAACTTTTTCTGCATTCCACTCCTGTTCCCGTTGCGGCCCGACTTGTGTTGGGGACGCCCTTGCGGTTAACTCTCGAAATTCCTTTTGAACGCAGCAGAATCGCACATTTCCCCCGCTGGAGCCACTTTCCATTCCCACCCAGCCAACTCCATTACGATGCCGCTTGCTCAGGAATCTGCTTTATGCTACAAAGTAGCAGGCACTTTGCAACGCAAAGTGCCTACTGGATCACGGCCGCGAATTACCGTTCACGAGGAGGACTCATGCACGCCATCCAAGTCCATCGCCTTAGCGCCAGACTTTTATTGTTCCTCTCCCTCATTGCCTTGCTCACCGTTTTCACCGGTTACTTCCAGCCGCCGCAGCAGGACGAGGGAACCGCCGCTCACATCTTCCAGTTGACGATCATCCTCATCGCCGGCACTGCCATCCTGTTTCTCAGTACCGCCGACTGGCGCCAGCCTCGTCAACCCATCGGCGCCCTGGCGCTACCAGCTTCCGCCTTGCTGCTCGCCTTCGCCGCCCTGTATTATCTGGAACATTTCTATTACCCGATGCACGCACGCTAACCGCTGGCGGCTTGATCGACCGAGCATCTTCGACGCGTCCTTTGCGCGAGTGTCCGTAATTTCGTGTTTTCCGCGGTGGTTTGTTGGCAGTACCAATCCCGGGTAGTACCTCCGTAACTGCCTTTACCTGTACCTTTCTTACCTTCAATTGGGTACTTCTCATCTATAGGAACAACCGCATCGCGCCGCCTACAATTGACACTGTGATCGCAGTAGAGTTAAAGGATATTCTCCAATGGCCACGCAAGACTTTATGACCAAGACTACCGGCAACTCTTTCATTCCACGCAGCACCTCTCAGGCGGAGCGCCGCGCCAGCCGCCGCTGCAAGATCAATCAGCTGATGCGCATTCGCCCGTCGGATCCGGAGCGCGAACATTTCGAAGATCTCCGCGGCTCCGCCAGCGTGTCGCGTAGCGGTGTCTATTTCCAGTCCAGCGAGAAGGGCTATGAGATCGGCCTGCGGTTGTTCGTCACCATGCCCTATTCGAACGCACCCTCCGCTCTCAACCGCGAATACCTCGCAGAAGTCGTTCGCGTCGATGCGCTACCCAATGGCCTCAGCGGTGTCGGTATCAAGCTGCTTATGGAAATGGGTATGCAACACTCCTACTCGTTCACTCCGTCCGGCCATAAATAAACTGCCCATTTTTTAGGAAACAAAAAGGGCGCCCGATCTCTCGGGCGCCCTCTCTGTGTTTGGGGGTGGACGAAACTCTCTACGATGAGCGGCCCAGCAGCTCGAGCGTGCGGTGGCGCAACTTGCCGACGCCTCGATTCAGCGGATGTCGGCGCGATAAGAACGTAAAGACCGGAGCCCGGCGTGTGACCAGGCGGTTTAGCGCCAGGTTCAGGCGCACATCACGCCGTGCAAATTTTATGCCGGCTTGCAGCGTTTCCACCGCATCATCCCGGCGGCCTGCCGTCGCATATACTTCCGCCAAGTTCAAGTACAGTTGCGCCTGATTGCGCTTCATGCGCACCGCGCTGTCACAAAGCTTTTCTGCTTCCGCCCATTTCTGTTCCGATCGCGCCATCACTACGCCCAGGTACGACATGTAATACGGATTGTTCTTCTCAAGCTTGGCGGCCTTCTCCATGTGCGGCAACGCTTTTTCCGCGAAGTTGTCCCTCAGCAGCGCCAG
>Ga0247661_1000135_pt1 | contig 13473 bp, 12 predicted proteins | sample CNK02_metaG_FD_182799 | JGI IMG/M metagenome (GOLD analysis project Ga0247661, IMG submission 182799) | Soil microbial communities from Purdue University Martell Research Forest, Indiana, United States - CNK02 | ecosystem: Environmental > Terrestrial > Soil > Temperate forest > Bulk soil...
CCCTCGCCGAAGTTCGCGAAGTTCTTCGCGATTTCGCTGTCAGCGATGAACTCGCCGCGCTTCCGACCGCCGTCAGAAATCCGATCGTGGTCCTCGATGAGGAAAATCGCCCGCAGCCTCGACGCGATGTCAACGCCGGCAACGGCATGGCCGCGGCTGTCGGCCGCATCCGCGAATGCCCGCTCCTCGACGTTAAACTCACTCTGCTCTCGCACAACCTGCTCCGCGGAGCCGCCGGCGCCGCCCTGCTCAACGCCGAACTCCTCGCCGCGCGCGGTTTCTTCATGCGCAACCGCATCTCCGCCGCCGAAGCCGCCCAACCCGTCGCGCCATAGGCCCAGCGCGCCCTGAATCTGGAATGGCGGAGTCTCGTTTCGCGTAAACCGCTACTGCGAAACAGGAAACAAAAAGGGAAGCCCGGCTGAAGCGGCACCGCGTACCGCAAATCCGGCGCCCGAATTCCTTGCCAAGAAAACCGGAACTAATCGTTGCGGTCCGGCTGAACACGAGTCCAAGTCTTTCGCTTCAGTAGTTTAGAGGACCGTCCCGAAGGCCCAAGCGCTCCACTGGGGGCCACTTTCACTACAAAATCGGCACGAGCGGTTCCGGTCAGTGGATCGGCTGGTGTCCGGCGCGCCTAGCTTACGACTTGTGATTCGATCGCTTTGCCCGAAGCGTATGCGGCGAGCAGTTCCGCAAGTCGCTGGTTCCACTGCTGCACTCCGCTCGTTCCGCCAAACGAAACAATAATCGCCAGCACGCACTTGGTGCTTTCCGTCACCATGGTTCGCTCGGAATCGCTGGTCGCGCTGCCGTGCGGACCTCGCTCATCGGCGAACAGTGGCAGGTCTTCCAGATTCAGATCGTATTTGCCGATTCCCTTGTAGGTTTCGCCCGCGCGGCCCGCGCGAAATTCAATCGCGCCTTCCACATGCGCCAGATCGTAAAGTCCGATCGGCAACCGGCTCTCCACGGAAACTAGATTGATTGCGTCCACCACCGAATTGATGCGCGGCAATCCCTTGCCCGCAATCACGCGCCGCAACAGTGCCTCCGCTGATCCGCGATATCTCGCCGGATCCTTCCCCAGCGCCTTGTATCCTGCCCGCGTCGCCAGTATCGCCGGAGCCTCCAGAATCGCGCGGGGGTCGGCCAGTTTCGCGATGCGCTCCTCGCACGCGCGCAACGCTTGATCCAGCCCGCCGGGCGTCGCGCTGGTTTCCACTTCTGCTCTAACCCATCCCAGCGCCGCTTTCGCGCACTTTGCCTTCAGCTGCTGTGAAATCCGCACTTCAATCATGCGCGCGGCGCTCCGCATTCCCCGGGTGCTCTCCCCGCGCTCACTACTTCAGGCTCCGGAGGTAGGCCACCAGCCCTTGAATCTCATCGGGCTTCAGGCTCTTTCCATACGCGGGCAGTTTGCCTTTGCCTTTTTCGATGGCATCCTTCAACTCGGTGTCGCTCTTCGCCGCAACTTTGGCATCGGAAAAGCTCACTACGCCCATGCTCTTGCCGGCTGGCGAATCGCCCTTCCCGGCCGCGCCATGACAGACCGCGCACTTCGCCTTGTACAGCGACGCGCTTTTGTCGTCCGCTTTCGCCGAACCTGAGAAAAACATGAAACCCGCGACGACGCACACTGTTTTGCAGAGCATCTTGAACACGCTGCCGCTTTGCATGGCCGACCTCCGTCTGACGCCATCATCATACCAGCGGCCCCAATTGGATGACCTTGCATAACTCGGGTTGGTCGATACTAGACAGTACTAGACGTTGTAGCTCCCTTGTGATTGAGTTTACTCTTGGCGGGACCAGTCATAGATGACAAGGGCATAGGCGACGGCTTGCACGCTCCTTTCGACAACGACAGCGACAACAAACTGGGATGCACGGGCGGAAGTTATACCTTGGAGTTTGATGGCATCCCGCGTGGCGCCATTGTTCGCGGCACCGGCACCTTCCAGACGCCGGAGCCGGCCCGTGGCCTCCTGTAAAGCGCGGCGGATTGGCCGGTCTGGCTGGTCTCCGCAAGCGCCGCAACGCGTAATTCTGCGCCGACAAAAATCTCTGAAAGGGGGCGGAGACTTCCGCCCGCAATTTTTTGCATCGGCCGGCGCTGGCAGCGCTGACGACAGCAGCGCTGATGTCATTGGCGCAACCCAACCCGGTGTGCTAGCATCCGCGGCGTGTGGGGCGGCTAAACCGTTCCGCACTACAGGAGAACGGACCAGGGGATTTTTCGACTCTCCTTCGCCCCTTTGCTACGTGCGAGTTGCGCGCTGTGAAGGGACCCAGGGTTCCAGGGTTTCATGACCCTGATAAAGAGTTGCGGCGCGAGTTTATGGAACCATCTCGCGGCGCGATTCGAGGCCGCGCTCTCCTCCCCCAGCAAGAAAACTCACCCAGGCGCAGGCCCGCGCCTGACAGCGTAGGTGTTTCAGGGTTTAAGGGTTTGTTTGACCAACCCTTACAGAAAGCAGTCGGACTTACAAACCCTGAGTTGTTCAGGACGGACCTCGCCTGCACGCCGCGAGCGGCGCAGGACAGGAGGCCTCTATGAACACGTATCTCACCAAGGATATCCGAAACGTTGGCATTGTCGGCCACGGCGGCACCGGAAAGACGCAACTGGTGTCGTCGTTACTCTACACGGCGGGAATGACGCCGCGCTGGGGCAAAGTTGCGGAAGGGACCGCCACCACTGATTTCGACGAAGAGGAAATTGCGCGGAAAATTTCAACGCAAACCGGGTTGGCGTACGCCGAGTGGCCGTGCACGCTTTGCTCGGGCTCGAGTGTAAAAATCAATTTGCTGGACCTGCCGGGCTACGGAACTTTCATCAATGAAACCAAGGCTTCGCTGATCGCCGCCGATGCGGCACTGATCACCGTGGACGCGCACGTTGGCGCGCAGGTCACTACGGAAAAGGATTGGGATTTTTGCCTGGAGTATGACATTCCGCGGGCCTTTGTTTTGACCTGGATGGACCGTGAACTGGCCAGTTTTGAACGCTCCATGGAATCCCTGCAACAGGCATTTGGAAGAAGTGTTGTCGCGCTGCAGTTGCCGATCGGAACCGAGAGAGGATTCCGCGGTGTGATCGATCTGGTCGCGATGAAAGCACACCTGTACACGCCGGACGGCGACGGCAAGCCGAAAATCGAGGAAATCCCCGCCGCACTGGCCGGCGATGCCAAAGAAGCCCACGAAAAGCTGGTGGAGATGGTCGCGGAAGGCGACGACGAGTTGATGGAGGAATTTTTCCGCGAAGGAACGATCCCCATTGAGGATTTGATTCCCGGCGTCCGCAAAGCGATCGTTGCCGAAAAGATTGTGCCGGTGCTGATGATTTCCGCCGCCCACAACATCGGAAACGGCAGTTTGCTCACTTTCCTGGCGGATGTTTTTCCCCATCCGGACGAGCACGCCGAAGAAGGTTACGCGCTGCCGGGCGGAAAAGGCGAGCGTGTCGAACGGAAATACGACGATGGACAGCCCCTTTCGATTTTTGTGTTCAAGACGCTGGCCGACCCCTTTGCCGGACGGATTAACTACTTCAAGGTGAAAAGCGGTGTTTTGAAAAATGACGCAACAGTGACCAATTTCAGCAAAGGAACGCCGGAGCGGATGCAGCACACCCAGGTGGTGCAGGGGAAAGCATTGTCGGAGGTCGGCGAACTGCACGCCGGCGATATTGGAGCGATCGCCAAACTAAAAGACACCCTAACGGGTGACACGCTCGGCGACAAGAGTGCTCCCGTGTATTACCGGCCGGCGCAGATTCCGGAGCCGGCCATTACCTTCGCCGTGGAACCGAAAACGCGGGCCGACGAAGACAAGATCGGCGTGGCCATTCACAAGATTCTGGAAGAAGATACGGCGCTCCGCTTCTCCCGTGATCCGCAAACCAAGGAATTTCTGCTCGCCGGATCTGGACAACAGCACATCGAAGTCGTCGTGGCCAAGCTGCACAAGCGCTATCACGTCGACCTGACCTTGAAGCCGCCGAAAGTGCCCTACCGCGAGACGATTCGCGGACGTGCCGACGTCGAAGGCAAACACAAGAAACAGTCCGGCGGGCACGGACAGTTTGGCGTTTGCCGAGTCAAATTCGAACCGGCCGAGCGCAACAAAGGCATCGATTTCGTGGACGATATTTTCGGCGGCGCCATTCCCCATAACTGGATTCCTTCGGTCGAGCGCGGCATTCGCGAAGCCGCAGCGCGCGGATTTATGGCAGGATTCCCCATGACCGACTTCCGCGCCACGCTCTACGACGGCAAATATCACGATGTCGATTCTTCGGACATCGCCTTCAAGATTGCCGGCTCTCTGGCGTTCAAAGAAGCGATGAAGCTGGCGCGACCGGCCTTGCTGGAGCCGGTAATGCACGTGGAAGTGTATGCGCCGGATCAGTATTCCGGCGACTTGATGGGCGACATCAGTTCGCGGCGGGGGCGGATTGAAGGCAGCGAAGTGCGCGGACATACCGTCGTGATCAGGGCCCAGGTGCCACTGGCGGAAATGCTCTCCTATGCGACCGACTTGACTTCAAAGACCCAGGGCCGGGCGACCTATTCGATGGAATATTCGCATTACGACTACGTGCCCAACGAATTAGCCGAAAAAATCGTCGCAGCGCACAAGGCCGCGCACGGCGAGCAACTCGTCGAGGAAGAAGCGTAGCCACCACGTTCGGAACAGCAAGGTGAAGCTGGCAAGAGCGTACCTGTGGCGTGACGACCGGGCTCGACGCCCAACTATTTGAGGTGTACGTCGCGCTGCGCTGATATCCGACGGTTGATCCACGGCAAGCATGTCCACGCTTATGACCCGACCGAGCACGCAGGGCATTTCACCATTCTTTATCGTCAGCAACGTCGATCAAACCATCGCCTTCTACTGCAACCAGCTTGGTTTTGAGACGAGATTCCAGCAGCCGGACCGGAATCCTTTTTTCGCCATCATCGGCCGCGACGGAGCACAACTGTTCGTCAAATCCGACAAAGACGCGTCGCCGCTGCCGAACCCCAAACGTCATCCCTCGATGAGGTGGGACGCCTTTGTGTATGTACCGGACCCCGACGCGCTGGCCGCCGAATTTGCCGATCATGGCGCAGCCTTCAGCGCACCGCTTAAGGATACCCACGACGGTCTGCGCGGCTTCGAGATTTGCGATCCCGACGGCTACGTCTTGTTCTTCGGACGGCCCAGGTAGCCAGGGCCCCCGACTGCGACTGTCACTTGCCTGTCGCTCCTGGGCCCCCTGCTCGGAGAGGGAAAGCGGAGGCTGACGCGCATCCTATCCGACGTTCGGGCCTGACGTTCGGGCGGGAAGATCAAGTGAAGCGCGGCAGGAACATTCCGGTATGCTGCTGGTGCTCAACAAAAGCTTCGCCGAATTCCTGTGACAGGAACGACTCTTCGCGGATCGCTTTGCGGTAGAGCGCAAACAACACTACCGCAAATCCCACTAGACCACTGAGCAACTGCTGGGTAACGGCAGTGGCGAGAAGCGCCGTCAGCATGCCGGTATAAATCGGATGGCGGATGAAACGGTAAGGACCGCGGCGGATCAGCTGGTGGTTGGCCTTGATGGTAACCGTCCCGCTCCAGTTCGAGCCCAGCGCCAGGCGCGCCCACACACTGAAAAGCAGACCCAGGATGGTGAGCGCGACGCCGACAAACATCAGCACAGGATTGTCCGGAAAGATCGTGCGGGTAAGCCACGCCGCGCCAAAGCTCTCGCGAAAAATCAGGAAAAAACCGAGCATCGCTGGTATGAGGTGTTGCAGTCTCTGCCCGGGACTCTCGCGCCGCTTCGTCGATTTGCTGAAGAACGCCATGGCCAGCCACCCGAGCGCCCAGATAGCCCAGGCGCGGCCTGCAAGCGAAAACGCCTGCTGGGCACTGAAAGACAGTCGCGCGGGCAAGCCAGACCCGAGGATCAAAAGCGAACTCGTGGAATATCCGATCAAATTGGGAAACAACATCTTTTATCTCCAGGAAGACCTTCTGGAAGACGGAGCCACCGATCGGCGGTCCAGCGATTTGATCCACCGGCGCTCCTGGCGAACTTCTTGCAACAGAAATTCAACCACCTGGCGGCCCCACTCCGTGGCATTCATGGCGCCGAGGCCGGCGCGTACTGCGGCAAAATGATTTTCACGGGCCGCCAGCCAGGCGTCGCGCAAGGCCAGCATTCGCGACCGGGTGTTGGCATCGACAAGGGCGAAAAGTCCAACGCGCAGCCGGAACTCGGGGGCCGACGATGCTTCCTTTTCGCCGAACGCGTCAAGCCGTCGCATCAGCTGCTGGTTCCCGCGCCGCGTCAGGGAATAGACACTGCGCGTTTGCCCGCGCTCGCCCGGCTCGGCGCGCCGCCGCACCCAGCCTTCGCGCACAAACTTCTTCATCAGCGGATACACCAGGTTGTTATGCATCTCACCGGAGCCGGAAAGAAATCCCGCCAGCTTCTTGAGTGCCCAGCCGTGCTTCGGCCCTTCGCGCAAAGCCGCCAACAGGATTAGGTCATGCATGACACAATCAAGACTGATCTATCTACGCTCGTGCGTCAAGGCGTTTGCCGTCTTTTGGAGCCAGCACCCTGGGGACGTCCCGGCCCCCCCACTTGGAGCCCGGCTCGCCGGCTTCCCGCTGCACACTCCGCCCGCAAAACCTTGCTTTTCCCGCCCGGGTGCCGAAACCTCAATTGCACCACCGTGATGCGAATAAGTCCTTTGTTTCCCGTACTTACCGAGCCCCGCCGGTAACCTCGTGGTTTGCCATACTCGTGAAAAAGGCCGGGTTTAGATACCTCATCCCGCTCCTTTACTTTCCATCGTTTATCGCCACTACCGGGAAAGGTTCGCAAGATCCTGGCAAACTCTGGTTCTTCCTCTAACGGCACAAAATGGTCCTTGTCTGCGCCACAAGACGCTTAAAATAGACGTTCTATGAAATCGAGAACAGCAGCGCAGCTGCACTCGCGCAAAACAGGACCACAAACTTTGGCGGTTCATGCCGGCGAGCCTTCTCGCCATGGCGTGAATGCCGGCGTTGGAACAAACATCAGCCGGACTTCCAACTTCACCTTTTCCTCCACCCAGGAAATGAAGGAGTGGGCCGAGGGAAAAAACACCGCCTACATCTACACGCGCTACGGCAATCCCACCCTAACGGTGGCGGAAGGAAAAATTGCGGCGCTGGAAGGCGCCGAAGCCGCGGTGGTCACCGCCAGCGGAATGGCGGCAATTTCTTCGGCGCTGTTCGGTGCCCTGAAGCAGGGAGACGAGTTGATCTCCACTGCGCAGCTTTACGGAGGCAGCTACCGGCTGATGCGCGACGTTTTTCCGGACCTGGGCATTACCGTGCGCCACGTCGGAACTTCACTTGAAGGAATCGAGTCGCTGGTGACCCCGCGGACCAAAGTGTTATACGTGGAGACGCCGACGAACCCGACACTGCGGCTGGTGAACCTGGAGCGAGCGGTATCGTTCGCGAAAAAGCACCAGCTGACTTCCATCATCGACAACACCTTTGCCACGCCAGCATTGCAAAAGCCAATCACCATGGGATTCGATATGGTCGTGCACAGCGCGACCAAATACCTGGGCGGCCACTCCGACATTATTGCGGGCGCAGCGGCAGGCAGCCGGCGTTGGATGGACCGCGTGCGGCACATGGTCATTTACCTGGGCGGCTCGATGGATCCGGGCGCCGCATTCTTGCTGATTCGCGGGATGAAAACGATAGGCGTGCGCGTCGAACGGCAGTGCACAAACGCCATGGCCGTCGCGAAATTCCTGGAACGTCATCCCAAGGTTGCGCGCGTACATTATCCCGGACTGAAATCGCATGCCGATCACGCCCTAGCAAAGAAACAGATGAAGGCGTTCGGCTCGATGCTGGCATTCGATCTGAAGGGTGGCTTGCCCGCGGCACGAAGGTTCTGCGACCGCGTGCAGCTGTTTCTTCTGGCCGCCAGCCTCGGCGGCGTGGAATCACTAGTAGTGCTCCCGGTCTACAGCTCGCATTACAACATGAGCACAAAGGAACTTGATGTGGCTGGAGTGACACCAGGCACGGTGCGGGTCTCGGTTGGACTAGAAGATGCAGCCGATCTCATCGGGGACTTGAAACAGGCGCTGGCGTAGGGCCGCGGTTTTTGCAAAATGGTGGAATTCCGCAGGCGCTTGGGAGGAAAATCGAGGGTAACGGGTCGCGCCGAAACGATGGCTCAGGTTAGGGAGGAAGTGATGAGCGGATCTACATTTGCGCGAGTAAGTGTTTTGTTGCTCGCGGTGGTGATCAGTGATGGGGCAAGCATCTTCGCCAACGAAAAGACTACGGGAGCTCTCGCCTTCGATCGCCTGAAAACTCTTGTGGGAGAGTGGGAAGGGGACAACGGAAACGGGCCGGTAAAGATCACCTACACCCTGGTCTCCGGCGGAACGGCTTTGATGGAGCGGATGCAGCCGACGAACGAAGCGGAGATGATCACCATGTATTCCGCGGATGGTGACAAAATCGCGGTGACTCACTACTGCAGTGAAGGAAACCAGCCGGCAATGAAGTCGGAAACTCTCACGGGAACAGCGAATAAATATTCGTTCAGCCTGGTGAGTGTTTCAGGTTTGAAGTCGCCCGACGCCGGACACATGGTAGGGCTCGTACTCACGCTGCTGGACAAAGATCACTTGAAGCAGGAATGGACGTACACCGACAAAGGCAAGATGAGCACGAACTCGTTTCAATTTAAGCGGAAGGCCGAGCGGGCGGCGACCGTAATGCCGAGCGGGAACTGAGTGAGCAGAGAACCGAGCCCGCTGGCGAAGCTACACCAAGAGCTTTTCGCCGGCGACACTACGCCACAACACGTTGCAGCGGAGGCGCTACAGAACGGCAATCAGAACGCGGGGCGAAATGTCTACCTGGCGTTGGATAGGGAATGGACCCGGCGCGAAGCGGCGCACGTGGAGCAAGCCTTCCGCGCGGCCGAGAAGCCGCTATTTGGTCTGCCGGTTTCGCTGAAAGATTGTTTTGACCTGCAAGGATTCAAAACTACGGCCGGAACGAAGTTCTATGCGGAAAAGAATCAGAATGCCTCTGCGGACTCTGCAGTCGCAGCACGTTTGCGCGGACAAGGCGCTGTAATCACCGGCAAGACGCACCTGCATCCCTTGGCCTACGGGATTACCGGAGAGAATCGCGACTTCGGAGATTGCGCGCAACCGAGCGATGCTTCGCTGCTAACCGGTGGCTCGACAAGCGGCGGAGCAGCCAGCGTGCAGGAAGGCTCGGCGGTCGCGGCCATCGGAACGGACACCGGCGGTTCGATTCGCGTGCCAGCGGCGCTTTGCGGGCTGGCAGGTTATCGCGCGAGCATCGAACTGGCGCGAGAGCAAAAGCTGTGGAGTGGCGGCGTTCATTTGTCGCAGACGTTCGACACGCTCGGCTGGATCTTCCGGGATTTGCGCGATGGACCGTTGCTGGCGGAAGGGCTGTTCGGCCTGAAAGCGGCTGCGGTACCCTCACCGCGTGTTCGCGTCGGGGCGCTCGACGGAAATTTTCTGCGTGACTGCGATGCATGTGTTCAAAGAGCTTTCGCGACCAGCAAAGACCGGCTCGCCACAGCAGGCGCCGGGATCGGTGCGTTTGAAGCGGACTACTGGGATCAAGGCCTGTCCATCTACGCGCCAATCCAAGCGAGCGAGGCTGCTGCCATCCACGCGCCGCATACGGGTGGCGATTTTTCCTGCTTTCCTCCACCGATCGGAGAACGGCTGGCCTGGGGCGCGTCTCTTTCTTCGGAAGAAATTCAGCGGCAGCGAAAACGGCACGCGGAATTCCGCCTGCGAGTGGACCAACTTTTCGACCAGCACGATTTCCTGCTGCTGCCGTGCTCTCCGTTCAGCCAGCTCCAGGCGGGCGCAGATCATTCGGAAACGCGCATGAAGATCTTGCGCTATACGGTGCCGATGAGCCTTGCGGGAACACCGGTGGTTACTTTGCCGTTTGCGGGAGGAGCGGGAATGCAGTTGGTGGCGCCGCGAGGAGCCGATGCAAAGCTGCTGGCCTACGCAGCGACGCTGGACTGAGTTGCGAATCACTCTTCGCCGATATCTTCGTTCCATACCGCAGGATTCTTCTGGATATATGCTGTCAGAAGAGCGACGCAATCCTGCGAGTCCAGATCTATGACCTCGATGCCGAGCGAGCGGAGCCAGCCGATGCCGCCTTGGAACGTGCGGCTTTCACCGACGATGACCCGCGCAAATCCGAACTGGCGTATGAGTCCGCTGCAATACCAGCAGGGCGCCAGAGTTGTGACCATGGTGAGTTTGCGATAGCTGCGCTGGCGGCCCGCATTGCGAAAGGCGTCGGTTTCGCCGTGCATGGACGGATCACCGTTTTGCACGCGTCGATTGTGCCCGGAGCCAAGAAGCTTTCCGGCGTCATCGAAAATAGCAGCGCCGATCGGGATGCCCCCTTCGGCGAGGCCCTTGCGCGCCTCCTCTGACGCTACTTGCAACATGGATTCTAAGTCGCTTGGCATCACGGCTCACTTTGTAACGATGGGCAAAACGATGTGCGAGGCCATTGCAGGCGAACAATAAACACGCTGTGTCGCAGGGACAAAATCGGCAGCGGTCGCTTGATAAATGCTGGGCACAAATTTTTGCGGGTTGCGATCGATCAGCGGAAACCAGGTGGATTGAATCTGTACCATCAAGCGATGGCCTTTGAGAAAAACGTGATCGCGGTCGCGCAGCGGAATTTCCCATTGCGTCGGTTCATTGGACTTGAGCGGCGCGGGATGCTCAAAACTCTTCAGGTAGCGGCCGCGGCGAACCTCCATGGCGATCGGCAGTTGGTATCCATTCAAGGATTGCGCGAACTGGCCGGGCTTGGGGCCTTCGTCGGCATCCCAATTGTTCTTTTGTGCGTCGTCGGGAAAAACGTCGATGAGTTTCACGACCATGTCGCTGTCGGTGCCGGAAGTAGAAGCGAACAACGTGGCGGAGACCGGACCGGTGATGGTGAGGTCGTGCTCGAGGGGAGCGCTAACGAAGGAGAGCACGTCGGGGCGGTGATCGACGAAGCGCTGGTCGGCAACTTCCCAGGTGCGCCAGTCGCCGGCGGGATAGGTGGGCGAAATGGGGCGCTGGCGATACGGCACGGGGTTGGCGGGATCGGAAACATATTCACGATAGGACGGCTTCTCAGCCGCGGTCGGCGCGGTGATGGAAAGAGTACCGTCGGCGTGCAGGTAGAGGTTGGTGGGCTGCGCCTCGGCGGGCGGCCAGGCCGTGTAGGTGCGCCAAGCGTTGGAACCGCTCTGAAAAATGGTGGCGCGCCACGCAGGTTTTTCGCCTTTGCCATGCAGGTAGTAGCGGAAAAACGGCGCTTCGATATTTTCGCGGAATTCGCGAGCGGTTTCGTGGCCGGCGAAGGGAATCAGACCGATGCTGTCGGCTTTCGCAGTCTGCCACTGGCCGTGGAACCAGGGGCCGGCGACGATGAAGTTGGTGTGTTCGGGATCGTGCTCGGCGGCGTGACGGAAGATTTGCCAAGGACCCCAGGGATCTTCCTGGTCCCAGAATCCGGCAACGTTGAGATTGGGAACCGTGGAAGCGTGGAGCTGGCTGACCCAGGCTTCTTTTTTCCAAAAATCATCGTAGTCGGGATGTTCGACGCTGGAATTCCAGTAGGGAATTTTTCCGCGGAGATATTTGGCGTTGATGTTGGAAAGCGGCCCGAGATTCAGATACCACTCGTAGGTATCGTAGGTTTCGAATGCAAAGTGCGTATTGCTGTTTTTATCGGCCTGTTCCATCACGGCGTATTCGAAGTCGTAGCTTTCGCGCAATGCGCCATAGCGGTGGTCATCGTCATTCATCCATTGATCCACGGGCGAAGCTTGCTCGCTCATGGCTTTGAGAGCTGGATGCGGGTGCAATAGAGCCAGGGCCGTGGTGAGGCCATCGTAGGAGACCCCGTACATGCCGACTTTGCCATTATTGCGGGGCACGTTTTTGACCAGCCACTCGATGCTGTCGTAGGCATCGGTGGTTTCGTTGGTGGCTTTTGGATTGGTAAGATCCACCTGCGAAGTAAGGTCGAAGTTGCCCTCGGACTTGAAGCGCCCTCGAAGATTTTGAATGACGAAGATGTAGCCGTCCTGCGCAAGTTCTTTCCAGCTTGACGGGAGTTGCTCCGGCGATTTTTCAGGAACACCGTAAGGCGTTCGGCGGAAGAGAATCGGCAGAGGCTGGTTTTGATCTGCGGGCGCGAGAACTACCGTTTGCAGGCGAACGCCGTCGCGCATGGGGATCATTACTTCCTGAATTTGAAACAGCGGCGCTTTGTCCGCGGCCTGCTGCGCTTCCAGCGTTGCGGTTGCTAAAGCCACGCTCACTGTGAAACCAACCATCCATTTCTTCATGCCATTACCTCCTGGGCAAAAAGTGCAGCGAGAAAGCGGTGCGGCGCGAGTATATCAATTCTGTTCGGCCGGGATGGCGTTCTAACAAACGCTGTGCTGGTGCTCGGTCCTTTAAATCACTACAATTCCCAAACTTTCGCGATCGGGAGGCTCTGTTATGAGCAAGCGCATGGCAAAGCTGTTTGCTGTGAGCGCCGCCACGCTAGGTGTGATGCTCGCGGGCTCAGGGCTGACGCTGCCCGCCAGAAGCCGGACTCGAGGTTCGGAGGTGGGAGAGCCGAAGGGGCTTCTCTGCGAATCACTGACAGAGCCGCTGGGGATGGACGCTACCCACCCGCGATTGTCGTGGAAGCTGACCGACAACCGGCGTGGTGCACGGCAGACGTCGTACGAGATTCAGGTCGCGAGTTCGGAGGCCACGCTAGCCGGTGGGCAAGCGGACGTTTGGGATAGCGGGAAAATAGAATCAGCCGCCTCACTGGGTGTCGCCTATGCCGGACCGACGTTGATGGCATCGCGGCGCTACTACTGGCGCGTGCGGGCGTGGGACCAGGATGGGAAGCCGTACCCGCCGAGCGGCATCAGTTGGTGGGAAACGGGCCTGATGGGCCAGAAGAATTGGAAAGCTAAATGGATCGGCTATGAAGAAACGGAACTGCATCGGATTCGCGAAGCCGGCGCAGTCTGGATCACCAACCCGGAAACAAATGCGCCGGAACTGAATGGGGACACCCACCACAATTTCCGTTTTCCGTTTGAGCTGAGCCAGAGCGCGCGACGCGGAGTGCTGTACGTGACCGGCAGAGATACCGCGGGAGCGTGGGTGAACGGCAAACAAGTTTTGCAACCGCAACCGCTTCCGCCGTGGCGGCAGATGCCATGGAAAACCTACACGGTGTGCGACATCACGCACCTACTGCAGACCGGTAAGAACGTTCTGGCGGTGGACATCATTCACTACGCCGGTGAGCGGCGACGTGGAGTGAGTGACGACAGCCAGACGCCCATGAGCGCTACTTTATATG
>Ga0247661_1000136_pt1 | contig 13472 bp, 7 predicted proteins | sample CNK02_metaG_FD_182799 | JGI IMG/M metagenome (GOLD analysis project Ga0247661, IMG submission 182799) | Soil microbial communities from Purdue University Martell Research Forest, Indiana, United States - CNK02 | ecosystem: Environmental > Terrestrial > Soil > Temperate forest > Bulk soil | place...
CATACGGTTGCGCACTACCGCGCCACCGAGAGCTCGCTTGATGCTGAAGCCGAAACGGCTCTGCGGCAGGTCGTTCGCTTTCGAGAAAACGGTGAAGTGGGAATTGGAACGGCGCTTCCCATGACGGTAAACCGCGTCGAAGTCCGCCTTGCGCACAAGGCGCACGCAGGGCGGATACGTCAGCCCGGGTTTATTCGGGCGTGAGGCGATGGCGTCCCTTCTTGCGGCGAGCCGCCAGGACCTTGCGGCCACCTACGGTCTTCATGCGCGAACGGAAACCGTGCGTCTTGGCGCGGCGGCGTTTGCGCGGTTGAAATGTGCGCTTTGGCAAAGCAATCCCCCCTGTTGTTACGCTCGGCGACACGCGAGTATTACGCGGGCGTCGCACAGGCCGCCTTAGCGGCAAGATCCGAATTATCAAGTGTACTGGTGCATGGTGGGAGGGGTCAAGAAAGCGACGGGTTAGCGTATTGAGACGGGAACGACAACCCGGCAGCAGCAAGACGCGCCGGTGGGCCAGCGCCAGTGCGCATTTCGACAGAAGCACGAGCGAACTATTGGCTTCCCGCGTTCGTGGTAACGCATACTTTTGAAACGAGCTGGTCGGGTTCCGCAAACGGGAAAAGAGGCACTTCCGTGGATTTAGCAGCACGGACAACTACCGCGAAGGCCTGTGGTGTGCTGCTTTGCATCTTTCTTGGCTCTTCTTTGGCGGGCTGCGTTCGGGTGTCTCGCTACTTGTATTTGAGCAGTTGCGACAAAGCGATCAACAGGGCCACAAAATCGATCGAAGCGTCCAATGGCGCCGAGCGCGCGGCCGGGTATGCGGATCGTGCTGATGGCTATGCCGAGAAAGCCCGCTATTCCCGAGCGTTCAAGCTCATTTCCAGTGAGGAATACGAACGACTCTTTGACCTGGCCACCCAGGATCACCGACAAGCGATTCTGCTCGATCCCGATAATGCGGAGATGTACTATCGCCGAGGGCGGACATTTTACTTTCGGGCGGCGCTCGACCTGCTGGACGGAACCGAGGCCAAGGACTTCTTTGTTCCGGCCAGAGCGGATTTTTCGAAGGCTATCGAAAGGAACCCCAAGCACGAAATGGCCTTCGACATGCGCGGCCTGATTGACGAGGATACTGGCGATCTGGACGCCGCCATTTCTGATTTCGCGCAGGAAGCGGCACTCAATCCACGGAGCCGGTACCGGCTGGCCGACGCCTACTGCCAGCGCGGCTCTCAGTTTCTGCAACAAAGGAAATACCAGCCGGCCACCGCCGATTTTGAAAAAGCGATCGACGTGGGAAGCTCGTCAGATGGGTGCGAATGCGAGCCGTATAATCCGCTGGTCGCGATCTACCTGGAGGAACACGATTACGGCAAGGCGCGAACCGTGGTGGACAGGGCGCAAAAAGCTGGGAAATCGATCATGCCCGAGTACCGGGACAGGCTGAATGGCCACTAGCCGGTGGCGAAGTCAGATTCTCGCCGGTTCTTAATGCCGGTCACGCCGGCAGAACCGGCGCTGCTTCGCACTGGGCGATCGAAATGGTTTCCGGCAGCAGGGACAGGGCACCGGTTCCACGCCCTCACTGCTCTTATGCGAAATCCATGGCTTGTAGCGGGGAATCGCATCGGCTTTGCCGCAGCGCTTTCATGATTCATCGGCCATGGTGGAAAGAACTCCGAAAACGGAAACTTCGGTATCTCGAAGCCGTAGCGAGCGCACACCCGGCAATTTTTCTCGGAAGCAGCCGAGCCGCAGGTGCATTGTAATTGTTCAGAACATGAGGAAAGGGCGCTAGGTAGACTTCGTTTTACGGTACTCGTCATACGAAGCGAGGAAGCGGTCGATGTCTTTGCGGAGGAGATAATAGGGAGTGGAGAGGCGGATTTTGGACGGGGCGCCGCCGCGGATGCGGATTTTCCTTTGCGACCAGAGCCAGTTTTCGGTGTCGGGCATGGTGTGAGGGGCGACGTTGACGGTGGCGATGCCGCAGCGGAGTGCGGGATCTGGAGACGTCCAGGAAAGGGCGCCGCGTTTGGTCATTTCCGCGAGGATGTAGTTGGCGTTGGCGCGATGACGTTTTTCGATGCGTTCCATGCCGATGGTGTTGGCGAATTCGATCGCAGCGCGAAGGCCGCAGAGAGCGGGAACATTGGAACTGCCGATGCGCTGAAAACGTTCGGCGCGGATTTTTTTGTCGTCCCAACCTTCGGTGGCAATGGTGTTCCAGAGACGGTCGATCACTTCGTCGCGGACGTAGAGGAAGCCGGTGCCTTTGGTGGCCTGGAGCCATTTGTGAGGGCTCGAAGAGTACATGTCGCAGCCGATGTCGTGAAGGTCGAGCTTCATCATGCCGGGAACGTGAGCGCCGTCAACTGCGGAGAGAATTCCCTTGGAGCGAGCGAGAGCGCAAAGCTGTTTGGCGGGAAGCACAACGCCGGTCACGGTGGAGATGTGGCTGAAGAAGATAACGCGAGTGCGTGAAGAGATGGCTTCGCTGAAAAGATTGAGGACCATCTGCGCGTCGGGAACGGGCTTGGGCAGAGTGACTCGTTTCACGACGATGCCGTAACGCTTGGCGCGCAGGTTCCAGGGATGTTCGCCGCCGGGATGTTCCTGATCGGTCATCAGGACTTCGTCGCCCGGCTTGAGGTCGATGCCGTTGGCGATGTAGCTGTTAGCTTCCGTAGCATTGCGGAGGATGGCGATTTCATCGCGGTTGCAGCCGACAAATTTGGCGAGTGGGTCGCGGAAGTCGTTCCACGCGGCGTAGCCCCAGATGGGATAGTCCTCGGGATCGTGCTGGGCAAGGCTTTCCGCGTCGTGATAGCCCTTCATGATGGCGTGCAGGACGGGGAGCGGCGAGGAGCCGACGGTGCCGTTGTTTAGATAGACTTCGTCTTGGGGAATGAGAAACTGCTTGCGGATGGCGGTCCAATAGGCTTCTTCGTCTCGGTCATAGACAGAAGGATCGGGAAGCGGCGGCGGAGCTTGGTGCGACATTTCCTGAAGGAGTTTTGGATTGGGGAGGGCGAGAGCAGCGGCTGCGACTCCGAAAGAGGATAGAAATGTGCGGCGATCAGACATGCGTGCCTCCTGGCTGTTTCTAAGGGTCGCAGCGGATTTTATGTGTTTCGAGTTGTGGGAACAATAGCGGCGGGGCTTAGACGGACGATTAGCGTGCTGGTGTATCGCTTGCGGAGCAGCGCGAGAGGCACTATCGTACGAAAGCCATTTTGTGAGGAATTTCGGGAGATGACGGAATGAAGTGTCGCGCGCTTGCGCTGTTGCTCGTCGCCGCGGTTGCGGGGTGGGTTCCTCCTGCGGTTGGGCAGGAGAAAGAAACCTCGAAGCTGGCGGTCGAAAAGCGGCTGCGCGACGTGCAGAAGGAAAAATCGTCGCTGTCGGTGGAGAAGGCGATTCAGGCGCTCGCGGCGGCGAGTTCGTTTGGCCAGGTGGCGATTTCGCCGGACGGAAAGAAAGTGGCGTGGGTGGAGGACTTGGGTGACGCGAGTGGAACCGAGACCGGAAACTCGGCGATTCTAGCTGCCTCGATTGATGGGAAAGCGCCGCCGCGAAAGATTACGGCGTCTTCGCGAACGCCGTGCGCGGAGAGCGACATTGCGTGGGGGCCGGACAGCCGGCGGTTGGTGTTTCTGTCGGATGCGGATAAGCCCGGCCAACAGCAACTTTATCTAGGAACAGCTGCAGGCCAACCTGCAAAGCGGCTGACGCACGTGAAAGGTTTTCTGGCGGGGCCGAAATTTTCGCCGGACGGCAAGACCATCGCAGTATTGTTCACGGAGAATGCGACCCGCGCGGCGGGGCCGCTGGTGGCGGGGACTCCGGAAACAGGAGAAATCAAGGATGCGTTTTTTGAGCAGCGCCTGGCGCTGGTGGATATCGCAACGGGCAAGCTGCGGCAGGTTTCTCCGGCCGACGCCTATGTTTATGAATACGACTGGGCGCCGGACAGTTTGCATCTGGTGGTGACGTCGGCGCTTGGGAACGGCGACAACAACTGGTATATCGCGGAGTTGTCGGTGCTCGACGCGACGAGCGGGTTGATGAAGTCCATCCACAAGCCGGCTTTGCAAATCGCCATGCCGGCTTGGTCGCCCGACGGAAAAATGATCGCGTTTGTTGAAGGGTTAATGAGCGACGAAAGCTCCGTCGGTGGCGACATTTTCGTAATTCCCGCGGAAGGCGGCGAGCCACGGAACTTGACGCCGGAGCGCAAGGCATCGGCAAGCTGGCTGACGTGGACGCAAGACGGAAAGATTGTTGCGGGAGAATTTATCGGCGGCGATTCGTCCGTGATTTCGGTGGATCCCGCAAGCGGGAAACTCGAGTCCCTTTATAGGGGAGCGGATCAGGTTTCGGCGGGAACCTGGGGGCCGTCGGTTTCGATTTCGAGTGATGGCAAAATGTCGGCTGCGGTGCGCAGTTCGTTCGCAGCACCGCCGGAGGTATGGGCGGGGGCAAATGGCGATTGGAAACAGATCACGACGCGCAACAAGACTGCGCAGCCGGGCTGGGGCGAAGGGAAAAGCATCCACTGGAAATCGGGCTCATTTGCAGTGCAGGGGTGGCTGGTGTATCCGGCCGGTTTTGATGCGGCAAAAAAATATCCGCTGGTGGTTTCAGTACACGGAGGTCCCGGGGCGGCGGTGCAATCCGTCTGGCCCTCGAGCGGCGATTTCAGCATGGCGCTGGCGGCGGCGGGATATTTTGTGCTGATGCCAAATCCACGCGGCAGCTTCGGGAATGGCGAAGAGTTTACGCGGGCGAATGTGAGGGATTTTGGCTACGGAGACTTGCGGGATATTCTTGCGGGTGTGGACGAGGCGGAGAAGATTGCGCCGATCGATTCGAATCGGGTGGGGATCACCGGCTGGAGCTACGGCGGATACATGTCCATGTTTGCCGTGACGCAGACAAACCGGTTCAAGGCGGCCATGGCGGGAGCCGGAATTGCGAATTTACAGAGCTACTACGGGCAGAACAAAATTGATCAATGGATGATCCCGTTTTTTGGCAAGTCGGTCTATGACGACCCCGAAATCTATGCAAGAAGTTCGCCGATTACATTCATCAAGAAGGTAAAAACCCCGACTCTGGTGATGGTGGGCGACAGTGACGGCGAGTGCCCGACGCCGCAATCGTATGAGTTCTGGCACGCGTTGAAGACTCTGGGCGTGGAGACGCAGCTGGTGGTTTACGAGCACGAAGGCCATCACTTTGTAAAGCCCGAGCACCTGCGCGATCGCATTAGGCGGACCGTGGCTTGGTTCGACGCCCATTTGCAACATTGAGCGCCGGAGCAAGAAACCTTTTTTGCGAAGTGCGCGTCTAGTCCTACAATCGTGTGTTGGCAAGATTGAAGTGGCTCCCTCAATGGCAAAACTTTTCCGGGTCCCCTTGTGTTTAGGCACTTTGTTTGCGCTGTGCGCCTACGCGCAGGAGTTTCGCGGGTCGTTGCTGGTAGAGGTGCGAGATACGTCCGGCGCAGCGCTTGCATCGGCGACAGTAGAGTTATCCGACCCCAGTTCAGGTTCATCCCTATCGCTCACTGCAGATTCGTTTGGCGGTGCGCGCTTTCAGTCGATTGCACCCGCTACGTATTCTTTGACTGTTACGGCAGCGGGGTTCACTAAACAAACGCAAAAGATCGCAGTGGCGGTTGGTTCGCAGCCGACCGTGCGCGTGATTCTGCATCCGGAAGCGGTGCGGCAGTCGGTCGAGGTACGCGACCGCGGCCCATCCCTGGCGAGCCAGCCACTGGAAACAACTTCGAGCACCGTGCAGACCGTCATCACCACCAATGATATTGACGAAGTGCCCCTTTCGGCGCGGAGTTTTGCCAACATTGCGTTGATGGCGCCGTTTACCGCACCTGTTGAACCGTCCGATCCGACCAAGGCGCGGATTACGGCTGTGTCGTTCGGCGGAAGCTCGGGCTTGAACATTGATTTTTCCGTCGATGGTGGCGACAACAACGACGACTTCATCGGCGGATTTTTGCAGAACTATTCGGTTGACGCGATCGAGGAATTCGTAGTGCGGTCGGCTCAGTTCGGAGCAGAAACGTCACGCACCAACGGCGGCAGTATTATTTTGTCGACGCGGCGCGGATCGAATGACTGGCATGGCAGCGCATCCTATTATTACCGGGGCCAGAGCCTGAACGCGCGGAACCCGCTGGACAATCCGGAGCCGGACCCCAAGCAACCATTCGCGCGGCAAAACGGCGTGGCGACGATCGGCGGGCCATTGCGGGGCGACAAGCTGTGGATGTTTTCTTCGTATGAATATGTGGACGAAAATGCCAGTGTCGCGTACAGCGCAAATTCACAAGCGGAGTTTCAGTCGCTGTCGCAGCTTGCGGCGGACGGGCTGATTCCCGGTGTTCCCTCGATCACCGTACCCACCAGTGTGCCGGTGCCTTTTCGCGACACGCTGTTTACAGCACGGGTGGATTGGACGCAGTCGGAGCGTTCGCAATGGTTTTTGCGTGGATCTTTAGATCGCAACCACACGCAGAACGATCTAGTGCAGCAGGCTGCCTTGCCGTCGACGGGCTCAACGACCACTTCGAACTACTTCAATATTCTGCTGGGGCAACAGATCCGGTTTTCACCGAATTGGTCCGGCGCGTTAACGCTGGAAACCAGCAATTTTCATCACATCAAGCAGCGAAACTCTGACATCGGGCTAGCCCTGGCATTTCCATTCAGCGCGAACTTTCATACCACTTCGGGCTTCGAAACCTTTGGGGACAACCAGTTTGCAACGGAGATTTCCGCGTTTCCGGTGGTGCGGGACCAGCAGAAGTATCAATTCCGGTATGACGTCGTTCACTCTGTGGGGCGCCACGCGGTCCGGTTTGGCGTCAACTTGATTCATGAGCCGGTGCTGCGCGGCGCGTTGGCTGCTTCGGCTGAACATCTAGTGCAGTTCGCACAGGATCCTTCATTTTATCAATTGAACCCGGCGCAGTTTGTGGCGGATTACAACTGCACGGCCGCGGCCTTGCCCGGTACTACGTGCGACGACACGGGCGCGGGTGACGGCACGTTCGCGCAAAGTTTGCGGCGGTTAGGCTTTTATGCCGAAGACAGTTGGCGGGTAACGCCCTCGCTGACGATCAACGCCGGATTGCGCTACGACACGACGTTTGGCCTGTTCACCGCGTCGGGCCGCGATCAAACGCTAAACCCAGCATTCTCGACGCTGCAAGCTCTAGGCATCCCTCTGGTGAGCGGAATTCCGCACGATGATCGCAAAGCGCTCGCGCCGAGACTGGGCCTGGCGTACACGCCGGGAAATTCCGGGCGGACGGTGCTTCGCGCTGGGGTGGGGCTTTATTACAACGACCTGGCGCAAAACGGCTGGGTGGACGCATTCACAGCCGTCAATCAAGCGATCACTCCATGCACCACATATGATCTGACGAATCCGGCTTGTTTGCCGGGCGGAGGAGACGGCGGGCAGGGTGCGCTGATCGATCCGCATTACCACTCGCCGTACGCGCTGCAGGCCAGCGCGGGTGTTGAGCATGACTTCGCGAGAAATTGGCGAATCGGAGTTACCTACGAACATCAGCAGGGCGTTCGTCAGTATCGGCGCTACGAATATGTGGCGGGCTTTACGCTGCCCGCGGCGTCGCCGAATATTTCACTGCTCCGGACAGACAATCGTTCCAGCTACAACGGGCTCGCCGTGCAATTGCAGCACCGCTTTTCAAATCGCTTCGAGCTGACCGCCAACTATGTTTTGGCGAGCGCGACGACGTGGGGGGCAGTGGTCGGCGAATTGTTCGATTACGTGAATGGCGTGTCGAATCCGTTGAAAGCTTTCGGGCCTGGGGATCATGGACCATCTGGAGAAGATATCCGCCACCGCTTTGTATTGATCGGTACGCTGCAGTTGCCGTGGCGATTCGAACTCTCCACGCTATCGCAGTTTGAAAGCGCGCGGCCTTTCACGATGGCTACGCCCGCCGATATTCTCAATGACGGATTCTCGGGCAATGACCGTGCAGTGATCAACGGCGTGATGACTTCGCTTGACCAGTTTCGCGGAACGCCTTTCTATCAAGTAGACCTACGGGTTAGCCGCAATATCGCGCTTGGCGAACGCGTGACGTTGCGCCCGTTCGCCGAGTTTTTCAACTTGTTCAACCGGCGGAATCCCGGGAATAACTATGTTGGAGATATCTCGGCGCTTCCTACGCCGGTGAACAGCCTGACCAATGCAACAGCATTTTGTTTGGATGGTCCCGCTTGCGCGCAAACTGCGCCGATCGCGAGCTACCGACAGTTGAGAGTTCCAGCCGGAGCGCTCGGGGATTTTTTTGGCCCGGGCACCACTGTGGGAATCCCATTCGCCGCACAGTTGGGAATCAAACTTAGTTTCTAGCCAGAACTATCTGCGCTTTCAGAATCTAAACCAGCTTGACCTTGAGTGTGAAACTGCTTTGCCGATGTGTCGCTAGCTCGTCTACTTTTCCGGCAGACGATTTCCGACAAAAGATGCAATGCGCTGCGCCGCAGGCGGATCAATGTTGGCGAGAACCGCGACGACGTACCCGCTTTGCGGGTAGATGGTCAGCTCGCCGTTCATGCCGGGAGCGCCACCGCCATGGCCGAAGCTGCGAACTCCGCCGGAAACCTGATCCATAAAGCCGTAGCCGTATTTTGTTCCGCCGCCTGTCTCGACCTTGCCGGTGGTGAGCAACTCGGTGTTCTGCGCGTCAAGCAATTTGTGGTTTCTTAGCGCGCCGGCGAACCGCTGTAAGTCTTCGACCGTGGAATAGCCACCGCCGGCCGACGTGCCTCGATACGGCAACGTGTCCGTGTTCGGCTTCCAGGGGGCACTTCCCGGGTCTTTCATGTAGCCGACGGAGCGCCTTGGTACGGCTTGATCTTCCGGGAGTGAATCGGTGGAAGTCATACCCGCTGGGCCATACACGTGCTGACGGACGTAGTCGTAATAATCCTGTCCGCTTACTTTTTGTACGATCACTCCCAGCAGTAGAAATCCGTAGTTGCTGTAATCCCACTTACTGCCCGGTTCGAATTCCAGGCCGCGTTGACCGTAGAGTTTCACGTAATCCTGTAACGTGCGCAATTCCAGCCGGTGCTTGTCGAATTCCGGTCCAAAGAAATCGCCCGTGCCACCGGTGTGCGTCAGCAAGTGATGGATCGTCACTTTGGAAGCTAAATCCTTGTTTGGATAGTCGGGAAGGTACTCGCCAACTGTTCCCGCAAGTTTCAGCTTACCGCCCTGCACCAGCTGTATTACGGAGACCGCCGTGAACATCTTGTTCATCGAGCCGATACGGAATTGTGTTGCCAATTCGTTCTTTATCTTCTTGTCGCGATCCGCCATGCCGTAGGCGCCGGAAAAGATTGTCTTGCCGTTTTTGGTAACCATTACGGAGCCGGAAAAGCGGTCGGCGGCCACACGCCGTTCAATTTCGGAGCGCAGTGCGGCTAGCGCTTGTTCCTCGGACATGCGAGGAATGGCGAATTCGGGAGGCGCCGGGATCATGTTCAGGTCGAGCTTGGTGATGCGGTGCGGCTCGGCTGGCTCCACTTCGATCTCGAATCGCGCGAAAGTGTCCGAGTCGCGCTCCTTGAGAATTCCGACGAATGTGGTGTCGCTAGTTTTTTCCGCTTTCTTGAATTCGAAGCCGCCGGTCACGCCGCGGAAGCCCATCATGCCGTCAAGGTGTTTCACCTGGTCCGGGTAGTTCTTTTCGAGAAAGGCTTGGAATCTTACTTTGTCGCCGGCATTGAACTCTTCCAACCACGCGCGGAACTGGCGAGTCGCAGGAGTATTTTGCGGCTCATTTTGGGTGGCTCGTGCCGCCGCGGGAGATAACTCCGACGAATCCTTACGAGCGAGGATCAGAGCAGAGGCATAGCCGTCGCCGGAATTCTTTTCGACGCCGGCATATGAACCCTGCCCGTCGTTGTACCGCCCGTCGGTGGCGGTACTGCTTTGCTTCTTGGTGCTGACGTTCTTTCCCGACGCCGATCTTGTTGTGGCTTGCCAACTCCCGGTCGATTTCGCTTCGTCGTTCCATTTTTCATTCACCGGGCTCGTTGCAACAGTCTTGGGAGCCGGCTGGAAGGCGGCGTAGGAAAGCGCGGCCATAAACAAAAAAGCCAACCAGGTGCCTTGAAAGATTCGCGAAGCGGGAAGGGGCTTCTCGGGAAGCGCGATGTGTTCCCAAGCGAAGGTTCCCGAGGCAGTTGAGACCGGGACAGGTTCGACAGCTGGCAATTTGCTCCAGGGCGAGCGCAAAACCCATTGCCGCGCAAGCGAAGCGAGGGCATCGGCAAAGAGTGGCGCTGTACGGCCACAGGCAGATGTTTCGTCGAAAATCCACAACATCTCCTCGGCGAACTCGCGCCGGAATGCCGCCGGGTGAAGGCGCAGGAGGACCCGGTAGAGCTTGCGGGTAACAGGTTGGCTCATGACGTCCCCCTTAGTTTCAAGTCCCGTAGATGAGTACGCGCCTCGCGCAGTACGCTTTCGAGGCGTTTCACCTCTTGTGCCAAGACGCCGCGGCCCTCCGCTTTCAGGCGGTAATATCGCCTTCTAGGATCGCTGGCCGAAGATCGTGCGGCCGCTTCTTCCACCAATCCTTGAGTGATCATTTTTTTCAAGTTGTCATAGAGCGTGCCCGGCCCGATCTTGTAACTGCCCTCGCTCTGTCGCGCGATCTCCAGCATGATGCCGTAGCCATGTAAGTCTTCGCGTGCCAGCGCCAGCAAAATATGCAGAGAGGCGGGAGAAAGAGGCCCGAATCGCCGCGCGCTCTTATTCGTCTTCGTTGCCATAGTCGGATTCCGATATATCGCTTTCCGAATACGATGTCAAGTCCGCGACGTAGTCGGCTTCCGTGCGGTGGACAATCTGCTCAACGGATGGCCTACGGCGATAGCGGTTTGCAACGCCGCGTGTAAGTTTTCACTGCATCGCTTCCGGTCACTTTCCCCTTCAGCGCGTCAAAGCCACCAGGGATGGCAAGGTTTTTCGCTTCGTGTGCAGCCGCAACGCACTGGCCTAAGTTCTTGAAGCCGGCACAAGCCGCCTGCGCATCCTGACCCGTCAGCGCCTGAATCTTTCCGGCAATTGCGGTGTTATGGCTGAGCACATCGCTCGGTGCCGAGCCGCCGTTTGTACCCGGTCCAACTTCCGATGGCCTTCCGCCTGGATTCGAAGGGGGCCCCCTTGGGTGTGTACGCTGAGCGAAAGTTGGCGTCGCCAAAGCGAGCACCATCGCTCCGGCTAGAGTCAGAGTGAGATGTTTCGTAGTTATCTCCTGTTTTCGGGCGGGGACGGGACAGGCCGCGTTGCTTGGCTTGGCCGTAGGTTCCTGCGGTTATATTTAGGATGCTTCCGTTTTCAGCCGAGATGTAAGTCCTTTTATTTCACGGACCCATTCCAGATTGCGAGTGCGTGCAGCGGAAGCTAATATGTGCGATTCGCCCGCACGGAGCCGCGATGTCCGAATTTGCAATCATAGCTACATATTCGGTTTTCCTTGCGAGCTACGTAGTTTTTGCCCTGGGCAAATTTCCAGGGATGAAAATCGACCGTCCCGGCGCAGCGATCATCGGCGCTGTGCTGATGTTCATGACAGGCGCGGTGCGCGTCGAAAATTCCCTGCGCCTCATCCACTTCAGCACGATCGTGCTGCTCTTCTCGATGATGCTGGTCGTAGCCAACCTGCATCTAGCGGGCTTCTTCGATTGGGTTACAGAACTAGTGGTTACGCGGCTGAACCCGCATCATTTGTTGCCAACAGTCATCTTCCTGAGCGGCCTGCTTTCCGCGTTCTTCGTCAACGACATCATCTGTCTGGTCATGGTACCTTTCGTGTTGAAGGTAACCGGGCGAATGGGGATCAAGCCAACCCCTTATCTTTTGGCCGTGGCAACGGCTTCTAACATCGGCAGCACAGCGACGATCACCGGCAACCCCCAAAACATCCTGATTGGATCCTTCTCCGGGATCGGTTACCGGGATTTTTTTTTGCACCTTGGTCCGGTTGCTCTGGTAGGTCTCTTTCTCGATTGGTTCGTGTTGTGGTGGTTTTACTTCTGTGGACAAATTCATGATGTTCGAACCGAACGCATCCTGAATGCGGTGCGGATCGAGCGTGCCGCTTTGCTTAAGGCGGGTATGGTTGCAACGTTGGTGCTCGCCGAATTCCTCGCAGGTTTCTCACCGGCCATGGTCGCGTCTATTGGCGCAGCCATTCTACTCATCACGCGGACCCGCGATCCCCACCTCGTGTATGAGGAAGTCGACTGGGGCCTTCTCGTGTTTTTCGTGGGGCTGTTTCTGATCGTCGGAGACGCAGAAAACGCTGGGCTGACGCGGCACCTGCTCGGCTTTGGCGAGCGATTCAACTTGCAACACCTGGGCGTCTTTACCCTGGTGACCGCCATACTCTCGAACCTAGTGAGCAACGTGCCTGCCGTGATGCTTTTGAAGTCTCTCGTGAGTCAATTTGCTGACACTCATTCGGCCTGGCTTACGCTGGCTATGGCGAGCACGCTCGCCGGCAATCTGACCATAACTGGTTCCGTCGCCAACATCATCGTTGTCGAACGAGCCCAAAAAGAGGCCGTAATCGCGTTCTTAGACTACTTTCGAATCGGCTTGCCGGTCACGCTTCTGACGCTGTTATTTGGCTGCCTCTGGCTTTCCTGGATTCGATAAGCAGTTGTCGTGCTTTCAATGGTGCTCGATTCATTCCGGAGCGAACCGACATCAGATTTTGCCTTGAGGAGTTCCTTATGAAGAAGTCGAACGTTTCCCGCCGCAGATTCCTGAAGGAAACCGGGGCCTTTGCGGGCGTACAGCTCGCCGCTAGCTGCATTCCATTTTCGCCTTCGGCTTTTGCACTGAGGTCGCAGGACCAAACGCGTGCAGATTACACAGTGCACATCAAAACCTCCCCGATCGAAATCGCGCCCAAACGAATCATTTCTGCGATTACGTACAATGGACAGTTTCCCGGCCCGCTCCTTCGTTTTAAGGAAGGTCGGCAGGTCAGCGTCGACATCTACAACGACACCGATACGCCCGAGCAACTGCACTGGCACGGTCAAAAAGTTCCGGCCGATGTGGACGGGGCCGCCGAAGAGGGCACACCCTTTATTCCTGCACAGAGCAAAAGGCGGATCGCGTTCACACCCAGTCCGGCCGGTTTTCGGTTTTATCACACGCACAACCGCGCAGGTGCCAACCTGGCTGCCGGTCAGTACAGCGGCGAAGTCGGGCCGGTGTATATCGAGCCTGCTCAGGAACCAGGCAGGTATGACCGTGAAGTCTTCCTCGTCCTGAAAGAGTTTGAGCCCATCTTCAGCCGCGGCGGCGATATGGCTCAAGACTTCCTGTCTCCGGCGGCGCCGAATCCGGAACTCAAGAAAATCGGC
>Ga0247661_1000137_pt1 | contig 13466 bp, 18 predicted proteins | sample CNK02_metaG_FD_182799 | JGI IMG/M metagenome (GOLD analysis project Ga0247661, IMG submission 182799) | Soil microbial communities from Purdue University Martell Research Forest, Indiana, United States - CNK02 | ecosystem: Environmental > Terrestrial > Soil > Temperate forest > Bulk soil...
CCAAACTCGGATCAGATCCGTTTTGAGATAGAGGCGCCGCTTGTCGCGGCGCAGATGCGGGATCCGCAGCCGATGTACGGCTTTCATAAAACCGCCCAGTGTGCGATAGCGCAGGAACTCCTGCGCCTCAACTGAAGTCAAGTACGGGGACGTTGGGATCGCTTCCATCGGTTTTTCCTTTTTCGCTGCGCGGGCGTGTCCGTCGCGATCGGGACCAGCGCCACCGGAAACAACTCCTCCTCCGAGACGCTGATCAGCCCGGCGTTGCGCAGGGCGCGCACGATACTGACGACCTTGCTATGGCTGGGTTCGCGATTCCGACCCGATTCCAGATCGGAAATCGTGGCAACCGTCGTGCCTGCCAAGGTCGCCAGGTCCTGCTGGCTCATGCCCGTATTTTCCCGGGCGCGGCGCAGTGCTTCGCGGGGGACTGGTAGTTTTGACAGGAGCCGTGTCAGCACATCGCACCTCACAAACATTTCACCAAAGGCACCCCGGCAGCAGTGCTACAGTGGGCCGCTTTTTATCGGTGAGCCGCTGTGCATTGTGTGTTACCCACCTGACCAACGCACGGTATCCCGAGCCGTGCCGAGCGTCAAGGGGCTAAAGACTAAGATTTATAGGATGTATCCGAGTGAATTCCGAAAGGTCCGACCTGAGAGGAGGTTACGGGAGAGAAAATATTTTTTGTGTATCCGATGTTCTATGGGATACATCCATGTTATGCTGTCATGGCCATGACGACACACACCACGGACGAAGAACACCTGGTCCCGCTGAACGGGTTTGGCGGGGCCATTAAAACGGCCCGGCTCGTGCGGGGCTGGACGCAGGTCTATCTGGCACAGGAAGCGCGCGTCAACACCGAAACCATTCATCGTATCGAACGCGGCCTCAACACTCGCGTCTCAACCATGCAAAAAATACGACGAGTCCTCCCGGAGATCGCAGCGCCCAACGGCCAACTCACCGCCCAACAAACCGAGCACCTGCGACAGACCGCCTTACTGGCGCAGCACAAAACTGACCTGGAAACCTTGCGCGACCAGGTGATTTATCTCATCCGTGCCGTCGCGGATACAGACCAACTGGAACGTATCCGCCGCTACGCCCTCGGCCAACTCACCACCGCCACCAAGACCAGGAGACCGCGCCGCTAATGGGGATCTACACGCGCCAGGACAGTCCGTTTTACTGGAAGAAATACGACACCGATCCGACCACCAAACGGGCGCCGCGTCCGCCGTCCTCCACCCGCATTCCGTGGGATGCGCCCTCCAAGGCGCTGCGTGATGCCAACAAACGCGATGCGGAACTGCAGTACGCCCAAGACCTGCTCGACATCCGCGCCAACAAGCAGGCGCTGCCCGCGATCTTGTTTGCCGACTACGCCACGACGGTGTACCTGCCGACCACGGTGCACCTGCGCGGCAACGAAGGCTCGACCATCAAGAGCCTGATCAAAGACTTTGGGCACTTGCTCCTGACCGAGATCACGATCGATATCGTGCGCGCGTGGCGCGTCACCAAAGTGGCCACCCACGAAGCCAGCACCGTGAACCTCTACGCCAGTGTGCTATCGAAACTCCTCACCCGTGCGGTGCCGACCTACCTGGAGAGCAACCCGCTCGCCGCCTTTAAACATGGCACCCAGCGCAAACAACTTGAACGGCTATGAGCGGGAATTCGAAGCCCGTGCGTTCAGCAACGACGAATTTCTCTCCTTTGTGCGCGCGATCGATTCGCAAGATGCGATCTGCGGCGTCCCGAAAGCCGAAGGGCTGGCGCTGGCCTATGCCGCCGTGGAAACGCTGGTCCGTCGCGGATCGCTCCTGACGCTGACCTGGGCTGACGATCGCGGGACGCAGTTCATTACCAAAAACACCAAGGTGTCGCGCGGGAAAAGCAAGGCGCCGAAAGCCAAACCGATCACGCCGCACCTGCGGGTCTGTCTGGATGACCTGCCGCGCGACACGCCGGACCGGCGCATCTTTGCGAGTTTTCACACCACGCCTGCAGGCTACAAGCAGCACGCCCAGCTCTGGTTTCGCACCGTCTGTCAGATTGCCAAACTCCCCTATGGGCGCGCGACTCACGGTCTGACTTTCCACTCCTTCCGTCACACCGGCGCGACGTGGTACCTCAAGGCCGGGTACAGCGTGAAGGCGGTGATGCAACTGGGCGGCTGGACCAATGCCCAGCTGTTCCTCGATACCTACGTGCACGTCAGCGACGAGGAAGTAGCCAAGATGGTCACCGCCATGTCCAACACCCTCCACCCGCGCCGCCTAAGCCTTGTCGCCACCACTCAGGAGCCGACCTCGCATGCCTGATACGCCTGCCAACGCTGCCTCGGGCGATCCGACGAGTTACCAGAACATTGTCGGCGCGACGTTTTGTAAAAGTGAGCATCGTGCGCTGATCGTCATCGGGAAAAAGAGCTGGTCGAAGCTCGACCTGGGGCGCATTTATTGCCCGCACCCGATGGCCGCGCGCCGCGTGCAGCAGGCGATTCAACAACTCGGCATCACCACGCCTGCGCAGTTTATCGCCCGCGCGCACGAATTCGGACGCCTCAAGCACCTGGGCGTCACCGCGTACTGGACCGTGCTCGCCCTCTGCCGAGACCTGGGCTACGACATCAATGCGGTACACGGCGAAGCGCGGTCCTTCCACAGCATCCATACCAAAGCCCTAAAACGAGACGCCGTCCCCACAACCCGCCGACGCAAAAAAAGATAGCGTAGGACCTATCCACATTTGGGTAAGATGCGCCGATGAAAAAAGCTGACATCACCGAATTGGCGCGCTTAGGGGTGCGATCGAAGCTGGAACAATTGGAACGCTATCTGGCGGATGTGTTCTCGGAATTTCCGGAGGAGTTTGCGACCCCGACCCCGCCGGTGTTTCTCAAGGCCGAGGAGAAACTGCAGGGCAATTCCTGGCCGACCTTTGTGGCCAGTAGCCGCAACGGCGATGGCGCCAGACCAGCAAGTTTCGCCGCCGCGCTTCGCAACGCAGCAAAGCCAAAGGCGCGTCGGGCAGCACGCACCCTCACGCGCCGCACCACAAAGAAGAAGACACGCGGGACACCGGCGCCTGCCAAATGGGGCACCTTCCAGTGGCAGCGGATTCACGACTACCTGCTCACCCAGGACGACCGCACCGCCAAGCTCAGCAGTATCCTAGAGACACAAAAAATTCCGACAGCGGCCAGCGCCATTACTGCCATGCAGACGCACAAGAAGCTGTTTAAGCGCAGCGGCCCAAGCCGGTATACGCTCATCGCTGAAGTACCCAAAGACCAGCAGACATGAGGGTTACGCATGGCTGGCCCTAGCATTCCACGTGGAACAAAAAATTAGCGAGCGGACGTGACGGCCCTGTACATCCTTGACGCCCACGGCGACCCCATCCCTTGTGACGACGCACTGACGTGGGCCGCATACGTGGAACGCAGCACGCACGACCGCAGTTGGATCATCGCCCAGGACCGTGACGGGCGCGACCCGACAGGCACAGGCATGATCACCGTCTCTACCGTGTTCCTCGGTATCGATCACAATCTCGGCGGTGACGGCCCGCCTGTGCTCTGGGAAACGATGGTCTTTGGCGGCGCCCTGGACGGCGAACAGCGCCGCTACACGAGCCGCGCAGACGCCCTGCGCGGGCACCAGGCGCTGTGCGCCCGCGTCAACGCGACGATCCCCTGTACGAAGGAGACTAGCTAAATGGCCACCCCAGACACGCCGCCTACGAGAGCCGCCACGCCCACGGAGGGAGCACTGGACCTCGAACCTATCAAGGCGCGAGTATCCAAAGCGAGTCCCGGATTATGGGAGAAGCGTCCTGGCGACGTGCAGGACTCGCCACCGGACCGCACCGGAGCCACGCTAGACGAATTAACTTCGGCGTTGAAAGAGATTGAACGGCACTGCCCCTGCGGGGCGCGTCCTGAATCTCCGACGACGCATCCGCATGTCTGCGGCTGTCCGGTTGGGCGTGCGCTGTATCTTACTGGCAGTCTCCGCTCCGCCGCGCCACAGGACGACAGCCCAGGGGCCGCACTGGACATGCTGGAACAAGAAATCACACGGTGGGATGACCAAGGCGGAGATCCAAGCCCCGAGTGGTTCCACGGTAACTGCGGCGAGGCGATGCAGTGGTGCGCGAAACGTGTCCGAGAACTACTTCCACATCTCCGTGCGGCTCACGGAGGGCGCAAGGAGGCAGTGCCAGTTGTGAAGGATTTGTTACCGACGCTGTTCACGGCCCATCCCGATGGCATCTTTCGAGAAATCTCGATTGACCGCGTGCGCGAATGGTTCACTGCTCCTGTTCTTCACGCAGATTTGTCAGCCGCGTCCGCCGCCCCGCAGAAGGACACATTGACCTGCGGCGGTTGCGGGGGGCCGCATCCGTTCGATACCTCGGTGCCGAGCGTGCGTTGGAATGCCGTGATTCGCGCTCAAGGGCTGTCCGAATATCTCTGCCTCACCTGTATCGTCAAGGTGTTCGCGCAGTGCAGCGAGAGTTTCACGGCGACATTGTGGGGTGGCGAGTTCAACGGACTTCCGATTGAAGTCATCATCAACGGCAAAAACGCGACGGACGCCGCGGCGATCAGTGACGAGAACACTGCGCTACGTGCTCAACTGCGTTGGGGGCGCTCAGCCGCAGGAGCGGAGACACCATGACTGAACAACAAGAAGTCCATCCACGCGATCTATTGGGGCATCGGTGGGGAACGCCTTATCGAGGGCATCAGACCTGTCAAGCGTGTGGGATCCCTGACACAAGTTCACGCGCCAGCGCGTTGTGTCTGGCCGCTGATGCGAGACTCGCCACGGAAGCGGAGGCCAACGCGGCCCTGACGGCGGTATTAACGAAATATCCGACATTGATGCAGCGGTTAGCGAGAGCCGCAGGAGCGGAGACACCGGCACCGCCACAAGGTGACCGCTGATCCGACCACCCGACCCGGAGGCTGACGTGGAGTCCTGCGACCGGCATGCGCGGCCCGTGGCGCTCACCCTGGACGCGCAGCGCGGCTTGGTCTGCCCGACCTGTGACGCAGAGACCGTGGCCTGGGGCGCAGGCGTGCCCCGGCGACTCGCCCGCTGGGCCTGGCGCGGACTGTGGCAGCTGGACTGATGAACATATGAGCAGGCGTTGCATCTTGCACGGAGTCAAATCGTGTCCGGTCTGTCGCCCGGCACTCCCGCCACACCTGCCAGAACGCCCTGCGAGCCAGTTCAACCTGGCGATCGGGGCAGACGGCAACCCGCTGCCGATCTCGCCGGAGGAAGTCAAACAGACGGCCCTGAAAGCCGTGGACGACGGAGACCTGCTCGCCGTCCTGATTCGCCTACCGTCAGGCGATCTCTCGTTTCAGGTGTTTGGTCCGCCGTCGCGGGAGTTACTAGACACACTCAAGGGCGTCATCAGTTCGTACGAACGCACACTCGACTTTGTGCTGCCGTCGCCACACGACAAGCGATCGTGAAAGCCGTGGCTGCGAGAATCGCGGGCGCTGGGAGTAGTCAGCCGCGCCCGCAGGGCGAGGTGGAACGGATGCGCGTGTCGCTGAAAGGTGGACGCCTGGCGCGAGTGATCTTTACCGGCGACGTGCCGACACAAGCGGACATCGACAAGGTGATCGCGTCCCTCCAGCTTCAGAAGGACTCCTTCCCAGAGGAAGCCTAACGCTTCGTCGTGACAGCCTTGCATATCTGAACCATTGACGTGACATGCGAGGATCGTGTTATGTTCGATGGGCACGGACGCAGGAATGGCGTACAATACTGAGCAATTTTAGTGACGTGAATTTTTAGGTAAAATTTAGCGATCCAGTTACGTGTCAGTTACGCGACTCCGAAACATGTAATTTTCCTCAGCAATTTGCACTATTTCTCGCTCGTATTCTTTACGAGCGAGGAATCCCGCCCGATCCGCTCCCCTCCAAAAGCCGCCTGTTTCCGCCTGTTTCCGCTTCTTTCCTGAGTAAATACGCGAATCTCTTGTCTGGAGCCAGTCTCCTGGAGCCTCCCAATATGCCCGGGAATCGCCATGTCCAGTTACGTGTCAGTTACGTTGGTTTCTTCAGCGTAACTCGCGATTTGAACACGTGTTCAATGTATAAAATCCGCGATCGCTATTCATTTCTTTTATCCAGTTACGTGGTTCTCATAGGAGAAACGGTCAGAACGTAACTGGGAAATGGGGGACGCGACAGTCCCCGATAGTGCCGGACACACCCGGACACCATTTGTCACGTAACTGGGAAATGGGGGAGGGAGAGAGGCTAGTCGGCGCCGGAGTGGTCGCTGAAGTGGGGCGCCTTCAACTCGACATGCTGCCCTTCGATGTGGCGCGTCTGCCCACCTTTCCCGGCAATCCCGTCCCGATTCAGCTCCTGCAGCAAGGCACTGCGCAGGGACGGTGTGACCGGTTTGACCGGCAGGCCATGCAGGAGTGGCGCGTTGAGCGGCGGCAGTTTAGGCATCACAGCTATTGCTCCTGGTCCTGCAGCTTGTTCACGAGCGCCCGACGCAGCGCGGCACCACCGGCAGCAGCGCCAACGACCACATGCGCCAAGGGACTCGCTCGCTTAAAGAAACGCGCCATCGTTTCGATCTTGGTTGCGATCTCACCATTCTTCGGATGGTTTTTCGATTTAGCCAGATAGTCCCGAAACTCCTGGTCCGTCGCATTGCGCTCGTACATGCTCTGAAGCGTGTCGTCAATTCCCGCCGATCGTCTGCCTGGAATCACGCTGGGCTTGTCCGACAAGTCCCCGGTCGCTCGTCCCCTGGTGCGAAGGCGGTAGTCTTCTAACGTCTCGCCCTTGAGCCGATCAGGAGAATCACGACCCCCTTCACGGGCGCGTGACAGCTCGTCTGCGCTCATCTGTTCCCGCGACGGGATCTCGCCCTCACCACCGCCAAACAGGTCCGGTCCCTTGGCGCGCTCCGCTGCGGCGGCGTCCGCTGCCGCCTTCTCCGCTGGCGTGCGAGCGTCCAGTTCGAAATCCTCACTGCTCGCCTGCTGGGGCGCTTCCATCGTCGGCGGCTTGCCGACCTGCCGTGCCCCCTCCGTGCCGGGGAGACGCCCCTGCTGTTCGTTTTGGATCTCCGTGGGGTCAAATGTGACATCCTCCGCACCCTGTGCGTACTTGGTCACCAAATCGCCCAGGAACCCGTCCTTGTCCGCTAGCGCCGTTTGCAACGCTTCCTCATCCACCGGCACCCCGGTCTTTTCCGCGTGCTGACGGATCTCAGCCACTAACCGATCGCGGAAAGACGGCGGCTCTGCCGTTGCCGTGCCCACCGGCGGCGCCCCAGCTTGCATGCGCGCGGCCCCCTCACGCGGCGTCTCGTACCACTGCCCGGCGTCGGGCGGCAAATCAGACGGCCCGCCTTCACCCGCCAGCCGATCGCGTGCCGCCTGAATAATCGCCTGCGTGACGTTATTGGGCTTACCGACCCCATCGATGATGTTGTGCATCTGATCGAGCACCGACTGCCGCGATCCGTACCCGCCGTGCGACTCAATCAGACCCAGCGATCCCGCACCGCCCGATCCGCCGATCACGGTGATATCACCACCCCTGCCACGCTCCGGGGGCAGATAGGTGTGCTTCGTAAACCGCAGGCTGTCGTTTTCCGCCGCCAGTTGACGAATCATGTTCAACTCGTCAGGGGTCAGATCGCCATGCGGATTCCCCGCTGCCGCCGCCTCTCCTTCCGGCGCGGCGGCAGCTTCAGCCGCAGCGGCCTCTGGCGCCGCAGCCGCCTCCGCGATCGGCGGCGCGGACCGAGCCGGTCGCGTCGTGAACTGTTCCCAACTGGTCGGCATCGCCCCAGGTGAGACCGCACCACTCCCGGTTGACGCGGCGCCGGGTATGCCAGACGGCGTTGGCGACGGCGCCGGTCGGGTACTGAACTGCTCCCAGCCGACTGGCGCCGGTTCCTGTGGAACGGCGCTGGTCCCCGTGGCCAACGCTCCCGGCACGAGCGGCGACGGCGGCGGCGGTGCCGGTCTGCTTGTGAACTGTTCCCAGCCAGTCAGCGGCGCTGGTTCCTGTGGACCGGCGCTGGTTCCGGTCTGCGCCGGTTGCTGTGGCACGGCGCTGGTGCCTGTGGTTCTCGCGCCTGGGATGGCCGATGACGGCGGCGCGGGCGGCGGCTTCGGCGGCGCGGGCGGCGGCGGATTGTCCGCCAGATTCTTCACGATCGCCGCACGGCGCGCTTCACGTGCTGCTGCGGCTTCGTTGGCAATGCGCTGCCCTTCCGGAGACCGCGTGTACCCCCAGTTGTTGCGCGAGACCCCAGACATGTCCTCCGGCATCTGGCGCAACTGGCCGCTGTCTACCGCCTTCCCGATCGTCTGGTCTAGCAGCGACGGCGCCATCGCCAGCTTCGGGCCTTGCATCAGGTTACCGGTTGCCGTAATCAGTCGCCCGGTCCCGCGTATCGCAGACGGCACAAGTGCCCCAGTACTCGCCCCGACAGACGCGCCACCAACACCGTGGCTGACGACCCCTCCAATCGTGCCACCGAGACCAGCAGTCACCGTTGCCGGAATCTTTTCCCCCACTGCCGTGATCCCGCGCCCGGTGGACGACACCGCCCTGCCCGCATTGGGCAATACCAGCGGCAGCGCCGCCATCGTGGCCCCACTGCCCACCAGTTGCGCCGCCCGATCCGGCGTCGGCAGGTTCGCCATCGTCGCATCCACGGCGCTCCACGGATTAGCGATCGCGTGCCCCGCGTCCTGCGCCTTTGTCCGGAGGGTTCCTCCGAGTTTGCGCAGGTCCGCGACCGACTGGTGCATCACATCGCTGAACGACGAATTCTGCAGCTTGTTCAATTGCTCCGGCGTGAGCTGCTGCTGGGATCCAGTCCCGATCATCAGCGGATCTTTCCACGCCGTTTTCGCGAAGCCTTTCAGCGTGTCCCAGGCGCCAACGCCTGCCTGCCCCAGATCATGCAAGGCGTTTTCGACGGAGAACTTGCCCTGTTCCGTTGTTTTTTGCTGGTTCGCCGTGGCGCGTTCATCGCCATAGGAGCGCGACACAATCAAGGCGGCTTTTTGCGGATCGAACCCCGCCGGGAATTGGTGCGTGGTCCCGCCGTCATCGAGAATGGCAAAGCCCGGGTCTTGTTCGTCAGCCATGCACGCACCTTTACGGATTCAAAAACGGCGCGGCCTCAAGCTGCCGCCGCTGACTCAGCCCCTTGTTGGGTTTGCCCTTAATCGTCGCGGTCTGTTGAAAGTCCTGCTCTGAGAGCGGTTGGTGCGCGTTGAGTTTCGCAATCAGCGCGTCTGCCGCACGTGGACTATTCCAGGCGACTGAGATGAGCGCGTTGTACTGGTCTTGCGTAACGGGCACCTTGAGCGCGCGATCCACTCTCGGCGCGTACTCCTGGGCAATCTGCCGCTGCATTTCGGCGTCAGCCTGCTCTCGCGTGATGCGCAGGTCAGGCGCCACCGGCTTGCCCTGCCAGGAGTGCATCCCGTAACCGATCGCACCGCCCGTCCCGGAATCGTCATATGGCTCCGCGTAAAATCCGCCCTCACGTCGTTGCAGCTCGGGGAGGAAATCCGGCGCCACGCGCATCTGCCCTGGCCGCATGGTCGCAATCGTGGGTGTCGGAGATGGAGTCTGATTTTGCGCATTCGGGATCGTCGGCGCGGCAGATGCCGCTGGCGCAGGAACCGACGATCCCTCGTTAGGGTTTCCGCTAATCAGATTACCTCGCTGGTCGTACACCTTCATTTTGCCCGTCGCCGGAGTCGTGCCAGGCGAGGCGCCTGGCGTGGCGGCACCGGCTGTGGTCTTGCCGGACGGTGCGGTGTCAGGCGGCGCCGTTCCCGTTAGCTCGCGTTGGAAATAACTCCCGGCATAGGGATCGTTCGGATCGATCTTCTGCTCCGCGCGGTACAGCCCTTCCTTCATCTCCGGCATGAGTCCGCGCAGGGTCTTGAGCCGGTTGTACTGTGCCGCCGGTGTCTGGCCGGGATCGCCCATGTGACTGAGCGCCAGCTGCAACATCTGCTGACTCCGCGACGAGCGCATGTATTGACCGGCCTGAATCGGTTGCAACAGTTTTTCAATCGCCATCCGCGCTTCATCTGGCGAGCTGAAGCCGAGGTTGTACATTGTCTGTGCCGCAAGCGCCTTCCCTTTCGCGGACAGCGTGTTGTATTGATCGGGGTTGGTATCAATCCCTGGATACTGTTCTCGCAGCGCCGCCAGGACCTGATCGGTCATCGGTCCCGCTTGTTCCAGCGAGGTGTTGACCGCCGCGCCCTGCGGTGACAGTTTGAATTCTTTCGGTTTATTCGCTGCGGCCAACGCGGCTGCCGCTTGCCGCGCGTTGTCGGTCATCGTATCGATCTGCCGGAAGGTCGGCGTCTTGGTCAGTAGTCGCCCCGCGACCGGCGACGGCGCATTCGCAATCGTCCCTGGCAGCGCCACCGGCCCCTGCTGCGTCGGATCCGCCGCTAAGGCGGCAGGCGGCGCTTCCGCATAGGACGGTTTGTCTGTCGCGGTCAGGTACTTGGCCATCGGGTCGGACGGCGAGAAGTCCGTGCCTGGCGGCATCGACTCATTCAGCGCCTGTCCTTCTTTCGACAGACGATCCGCGTTCAGTTGATCGTGGTAGCGTTTGTTTTCCGCGTCCTGCGCGTTCTGCCACGCGGTCGTCTGCGCGAGTGCGGAGGTACGATAGGCTTCCGTCGCCTTATTCGCCCGCTCCGTTTCCGCGAGCCGCGCCTGCGCATCTGCGACCTGGTTCGCGACCTGCGCCTGACGCAACCGCTGTTCGATGATGCCCGCCACCGCATCGGCCATCCCGCCTGCCGCGCCGCTGAGTGCGCCTAGAGGTTCCATTAGTTATTCCACCCGTCTGGCACGTACTGTCCGGTTGAATCATCGTAATAACCGCCGCCGGGATTCAGTTGCTGGTCGTTGGGGACGTACTGCCCCGTGGCATCATCGTAGTACCCCCACCCCGGATCGCCCGTCGGCAAGGGTTGTCCGTCTGGCCCATACGCGACACCCGAGGTCGATGGCGTCGGCGCTTCCACACGGGAGTCCTCCGTGTTGCCGCTGTTGTCGATCCCGCCAGGACCGCCGCCGCCCCCGAGGATATTTTTCAACTTCTTCAGCGCCCCACCCAGGTCGCCGCCGCTGCCGCCCCCAAGCTTCGAGAGCGCCCCGAGTAGTCCCGCGCCGATACTGCCCGCGCCTGCCGCGTTCTCCCAAAAACTGGCAGGCGGCATCGCACTCAGTCCCGGCGGCGGCAGAAACTGATTGCTCCCCGCCGCAGGCGGCATCGCCCCTTCCGCAAAGCTGTCCGGATTATTCAAGAGCGAGGTGCCATGCCGGGCTAGCGCCGCGCCTGCCGCGCGGGTCTCGGGGGTGAAATTCTCAACCGAATTCCCGCCACTAAAGGAGATCGGCGTGATGTGGCTTTGACCGAGATTCAACGTCGGCGCCTGCGCGTTCTGCATCAGCGCCCCACGAATCGCTTCGGTCGCGCCCTGACCTGGGAGTGCCGCCTTGAATTTATCCGCGTTGAGCGCCGCCCCGGCGCGATTGATGTCCTGCCCGGCGGCTTGCGTCCGCGCTGTCTGCGCAATGTTGTACAACTCAGCCGCCGTCCGATCGCGTGCACCGAGGTACGTGGCTTCCGCGCCCCGACCCGATCCGGCGCCTGCGGCGCTCTTGCCGAGCAGCTGGGAAATGTCATCCCAGAAATTCGAATCATTCGGGCTTGGTGTCGTGGCCATAGTGTCCCCTTACGCGCCCAGCAGATCGCGGATCTGTTGCTGCTTGAGCAGCGCCTGGTAATAGGCGCCGGTCAGCCCCATCTGATCGTTGGCCTGGTTGTTCTGGTTGGTGATGCCCTGCTGCCGCAGGAACGCATCCAGGTCGGCAATCTTGCCCTGCAGGGCCTGCGCGTCATCCGCGTTCAGGATGTTGCCACCCTCCTGCAGCAGCTGCGTCAGCTGATTGCGCCGATCCTGCGCCGCGCTCATCAGCGCGTTGCCCACGAAATTCCCTTCCCCCATCGCCGCGCGTTCCATCGCCGCCTGTGTCTGCTGATCGAGCGATCCGGAATTGCCCAGCCCCTGCGCGTGCATGCGTTCCGCAATCGCGTTGCGCTCGTTTTCCAGCCCGCGCTCCGTCGCCACCTTGTTCGCCATCACCGCTGGCGCGATCTCCGGATCGTCCGCTGTGACCGGTCCCTGTCCGAGCGCCGCGAGCAGGCGCGCACGAATCTGCTGGCCAAACGCCGTCGTGGCCGGATCCGGCTGCGCGACAGACGGCAGCGTCGGCGCGGGCGCTGACCCCGACGCCCCGTGCAGTGTTTGCTGAATGGCCAACTCCGCTGCGGTAGACCCCGTGCCGGAGGACGTAGCTGGCGTCCCGGTCCCGCCCGAGGGCACCGCAGGCGGTGCCACCTGCGGCGGCGGCGGCGCACTGGACCCGCCCGTCGTGTCGGGAGGCGGTGTAGACGTATCCTTGCTGCCGCCGTCCTGCGGCGGCGGCGGCGTGTCCGTCTTGGGAGCACCGGTTTGCACGTACCGAGACATGTTGGGATCCCACTCCCAGCCCGAGTACGTGTTACTGGGGTGATCGGCGCCGGGATCCCACGTGGTCGGGTTATTGACGTTCGGATCAAAACCGGGATCACTCGGATCGAGTGGTTCGGCACTGGTGGAATCGTATGGGTCTTGATCGTCGCGTTGCATCGTGAATCTCCCTACTGCCCGATGGTCTCCGTCACCGCGATACCAGCCGCCACGCCGCCGAGGTCACGTCGTACCAGATCCACACACACGCCAGCGGCACCAGCGCCACGTCCACCGCATTGGGCGTCAGAAACCGGTTGCCATACGCGCTACCGGCGTCGTTACAGCGCACCGTGATCGTGAAGGCGCCAATATTGATCAACAGCCGATAGAGCGCCCCGAGCTTCGGCGCCACCATCCCGGTCAGGACCGTATTCACCGAGCTGGCCATCCGTACCTGCGCGGCCTGGTCCAAGCCGATCGTGTCGTAGTTATTGACGATCGCGGTCGTCACGGTCGGCGTGGTCAGCGCATTGGCCAGCGGAAACTGCAACGGTCCTGGCAGCGTGGCCGTGAACCCCGGTTTGCCTGACTTGTCCGCCGTCAGAATCGTCGCGGACGGATACACGCCCGTGTTCTGCATCTGTCCGGTCGCCGGATCGATGAACACGGTCTGCAAGCCATCGATCAGCGGCCCCAGCGGCCCCAGCGCCGAATACAGAAACTCCAGTTCGTTGACCAGGAACCCCCGGGCCGTCGTCCACTCACCCAGGAGCTGATCGCGGAAATGGAAACTGGCGCCCATGTCAGACGACCGCCTGTTCCCGCACGTAGTTGATCGTCATCGCATCCACCCGCCAGCGATTCGCAATCGCTGCCTG